>Ga0247719_1001284_pt1 | contig 10817 bp, 8 predicted proteins | sample 41E_DmetaG_FD_189046 | JGI IMG/M metagenome (GOLD analysis project Ga0247719, IMG submission 189046) | Soil microbial communities from hillslope of Landscape Evolution Observatory, University of Arizona, Oracle, AZ, United States - 4-1-E_D | ecosystem: Engineered > Artificial ecosystem > Mesocosm...
GGGGTGGGGCCATCGATCGGGAAGCGCGATCAGCTTCGAAATCAATCTGTCGAGCACGCCGTCCAAGTTTTTGCCAACGTCCTCATTTGTGAAGCGGAGTGTGGTGTATCCGCGAAGTGCGTTGATTTGATCGCGAATAGCATCCTTGGCCGGATCATGAGTGTCGCCGTCGACTTCGACGATCAGCGCTTTCCGAGGACAGAAGAAATCGACGATGCAGTTCCCGATCACGTGCTGACGGCGGAATTTGTAACCGCCAAGCTGCGATCGACTCAGCTGTTTCCAAAGTTTCGCCTCAAAAGGGCTCATCTGCGTTCGCAGACGCTTTGCTCTATCGATCAGATGCGGATCCTGAACCAGCCTTCTCCCCACCCCTGCCCCTCCCCTGAAGGGGAGGGGACTAAGCCAATCTCTCCAGCTCTTCGTCGGGGGCGCGCTCGTTGCCCCAGACCGTCTGGACATCGTCGTCCTCGTCGAGCGCATCCAGCAGCTTCATAAGCTGGGCGGCATCGTCGCCGCGCACCTCGACCTCCAGCGACGGCTTCCAGCCGAGCCGGGTGCTTTCAGCCTCGCCGAGCATCGGCTCGAGCGCCTTGGCGACCTCGTGCAGGCTTTCCACGCTGGTCCAGACGCGGTGGCCGTCGTCGTCGGATTCGACATCCTCGGCGCCGGCCTCGATCGCCGCTTCCAGGACCTTGTCGGAATCGCCGGCGGACGCAGGATATTCGATCAGGCCGAGCCGCTCGAAGCCGTGGCTGACCGAGCCCGACGCGCCGAGATTGCCGCCGTTCTTGGAGAAGATGGTGCGGACATTGGTCGCGGTGCGGTTGCGGTTGTCGGACAGGGCTTCGACGATCAAGGCGACGCCCGCCGGGCCGAAGCCTTCGTAGCGGATCTCCTCGTAATTCTCGGCGTCGCCGCCGCTCGCCTTGTCGATCGCCCGCTGGATATTGTCCTTGGGCATGGACTGCGCCCTGGCGGCGAGGACGGCGGCGCGAAGCCGCGGGTTCATGTCGGGGTCGGGCAGGCCCATCTTGGCGGCGACGGTGATCTCGCGCGACAGCTTGGAGAACATCGACGAGCGCTTTTTGTCCTGCGCGCCCTTGCGGTGCATGATATTCTTGAATTTGGAATGGCCGGCCATCGGCGGTTCCTTACGCCAGACCCAGGGCCGAGCGATAGGTTTCCATCAAGGCGTCGGCTTCCTGGCGCGCATTGGCTTCCATCCTGCGCAGGCGGACGATGGCGCGCATCGTCTTGGTGTCATAGCCGTTGGCCTTGGCCTCCGAATAGACGTCGCGGATGTCGTCCGCGATCCCCTTCTTTTCCTCCTCGAGCCGTTCGATCCGCTCGATGAACAGCCGCAGCTGATCGGCCGCGACGGTACCGTCCGCCATATTTGAAATCCCCAATCTGGATGCGTGAAGGGCGGCTCTAGCGGCTTGAACCGTCATATCAAGCGGCTATGGCACGGTCCGTGACCGAACCGCTCCAGCCCCGATCGCGCAAAGTGAAAATCCTCGCCACGCTCGGCCCGGCGTCCGAGGATCCGGCGATGATCCGAAGGCTGATGAAGGCCGGCGCGGATGCCTTCCGGATCAACATGAGCCACGGCACGCACGAGCAGAAGGCGGCTCTTGTCGAGGCGATTCGGGCGCTCGAGAAGGAGCTTCGGCGGCCGACGACGATCCTGTTCGACCTGCAGGGGCCCAAGCTCAGGGTCGGGCGGTTCAAGGGCGGCGGAGCGGATCTGGAGAAGGGGCAGAGGTTCACGCTCGACCGGCAGCGGACCCATGGCGATTCCGACCGGGTGCAATTGCCGCACCCGGAATTGTTCGATGTGGTCGGAGCCGGCGACCGGCTGCTGATCGACGACGGCAAGGTGCGCCTGAAGGTGCTCGACGTCGGCGACAAGAGCATCGGCACCGAAGTGCAGGTCGGCGGCCGGCTGGCCGACAACAAGGGCGTCAACATTCCCGACGTGGTCGTGCCGATCCCGGCGCTGACCGACAAGGATCGCGAGGACCTCGAATTCGCACTGTCGCTAAAGGCCGACTGGATCGCCCTGTCATTCGTCCAGCGGCCCGAGGACGTCGCCGAGGCGCGATCGCTGATCGGCGACAAGGCGGCGCTTCTGGCAAAGATCGAAAAGCCGGCGGCGCTCGACCAGCTGAACGACATCATCGCCTTGTCCGATGCGGTGATGGTGGCGCGCGGCGACCTTGGGGTCGAGCTTCCGCCCGAGGAAGTGCCGCCGCTCCAGAACCGGATCATCGCCAGCGCCCGCCAGTTCGGCAAGCCGGTGGTGGTCGCGACCCAGATGCTCGAATCGATGATCACCTCGCCGACCCCGACGCGTGCCGAGGTGACCGACGTCGCCACCGCGATCTACGACGGCGCCGACGCGGTCATGCTGTCGGCGGAAAGCGCGACCGGCCAATATCCGTGCGAGGCGGTGCAGATGATGGACCGGATCGCGTCGAGCGCCGAGCGCGACCCGATCTACCCGGCGCGAATCCATTTCACCGAGACCAGGCTCGAGCCGACCACCCCCGACGCAATCGCCGGATCGGCCCGGCAGATCGCGACGACGGTCTCTGCCAAGGCGATGGTCTGCTACACCAGCTCGGGCTCGACCGCGCGGCGGATCGCCCGCGAGCGGCCGCCGGTCGCGGTGCTGGCGATGAGCGCGTCGCAGGCGACCGCCAGGCGCATGGGCCTCTATTGGGGAGTCCACGCCGTCCATACGCGCGATGTCACCAGCTTCGAGGAGATGGTCGCCAAGGGCAAGCGAATGGCGCTTCGCCACAAGATCGCCAGCGGCGGCGACCGGCTGGTGCTGGTCGCCGGGGTCCCGTTCCAGACGGTCGGGTCGACCAACGTCATCCACGTCGTGAGGCTGGTCGGCGACGAGCTCGAGCGGCATCTGGCCGAAAAGACTTCAGCCAAGCAGTAGCGAGGGAATCTCGTCCGGGATCTGCCGGGCGAGAAAGCCGATTGGACCGACCTTGCGGCTGAGCGCTTCGCCGGCCTCGCCGTGGAGCAGGACCCCCCACAGAAGCGCGGTCAACGGCTCGGCGCCGCGGGCGGCCAGGCCGCCGACAATCCCGGCGAGCGTGTCGCCGCTGCCCGACACGCCGAGCCCCGATGCTCCGCCGCGATAGCTCCAGGCGGTTCCGTCGGCGGCGACGACATGGCTGACCACGCCTTTCACGAGCACATGCGCCTGGTAGAGATCGGCGGCCCGGCGCCCGCAACCGACCGGGTCGGCGACGACCGATTCCTCGCTTTTGTCGAGGAGATCGGCGAGCTCGCCGGAATGGGGGAGGAGGACCGGGGCTGGGCCTTGCCGCTTGCGCCTGGGCGGATCGATGCTGCGCAGGAGCGCTGCGTCGAGGACCAGCTGAGTGCCGCTGTCGCACAAGGCGGCGGCGATTGGCGCGCAGGTCTGCGAACGGGCCATTCCCGGCCCGGCGACGACCACGGTCGCTTGCGCCGCATGAGCCTTGATTTCGTCGATCGCCGAGCGGGCGAATCCGCCGTCGCGCGTTTCGGGAAGGCCGATGACCATCGCTTCGGGCATTGCGATGCCGAGCCCGGTGGCAATGCTTTCGACGCTGATCATGCGCAGCTTTCCGGCGCCGGCGCGCATCGCCGCGGTCGCCGCGAGCAGCGCTGCGCCCGGCGTGTTGCGGCTGCCGGCAATGACCAGGATTCGCCCCTTGCTCTCCTTGTCGCCGTCAACCACCGGCGGCAGCGGAAAGCGCCGTAGCGCCGAACGGGTGAGCGGCTTGGCCGCCTTCACCGGCTGCCCGTCATCGCATCGGGCTCGGCGGTCTTGGGAGCGCCTTCCGCTTCGAGCGGGGCGCCCTGGTTCCACAAGGCCAGCCGGGGAACGCAAAGGCCCTTCGGATCGGGCTCGAATTCATAAGCGCAGATGCCGCAATTGAGGATGTCGCCTTGCCGGTCGACCGCGAGAATCTCGGATTCTTCCAGTCCTTCTAGCATGTAGCGCATGCACAGCACGACGACCTGGTGGCAGACGATCAGCACCCGCCGGTCGCAAAAATGGAGGTTGATGGTGTTCATCATCGATCGCAGCCGGAGGATGACGTCGGCCCAGCTCTCGCCGCCGGGCGGTCGGTGGTAGAATTTGCCGAGCATTGCGCGGTGCGCGGCTTCCTCGGGATATTTGTCGCGGATGCCGATGGTTGTCAGCCGGTCGAATATGCCGAATTCGCGTTCGCGCAGGCGCTCGTCGACGATCAGCCGCCGGGGACCGCCGACCGCCGCCAGGGACTCGCAGATCGCCTGCGCAGTCTGCCTGGCGCGGACGTAGGGCGAGGACAGAAGGATTTCAGGCCGTTGATCGTCGGGGAGCGCGGCGAACCAGTGACCGGCCGCTTCGGCCTGCCGATGGCCAAGGTCCGACAAGGGCACGTCGACGTCGCGCACGTGAATGTCGATCATCGGCAGGCCGGCTTCGTCGGCGGCTTCGCGCGCGACATTCCCCTGGCTTTGCCCATGGCGCACCAGCCATAACCGCTCGGGCCAGTTCTGACGCATTGCCGACCTCCTATCGGGACAGAAAGTCGGGGCCGCTAAACTGTTCCTGACGGATTTCGAACCCGTGTCAGGCGGACTGCCTGAGCGTCTCGGCGCTGTCGACAAACTCGGCGATTGCCCGATCTAGCGGACGCAGCAGAAGGCCGCGATTGCTGGTCAGGCTGGTGTCCGCAGCTTCGCCATCATCGGTGTGGGTGATCTTCCCGCGGTCCAGCCTTGCGAGGTCGGCCGCCTCACAGGCCAGTTCATGCCAGCTGACCGCCCCCTGGTTGGTCAAATGCCACAGCCCGCCTTCCTCATCGAGCAGCAGGTCGAGCGTCGCCTGGACCAGGTCGGGGACGTAGGTCGGCGAGATGACCGAGCGGTTGCTGGCGACGACTTCCTCGCCGCGTTTCAAGCGTTCGATGGTGTTGAACAGGAAGTTGTAACGGTCCCACGGCCCGAAGAAGGCGCTGGTGCGGATGACCAAGGCATCGGCATCGATCGCCATCAGCCGAGCTTCGGCCTCGGCCTTGCTTCGGCCATAAGCGCAGGCGGGGGCCGGCTGGTCCGGCTCGACATAGGAACGGCCGAGCTGGCCGTCGAACACCAGGTCGGAGGAGAAAGTGACGAAGGGAATGCCGCGGAGCTTGCAGGCTCTCGCCAGAAGCTCCGGCCCGGTGACATTCGCCTTGAAACATTCGTCCTGCTTTTCGTCCGCCTCCCAGGTGCGGACGAAGCCGGCGGTGTTGATCAGCGCCCAGGGCTTGTAACGTTCGATCGCCGCCGCGATCGATGCCTCGTCGCAAATGTCGAGCTCGTCGCGGCTGGTCACGACATGGGCCAGGCCGCGGTGGGCGCAGATCTTCGAAAAGGCCTGGCCGAGCGTGCCGGTCGCGCCTGTGATCAGGATCGGGCGCGCCTTGCTGCAGTCGCTCGGCAACATGTCGAAGCGCCGCCGGCCGTGACACCGGCCGGGCCGTTTCCACCAGCCGGGCAGGTCGAGCAGTGGATGCTCGAACGTCTCGCCGCGGCCTAGCGCCGAAGCGGCCCTGGCAACAAGGGTCGGGCGCGGAGTCGCCGAGCGGGTGTCGAACGCGCCGACATCGTAGATGCCGTCCTTGCGGGTGAGCAGCGAGCGCCAGTCGACCGCTCCGAACATCGACCACAAGGTCACCGCGCGGATGTCGGCACCCCGTTTGCGCTCCTGCTCGCACGCCTTCCACACGTCGATCAGCCAGCGGACCTGCTCGTCTCGGCTGCAGCCGTGGTGGACTTCGGAATAGACCAGCGGGATGTTGTAGCGGTCCCACACTTCGCGAAGCCTTTTGGCCGGGCCGACCTGATGCTTGAGGTGCGACATGCGAACCGCCTCGAGGTCGCAATAGACATCGACTCCATTGGAGCCGGGCTCGACGTCGGGGTAACGCTCGACTCGCTCGTCGAGAAACCGCTCGCTGGTCAGATAATGGTTGACGCCGATGATGTCGGGCGTGCCTTCGCCGGTCGAAAGTGCGTCGAGCATTTCCTGCGGCACGCCGCTTTTCAAAAGCCAGTTGTGGAACGGATGGCCGGGCACGACCCGGCCGCACAGAAGATCGATGCTCAGCCAGCGCCGGTTATTCTCATGCTCGGCCTGATAGGCGAGCCTGTCGCGGGCGAAGGTCTTGCCGATATCCTCGGTGATCATCAGCTTTGCGTCGGGATTGACCTCGCGGATGGCGCGCATGGCGAGCAAGGTGCCATGGCATTCGTGAGCAAGGGCAAGCAGCATCGATTCGATGTCGCGGGCGTGCGGGTACCAATGGCCGTAGAGGCAGGAGAAGCGCGCCGTGGTCAGCGGCTCGTTGACCGGAGTCCAAAGACCGATCCACGGATAGCGCCTGGCGACCTTGGCCGCGTAATCGGCAAGCAGCTCCGGAAATTTGGGATCGAGCAGGCTGGTATAGCGCGGCCCGGAGCCGTGGTGGACAAGGCCGCCGATAACCTTGATGCCGAGCTCGCGCAGCCGCTCAAGCCTTTTGTCGTGCCAGGAGAAGTCGAGCTCGGTCGGCACCTGGGGAGCGACCGTTTCCCAGACGATCGGATAGCGAGTCGCCTTGACCCCGAGCTCGGCCATGGCGTCGAGGTCGTCCAACCGCGACCAATGGCCGGTATCGACCAGCTGGTTGCGGAATTCGTCGCCGATGCGAACGACGGTGCATTCGACCCCGCCCCATAGCTCCAGAGGCGGAGCGGAGCGGCGGTCCAGACCCTCGTCGCGGGCCTGGACCGCGCTCATTCGGCTGCGACCGCGGTTGGTTGCGGCCTCTCCCGCTTGCGCTTCTCGTCCATTCGCCGGAACGTCGCCAGCGCCTGGCCGACGATCTGGTCCATGTTGTAATAGCGGTAGGTGGCGAGACGGCCGACGAAGGTGACGCCTTCGGTGGCGTCGGCAAGCGCCTCGTATCTCTTGAACAGCGCCTGATTTTCCTCGCGCGGGATCGGGTAGTAAGGATCGCCTTCCGCCGACGGATATTCGTAAGTGACGGTTGTTCGCGGATGATCCTGGCCGGTCAGGTGCTTGTATTCGCTGATGCGCGTGTAGGGCACGTCGGGCGAGGGGTAGTTGACCACCGCGACCGGCTGGAACTGCTCCTGGTCGAGAGTCCTGTGGTCGAACTTCAGCGACCGATACGGCAGCTTGCCGAAGCGGAAGTCGAAATATTCGTCGATCGGCCCGGTGTAGACGATGTGATCGGCCTCGACCTGGTCGCGGATGTCGCGGAAATCGACGCCGAGCTCGCGATCGATCAGCGGATTGTCGAGCATCTTCTCGAACATCGCCGTGTAGCCGTTCAGCGGCATTGCCTGGAACGTGTCCGAGAAATAGCGGTCGTCGGTATTGGTCCGGGTCGGGATCCGCGAGGTAACCTGCTTGTCGAGCTCGGACGGGTCGAGGCCCCATTGCTTGCGCGTGTAGCCGCGGAAGAACAGCTCATAGAGCTCGCGCCCGACCGCGTTGATGACGACGTCCTCCGACGTCTTGATATCCTCCACCGGCTCGGCCCGGCCGGCGAGATATTCAGCCGCTTCCTCGTCGGTCTTCAAATCGAGCTCGAACAGCTTGTTGAGCGTCGTCCGGTTGATCGGGATCGGCACCAGCCTGTCGCGAACACTCGCCAGCACCCGGTGCTCGTACGGCCGCCACTCGGTGAATTGCGACAGATAGTCGACCACTTGGCTGCTGTTGGTGTGAAAGATGTGCGGGCCATATTTGTGATAGAGGATGCCCGCCTCGTTCGGCTCGTCATAGGCATTGCCGCCGACATGGTTGCGGCGATCGACGAGGAGCACGCGCGCTCCCTGCTGACTCGCCAGTCGCTCGGCAATCACCGAGCCGGCGAAACCGGCGCCGACGATCAGATAATCGTAGCGCCTCCCGGCGCCGGTCGAGCCGCTCATTCCGCCGCCACCAGCAGCGCCTGGCTGTCTTCCCCGGCCTTTTCGCCAAGCGCATCGCGAACCAGGGCGGACATTCTCGCCTGGGTCGTCGACCAGCTCGAGGCCGACAGCATCAGGTCGGCCTCGGCCAACCAGTCGCCGTCCTTCTGCCTGGACAGATCGAGCATTCGTTCGCAGCAGGCGATGAAGCCGTCGGCGTCGCAGGCGATCTTCACGCCCTGCAGATGACCGTAATGGCGCACCACGTCGCGCACCGGCGTCGACACCACCGGCCGGCCGCCGGCAAGATATTCGGGGGTCTTGGTCGGGGAGATGAACTGGGTCGAATCGTTCATCGCGAAGGGCATCAGCGCGACGTCCCAGCCGCCCAGATAAGCGGGAAGCTGCTCGTAGGTCTTCGATCCGAGGTAATGAATGTTGGCCGCGCGCGGCAACTCGTCTTCCGAAATCTTGACCACGGGCCCGACCATGACGAACGACCAATTGGGGCGAATGTCCGCGATCTGGCGAAGAAGCTCGATGTCGAACCTTTCGTCGATCACCCCGTAGAAGCCCAGCCTCGGGCGCGGCAGATCGGCCTGATCGTCGGGGTCGGGCCGTCCGGCGCGAGCCTTGGCGAAATGGGCCCGGTCGACCGAAGACGGAAAGCAGTGGACGTTGTCGTGGCGGTTTTTCTTCGCCTCGTAGAGGCTGGAGCCGCCGGTGAAGACGACGTCGGCGGCCTCGATCAGCTCCTGCTCGAGGTCGAGAAGCCGCTCGGGGGCGAACCGGAATTTCGACAATTCGTCCATGCAATCATAGACCACTGCCGAGACATCGAGGCCGCGCGAGAAGGGCAGCATCATCGGCGTATAGTACCAAGCGATGAGCGGCCTGGTGAGGCCCGCCGAATAAGCGTCGAGCAAACGGCGAAGCGCTTCTTCCCGGCGCTCCTCGCTCAGCCCCTCGGGAAGATGGGGAACGACGATCCGAACTCCGGGCGCGTCCGCCGCTTCGCGGACCTTGAGGAACGGCGTCTCGCGGCGGCCGATGTCCATCGGCTCTTCCCAGTAGACGACCGTCATTTCGTCGGCGAAGCGGCTCATCAGATGCTGCGGGCGCTGAAAGACGAAGTCCCACCGCAGGTGCGAAAAGCATAGCAAGGTTGGACGATTTGGGTCCGGCGCCGAGGGCTCGGCTTGAGACTGTACAGGCACCCCGACGCGCGTGATCATTTTTTTCGTAACCCCTTGTGCTGAAATCCCACCCAAGAGAACGGCGCGAACGCGGTTGCGGTTCCGTAACACTGATCCAGATTAATCATTTTGGAGCCCTGCTGCAGCGCAGCAATCGCCAGGTCGAGCGGTTGACCAGTCGAAGCGTTGGTGGAAGGACGCGGATCAAGGGAGATTGACCTTGGCGACGACCATCGAGGAACTGGAAAGACGGCGCGAGCTGGCGAAGCTTGGCGGCGGCGAAAAACGCATCGCGGCGCAGCATGCCAAGGGCCGGCTCACCGCCCGTGAGCGGCTTGATGTCCTGCTCGATGCCGAAAGCTTCGAGGAATATGACATGTTCGTCGAGCATAATTGCTCGGACTTCGGAATGGAGGCGCAGAAGGTTCCGGGCGACGGCGTCGTCACCGGCTCGGGGACGATCAACGGCCGGCTGGTCTATGTCTTCGCCCAGGATTTCACCGTGTTCGGCGGCTCGTTGAGCGAGCGGCACGCGCAGAAGATCTGCAAGGTGATGGACATGGCGATGAAGGTCGGGGCGCCCGTCATCGGCCTCAACGATTCGGGCGGTGCACGAATCCAGGAAGGCGTCGCCAGCCTCGCCGGCTATGCCGAAGTGTTCCAGCGCAACGTGCTCGCCAGCGGCGTGATCCCGCAGATTTCGCTGATCATGGGGCCGTGCGCGGGCGGCGCGGTCTATTCGCCGGCGATGACGGACTTCATCTTCATGGTGAAGGATTCCAGTTACATGTTCGTCACCGGGCCCGAGGTGGTGAAGACGGTGACCAACGAGGTGGTGACCCAGGACGAGCTGGGCGGGGCGGTCACCCACACGACCAAATCGGGAGTCGCCGACGTCGCCTTCGAGAACGACATCGACGCGCTTCTCGCCACTCGCGAATTCTTCGACTTCTTGCCCTTGTCGAACCGCCACGAGCTGCCGCAGCGGCCGTGCGACGATCCGTGGGACCGGCACGAGGACAGCCTCGACACTCTGATCCCGCCGAGCGCGGCGACGCCCTACGACATGCACGAGCTGATCTGCAAAGTCGCCGACGACGGCGAGTTCTTCGAGCTACAGCCCAACCATGCGGCCAACATCGTCACCGGCTTCTGCCGGATCGAGGGGCGGACGGTCGGCGTCGTCGCCAACCAGCCGATGGTGCTGGCCGGGGTGCTCGATATCGCCTCGTCGAAAAAGGGTGCGCGCTTCGTCCGGTTCTGCGACGCGTTCGAAATCCCGATCCTGACCTTCGTCGATGTTCCGGGCTTCCTTCCCGGAGTCGCTCAGGAACATGGCGGGATCATCAAGAACGGCGCCAAGCTGCTGTTCGCCTACGCCGAGGCGACGGTGCCGAAGATCACGGTGATCACCCGCAAGGCTTATGGCGGCGCCTATGACGTGATGGCGTCCAAGCATTTGCGCGGCGACCTCAACTATGCTTGGCCGACCGCCGAGATTGCAGTGATGGGCGCCAAGGGCGCGGTCGAGATCATCTTCCGCCAGGACTCCAAGGATGCCGGAACCATCGCGGCGCGTACCGCCGAATATGAGGAGCGCTTCGCCAACCCGTTCGTGGCGGCGAGCCGCGGCTATATCGACGAGGTGATCAT
>Ga0247719_1001285_pt1 | contig 10812 bp, 10 predicted proteins | sample 41E_DmetaG_FD_189046 | JGI IMG/M metagenome (GOLD analysis project Ga0247719, IMG submission 189046) | Soil microbial communities from hillslope of Landscape Evolution Observatory, University of Arizona, Oracle, AZ, United States - 4-1-E_D | ecosystem: Engineered > Artificial ecosystem >...
GCGCACGACGCCGAATACCCGCGCCCGACCCGCCGCCAGCGCCGCCAGCCGCAGCCCGACGTCGCCGCAGCCGAGCACCAGCAGCCGAGGGCGCCGGAAGCGCCGCGGCACTGAGCGATAATCGGGTTTTCGCGCCATCAGCGACCGATTGTAAAGATGAGCTTCATCGTCACCGTTGCGCCGAGCGGCAAGCAGTTCCCGGTCGAACCGGATCAGCACATCCTCGATGCGGGGCTGCAGCACCACATCGTGCTGCCGTACGGGTGCAAGAACGGCGCCTGCGGCACCTGCAAGGCAAAGGTGGTGGCCGGCACGGTTCGGCAGGGCCCGCACCAGGTCAGCGCGCTGCGGCCCGAGGAAGCCGAGCAGGGCTACGCGCTGATGTGCTCGTCGCGCGCGTCATCGGACGTGACGATCGAGGCACGCGTGATCGCCGCGGCCGGCGACATCCCGATCCGCAAGATGCCGTGCCGAATCGCGTCGATCACGCGCGCGGCGCCGGACGTCGCGATCCTGAAGTTGCAGCTGCCGGCCAACGAGCGGCTGCAGTACCTGGCCGGGCAGTACATCGACCTGATCCTGCGCGACGGCACGCGCCGCAGCTACTCGATGGCGACTGCGCCGCACGTGGCCGAGCAGATCGAGCTGCACGTGCGGCACACGCCCGGCGGCCGTTTCACCGATGCGCTGTTCGGCGTCACGCAGCCCGCAGTCAAGGAACGCGACATCCTGCGGTTCGAGGGACCGCTGGGCACTTTCTTCCTGCGCGAAGACAGCGTGAAACCGGTCGTGTTCGTCGCGAGCGGCACCGGCTTCGCGCCGATCAAGGCGGTGATCGAGCATGCGGCGCAACGCGGCGTGCAGCGGCCGATGACGCTGTACTGGGGCGGGCGGCGGCCGCACGACTTGTACCTGAATCAAGTGGCGCGCAGCTGGGAGCAGTCGCTGCCGCAGTTCCGCTATGTCCCGGTGGTTTCGGATGCGTTGCCGGGGGATGCGTGGGACGGTCGGACCGGATTCGTGCACCGGGCAGCGATGGCCGACTTCCCGGACCTGTCGGGCCATCAGGTGTACGTATGCGGCGCGCCGGTGGTCGTCGATTCGGCGCGGCGCGACTTCGTCGCCGAGTGCGGGCTGCCGTCCGACGAGTTCTACGCCGACGCGTTCACGACCGCAGCCGACACCGCGAATCCGACGGTGTAGCAGCGCGGCCGGTCCTCAATCGGGTTCGCCCAGGTAGGCGGCGCGCACGCGCCGGTCCTGCAGCATCTCGCGGCCGGGTCCGCTGATCGTGATCAGCCCCGAGTCCATCACGTAGCCGCGATTCGCGGCTTCCAGCGCCAGCTTCGCGTTCTGCTCGACCAGCAGCATCGTCATGCCGCGCGCCGACATCTCGCGGATCACCTCGAAGATCTTCTCGACCAGGATCGGCGACAAACCCATGCTGGGCTCGTCGAGCAGCAGCAGCGCCGGGCGCGCCATCATCGCCCGCGCCATCGCCAGCATCTGCTGCTCGCCGCCCGACAGCGTGCCGGCCGTCTGCGTCGCGCGCTCCTTCAGCCGCGGGAAGATCTCGTACATCCGTTCGATGTCGGTGGCGATGTCGGCCCGATCGCTGCGGCTGAACGCACCCATCATCAGGTTCTCGACGATCGTCATCCGCGCGAACACGCCGCGGCCCTCAGGCACCATCGCCAGCCCCAGGCCGACCAGCTCGTGCGGCTTTCGGCCCGCCAGCGGGCTGCCGCGATAGACGATCTCGCCGCCGGCAAGCGGCACCATGCCGGTGATCGCCTTCAGCGTCGTGGTCTTGCCGGCGCCGTTGGCGCCGATCAGCGCGACCAGCTCGCCCGCGCCGACCTCCAGATCGATCCCCTTGACCGCCTGGATTCCGCCGTAGGAGACCCTGAGCCCGTTGATCCGCAGCACCGGTTCAGGCATGGCCGGCTCCCAGGTACGCCTCGATCACCGCCGGATCGCGCTGCACCTCGGCCGGCAGCCCCTCGGCGATCACCTTGCCGTAGTCGAGCACCGTCACCCGGTCGCACAACCCCATCACGAGCTTCACGTCGTGCTCGATCAGCAGGATCGTCGTGCCGTTGCGCCGGATGCTCTCGAGAAGCGTGCGCAGCCCGAGCTTCTCGGTCGCGTTCATGCCGGCGGCCGGCTCGTCGAGCGCAAGCAGCTTGGGCTCGGTCGCCAGCGCACGCGCAATCTCGAGCCGGCGCTGGTCGCCGTACGGCAGGTTCCTCGCGACGTATTCGGCGTAGCGGTCGATGCCGACGAACTGCAGCAGCTCCTGTGCGCTTTGCCGGATCGCCGCCTCCTCGTCGCGCTGCGACCGCGACCGCAGGATCGCGCCAATTGCACCGGCGCGCGTGCGCACATGCCGCCCGACCATCACGTTTTCGCGCACCGTCATGTCCGGGAACAGCCGGATGTTCTGGAACGTCCGGGCGATGCCGGCTTCGGCGACCTTGTGAACCTGCGCCGGCTCGTACGGTTTGCCATCGAGCACGAACATGCCGGCGTCGGGCGTGTACAGCCCGGTGATCACGTTGAAGAACGTCGTCTTGCCCGCGCCGTTCGGTCCGATCAGCCCGTAGATCTGTCCGCGCCGGATCTCCAGCCCGACGTCCGACAGCGCCTGCAGGCCGCCAAAGCTCTTGTTGACCCCCTGCACCGACAGCAGCACATCGGCCATGCCGGCGCCCTCAGCGCACTGCCGCCGACATCGCCTGCCGCGGCGGCGGCCACATGCCGGTCGGGCGGAACAGCATGATCAGCAGCAGCGCCAGCCCGAACAGCAGCATCCGCAGCGCCTCGGCCGGAACGATTTCGCCGCCGAACAGCATCTCCTGTGCCGGGCGCGCCGTATGGCGCAGGAATTCGGGTATCGCATACAGCAGCACCGCGCCGAGCGCGACGCCCCACACGTGCCCCATGCCGCCGAGAACGACCATCGCGACGATGACGATCGACTCCATCAGGATGAAGCTCTCGGGTGAAACGAAGCCTTGAAACGCGGCGAACATCGCGCCGGCCACCCCGCCGAACGTCGCGGAAAGCCCGAACGCGGCGAGCTTGACGTTGCGGGTGTTGATTCCCATTGCCTTGGCAGCGATCTCGTCCTCCCGAATCGCCATCCAGGCGCGGCCGAGGCGCGAGTCCTGCAGCCGGATCGTGATCACGAAGATGATCACCGTCAGCACCAGGAACAGGTAGTAGTACATGTGAACGGAGTAGAACGTGACCCCGAACAGCTCGTGCGTTCGCGCCAGGTTCAGCGGCCCGATCCATACCGGATCGATGTTGCCGATGCCGCGCGGGCCGTTCGTTATGTTCACCGGGTGATCGAGGTTGTTCAGGAAGATCCGGATGATCTCCCCGAAGCCGAGCGTGACGATCGCAAGGTAGTCGCCGCGCAGCCGCAGCACCGGAAACCCGAGCAGCACCCCGAAGATCCCCGCCAGAGCGGCCGATAGCGGCAGCACCAGCCAGATCGAGTTGTGCAGCCCGTCGGGGAACATCTGGCGGAACCACTCGAAGTGCTCGGCCAGGTGCGGCGACGCCATCAGCGCGTACGTGTACGCGCCCACTGCATAGAACGCGACGAAGCCCAGGTCGAGCAGGCCGGCGTATCCGACGACGATGTTCAGGCCCAGCGCGAGCATCACGTACAGCAGCGCCATGTCGATCACGCGGACCCATGCGTTGCCGAATGCGTTGCCGACCACGTGCGGCAGCACAAGCAGCACCAGCGTGACGACCGCGAGTGCCGCATACGCGGCAACCGGATTGCGCAGGTTCGGGAACAGCGGTCGCATCGGCGGCTCCTGTTCTCAGGCGCGGTCGGCGACGCGCTCGCCCATGATGCCCTGCGGGCGGAACACCAGCACCAGGATCAGCACGATGAATGCGAACACGTCCTGGTAGTGGCTGCCGAAGAAACCTCCGGTCAGGTCTCCGATGTAGCCCGAGCCGAGGCTCTCGATGATCCCCAGCAGCAGACCGCCGAGCACGGCGCCCTGGATGTTGCCGATGCCGCCGAGCACCGCGGCGGTGAATGCCTTTAGTCCCGGGATGAAGCCCATCGTGAAGTGCGCGATGTTGTAGTTCATCGCGACCAGCACGCCCGCGACTGCGGCGAGCGCGGCGCCGATCGCGAACGTCGCGGCGATCACGGTGTTCGCGTTCACGCCCATCAGCGCGGCGATCCGCGGGTTCTCCGCCGTGGCTCGCATCGCTCGCCCGAGCTTGGTGCGGTTGATCAGCAGCATCAGCGCCGCCATCAGCGTGGCGGCGACCACCAGGATCAGCAACTGCTTGGGCGCGAGGTACGCACCCCCGATCACGAACGGCGTGGTCGGCAGCAGATCGGGAAACACCCGAGGCGTCGGGCGCCAGATGATCATCGCGACCGTCTGCAGGATGATCGACATCGCGATCGCGGTGATCAGCGGCGCCAGCCGCGGCGCATTGCGCAGCGGACGGTACGCGACCCGCTCGATCGTCACCGACAGCAGCATGCAGATCGGAATCGCCGCGAGCACGACCAGCATCAGCACGACGACCGGCGGCACTCCGGCCGCGAGCAGGATCGGAACCAGCGTCACGGCGACCATCGCGCCGATCATCAGCACGTCGCCGTGCGCGAAATTGATCAGCTGCAGGATGCCGTAGACCATCGTGTAGCCGAGCGCCACGAGCGCGTAGACGCTTCCGAGAACGAGGCCGTTGAGAATCTGCTGTAACAGGATCTCGAAGTGCATGCGCATCCCCGGCAAAGGCGGCGCATTCTACCGCGGCAGCGCCGGCCGGCGAACATCGGCCCGGCGGCCGCCAAAAAAAATGCCCCGGACGGAGCCGGGGCGAACCAGCCAGGGAGGAAATCTTTGCGGGCTGGCAGAGGAGGCCGTGCGAGCCGGCGCGACAGCGCCTGCTCACGCGATCCGACTCTATCGCGCCGGCAGGCGCAGTCGGACAGGCCGGGGATCGGCGGTGCGGACAGCCGGATCGGCGGCGCGCGGGCGTCGCCGTCGAACAACGCGTGCGGCTTTTCCGTCGCCGCGAGCCGCGCTTACTTGTGGCCGAGGATCCAGCGCACCAGCGCCGTCGCCTCGTCGGCGTTGACCTGCGGGTTCGCGGGCATCGGGATCTGGCCCCAGACGCCGACGCCGCCCTGGCGGGTCTTGCCCACGAGCTTGGCGACCGCATCCTTGTCGGTCGCATAACGGGCCGCGATGTCACGGTACGATGGCCCGATCAGCTTCTTGTCCGGGGCGTGGCAGGCGTTGCAGTTCTTCGCGCGCGCCAGCTCGGCGCTGGCCCAGGCGCTGCCGCCTGCGCCCAGCGTGAGCGCCAATGCCAGCGATGCAAGCCGCAACCCCTTCATGTCCGCTCCTCGTGACAGCCGTCGTGGGAATTCTAGCGTGTGCCCCCAGGGCAACGATCGGCGCCGTTGGGGCGTTGACGACTGCCGGCGGTCCGCCGGCGGCTCGACCCGCACCGATGTGCGCCGTACGCTGCGAGCGCGGGCGAAGTGGCGCCTGCGGGAGTTCCGAACGTGTACCTGGTGTGGTTCGGATTGGTGCTGGTGCTGTTGCGCCTGCTCGAACTGTGGCCGATCGCCGACCTGTCGTGGTGGGTGATCCTGACGCCGTTCGCGCTGGCGCTGGTCTGGTTCGAATTCATCGAGCACCGGCTCGGGCGCGACCGCCGCCAGCTGCAATCGAGCGAGCACGAGCAGCGGCGCCAGCAGCGGCTCGCCCAGCAGTGGGCGCCGGAGAAGCCGGCGCCGCGAGCCGGCGGTTCGCTCAAGCGTCGGTGACCGCGCCCTTGCTCGCAGTCGACGCAAGCCGCGCGAACTTGCCGAGCACGCCGCGGGTGTAGCGCGGCTGCGGCGCGCGCCAGCGCGTCCGCCGCTGCGCGAGCTCCTCGTCGGAAACCTCGAGCTGCAGCAGCAGCCGGTGCGCGTCGATGGTGATCCGGTCGCCTTCCTGAACCAGTCCGATCGGCCCCCCGGCCGCGGCCTCGGGCGCAACATGGCCGACGACCATTCCCCAGGTACCGCCGGAGAATCGGCCGTCGGTAATCAGCCCGACCGATTCGCCCAGCCCCGCGCCGATCAGCGCGGACGTCGGCGCCAGCATCTCCGGCATTCCCGGCGCGCCCTTGGGGCCCAGGTAGCGCAGCACCATCACGTCGCCGGCGACGATCCGACCCTCCAGGATCGCCGCGAGTGCGGACTGCTCGTCGTCGAACACCCGCGCCGGACCGGTGATCACCGGATTCTTCAGTCCGCTGATCTTCGCGACCGCACCCTCGGGCGACAGGTTGCCCTTGAGGATCGCCAGATGGCCTTCGGCGTAGATCGGACGGTCGATCGGAAAGATCACCTGCTGGTCCACCGGCGGACGCGACGGCACGTCGCGCAGCTCTTCGGCCAGCGTCCGGCCGGTGATCGTCATGCAGTCGCCGTGCAGCAGACCCGCATCGAGCAGGATCTTCAGCACCTGCGGAATCCCGCCGGCGCGATGCAGGTCGGTCGCGAGGAATCGGCCCGAGGGCTTGAGGTCGCAGATGACCGGCACGCGCCGGCGCACGCGTTCGAAGTCGTCGATCGTCCACTCGACGCCGGCCGAATGCGCTATCGCCAGGTAGTGCAGCACCGCGTTCGTCGAGCCGCCGGTGGCCATGATCAACGTCACCGCGTTTTCGATCGAGCGGCGCGTGACGATGTCGCGCGGCTTCAGGTCGCGGCGCACCGCCTCGACCAGCACGCGGGCCGACTGCGCGGCCGACTGCGCCTTCTCCGGATCCGGGTTCGCCATCGACGAGGAGCCGAGCAGGCTCATCCCGAGCGCTTCGAACGACGACGACATCGTGTTCGCGGTGTACATGCCGCCGCACGATCCGGTGCCCGGTATCGCGTTGCGCTCGATGCCGTCGAAATCCTCCTGCGTCATCCGACCGCGCGAGAACTCGCCGACCGCCTCGAACACGGACACGATGTTCAGGTCCTGCCCTTTCCAGCGGCCGGGTTTGATCGTGCCGCCGTACACGTAGATCGCCGGAACGTTGCAGCGCACGATCCCCATCATCCCGCCGGGCATGTTCTTGTCGCAGCCGCCGACGACCAGGATCCCGTCCATCCACTGGCCCTGCACCGACGTCTCGACGCAATCGGCAATGACTTCGCGCGAGATCAGCGAGTACTTCATCCCTTCGGTGCCCATTGCCATGCCGTCGGAAATCGTCGGGGTGCCGAAAACCTGCGGATTGCCGCCGGCTTCGCGCACGGCCGCTTCGGCCGCATCGACCAGCGGTTGCAGCCCCGAGTTGCACGGCGTGATCGTCGAGTGGCCGTTCGCGATTCCGATCATCGGCTTGTCGAAGTCGCTCTTGACGTAGCCCATTGCGTAGTACATCGAGCGGTTCGGCGCGCGGGCGATCCCTTCCGTGATATTGCGCGAGCGGCGGTTTGCGGTCATCGGTGGTCCTCTGGCAAGTCGGCGTGACGGCGGCGCAGGCGTGGGCGCCCGCGGAGCGCCGGCTGCGTTGTCTCTTGTCGCGATGGTAATACAGGTGGGGGCCGAGCCGCCGCGATGCGCGCCCCGTGTGAGAATAGCGGGCAATGCTGATCCATCCCAATTTCGACCCGGTCGCGCTGCAGCTCGGCCCGATCGCGATCCGCTGGTACGGGCTGATGTACCTGGTCGCGTTCCTGTTGTTCTATCTGCTCGGACGCTGGCGGCTTCGGCACGGGCACTTCGCGGCCGCCAGCGGGCTGAACGTCAAGGAGCACGAGGACCTGCTGTTCTACGGCGTGCTTGGCGTGATCCTCGGGGGGCGGCTGGGCTACGTGCTGTTCTATCGGCCCGATCATTTCCTGCAAAACCCGCTGGAAGTGTTCGCGGTCTGGCAAGGCGGGCTGTCGTTCCACGGCGGGCTGCTCGGCGTGATCGTCGGCACGCTGATCTTCTGCCGGATGCGCGGCAAGGAGTGGCTGCGGGTCACCGACTTCTTCGTGCCGCTGATCCCGATCGGCTTGGCCGCGGGGCGGCTGGGAAATTTCATCAACGGCGAGTTGTGGGGGAGGCCCGGTACCGTGCCGTGGGCGATGGTTTTCCCGCAGTCCGGAACGCTGGTGCCGCGGCATCCGTCGCAGCTGTATCAGATGGCGGGCGAGGGGCTGTTGCTGTTTGCGCTGCTGTGGTGGTATTCGCGGTTGCCGCGACCCGTGGGCCGCGTGTCGGGCGCGTTCCTGCTCGGCTACGCCGTGTTGCGGTCGATCGCCGAGCTCTGGCGCGAGCCCGACACGTTCCTCGGCATCATGCCGCTGGGGCTGTCGATGGGGCAGTTCCTGTCGGTGCCGATGGCCGCCTTCGGCCTGTGGCTGCTGCTGCGTCCGGCGCCGCCGTCGGTGCCGGCGCGCGGCGCGGGCAGGTCGGCCGAAAGGGCGATGCACGGGCGCTGAGCTCGGCCTGTCGGCTGTCGCGGCTTGACGTTGCTCACGGCCGCAGGCTATGGTCGGCGCGCAATGAACGAACGATTCGTGAACCTCGCAGCGGACGATCGAAGCGGCCGCGGCGACTGCAACTGATGCTCGAGCGACTCCGACAGGCCAGACGAAGCGCGCGCGAGCGCGGCGAGCTCGTGCGGTTCGTCGACGAATGCCGGCAGCTGCTGACCGAGCGCGGCGAGGCCAACAGCCTCGCGCTCGCGGCATCGGCGCTGCAGCACTACGATGGGCTGTCGCCCGACGTGCGCGAGCGATTCTTCGATCTGCTGGCAAGCGAGTTCGATCCGGATCCGGGCGACGTGCTGAGGCTCGCCGAAGACTACGCAGCGACCCGCTCGCCCGATGTGCTCATCCGGCTCACGCGCGCGGCCGAGTCGCCGCGGCAGGAACTGTTCCGCCGGCTCAACCGTGCTCCCGACGGCACCCGAACGATCGTGCAGATGCGCGCGCAGTTGCTCGAAAAGCTGCGTGCGCACCCGGAGTACCGTGCAGTCGATGCCGACATGCAGCATCTGCTGTCGTCCTGGTTCAACCCGGGATTCCTGCAGCTGCGGCAGGTCGACTGGCGCTCGCCGGCGCTGCTGCTCGAAAAGATCATCCAGCACGAGGCGGTGCACGCGATCGACGGCTGGAGCGATCTGCGCCGACGGCTGCAGCCGGACCGCCGGCTGTTCGCGTTCTTCCATCCGATGCTTCCCGACGAGCCGCTGATCTTCGTCGAGGTGGCGCTGTGCGCGGAGATGCCGTCGGCGATCGCGGCGCTGCTGGACCGGTCGACCGAGCCGCTGGAGCCCTCGCGGTTCCGGGTCGCGACGTTCTACTCGATCTCGAACTGCCAGCCGGGGCTGCGCGGCATCAATCTGGGCAATTTCCTGATCAAGCGCGTGGCCGAGCACCTGCAGGCCGAGCTGCCGTCGGTCAGGACGTTCTGCACGCTCTCGCCAGTGCCGTCGTTCGCCGCGTGGCTGGCGAAAGTCGATCAGCTCGAGTCGCCGTGGGCCAAGCCGGCGACGCTGACCGCGCTCAATGCCGGGCTCGCGGCACGGCGCGAGCGTCCGGCCGATCCGGCGCGCACCGCCGCTGACGATGCCGATGCGAAGCTGCTGCAGCGGCTGTGCGCATTCCATCTGACGCACACCGACGCGGCCGATGCGCGACCTTCGGATCCGGTCGCGCGGTTCCACCTGGCGAACGGCGCGCGGCTCGAGCGGATCAATTGCGCCGCCGACCTGTCCCGCAAGGGCTTGCGCGACTCCCACGGGCTGATGGTCAACTATCTGTACGACCTCGACGAGATCGAGCGCAATCACCAGAAGTTCGTCTCCGGCGAGGTCAGCGCTTCGCGCTCGGTGCTGTCGCTGCTCGGGTGACCCCGGCGTCGCGCCGTATAACCATCGAACGAGTCCGAATCCCATGAGAGCCGCACTGACGCGCTGGATGCTGGGCTGGATGGCTGCCGTTGCGATCGCCGCGCCGGTTCCTGTCGCTGCGGCACAGCCCGCTGCATGGCCGAGCGCGCCGATCCGCCTGATCGTTCCGTACCCGCCGGGCGGCGGCACCGACGCGTTCGCGCAACCGCTCGCCGCCGCGCTGTCGCACCGGCTCGCGAATCCGGTCGTGGTCGATCACCGGGCGGGTGCGGCCGGCACGCTCGGTGCCGAGTTGGCGGCGAAATCGCCGCCCGACGGATACACGTTCGTGCTCGGCGCAGTCCACCATGCGATCGCGGTCAGCATCTACGACGACCTCGGCTACGACCTGCAGCGCGACCTGGCCCCGGTCACCGTGGTCGCGTCCGTGCCGAACGTGCTGGTCGTCAATCCCGCAAGGCTCGACGTCGACACCTACGAACAGTTCGCGCGGCACCTGCGCGCTCATCCGGGACGGCTGGTTTACGCATCGGCCGGCAGCGGGACCACGCATCATCTGAGCGTCGAGCTGTACAAGACGCTGACGCGCACGTTCGCGCTGCATCTGCCGTACCGCGGCGCGGGCCCTGCGCTGCAGGACCTGCTGGCCGGCGAGGTCGATTTCATGTTCGACGGGCTCGGCAGCTCGATGCCGCACATCCGCGCCGGCCGGCTGCGTGCGCTCGCCGTGTCGAGCGCCGAGCGCTCGTTCGCGCTGCCGCAGTTGCCGACGCTGGCGGAAGCGGGCGTGCCGGGCTACGACGCGCGCACCTGGTATGCGCTGTGGGCGCCGGCCGGGACGCCGGCGCCGATCGTCGCGCGGATGCAGGGCGAAGTCGCGCAGGCGCTGGCCAGCGCGCCGCTGCGCGAGCGCTGGCC
>Ga0247719_1001286_pt1 | contig 10789 bp, 9 predicted proteins | sample 41E_DmetaG_FD_189046 | JGI IMG/M metagenome (GOLD analysis project Ga0247719, IMG submission 189046) | Soil microbial communities from hillslope of Landscape Evolution Observatory, University of Arizona, Oracle, AZ, United States - 4-1-E_D | ecosystem: Engineered > Artificial ecosystem > Mesocosm...
GCCGATCAGCATGCCCAGCCACGCCTGCCCGATCGTCAGATGCCCTCGGAAAATCAGGCTCTGTGCCAAACCTGCGACGATCATTCCGAGCGTCAGCCAGTTCGGGATTCGCCGCTCGCGCAGATCCACCGCCGCCGCCCATACGAGCAGTGCGAGCATCGGCAGGAGGATCAACAGTTGCTGAGACGTCATCCGTTGCATCTCATCGTCTGTTCGTGCCGCTGCAATTAGCGGTTTCACGCGCCTTCGAGCACATGCCCATCAACCAGCAGACCCGGCCGGCGGGTCTTTCACCGCCGCCGGGCCTGAGTGTCTGATTCATGCGATCGCTGGTTAGAACCCGTCGTTCAGCGACGTCCACTTCGCCAGCACCTTGCCGCCAACGGCGGTGATGGTGGCGATCGCCGCAACAACGATTAGACCCGCGATCAGGGCGTACTCGAGGACCTCGCCGCCCTGCTCGTCCTTGACCAACTTGACCAACAGATTCTTCATCGCCTTCATGATTCGCTCCATAGCAGGCGACCTGGGCGCGCCGCTTATCGCGGCAGCGGCCCGGAACCTCGCGACGGCTTGTGGCCTCGGAGCGAGCCGATCGACAGGCCCGATCCAACCGACAGTTCGGTCTCACGAGTGCAAAGGCGCCACGCCCCGTGGAGCAGTCGCTCGACCGCTCCCGCCGCACGCCTCCCTCAGGCCTTACCGGCCCACCCGAGAACGTGCGGTTGCACTAGTCTCATCGGTTGGACTCATCCCCCGCTTGACATCGCTTGAAAAGAAAAACAACAGGATTGTGTTAAGGGGGTCCGATAAGCGGCGTGCTTGTTTCGTGATGCCTGATTCGCGTCGAGCCACACAAGCGCCTTCAGACGAATCACGTATTACGCACCACGCTACACGTACATCTTCTCCATCACCGAGCCGCGCTCGAAACGCGCCTCGAGCAGGCAGTCGAGATTGAGCTCGTCGGACCAGCGGCCATCGATGAGCAGCGACGCTAATGCTTCGCCGAGTGCGCGCGACTGCATCACGCCGTGCGCGCTAAGGCCGTTGTAGTTGAAGAGCCCATCGCGCTGCGGCACGGGGCCGACGATGGCGTTCTTGTCCGGCGAGAGCTCGTAATGTCCCACCCAGCCGTGAAACAATTCCGCCTCGCGCAGCGCCGGGATCCGCCGCACCAGCCGCGGCTTCACGTGCTGCTCGTAATAGGTGGCGCTATGCGGCGTGAAGTCGATCCGCGCCCGCTCAACCGGATCGCTCCAGCTCACCAACGTGCACGGCTTACGATCACGCTCGTAGTAGCGGAAGTAAATGTCCTGCGGGTAGTCGATGAAGAACGGCTCGGACTCCAGGTTGACTTCTTGATGTCGCAGCAGAAACACCTGCCGCGGATATGGCTGCACTGGCAGCTCGCGGCCGTACAGCTTCGCCACGCGCGATGCCCATGGCCCGGCGGCGTTGATGATCCGCTCTGCTCGGAACGTCAGTTGCTCGCGACCGGCACCGCGCGACGCCGCTGGCTGCCCACCCAGCACCCGCCTCACCGACCGCGGCGGAACACGCGACAGCGTCACCTCGTACGGCGACGCATTCCCCTCCATCCGCACCACCTCCCACCGGTCCATCAGCTCCACCTCGCCCGCCTGCGCGTAATTCAGGTAATGCATGCGAAGCTGATGTGGCGAGAGCCGGCCATCAAACGGCGTGAACGTCGCACCCGCCACGTCCGAAACATCGTCCAGAACCCCAAATCGCTCGCGCAACTCCCGCGGCGATAGCTCCTGGACCGGCAGACCGAACGCCCGCACCGCCGGAAGAAACTGGCGCGATTCCTGCCACAGCGCCTCGTCGAACATCCACAGGTAACCGCGCTGGCGGTAATCGAACTGCCGCGCGTGCTGCATGTAGTATCGCGTCGAGTGAAGGCAGAGGCGGACGTTGACAGGCTCAGCGAAGGTGCAGCGCACCCCGCCGCCGTTCAGCTCGCTGCTGTTGAGCTTGCCGAAGATATCAACATCGACGATCGCGACGCCGCGCCCCGCCCCGCGCTCCGCCATCGCGCACGCCAGCGACGATCCGGCGATCCCCCCGCCGATGATGAGCGTCGCGATCGAGTGCATACCCGCATCTTCGCAGATCAGACGCCGATCCGCACGCTGTCTTGCACCGCGCCTCCGCAATACTGGCGGCGTTGCGCCAGCCGAAACCGCAGCGCGCACCGCCAACACGCGCCGCTCGCGAGAATACCCCGCAAATCCACGAGAAACGTGATTGAACAGGAACATTTCCTTCGCCGCCGCCATCGCACCGGCCGCGAGCGAATCGCGCAACACGACATCTCTCACCTTTCCGCCGATCTTCGGCGGAGAGGCAACACTCTTCGGCGGAGCTCCGCCGATCATCGGCGGAAAGGAAAAACTCTTCGGCGGAGAGGAAAACTTCTCCGGCGGAGAGGAAAACTTCTCCGGCGGAGCTCCGCCGATCGTCGGCGGAGAGGAAAACTTCTTCGGCGGCGCTCCGCCGATCATCGGCGGAGAGGAAACACTCCTCCGCGGAGCTCCGCCGACCATTGGCGGAGAACAGGCGCGCAGCAGGACCTCCCGCCGCGCGAAATCTCCGGCACGAAGGCCGAAGGGCAGCCATGGCTGAATTCGTCAGCCGTGGCTGCCCGGGAGAAAACCGTCCCCCGTCCCGGTTTCATACCCGCGGGGAAATCGGTGCCGGTCCGGATTCGCAACGAATCAGATCAAGACCTGAAAATATCTACGCACCACATTTGTTCTTGACTTCCCCGCGGGGAGAGGTTATTTAGGCGGAAATTAGGGCTTAAAACGCTTCTGACGGGGAACCAATGAGCGCGGTGCGGGTTCTGGGAATCGGGGCTCGAATGAGTCAGCGTGTTATTTTATCTATTGTGCTGCAGATCGGTTGCTGTGCCCTTTGGGCCTTTTGTCTAACTTCTGCTGCAAACGCCGGAGAGAGTAGTGGGAAGTTCGACACGATTCTAGAGAAGTTCAAAGCGAGTACCGCGATTCCCGATCAGTTTAGTCTGAAAGCGACAGAGAGAGTATCTGTAGCGTTCCGACGGGAAAGCGGGGATCTGTTATATTATTACCTGTATAAGTTACAGGTCCACAAAGACTTCGACCGAATCGATGCGCAGCAGGAACGACTGACGTCCACTGCGGAAGATATGAGCCGCGCTGAGACAGTTTTTCTCCGATCGGTGGCCGCCGACGGGCAGCTCCTTGAATTCAAGAATAATGAGGCAAATCAGGCGCGTGAACTCGGTATCTCCGCAATAGGTGATCTAACCGAGAGGGCCACGGAGAAGGCCCTATGGATGGGTCTTCAGTCTGGCCGGGTTCTGGAGGGACATCTTGGTGGCAACGGGTATGGCAATCATCTTGCGGATGTGATGAAAAGAGGAAAACGCCGTGAGATGCGAGTGGAGGAAGGCTCCGATGGTACAACGGTTTATATGTTGGAGGCGGATACTGAGTACGGGAGGCACACGCTCTGGATCGACGCCACCTCTTTCCTGCCCCGACGAATTGAGCGACGTAAGACTGGGGAAGACATCCTCTATGACCGCGCCATGAGCGCGCGAGGCTACAGCGAGCATCTTACCATCGTCGATGAAATCGAAACTGCCGCGATTCAGGGACGGCAAATCCCCATCGCGGCCAGAGTCCAGACTACGGAAATCGGTCTACAAGGCGGTGTTAAGGAGACTTTGGCGTCTTTTCGGATCGACAGCATAGATTTCAATCCCCGCTTTTCTGATAGCGGCGCTTTTACTGCATCGCTCAAGGATGGTACCCCGATCATCATGCAGAAGAGTGATACTGGCCTGCAGTATGAATGGCGGGGTGGAGGAATTGTACCTGCGGTAGACCCGGGGATGATCGACGGTATCGAGGGTGCGATCAAACAGGTAGAGCCATTTCCACGACAAAAGTGGGGGCGGTCGTCAACGATCGTTTTGATCGTTCTGAGCCTGTTGTGTTTCGCAGTGCTCGGCTTTTTGATTTTTCGGCGAATCCGTTTCGGCTCTTCGGGAGGCTCATGAAAAGCCGTCAAATTGGTCCTTATAGAAGGAGCCTTCATGTTTCGATTGAACCGTGTTACGGGTATCATATCGGTTGGCGCTTTTGGCTTTCTCGTGAGCTATCTCCAAAAGTTGTGGATGGCCGCGACAGGTCAAGCGGCTTTTCTGACTCCGTCCACGAACTCGATGCCGGCGATGACGTCGCCCAGCAGCACGCTGCCGTTGAGCTTCCGCCAGTGGCGCTGGGCCTGCTGGGCGAGCTTGAAGACCATCGCCAGGCCCGCCTCGCGTGAGCCCGGGCCCTTCGTTCGATACGTGCGAAGCTGCACCGTCGCGAACGTGCTCTCGATCGGGTTGCTCGTCCGCAGGTGCGACCAGTGCTCGGCCGGGAAGTCGTAGAATGCCAGCAGCTGCTCGCGGTCCTTCAGCAGACACTCGACGGCCTTGGGATACTTCGCCTGGTAGCTCTGCACGAACAGGTCATAGGCTTTGAAGGCCTCTTCTCGCGTGCTGCTGAGCCAGATCTCGTGCAGCTTTCGCTTGGCCTCGGCCTGCTGATTCTTGGGCAGCTTGTTCAGCACGTTGGCGGTCTTGTGCACCCAGCAGCGCTGATGACGCGTTGATGGGAACACCTTCGACAACGCCGCCCAGAAGCCCAGGGCGCCGTCGCCGGTCGCCAGCTTCGGCGGCTCGATCATCCCGCGGCTCTTCAGATCCAGCAGGATCTCGCGCCAGCTCTGCTCGCTCTCGCGCTCCCCGTCGTGGATGGCGATCAACTCCTTGGTGCCGTCTTCGGTGGCGCCCATGATCACCAGCACGCAGGGCCGCTCGTCGGTCAGCCGGCAGCCGAAGTACAGGCCGTCGGCCCAGATGTAGACGTAGCGTTTGCCGCTCAAATCACGGCGGCTCCAGTTCTCCTGCTCGGCGACCCACAGCTCCTTCATCCGCACGACCGAGGTGGCCGAGAGCCCGCTGCCGTCGAAGCCAAGATGCATCAGTGCATCGCCCATGTCGTTGGAGCTGATCCCCTTGAGATACAGCCACGGCACCAGCTCCTCGATCGTTTTGGTCTTGCGCAGATACGGCGGGAGGATCTTGCTGGTGAAGCGGAACCGCACGCCGTTCTCATCCACCCGCCGATCATCCACCCGCGGCTGCGTGACCTCGATGGGCCCGACACCGGTGAGAATCGTCCGCGGCGGCTTGTGCCCGTTGCGCACCACCAGGCGATGCCCGCCGGCGTCGAGCAGCTCGCGATAGCCGTCGACGTACTCGGCCACCTCGTCCTCGATCGCCTTCTGCAGCGCCCGCCGCGCCCCCTCGCGGGCCAGCTGCTCGAGGGTGGGAAGAACGACCGGCTCAGTTGCCAGCCGCAGCGAAAGTGAAGATGATGACATGTGGCGTATCCTTCCTGGCCTCGTTGGCCAAACGGGTTCCTGAAGCGAATCAGCACCCAAGGTACGCCGCTTTTATTGCCGCGTCTTCATCCACAGCTTTTGGTCATAGCTCCTTTCTCGTTGCTTGGGCTGCTGCTGCGCCCCGGCAAATGACAGCGGATGAGGTTAACCAATTCTCGGGTCGAGGCAATTTGTACCACTGTAGGGTGCTTCGCCACGACTGTGATACGGGTAACGAGCAGTGCACTGAGTGGTGGATGAACTGCGATAATGAGAACCCCTCTCTTAATGGTCGTTGGTGCACAGATTCGCAATTGTTTTCATGCACAGATCCCGATTGCCCACAAGCCATTCCCCCTGATCCGAAACCAGATGATTGGCAGCCTGGCCAGCGGGAGAAGGACTGTGTAGAGGTGCCAATCATCACCTGATCCGCCAGCAATTGAAGGGAGGCATTATGGGAACGTTACGTGGTATGATCCAGACATCAGGAGCGATTGTAATTGGTTGTATGATAGTTGCCGTCTTGGGGAGTTCTCGGGAGCTAGAGCATTCGGCCAGGCAGCTATTCGCCGGTGGAGATGATAAACTCGCCTGCAACGCGTTCCGGTTCGAGTGCGACAGTGAAAACGAAAACTGCCCGTTCTGGGGAAGGGATTGCAATAACAAGAATCCAACGGAGAACGGATTGGCATGTAAGGAAAACGACGATGATGAAGAGCGAGCGTGCGACGATCCAAAATGTCCGCAGGCAATTCCGCCGGATCCGAAACCAGACGATTGGAAGCCGGGCGTAAAGGAGAAGGAATGCAAATAGCGGTGGCTAGCTAAAAGTGCGCGTGAGAAGATAGATGTACTTGTTCAAGGCAATTGCCTTCACTTTCATATTCATCTCTCTCGCTGCTGGGGTTGCTGCGGGAGCCGATGAGCGTTCTGCATCGGGAAACGTGCGGTCGTCGGAAGGACCACACTGCGGGATATTCACCCTTTATGCCGCAATGCGGTTGCACAACCGAACGGTAAGCATCGATTCTTTGATGAAGCCGGAGTTTGTCAGCTCGGCCGCCGGCAGCACTCTTTTTGATCTACAGCGAGCGGCCGATCAGCATCGTTTTTTCTCGATGGCGATGCAGAGGATGACCATAGCGGACCTTCGACAAAGTCCTGTACCTGTTATCCTTCATACGCAGTCGCGTGAAGGAACAGGTGTTTACGATCACTACATACTGTTTGTGCAAGCGGACGAAGCTGGTGCTCTTGTCTTGGATGCGCCTAATCCGTTGCGACATGTACCTTTCACGGAATTGAGTCGTGTCTGGGGAGGAGTCGGATTAGCAGTATCGTCCGAACCCATCGCCGAGGGAAGGCTGCTTGCGGCAGGAAGAGTACAGCTGTTAATCTACACGGTGATTGTTATTACCGGCATCGCAATCGCGCAGGCGTTCGCAGCACCTCTCGGCCGTCGAACGCAGGTATGGCCAGCGTTGCTCCAGTGGTCTGCGCAGGCTGGTTGTTTAGTCGGATTAGCGGTGGGCATGGGGGTGGCGTACCACTGTTGGGCCGCGGCAGGCTTTCTAGCTGTCCCTCGAGCAACAGCTGCTGTAGATCAGGCACACATAGTCTCTCCCCTTCAATATGCTTCTGTCGTAGAGGTTCACGCGGCTGTGAAACGTGGAGCAGTGCTAGTTGACGCGCGTCTTGCATCCGATTTTCATTCGGAGCATCTGAATGGCAGCATTAACATTCATGCAGCAATGGACTCAAAGGCGCGCGAGGCAGCCTTGAAAGACTTTTCGCACGCCACGCCACTGATCGTGTTCTGCAAGAGCGCGAATTGTGGGTATAGTACTGCGGTGGCAAAGACGCTGCTACGTGACGGGTACACTGATGTTCGTATCTTCCGCGGCGGTTGGAATGACTGGGCTGCGGTGCATGATAACTCGAGCATGCTGGTGCCTGCGCCAGCGAAGTAGGGTAGAGGTTTGGCGTGATAAACGTATTGCGGCGACGTTCCCAGACTATTATGTTTCTTGCGCGGCTCGTACTCGGCTGCGTCTTCCTCGCCAGCAGCTTGCCTAAGCTGCGCCAACCGTATGACTTTCTCGGCGACGTTTACAAGTATCAATTGACTGGCGTGGCCGCGAGCAAATTCATCGCCATGACGTTGCCTTGGCTGGAACTGCTACTGGGCGTCTGCCTGATTGGCGCAGTGGCGTTGGGTGGATGTTTTCTTGTAGGTGCGGGTTTGAGCCTGATCTTTGCCTTCGCGCAGGCCTCGGCGCTGGTGCGCGAGCTGCCGATCGCCTGCGGCTGCTTCGGGAGCCTCGTGGCGACGGAGACGATTGGCTATGGATCGCTGCTGCGGCTGGCGCTGATGTTTGTCGTAGCGGTCCTCGGTCTTGTGGCTTGGCGAGCGAGCGCAATGCCCGCGGACGAAGAGGAGGCGCGTGATGTATCAACCCTTGCAAAGCTGGCGTGAGCGCGGCGCTGGCGCGCGACATGGTTTCACGCTAATCGAACTCCTCGTCGTCATCGGCATCATCACCATCCTCATTGGCGTCACGTTTCCGGTCTATCGATCGGTTCAGGAATCGGCGCGGAAGACGCAATGCGCGAGCAACCTGCGGCAGTTGGCGGCGGCGCTGGTGGCTTACGCGGGGGCGAATAGGGGGGCCTTTCCGCCAAACTCGGGGGAAATTCAGCAGTTCTGGTACGACAAGGACATCATCGGCTCGCACGTGACGGCGCCGCTGGAGCTGCCGGACGAATCGCTGGCGGGCGGGGCGATGGTCTGCCCCAACGACATGGACGATTCCATTCGCTCGTACTCGATGAACGTCTTTGGCAGCAGCTATGTCAGCAGCTTTGTGCGCGAGAAGGTGGAGGCGAACCCGCCGAAGGCGGGGAAGCTGTTCAAGCTGGGCGTGCCGCAGAGCTCGCAGCTCATTCTGCTGGCGGAGAGCTGGCCGGAGCTGCCGCAGCCGATCGGCTCGCCGCAGCCGGTGGGCCACGCGGCGCAGGCGGTGATCGGCCTGCTCGGCAAGCCGGGCGAGCGCTTCGGCGCCGGCCGGGGTGTCGGCTGGACCGATCCGCCTGACGCGACGCCTGATCGCTTCGACACGCGCCCGTCGCAGATCACCTTCTATCGCCATCGCCGCCACAGCGGTCAGATGGAAGACCCGCGCGGCGCCGCCCACTTCGCCTTTGCCGATGGGCACGTGGAGCTGCTCCGCCAGGACGAGCTGGCCGACTTATCGACGGGGCTGAGCACCTATCGCGCGCTCTGGTCCACGATCGACCGGCAGCTCGAGGGCCCGCAGTAGTGGTGCCGTCATGACTTCCATTCCCTTGAGCCCCGCCGCCTCTTGTGCGACGCATCGGCGTTTCGTCAACCGGCGCAACCTCAAATGGACAGGTGGTGCAGCGCTGTTCCTGATCATTGCCGTCGCGCTGTACCTTTTCCTTCGCCCGCCAAATCAGGAAGACATCATCAAGACCGCCTACGCGTACGAAGGCGGGGGGTATTGCGCTCTCTCCGATTCCGGGGTTCCCGAGCCGGTGGTGCACCAGGGAATCACCATTCTTCGCCAGAGCAAAGGCGGAAGCTATTGCTGCGGCTTCACATTTCTGGTGGCGATGAAGGTCGCCGAGGAGCGCGGGCTGCTGAAGAAAAAGCAGCCGTACGAGGTTGCGCGTTTTCAGAAGGAATGGTACGGCGCCGCCAAAGGCTCGAACTGGCGGCAGTTGGTGCTGGCAATGGAGAATCTTGGTATCGGGCGGCAGATCGACCCGCGCGACGCTCGCGCGGGGGACTTTGCCGTCGTGCACCGCGTCCGCGGCGCCGGGCATTCCGTCATCTTCCTCGACTGGGTCAAGCACAACGACATCACCGTCGGCTTCCGCTACCGCAGCTCTCAACCCAGCACCAACGGCGTGGGTGACGGCATCGAATATTTCGTCACCAGCGGCTATAAGGGTGCGACGGTCGATCCCAAGCACTTCTACGTCGGCCGGCTCAATCGGCGTTAATCGCTTGCGCTCCTTGCCGAAGTCGATCAAGAGCGCCGCTCCTGCCGCCAGTGCGGGTAACGCTGCATCGCCAGTTCCAGCGCCGGCTCGATCGAGTAATTCTCCGGGCTCACGATCGCCTGCTGGTACAGCCGCTGCAATGCTCGCTGGGTAATCGTCTGCATCTGCTCGGCCCGCAGCGATTGGTGAATCCACTCCTGCACCGATTCGTCCGAGAATGGCTTCTCCTGCCGCGGGCGATTGCCCTCGAGACGCACGATGTACAGCGCATCCCCGTCTTCGATGATGTCGCTCACCTGGCCGACCTGCAGCTGCGCCGCGGCTTCTTCGACTTTCTCGCGCGCGTAGGCCCCGCGATCGACCCATCCCAGATCGCCGCCGTTGCTCGCAGTGAAATCGTGGCTGTAATTCTTCGCCAGCGTTGCGAAATCTTCGCCCGCCTCCACCCGCCGGCGCAGCTCCTCGATCTTCTTGCGCGCTTCATCCATGCTGCCGGCCTTGGCGACATCCACGCGGATCAATCGGAACTGCAACTGCTCCGGCTGCGTGATTTTCGGATGGTTCCTGTTTCGCTCGTAGAAGCTGCGCATGTCTTGCGGCGTGACCGCGACCCGCGGCCAGACACGCTTCTGCATGTAGAACAGCACCATGAACTCGCGGTACTTGTCGCGCACGCGCTCGTCGAGATCGATCCCGTTGGCGCGCGCTCGAGACTTCGCAACCTCCAGCGAGCCGCCGGAGTCCGCGATCAGCTTCTGCCGGTACATCGTCGCCCGCATCTGCGCCCAGTCCTGCTCCTGCTGGCTCAGGCTCTTGAGCGCCTCGGCGAAGTAAATCTCGCTTTCGATCTCCGTCTGCACTTGCTTGCGGATCTCGGCGGCGGCGAACTGGCGGAAAGCGTCGGCATCGCGCTGCTTCGCCTCGGCCGCGAAGACCGGCTCGAGTTGCTGCACGACTTTGTCGGCATAGATCGGGGTGCCGCCGACTTCGACCAGCACCGCGCCGATCGTCATGTAGCGTGCGGGCAAACCATTCTCCGGTGCCGCGGACTGCGCAGCGCCGTTCTCCGCTTCCGCGGGCGGACGCTGCGGAGTCGGCGAGGGCGCCGGCGTACCCGGCGGGGGATCGGCAATCTCGCCGGGGATGCGCTCGCCGCTGCGTTCGGGGCGCGGCGTGGCGAGATCGATCGCGCCGGGTTCATCGACTGGCGAGGGGCCCTGATCCGCCAGTCGCGGCGCACGCCGCGCGGGCTCCGGCAGCTGCATGGCCGGCCGCGGCCGGTCCGCGCATCCGCCGATCAGCACCGCCGCCG
>Ga0247719_1001288_pt1 | contig 10778 bp, 9 predicted proteins | sample 41E_DmetaG_FD_189046 | JGI IMG/M metagenome (GOLD analysis project Ga0247719, IMG submission 189046) | Soil microbial communities from hillslope of Landscape Evolution Observatory, University of Arizona, Oracle, AZ, United States - 4-1-E_D | ecosystem: Engineered > Artificial ecosystem > Mesocosm...
TCGACGACGTCGCCGATCACCCGGTTCCAGACATTGGTCGACACCGCCGGCCCGCGGATCAGCGCTCCGCCGGCGATCAGCTCGCGGATTCCAAACGCCAGCACGGTCTTCCTCGCCGCGCCATTCTCCACCCCCAGCCAGCGCGCCAGCCGCCCCGGCGCCGCCACCTCGAGCAGGCCGAGCGCGATCGAGAAATAGCCGAGGCCGAGGCCGACGCGCTTGGCCGTGATCGCGCCGCTCCGATCGGATGCGTCCATGTCATGCGCGTGCTGGTGGTGGGTCATTCCGAATTCTCCCGGGCTGGCAATGGCTTCGCCCAGACAACGGCGGCGGGGGAGGGGACGTTCCTGCCTTCCGGTGCGTGTCGTCCCGAACCGCAGACCGCTCGTCGGACCGCCACATGGTCGGTTATGGCGGCGAACCGCCGGATTAGGGAAAAGGCCCGCTGCGTGCTATAAGCTTCGCATTGCCGGCCCCCACCTACAGCATGCCGGCGAACGAGAGACAATTGGAGAGCTCCCGCTGTTTGTGAGGGGCGTATCCGTGTCCGGCCAAATTAGAACCTATCGCGTCTATTGCTACGACGCTGCGGAAAAAACCGTTCATGCCGAGGAAATCGAGGCGCGCAGCGACGCGGAAGCGATCGCCGCGGTCGAGAAGCTGGGCTTCGGCACCAAATGCGAGCTGTGGGACGGCAAGCGCCTCGTCGCCACCCTGGAGGCCGAAAGGCGGCAGGCTTAGTCGCACCGCCGCGGCATGCGCGGCTAACATCCCGATAACCGCGAAATCCCTTTGCAGAGTGAAACGCTTGCGCCAGTCTGCGCTCAGGCTCGCGGGGTTTTGCGAGTCGCAAAGGGGGAAGTTTCATGGCGTTATCGATTCTGGCGCTCGCCGCGCTCGCCGCCGCACAGTCTTCTGGCGTGCAATGGACACCATTGAACTCGTCACAATCGGCCGCTGCGCCCGCCACGGTCCCGCCTTCAGCTCCGCCGACCGCTGCGCAATCGTCGACGATGTTCAACGGCACCGGAGCTGAATTGCTCACGAATGATACCGTGATCTCTTTGGTCAAGGCCGGGCTCGGTCCTCAGGCGATCGAAGCGAAGATCGCTGCATCGCGTGGTTCGTTCGACACTTCGACCAATGCCCTGATTCAGTTGAAGCAGGCCGGAGTCCCGGACAGCGTGATCGCTTCGATGCTGAACCGATCCAAGTCGGCGGTCGTCGCCAACGCAGTTGTCGACAACAGCGATCCGAACCCGCTCGCACCACATGCGCCCGGCATCTATCTGCTCGACACCCGCAGTACTGCGCGAATGGTGCGGATTGATCCGACCGTCTCAAATCAGCTGAAAACATCCAACTTGTGGGGTTATGCACTTACCTCAGGCATCTCCAGCATGAAGATGAAGGCGGTTATTCCAAATGCCACCGCACGCGTCCGCGCATCGAACCGACGGCCCGTTTTCTACTTTTACTTCAATCAAAACAGCCCCCTTGCCGCAATCAACGAATTCAGCGCGGGCTTTGCCGCCACAGCGACGTCTCCGAATGAGTTTAGCCTCATCCGTTTTGATCCCAAGAAAGATCGCAGGGAAGCCGCAGTGGCTTCAGTGAACCTCTTCGCAGGGGTGAAGAGCGGTATCGGTGACAAGGCCCGGATCCAGTTCACTTACGAAGATGTGGCCCCCGGCGTGTTCAAGGTAACACCCGACGCCGAGCTCGCACCCGGTGAGTATGGCTTTATGTATTCGATCGGTGCGCAAGCAGGTGCTACCGCGCGTATCTTCGATTTTTCCGTGAGCTGATGAGACTTTCGCGCGCGACGCGGTCAAGAAGGAAGCGCTGCGGCGGGCGGGGATTGGGTATGAGGAGATCGTCGGCGGCCATCATACGCCGGCGGAGTTGCGGCGCGTGGTGGAGAGGGTGGTGCACAGGGGAATTGGAGCGTGAGAAAATCAACGCCTTTACGACAGCGCTCTGGCTCTGGACTTGTTGGAATGAGCCACCTAACTACGCGTGCAGAGCACCCATGTGCATTTAGGGGTACATTGCCAATCGTGTCAGTAGGTTCGTAGGCGCGCAAGTGACCGGCCTTGCCGTATTCCCACGTCGAGATCGCGTGATCTTCGACAACAATCCGCTCATTGAAGTGATCTGCCAGTTGCGGTTTCCCACTCTCCTGCGATTGGAGAGCGAGCCGCCAGCGTCATTTCAGGAACGAATCCGAGACCGCTTCCCCGAGGTCGAGCGAGACCGCGGTGGATTGCCTCCACAGGTGCCGGATCAGATTCTTAAGGCACTCGGGGCGGCCCTACCCCAAGGCGCTTATTCGTTTTTGACGCGGGATAAGACGAGCAAGGTGTCGCTCGGATCAGGCAGCATATCGATGTCTACGAGCAAGTATGTAACCTGGGACGAATTCAGTGCAGACCTGAATCTCGCTGTCTCTGCCTTGGTCGAGATTTATGCGCCTTCTTTCTTTGAGCGAATTGGTTTGCGATATCGGAACGTCATACAGCGTTCGACGCTCCGACTGGAAGATCAGCCTTGGTCCAACCTGCTGACAAAATCCGTGGCTGGTGAGCTGACGGACGAAGCTCTGTGCGAAGGCATCAGTGGCTTGCAGAAGACTGTTCGGTGTCAGCTCAGTGAAGCGGGCGACCACGTCAATTTCCAGCACGGATTTGTTCAAATCAACAATGAGCCTGAAACGTGCTATCTATTAGACTTTGATTATCACTTAGATGGGCAGGTGGACAGTGGTGCAGCACAAGACATCATTTCCAGATTACATGGGTACAGTGGCGACGCCTTCCAGTGGTGCATCGCCGATCCACTACGGCTGGCCTTGCATCCAAGACTTGCATAGCCTCGATCCTCTAACGTCTGTTCATAAACACGCCGGCGGTTCGGTGCGATTCATCACGACCATCGAGACGACAGGTCCAGATCGTTCTCCTTTGACTGATGACACTATCAGTCGTCTTGTCGCCTTGTGGGTCGTCCAGCGGTTGGATGGAAAGGAGCTTCGTGAGTCCTGTGATTATTTGGTCGACAACTTTGTTTGGAAAAACAAGAAACTAGAGGCTATCCCAAGGCCTCTGAAGGCGTTGGCAGCAAAGCGCGGGCTCACGATAACGAAGGCCAAACCGGTCGTTCTGGAAGAATGAACCTGCGGGTCAATGTATCGCGTTTCGCCAGCCGACGGGCCCCTCCGGCAATGTGAGATTTTGTCGAACCTCGTCCAGTACGTCTACGATCCGGTCCAACAGGTTACGCAGGGTGTCCTTCACGACTACGCGATTCTTGCCGCGCAAGATTGCGATTTGCAGCGGGCTCACGACGCGCTTGGAACTGAAGATGACCCGCTCAATGGCGCTTTGCTCTTTCCGGCGAGCTCCGTGCCCGAAGGCCGAGCAAATGCCGGCCTGAACTCCAAGATTTGGGCGCACACGAAGATCAACGCGAACGAACGGTATCAGGTGCTCCAAGCCGTTTCGGCGGAATTTGACGCTTCGGACGAGGGCATTCCCGATCTGCTGATCGACTTCAGAAACTATTTCACGTTGTCGTACAAGCAGATCATGTACCAGCTCCAAAACGAGGAGCTGCGGCGACGCGCCTTTCTCGAATCTCCGTACAGAGAACACTTTCAGACGAGAGCGATGGCGTACATGGCGCGCGTAGCTCTCGATCCCGTCCATGAGATCGGTCAAGCGGAAGAGGCCGAAGCCGCGCCACACGTGGAGGCAACGGGACCAGCTAACCGTCAGGCCTGAGTCCCTATTTCGCCGCAATAAGGTCCGCCGCGCCGGGTTTGCGCGGCCGTTCGTGGGACCCTTCGACAAGCTCAGGGCGAACGGCTCTTGCAGCAAGGGCCGCATCCTTCGACAAGCTCAGGACAGGAATACTGCCCTACTCGGCGGCCATCTCTTCGACCAAAACCTTCGATGCAACTTTCGCCTGACGGTTGAGCAAGGGTCGAAGATATTGTCCGGTGAAGCTGGCCTCGCAGGCGGCGATCTTCTCGGGAGGGCCTTCAGCAACGATCCGCCCCCCATTCACCCCGCCGCCCGGCCCGAGGTCGATCACCCAGTCCGCCGTCTTGATGACGTCGAGGTTGTGCTCGATCACCACCACGCTGTTGCCCTGCTCGACCAGGCGGTGGAGCACCTCCAATAATTTGCGCACGTCCTCGAAATGCAGGCCGGTGGTCGGCTCATCCAAAATATACAGCGTCTTCCCCGTCGCCCGCCGCGACAGCTCCTTGGCGAGCTTGACGCGCTGCGCCTCGCCGCCGCTCAGGGTCGTCGCCTGCTGGCCGACGTGGACGTAGCCGAGGCCGACCTCCTGCAGCATGCGCATCTTGTCGCGGATCGCCGGCACCGCCTTGAAGAATTCGGCAGCGTCCTCGACCGTCATGTCGAGCACGTCGGCGATCGACTTGCCCTTGAACTTTACCTCCAGGGTCTCGCGGTTGTAGCGCTTGCCGTGGCAGACGTCGCAGGTGACGTAGACATCGGGCAGGAAGTGCATCTCGATCTTCAGGAGGCCGTCGCCCTTGCACGCCTCGCAGCGGCCGCCCTTGACGTTGAAGCTGAAGCGGCCGGGCTTGTAGCCGCGCGCCTGGGCCTCGGGCAGGCCGGCGAACCAGTCGCGGATCTGGGTGAAGGCGCCGGTGTAGGTCGCCGGGTTGGAGCGCGGGGTGCGGCCGATCGGCGACTGGTCGATGTCGATCACCTTGTCGAGATGCTCGAGGCCGGTGATCTTGTCGCACGGGCCGCAGATGATGCGGGCGCCGTTCAGCGCCCGGGCGGCGCCGGCGTAGAGCGTGTCGATGGTGAGCGACGACTTGCCGCTGCCGCTGACGCCGGTGATGCAGGTGAAGGTGCCGAGCGGGATTCCGACCGTCACCCCGAGCAGGTTGTTCGCGGTTGCGCCGTGGACGGTGAGCTTTCTGCCGTTGCCCTTGCGGCGCTTGTCGCGCATCGGGATCTCGCGGCGGCCGGAGAGATAATCGGCGGTGATGCTCTCCTCGCAGGCGAGCAGCTCGTCGAGCGTTCCCGCGCACACCACCTCGCCGCCGTGGGCGCCCGCGCCCGGCCCCATGTCGATGACATGGTCGGCGTTGCGGATCGCATCCTCGTCATGCTCGACCACCAGCACCGTGTTGCCGAGGCCGCGCAGCCGCTTCAGAGTCTCGAGCAGCCGGTCGTTGTCCTTCTGGTGGAGGCCGATCGACGGCTCGTCGAGCACGTAGAGCACGCCGCTGAGGCCCGAGCCGATCTGCGAGGCGAGGCGGATTCGCTGACTCTCGCCGCCGCTCAGCGTGCCGCTGGTCCGGTCGAGGTGGAGATAGTCGAGCCCGACATTGTGCAGGAAGCCCAAGCGCTCGTTGATCTCCTTGAGGATCGCCCGGGCGATCTCGCGCTGCTGCGGGCCGAGCTTCGCATCGAGGGTCGCGAACCAGTCGCGGGCGTCGGCGACCGAGCGCCGGCTGGCCGAGCTGATGTCCTCTTGCGCGATCTTCACCGACAGCGCCTCGGGCTTGAGCCGGGCGCCGCCGCAGGTCTCGCAGGGCAGGCTCGACTGATAGCGCGACAGTTCCTCGCGCATCCACGCGGACTCGGTCTGCAGCATCCGGCGGTTCAAATTGCCGATCACGCCCTCGAACGGCTTCTTCACCTCGTAGCTCTTGCGCCCGTCGATGAAGCGCAATGTGACCGGCCGGCCGCCGGTGCCGTGGAGGATGACCTGCTGCGCCTGCTCGGGCAGGTCGCGCCAGGGAACGTTGAGCTGGAAATCATAGGCTCGCGCCAGGCTGGACAGCACCTGCATATAATAAGGCGAGGGCGGGTTGGACTTGGCCCAGGGCACGACCGCGCCCTTGGCGATGCTGAGATTGTGGTTGGGGACGACGAGGTCCTCGTCGAACACCAATTTCTCGCCGAGCCCGTCGCAGGCCGGGCAGGCGCCCTGCGGGGCGTTGAAGCTGAACAGCCGCGGCTCGACCTCGGCGATGGTGAAGCCGCTGACCGGGCAGGCGAATTTTTGCGAGAACACGATCCGCCCGGGCGGGGCGTTATCACTCAACACCGTTCGGGCTGAGCTTGTACTCGCGGATGTCCCCCGGACATCCGTTCGCCCTGAGCTTGTCGAAGGGCTGCTCTGGTCCTTGGCCGCAGAAGAGAAGGACAGTCCCTCGACAGGCTCGGGACGAATGGCTGTGTTTCGCTCAACGGGCGCATCCGCCGGATCCAAATAAGCCAGCCCGTCGGCGAGCTTCAGCGCCGTCTCGAAGCTGTCGGCCAGCCGCGCCTCGATGCCCTCGCGGACGACGATCCGGTCGACCACCACCTCGATGTCATGTTTGTATTTCTTGTCGAGCGCCGGCGCCTCCTCGATCGCGTAAAATTCGCCGTCGATCCGCACCCGGGTGAAGCCCGCCTTCTGCCATTCGGCCAGCTCCTTGCGATACTCGCCCTTGCGGCCGCGGACGACCGGCGCCAGCAGATAGTGGCGCGATCCTTCGGGCAGCGCCATCGTCCGGTCGACCATCTGGCTGACCTGCTGCGCCTCGATCGGCAGCCCGGTGGCGGGCGAATAGGGCACTCCGACGCGGGCCCAGAGAAGCCGCATGTAATCGTAGATTTCGGTGACCGTCGCCACCGTCGAGCGCGGGTTGCGGCTGGTCGTCTTCTGCTCGATCGAGATCGCCGGCGACAGGCCGTCGATATGCTCGACGTCGGGCTTTTGCATCATCTCGAGGAACTGGCGGGCATAGGCCGACAGACTTTCGACGTAGCGGCGCTGCCCTTCGGCATAGATGGTGTCGAAGGCGAGGCTCGACTTGCCCGAGCCGCTGAGGCCCGTGATCACCGTCAGGCTCTCGCGCGGGATGTCGACGTCGATTCCCTTGAGGTTGTGCTCGCGGGCGCCGCGGACGGAGATATGGGTCAGCATCGGTTCGAATTCGTTCCAGCTTTGTTCTTGTTTAGCGCGGGCTACCGCTGCCGGTCAACGCGGGCCCTGGCCATATGGGTTCGGCCGGCCGCGGCTTCAAACCGCGTCGTAGCCGATCACCATCACCCTCGGCTCAACTACGATGTCGTAGTGCTTCCACCAGCAGCGACAACGCTGGCAGCTGCTGTCTGCGGCTCGGGTAGTAAAGATGGTATGCCGGGAGAGGGGCACACCAATCCGCCAACACGCTGATCAACCGGCCCTCATCCAAGTGGCGCTGCACATAATCCTGAGGCAAATATGCCAAGCCGAAGCCGTCGAGGGCTGCTTCCCGGATCATTGCGAGTGTGTTGAAGGCCACAGGGCCATCAACCCGAACATGAGGCTCGCGTGGGCCTCTCTTGAACCTCCAAGGCGCGTGTTCGCGCGAAGCCCCGAGGCGCAAGTTGATGCAGTCGTGATTGACCAGATCCTGCGGCACCTTGGGTCGCGGCCGCCGGCCCAGATAGCCTGGTGCTCCCACGATAGCCATCGCAATGTCCGCAGAGATACGGGCCGCGATCATATCCTTGTCGACTTGCTCTCCGAGCCGGACGCCGGCGTCCAGCCGCTCGGCGACGACGTCGGTCAGGCCGTAGTCGAGAATGATCTCGACCCTGATGTCTGGGTACATGGGCAGGAAAGTCCTCAGCACCGGCCAGAGCACAGTTTCTGCGGCGTGCTCGACCGAAGTGATGCGGATCAGCCCAGCGGGTCGGTCATGCAATGCGCTGAGCGCGGCAATGCGGGAGTCCAAGTCGCTCAGCGCGGGAGCGAGGGTTTCAAGCAGGCGTTCACCGGCTTCGGTCGGCGCAACGCTGCGCGTCGTTCGCGTCAGCAGCCGCAGCCCGAGCCGCTCCTCGAGCCGACGCACGATCTGACTCAGAGCAGACTGCGACATGCCCAACCTGACAGCCGCTCGCGTGAAACTGCGTTCCTCGGCAACGGCCAGGAACGCCGTCAGATCGGCCATCTCCTCGCGCCGCATATATTACTCCAGCTTATAGGCTCATCCACATTCTACCGTCTAATCGCTGACCGGGCATACTCCTATTTGGGTGCACCGACGAAGACCCTCGACGGCTTTTCGATCCGAAGAAGGAAGCACCACCATGGACTTCACCAAGAGCGCGACCGCGCTCGCAGCCGTTTTCATCTCGGCCGGATTTGCGCCGAACGCCGCGCCGGCCAGCGCGGCTCAGCCTGCAACACAGAGTGGAGGTAGCAACATGCAGAACCGTGGATCGCCAGCAAACGCGAACGTCATCGTCTCGCTTGCGGACTTCACCGCCGCGGTCCGTGCCGACCGCACGGTGAAGACAGAGCGAGTCACCTTCAAGAACGGCGCCATCAACATGGCCGGTATCCTGTTCTCGCCCGCCAATGCCGTTCCCGGCCGGACCTATCCGGCAGTCGTCGTCATCCATCCGGCCGGCGGCATCAAGGAGCAGACCGCAAGCCTCTACGCCTACCGGCTTGCGCAGAACGGCTACGTCGCGCTCGCCTATGATGCCTCCCATCAGGGGGAAAGCGGCGGTGAGCCCCGTCTGCTCGAAGACCCGACGGCCCGCGTGGAGGACATCAGAAGCGCGGTCGACTACTTGACCACCGTGCGGTTCGTCGATCGCGAGCGGATCGCAGCGCTCGGGATTTGCGCCGGCGGCGGTTATGCCATCAACGCGACGATGACCGAGCACCGGATCAAGGCTGTCGCCGGAGTCAGCGCGTTCAACATGGGGGACGGTTTCCGCAAAGGCTGGAGAGGAACGGGGACGGTCGAGGAGCAGCTCGCCACCCTTCAGGGCCTCGGTCAGCAGCGTACGGCGGAAGCCAACGGCGCTCAGCCGGCGATGCTTCCGTACGTGCCGGACTCGACTGAAGGCGTGTCCGAGCCCGACATGGTGGAGGCCAGCGAATATTATCGGCAGGCGAACAGGTGGCGGCATGAGAATTCGTCGAACCGCTTCCTGAACAGCAGCACCGACAAGATCTACGCGTTCGACGCCTTCGACCGTATCGACACCCTGCTCACGCAGCCGCTGCTTTTGATCGCCGGCAGCGAGGCCGGTTCGAAGTGGCACAGCGAGCGCGCCTATGCCTTGGCGAGGAGCGAGAAGGAGCTGTTCGTCGTTCCGGGCAGCACGCACATGAGCCTGTACGACAGGGACGTGGGCAAGGCGCTGCCCAAGCTGCTCGAGTTCTTCGGCAAGCACCTCACAAGCACGCGGTGAAACTTGTCAGGGCAGACGTAAGCTAATCGTCTGCCCTGATTTGCGCCTTACGTGAGCCGATACTCCGCCCTTTCCTCATAATGCGCGCCGTGGCGCGTCAGGCGGCTTTCGAACAGGATGAAGCGATCGATCTGGAACGGTTCGGACGCGATGCCGCGGTTGCGTTCGAGAAAGTCCGCCACCTCGCGGCCGCGGCGACCTTTCCAGCGGGCGAGCGTGATGTGCGGGTGAAAGGCGCGCCGCTCCGGCTCCAGGCCGACCGACTGGCAGACCCGCTCGACCTTGGCAGCTAGCGCGGCGACCGGCTCCCTGGGCTCGACTCCGGCCCATAGCGCGCCGCCGCTCCGTTGCTCGAAGCGGCCGACTCCCTTCACCCGCAGGCTGAACGGATCGAAGCGAATCGAGCCGAGCGCGTGGGCGAGGTCGTTCGCCACCGGCCGCTCGACCTCGCCGACGAAGCGCAGCGTCAAGTGCAGATTGTCCTCGCAGACCCAGCGGAAGTCGGCGCTGTCATCCATCGCGTCGATCAGCAGGTCGCGGACGTCCTCGGGCGGGCGGATTGCGACGAACAGCCGGTGCATCGGCGCAATTTAGGGTTTCGCATCCGTGCTGACGACCGGTTTTCCTTGATAGCCGTTCCCGCTTTCACCATATTCGCTAGGCGAAACGGGCCCTTTGCCCGGCACGAGGGAGAAGAAATGCAGAACCAGTACGACCCGCGCACGACCGGCGTGAACCCTGCCGCGACGACGGTTGGTGTTCCGCGCGCCGCCCGCGATGCGGGCCTGCGGTCCTATATGCTGTCCGTCTACAATTACATGGCGTCGGGCATCCTGCTCACCGGGATTGTCGCCCTGTTGTTCTACAACAGCGGCTTTGCCGCCCAGATGGTTGGCACCCCGCTGCAGTGGGTGATCATGCTCGCTCCGCTGGGCTTCGTCTTCGCGATGAGCTTCGGCCTCAACCGCATGTCGACGGCGACGCTGCAGACGATGTTTTGGGCTTTCGCCACGGCGATGGGCCTGTCGATGTCGTCGATCTTCCTGGTGTTCACCGGGATCTCGATCGCCCAGACCTTCTTCGCGGTCGCGGCCGCCTTCATGGGTCTCAGCCTGTGGGGCTATACGACCAAGAAGGACCTTTCGGGCTGGGGCACGTTCCTGATCATGGGCGTCGTCGGCCTGCTCGTCGCGCTGCTGATCAACCTGTTCATGCAGTCGGCGGCGATGCAGATGGCGATCAGCGCCATCGGCGTCCTGATCTTCGCCGCCCTGACCGCCTATGACACGCAGCGGATCAAGAGCATGTACGCCTATGTCGCCGGCAGCGACATGATGGGGAAGGTCGTGATCATGGGGGCGCTGAGCCTCTACCTCGACTTCATCAACATGTTCATGTTCCTGCTCAACTTCCTGGGCAACCGCGAATAAGCGGCGGTTCCAGGGAACCTTATTCAGGGCCGGCGGGAAACCGCCGGCCCTTTTCGTTAGCGCAGTTGGCGACGGAAGAATCGCAGCGTCCGAGCCCAGGCGAGCTCGGCCG
>Ga0247719_1001290_pt1 | contig 10776 bp, 6 predicted proteins | sample 41E_DmetaG_FD_189046 | JGI IMG/M metagenome (GOLD analysis project Ga0247719, IMG submission 189046) | Soil microbial communities from hillslope of Landscape Evolution Observatory, University of Arizona, Oracle, AZ, United States - 4-1-E_D | ecosystem: Engineered > Artificial ecosystem > Mesocosm...
GGCCGCCGCTGCTCAGGGCACGCCACGCGACCAGCGCGCGATCGCGCCGCCACGAGGCGCCCGAGGCGTCGAAGATGGTCGCTGCCTGCTCAAAGGCGTCTGCGGCGCCACGGCGATCAAGCGGCGCGAGCGAGCGCCCCAGGACGTCACAGGCGCGGCCGAGGAACATACGGCAAGGCGTGTCAGCGAGCAGCTCCGTCGCCTCGCGCGCCTGGCCAACGGCCTGCTCGACCTCCGACGCAGCCCTCGACGCCCAGGCCGAAGTGATCGCGAGCAGCCCCGCATGCAGCACAAGATCGGTACGAGAGGCGACATCCTGCATAGTTGAGACGGAAAGGCTCGCGGCGTTCACGTCTCGCAGCTCGCCGGCCACCTCAGCGAGATCGACAGCCGGGAAGGGCAGATAGGCCCAGGCGCCCATGCCGGCCAGCCGCGTCACCACCTCGGCGAGCTTGACGGCCGCCTCGTCGAGGCGGCCGGAGCGTCTGTCGACGGCCGCGTCGGCCCATTTGATGAGCTGGGTGAAGAACCACCAGTCGCGGCCCTCGAAGGTCAGCTCGAGGCGGCGCAGGAAGCCTTCGGCTTCGCCGACATCGTCGATCTCGGCGGCCGCGACGGCGGCGAAGGCGAGTCCGAGACTGCGGCGCCTCGCCAGTCGCTCAGTGTTCCAGGCCAGCGACGCGCGAGCGTTCAGCACTGCCGCGAAGAAGTCGCCGCGCATCCAGTCAACGATCATCAACCATTCCAGCAGGACGCTCTCCTGGTAGCGGGGATTCAGCGTTCTTGCCTCGTCTAGCAGGACCAGCGCGTCGTCCGGTCGCCCCTCTAGTGCGCGTGACAGCGCCAGCATCACGAGGCACCACGTGACGCGGTAGGGCCGCTTCTCCTCGCGCGCGACTGCAATGGCGCGCGCGTGGATATCGGCGGCTCGCCCGAACTCAGCCTCGGTCGTAGCGGCCCAGGCGAGCGCGGCGAAGGCATGAATGAGCGCCAATCGCTCGCCGGAGACGTCGGCCGCCATCCTGACCTGCTCCGCCGTCACGACCAGCGCTTTCAGATCCCCGCGGCCGCCGCGGATCCAGCCAAGCTCGTTCTCGGCCAGCAGCGCGCTGGCGCTGTCATGAGCCTGTCGAAACAGCTCAAGGGCTTCGCTGCACGTGCGCTCGGCCTCCTGCAGCTCGCCGCTGCCCCACGTCAAAAAGCTGGCAAGTCGGAATTTCACCGCCGCGCGTCTGCCGGCATCGGCGAACCCCGTGAGCGCGCCGTCGAGCTCGCGCATCGCCTGAATGCCAAGAACCGCGTGAAGATCGGCGCGACGGTCAACGACCCACTCCGCGTTCCAGGACATCGTCTCCATCACGTGCATCCACCGAGCGTCACCGGCCGGAAGCAGCTCCACGAGAGCGCCAAGGATCGTGAGCGCTTCGCGGTAGGCCTCGCGCTCTTCGGCCTGCCGGATCGCATCGCTCAGAACGCGGACAACTGCGTCGTCTCCCGCATCGGCCGACCTTGCCCAGTGTGGTGCGGATTCTCCGAGCCGCCCCGATTTCAGCAGGACACGACCGACCAGACCGTGCAGCGCGCGGCGGTGAACCGCGCCGATGCGCTCGTAGATCGTCTCGCGGATGAGCGGGTGCGGAATCTCGAACGTAACGTCGCGGCCGCGCTCGTGCTCGACGACCCAATGCGACCGCAGGAGTGCCTGGAGAACCCCGTCGAGCGATTCCGTGGGCACCGCCGACAACTGAATGAGCTCTGTCGTGGCTGTCGCGCGGCCGATCACCGCGAGCAGCTCAAGGGTGCGTCGAAGCTGCGGCGAAAGATTCTCGAGCCTTTGCCCGATACGGTCGGCGAGCGCTTCCGGGATGCGTTCCAGCCGGGGGGCGTTCAGATCGGCGTGCTCGTCAACGAGCGCCTGGAGCAGACCGAGCGCAAACAAGGGATTGCCACGCGACCGCGCTTGCAGCCAGGACACAAGCGGGCGCGGGGGCGCGCGATCGAGCAGCGCGGCGCTGAGCGAGGCAAGTTCCTTCGGCTCCATCGGCGCGAGTCGCAGCCGCTCAAGCAGACCTTCCTGCTCCAGGCCATGCACAGTGGTTTCAGCCGGCGGATGCTCGGAGAGCTCGCTGCCTCGAGCCGCGAGGATCACGAGTACTCGCGCGTCGGCCAGGTCGTGAGCCAGGTAGTGCAGGGCCTGCCAAGAGGAGGCGTCTGCCTGGTGGGCATCGTCGAAGACGATCACGAGCGGCCCGTCGCGCGCGATGTCGCCGACGACGGTCGCAAGCCCCTGGAGAAGGCGCTGACGACTCGGTTCACGTCCTGGCACCCGGCCCCCAGCCGCCGCGACCGTTCGCAGCAGCGCGCCGAGGTCGTCGAGCAGCCCCCCGCAGATCGCGCGGACCTCATCGTCGCTGAGTCGCCGTAGGTGCCGGTCCAGCGCCTCGGCCCAGAGCCCGAACGAATCGGTGATCGCGAGCGGATGCCCGCGTGCCGACAGCGCGATCGCGTCACCGGCATGAGCCGACAGGAACTCACCGATCAGCCGCGTCTTTCCCAGACCGGGCTCACCCAGGATCATCAGCGAGCGGAACTCGCCGCCAGCAGCGCGCCGCAACTCGTCCTCGAGGCGTTTGATCTCGGCCGTGCGTCCGACCAACGGCGTGCGCCATGTCATTCCTGCCTGCTCCCGTCCACGTCGATGGCCAGCGATTCTGAGCGCCATCTGGTCTGGCCGCAAGCGAGCGTGAGTCCCAAGATCCGTATCGAAATCCGTATCTAGTACGGAAGCGCCGACACGCACCCGCGACTACGGTCGACGGAGCGACGATGTCGCCGCACTTATGTCAAGGAGGTCGTCATGAGGATGAGATCAGTAGTTAGCACAAGCGTCGCGGCGTGCGCGCTCGCGATGTCGGCGGCGCCTGCACAGGCGGCATCGGCAACCGGCTCGTGCGTATCGGGTTTCGCGACCGCGCTGGCACCGCACAGCGCGGGGTCGTTCGGCGCCACCATCAGCAGCCTGACCCGCGTGTTCGAGCCGAACTTCGGACAAGGCGGCGTGACGGTCTTCGCACACGCGCCGCGAAACGCATGCCCGTGAAAGCCGCAGTCCCGGCGTCCGACAGCACGAGCGAGACCGACGGTAACGAGGCGACGGCACTGCCGGGAGCGGCCTCGACAATAGTCCGGGGGGCGCACATGAGAGCGCAGTGGATGACCGTCGGGGTTGTGTTGGCAGTGCTGACGGGCGTGGGGACATCACCGGCGCTTGCCGCCGAGGGCTCGTTCTTCAACGACGCTGATTACAGCGCATCGGGGCGCGTGGACTCGAAGAGCGGCGGCGTGATCGCGGCCGGTAATCGCGAGGCGGCGCTTGCGGGGCTGAGGATTCTCAGCGCGGGCGGAAACGCCGTCGACGCTGCGGCCGCCACCTTGTTCGCCGTCGGCGTCGCCCAGTTCGAGTCTTGCGGGATCGGCGGCGGCGGCTTCATGGTCTACCGCTCGGCTACTGGAGAGGTCGTCGACACGATCGACTTCCGCGAGTGGTCGCCCAAGACCTACACGTTCAGCGACACTGCGAAGGTCGGCGAGACGGGCCTTGCGGCCTGGGGCACGGGCCACAATGTCGTCGGGATTCCGGGTGCTGTGGCCGGCATGGCGCTGGCTCTTCAAAAGCACGGGTCGATGCCGAGAGCGGTGTTCGGCGAGGCATGGAAGCAAAACTGGAAGGCAGTCCTTCAGCCGGCGATCGATCTCGCCACCAAAGGCTTCACGGTTTCGAAGGATTCCCAGCGGCCCGCCCAAGAGCTGCGCATCCCGTTTTTCCCGACGACGGCCGCCATCTACGGCGGTGCCCCAGAGCTTTACGCCAACCGCGAGAAGATGCGCAACCTCCCGCTCGCCGGCGACATGCTCGAGCTGCAGACGCTTGGGCCCGAGACGTTCTACAACCCGCTGCTGCCGGGCGGGACGATCGCCTCCGACTTGCTCGTCGAGATGAACCGGCCCTCGCCCTACAGCGATCAGGCGACGTGGGAGCCCAGCGACCTGACCGAGTATCGGGCGATCTCGCGGCCCGCGGTGCGTGCGCGCTATCGCGGCACGAACGAGTACATCGGAATGGGCGCTCCCTCCTCGGCCGGCACAGCGATCGCGCAAGTCCTCAACATCCTCGAGGGCTATGACCTGCGCGCGATGGGGCAAAGCTCGACCGACCATCTGCATCTGTTCGCGGAGGCGATGAAACTCGCCTGGCGCGACCGCGCGAAGTACCTGGGCGACCCCGACTTCACACCGGTCCCAGGCTTGCTGACCTCGAAGGAGTACGGAAACGGCCTGCGCGCGCAGATCGACCCCGCGAACGCGCAGGCGTTCGCGGCGCCAAGCTCAGCTGAGAGCGGCACGCATAACATCGCCGTGATCGACAAGGCGGGCAACGCGGTCGCGCTGAACTGCTCGATCGAGTGGCCGATGGGCAGCGCCGTGACGGCCGCCGGCACGGGCTTTCTGCTCAACAGCCAATTGACCGACTTCGAGCCGCCCACGAGAGACGACATGGGCAAGATCACCAAAGACGCCCCTTCCTGGGATGAAGGCCGCGGGCCCGCCAACGGCTGGGCGCCGCGCAAGCGGCCGCGGTCCTCGATGTCGCCCTCGATCGTCGTGCGCAAGGGCGTCCCGGTGCTCGTCACCGGTGGCGTCGGCGGGCCGAGCATCATCGGCGCAACCGCGAACGCGGTCCTCAACGTCGTCGACTTCCGTCAGGACGTCGCGCACGCGATCGACGCCGAGCGGTCCGATCCGCGCGGCTATTGCCCTGACCCTAACCCGAAGAAGGCAGGTGACGAGCTGCAGTTGTGCCTGGAAACGGCGAGGTTTGACAACGACGTGCTCACGGCGTTGAGAGGACGCGGGCACGGCATCCAGTCGGCGAACAGCTTCGGTCTAGGATGCGCCGGACTCGCCGGCGACGGGCTCCCTGATCTGAACCCCGACCCTGGCCTCCAAGCAGAGTGCGAATACGCCGCTGGCACGATCACCCATGCCGCGGGAATCAACCCGGTCAGCGGTCTGCGCGACGCCGCCTCGGACCCGCGGGCCTTCGCGTTCGCCGCAGGAAGCACCGCCTCGCCACAGACGCGAGCCGGAACCGCCAACCCCGGCGACCTCACTGCCCTCGCCGCCGTTTTCCAAGCAGCCCCTGCTTCCCCGTGAGCTCCCCTCGGAGTAGCGAATCGTGGGGTCGTGGACCGTCGCGGCAGCTGTCGTCAGCGCGCGGCTCGCGCTACATCGATCGGGCGTGGCTCAGAGCGGACGGGCCTTCGCCGGCGTGCCGGGGCCGTCCAAAACAGTGCGGTTCGCCGATCTTCGCAGGGCGGTAGCGCCGGCGCCAGCGCCGCATTGCGCGACAAGCGACACTGTCGTCTGATGAGCGATGGGTCGGCATGAGTGATCGGGGAGCCCGCGGCGACACGTCGCGATCTGATGGACCGGAGTCGGTCGCGCTGCCTTGGCGAGGTCTGGCTCAATGGAGCAGCCATCAGGAGTTCATCGATCGGTCTCACGAGTGCTTGCGGGTCATTCGTGAGCAGGCGCTCGAGAGCGCAGCGGAGGCTGATCTCAGGGCGTTGCTGGACCCGGAGGCTCCATGGGATCTGTTCGGCAGCCCTCCCGGGGACGAGATTCGCCGGCGGGCAATGATGGTTCTTTGGGCGTTGATCGGTGGACAGGCCGGCCGCGATCCGGACGCCGAGACGTGGTTGAGCGGCTGTGTGACACGTAGTTTTGCGGAGGTTGGCCAAGCGTGGTTTGAGCTCGGGTTCTTTTTGTTTATGGTCGGTGAGGGTGTCGTCGCCGAGGTTCCGCTGCGGCGCGCGATCGAAGCCGGTCACCCCGACTACGTCGATCAGGGTCTGCATTATCTGGGGCTCGTGCTCGCCGATGAGAAGGGCCGCGAGGACGAGGCCCGTGAGCTGCGGGATCAACTCGGGCAGTGGGATCCGCCGTTCGGAACCAGGGAATGAACAGCCTCGTTGCGTAACCCGCTTCCGTGCGCGAACAGGAGCGCTCCGCGCCAAGCGCCGCATATCACGCCGGGGGCACTCCTGCGACTCGCGGCCGCGGCTACCCAGTCGCATGGAAAGCAGGAGTCGTTGGGCTCCTCGCCGCAGAAGGGTCACACCGGCCGCGGGCTTGCTGCCGAAGCCGCCTGCTTGCGCGGGCTACTGGAGTGAAAGCGATAGTTGCTCGGCGGCGCGCTCTACTGCGGGATCGATCGGCGAGAGCGGACGCAACTCGGCCAAAACACCATCCAGCGGGATCAGCGTCGGCGGCGACCATGCAACGACGGCGTCCCAATGCGGACCGGCTGCGTCCTGATAGCGAACGCCCGCGACCGGTCCGACAGAACGCTCTGCGCACGCCTCGTAGAGCGCCCGGATGGCGAGCCACGTAAGTCGCCGGTCCTTGGTTCGCGCGAGGTCGACCTCAGTTGGCTCCACCTCGGCAGGCGAGGTGAGCCGTGCTAGTTCCTCCGCAAGCGCCGCCCGGGTGCCCGGCCCGTCAAGATCGACGAGAAGGGGAGGCTGATCAAACCCGACATGAAGAAGCAAGAATTCCGCGAAGACATCGGCCGGAACTCTTCCTTCAGTGAGCGGCGGTTCCCCTGGGTCAGCGGAGCCCGTGAGGAAGGACGTGATCGCTTCGACAATTCCTCGTCCCTCGGCGGTGGTGGCACGGCGGAACCTCGCGAGGTATCGCCCGATGGCGGCCTCAGGGCTCGTTGAGAACGCCGCGGTTGAGAACACGCCGAGCGGGTCGCTCCAACGTTCGCCGTAGAGCATGGGCTCTGATGTGCGCAGCAATGGGCGAGTGGGTGGCGCTGGATACACATCTATGTGGCCCCGCCGGCCGGCTCGAAAAAGTCCAGCCTCAGGCGCCCTCACGAAGTCAACGCGCTCGGCGAGTTGCTTCGAGGCGGTTTCGTCGAGAAGTCCGGTGAGCCGCTCCGGGGTGAGACCTGGCGGTTCAAACGTGTCGTAAAACGTCGCGCGCGCCGTCTCTACCAGGTGCGCTACGAAGAGCTCTCTGGTCGCGCTCTCATCGTTGGTGGGCGGCGCGACGACGAATGACACGGCGAGCCGCTGAGCGAGCTCATGGAGAGCGGTCGTCGCCGTGCCGACGGCCAGCAACACAGGGATCGTGCGGGGCTCGCCGAATGCGGCGAGACCGCTGCGAAGCGCCGCGACGTTGGTCAGTGTGGCGAAGTGGACGCTTCCAGGAAACGCCTTGAGCTCTACCGCGAGCCGATGACCATTCGGAGCCGCAGCAAAGAGGTCGACCTGGTACAGCCCGATGGTCCGGTTCATTGAGACCGCCCATCCCCGGCTCCTGAGATCAGCCGCGATGAGCGACAGCAGCCGGCGCTCATCTGACATGTTTGCTGACTCGCTCATACGTTTGCTGTCCATGCGAGCTTGCGCCGGCCGAATAGCACGAGCGTGAGCAAGGTTACGATGGCCGCGATTACGGGGGCGAGGCGCCAACGAGAATGTCGTCACGAAGGGACTCCTCGGCGATGAGCAGACCGCCCGCAAGCCAAAGCGACGCCAGCGCTCCTGTACCGAGAATTCCGATGGCCTCCGGCCTGAGCGCAGTCCGAATTCCCGTTGTGGCACGGAGCAAGGTGACATTGCTTATGTCGTCGGTGACGGCTACGCCGAGTAGGCGCGGCCGGGGACCCCAGGGAGGACCTCCGGCGATGGCCCGCCAAACCGTCTCGCATGCGCGGATCACGTCGTTTTGGTCCGCCTCGATTGTGAGCTGGTATTCGATGGCGGACGCGGCGAACCCGACGAGTCGATATGTCGGCGCCAATGTCGCGTAGTCGATCTCGTCAGGCGGCATCGCGGCGTGGCGGCTCGCGTTGACCGCGCCGAGGTCGTGCGCGAAGCCGATCCGCTTGCGAAGGCGCGGCGCCATCTTCTCCGGACGGTGTCGAATGAACATCTCCGCGTAGAGGCCCACCTACGGGATCCTATTCGCGGCGACGAACGCTCCCAGCCTCCGTCGACGTGGTATGCGCGGCGCAGCGCCGCTCTGAACTACGTCCGGGCCGCTCGTTCCCTGCGGTCTTCGCAGACAACCCGGCCGCGCGGGTCGCTCACTGCCGCTTCGGACTGCGATGAAAGGGGGCCTCCTCGGTGGCACGCTCAGCGTGTCATCGAAGAGCGACCAGGAGGAGGCCCAGCCTCATGTTGCACGCTGGATTGGATCTGAGCCGACGGCGATTGGACATTTGCCTGCTTGACGAGCGCGGCGAGCCGGCTGGGGAGCTCGCGGTGCCGCCCGACGTCGAGGGGCTGCACGGCCTTGTGCGGCGCCTGCACGGGCATCGCGTGCGCGCGGTGATCGAGTCGATGAACGGCGCGCGCTTCGTGCACGACACGCTTGAGGAGCACGGCTGGGAGGTGCTCGTCGCCGACGCGCAGAAGGTCAAGGGCCTGGCGCCGCTGGCCTGCAAGACCGATCGCATTGACGCCCGGGTGCTGGCCGAGTTGTCGTGGCGCGATCTGGTGCCGGCGATCTGGCTGCCTGACCCGTCGGTTCGCCGCGAGCGTGAGCTGGCGCGCTTTCGGCTGCACCTGGTGCGTCACCGCACGACGCTGAAGAACCGCATCCACGCGACGCTGATGACGTTCGGGCACCCCTGCCCGGTGAGCGATCCGTTCGGGCTCGCGGGCCGCGATCTGCTTGACAAGCTGGCGATCCCGGACCCGTGGCGCTCCAACGTCGAGGTCAGCCTGCGCGTGATCGACGACCTCGAGCTTGAGATCGCGCAGCTGACGGTGCAGCTCAAGCAGTTGGGCGCCGATCACCGCTACATCCCGCTGCTGGTCACCGCGCCGGGGTTCGGCTGGATCAACGCGTTCACCGTCGCATCAGAGATCGGCGACATCGAGCGCTTCTCATCGCCGGCGAAGCTGTGCGGCTACACCGGCCTGTGCCCCAGGGTCATCCAGTCTGGCAACACCGACCGCCGCGGACCGATCTCAAAGCACGGCCCGCGCTATCTGCGCTGGGGGCTGTTCGAGGCCGCGCTGAACGCCTGCAAGCACCCGCTCTACGCCGAGCGTTACCTGGCCACCAAGCGCCGCCTCGGCCGCCAGCGCGGCCCCAAGGTCGCGCAGATCGACCTGTCGCGCAAGCTGACCGAGGCGATCTGGCACATGCTCACCCGCAATGAACCGTTCGCTCCGGCAGGCGCCCGCTTTCGTCTAGCCGCCTGACGGCTCTCTTTGGAAATGCGCCGCCGGAACGAGCCTCCCATTTCGCCTACTCCCCACGCCGACGGGGCGATAGAGACATGAGCGCCGCTCGACACCCACCACCCGCACGAGCTCCCTGACCGACCCGCCGCGCCGGCCGTCAAGCGCCAAAGGCGCTCGGCCCCAAGGGGGGCCGCCCTCCGGGTGACCGCCCACACCCGGCCGGTCGTCTACGCACCCAATCCCGGGGCTCCCGCCCCAAAGACCCCGAACCAACAGTTGACACCACGCCCACTTTCATAGAGACGAGGACCAGCACTGTGGGCGTTCCCGGTTGTTGGATCAGCCTCGGGCGGGTGCCGAGGCCTCCATCGCGATGGACGGTGTCTTAGCGTCGTCGGGCCGGTACGCCGCGGGCGCTGCGGAAGGCGGCGGCGACCTCGCGCGTTTCCGTCTCGGCCCCGAGCGGAAAGATGTGCAGGGCATCGATTCCAGGCGTTAAGGCCAGCTCGGTCGCGACTTGCGTGGCGAGGTCCAAGCCGCCACCCATGCTGATCTGCCGGTGCGCGGCGTCAGACAGCAGGCAGCCGGGCAGCCTGCGCACGTTGTCCGCCATCCGCTCGCTGCGCAGCAGGGCCACGCCCGCATAGAAGCGAACGCTGGTCAGCAGGCCGGCGGCGCGATCCAGGAAGGATCGGAGCGCGTCGAGGTCGAAAATCATCTGCGACTGAAGGAACTCGGCGCCGGCGGCGATCTTGCGCTCGAGCAAGCGCAGCTCGCGATCTTCGTCTGGCGCGAACGGGTTGACGACGGCGCCGACCGCGAGGTCATGCGGGCTGGCCCACTGCTTCGCGCTGGCGATCAGCGCGGTAGCGGTGAGATCCTTGACGCGCGGAACGCCGTCCACCGGGTCGCCGTACAGACACAGAACGCCCTCAGAGCCAAGCGCCGCCGCTCCCACGACCTGAGACTGCAGTGCCAGCCGGTTGCGGTCGCGGCACGAGACGTGGACGACGGTATTCACCCCCTGCTCTCTGGCAAGCGCGACAGCAGCGAGCGGCGACATCCGCGGCAAACCAGCGTGGTTGTCCGTCAGCCCAACCAGATCGACGGTGTCGGCCAGCGCCGCGATCCGCTCCCGAACGCGCAGCGCATCCGGAGCGCTCGGCAGCGAGATCTCCGCCGAGGTCAGCGCCGTCATGGGCATCGCGTGCATGCTAGCGGTCGGTCGATCAGCAGCCCGGCCGACAAGCACGTGCAAGTACAGCACGCGCCATACTCGCTCATCGCGGTCGACCAGCTCCGCCGCGACCGCGCCACGAGTAGAGCAGCACTGCCCCTCTGGACGACGTGCAGAAGTCGCACGCTCCCCCGCGAGAGCGCCCAGTTGCGCGAGCAGCGGCACTCTGAAGCGCGGTTCGCTGTTGCGACGAATCCGGGAGCCGGTGGCGACTTTGCTGCGCGTGCAAGGGCATGCAACACCCTGGTTTGTCCCCGACCGGGAGTCGGA
>Ga0247719_1001291_pt1 | contig 10746 bp, 7 predicted proteins | sample 41E_DmetaG_FD_189046 | JGI IMG/M metagenome (GOLD analysis project Ga0247719, IMG submission 189046) | Soil microbial communities from hillslope of Landscape Evolution Observatory, University of Arizona, Oracle, AZ, United States - 4-1-E_D | ecosystem: Engineered > Artificial ecosystem > Mesocosm...
TGCCTGGGCCGCGCCGAGCCCGGCCCAGGCATTGGCGACGAGCCCGAGAATCGTATTGTCCGGGCTCCAGGCGAGCATGATGGCGATGACCGCGACGACCACCACCGACAGGCGCCCGGTCAGCACCAGCTCCTTCTGGGTCGCCTCGCGGCGCAGCCAGCGGCGGTAGAAATCCTCGGTCAGCGAGCTCGAGGAGACGATCAGCTGCGAGGAGATGGTGCTCATGATCGCGGCGAGCAAAGCGGCGAGCATGAACCCGGTGATCAGCGGATGGAACAAAAGGCGCGAGAGGATGATGAAGATCGTCTCGGGATCGGCGACGTCGAGGCCGTTGCGGGTCGCATAGGCAAGGCCGACGAAACCGGTCGCGAGCGCGCCGAGCAGGCTGATGGTCATCCAGCCCATGCCGATCGCGCGCATCAGCGGCACGTCGCGGATCGAGCGCACGGCCATGAAGCGGACGATGATGTGCGGCTGGCCGAAATAGCCGAGCCCCCAAGCGAGGCTGGAAATGATGGCGACAACGCTGAGGCTGCCGATGGCGTTGAGGAATTGGGGATTGACCGCAGCGACGGCTTCCCCGGCAATGCCTGGCCCGCCAAGCTCGATCAGAGCGACGATCGGCACCAGAACCAGCGCGACGAACATGATGCAGCCCTGGACGAAGTCGGTCAGACTGACCGCGAGAAAACCGCCGAAGTAAGTGTAGACGATGATCACTCCGGCGGTGAGCAGCAGGCCGAACGCATATTGGAGGCCGAACGCGCTTTCGAACAGCTTGCCGCCAGCGACCATGCCGCTCGACGTGTAGAGCGTGAAGAAGATGATGATCACGAGCGCCGAGATGGCGCGCAGCAGGCCGCTCTCATCCGCGAACCTTTTCTCGAAGAATTCCGGAACGGTAATCGAATCCCCGGCACGTTCGGTGTGCACCCGAAGGCGCGGCGCGACGACGCGGTAATTGGCATAAGCGCCGAGCACGAGGCCGACGGCGATCCAGCCCGCGCTGATCCCGATCCTGTAGGTTTCGCCGGGAAGCCCCATCAGCAGCCAGCCGCTCATATCCGCGGCTCCGGCCGACAGCGCCGCGACTGCGGGGCCGAGGTCGCGGCCGCCGAGCAGATAGCCCTTGATGTCCGAAGTCGACTTCTTCCAGGCGTAGAAGCCGATTGCCAGCATCGCCACGAAATAGGCCGTGATCGAGATGATCGCGCCGGTCTGCATCAGCCCTGGTCCCCCCTGCCGTCAGCCGCGACCGTAGCGCGGCATTCGTCCCGCGCAACTGGATTGCCGCGCGGCCGCCGCCGCTCGCAATGACGAGCTGAAAGTTGTCAAAGTTGACGGTTCCACGCGCGCGCAGGCGCGCGCGTACGCGAGCAGACGCCCAATCTTCGCGAATGTTCGTAATCATGGGGAGACTTCGGAAAGACCCGGACTGTTTGGAAAAGCAACCGACTCACAGCCGAGCTTAAGCCACAAAAGCCGCGCTGTAGGACAGCAAAATCACCAAAGCTGCGGAATGCACGCTTTGACCCATTGCCGCCATTTGAGCCGTTGTGCAGAATCACCCGATGAGCGCCCGCACCGAAGAGCTTGACATGTTCCCCTTGGGCACAATCTTCCGCCGAACGCTCCCGCTTGGTTTTGCTTCAATATTAATGCTGAGCCTGATCCTAGGCGCATGGGACACCGATCAGTGGTCCGGTGTTCCTGTTAACCGGATCGTCGCTTTCGCATCGATCGTCTTCGTACTCGGATTGCTCGCGGCGGTGTTGATGGAGTGGGAGAGCCGCAGAGAAAGGCGTGGCTGGACGGTTACCTTGTCCGAAGAGCTAATTTCCATCGCTGACGAAAAAGGCACAAGGACAGAGTTGCCTACATCTTCGATCCACGTCGTCGTAGCCGTGGCGAGCCAAACTGCTTGGCGTAATGACTTGGACATTGCCTTATTTGATCATTGCGACGAGCCGCTGATCTCGTTTCCCCTCGTCGCAGTAGGCGGCGACGCTTTCATTGAGTTGCTCTCGTGCAAGAGGGGTTTTGATGCGGCTGCGTTCGCTGCGGCTAAAGCATCGTGCCGGTCCACTGGCCACGCAATCTGGGTAGCCGACTAATGTCCGCATTCCACCCATGCAGACGCTTCGCCGACGACCGTATCACCGCTTCTTCAGGCAGCTGCCGCAGCGCAAACTAGGGAATGAGCCGCAGTGACGACGCTGATGATTATACTCGGAGCCATAATTCTGAGTGCCGGAGTGTGGGCAATGATTCACGGTTCGCGGCGGGAAAAGCCCGGCCCAGCAAACAATTGGCAGAATGAGGATTACTTATCGCGCAAGGCCGATGGGACTTGGTCCGAGGGCTCGACCTACTCCAAGTCGCCGCCACGAGATAGTACGGGCTTGGGTCTCTAAACTGCACATTCGCGTTTGCTTTTCCACCCAAAGCAGACACTCCCGCAAGGCCGCCACGTTCGCTCAATAATCCTTGCTCACCCGAACCGCGGCGCTGGTCCGGCCGATGGTTGAGATGGTCGAGAGAAGGGAGAGCCAGCGGGTCATCTGATATTCGATCTGGGTCGCCGAATAGCCCTGGCCGTCGGTCACCACTTCGACGAACAATTTGCGGGTGATGTATTTGCCGGCGGCGATCGCGGTCTTCTGCCCGGTGGCGACGTCGGCGGGGACGATGCGCAGACGGTCGAGGCCGACCGCGCGGCGCAGCGCGTTGATCGGATCGACGCTGCCCGAGCCCGACTGAAGCGCGGCGACGGCGGAGGCGAGCTGCAAGGCTTCGGGCGCCGACAGGTTGGTGATCGAAGTGCCGAACAGGATCCGCGACAGCAGCTCATCCTGCGGCAGCGGGGGCGAGCTGGCGAAGGTGATTTCAGGCTTGAGGCCGGTGCCGCCGACGCTGACGCTGGCGTCGAGCCCCTGGACCTGCGCTTCGGCATGGATGTCGAGCAAGGGATCGGGCGGGCTTTCGCCGCGGAAGCGGATCACACCCCGCTCGAGCCGGAAGTTGCGGCCGGCGAAATCGTAATTGCCCTGGACGAGGTCGGCGCGGCCAGTGAAGCGAGGCGCGTCGGCGAGGCCGCCGATCTGGAGGTTGGTGGTCCAGCGGCTGTTGATGCCAAGGCCGGTGACCTGGAGGTTGCCGCCGGCGAGCTTGAGATCGAGCCGCCACGGCCTCAGACGTTCGGCCTCGATCACGTCGTCGGCATCGAGGCCGGTCTGGCGCACGTTGAGGCGCGGCACGGACGCGGCCGCGCCGGCTCGGCCGAGCTGGAAGCGCCCGCGATCGAGGCGCAGGTCGCCCGAAATGGTGCCGCCGTTGCCGTCCGAGCGAAGGCGGATCGGGCCGGTGACGCGGGCCGCGACGTCGTCGCGGTTGAGCAGCAGCGCGTCGCGCGCGGTGAAGGCAAGGTCGAGCGCGGTCTTGCCGCCCGAGAAGGTGATCGCGCCGCTGCCGCTGACCGCGCCGCCGCCGCTGGTCTGGCCGGAAATCTGGCTGAAGATCAGTTGCGGGCCGGAAAAGCGCGCTTGGCTGGTCACATTGTCGATCACCATGCCGGTGACCTGGCTCGCGAGCTGGGCGTTCTGGGTCCTGAGCGAACCACGGATGACGGGGTCGGCGAGGCGTCCGCCGATATCGGCGCCGACCGCGAGCGGTCCCGACATGTCGATCACTTCGCTGCCAGTCAGCCGCCACAAGGTGTCGGCGGGGCCGGAGTAACGCAGCTGCGCAAACAAAGGCGCATTCATCAGCTCGGCGATCAGCGGGCCGTTGCCCATCGGCGCGAAGCGGGCCTGGGCGCGTCCGACGATCGCGCCCTCGCTGGCGGCGACGGCGCGCATTGCCGCCTGCCGACCGTTGACGTTTGCGGCGATCCCGACATCGATCGGCTTGGACGCGAGCACCAGGCCGGCGCGGCTGAGGCCACGAACCCTGAGGTCGAGCCGGCCGCTGCGATTGTTCTTCCACGCATAATCGACGCGGCCGGTCGCGGCGCCCGACAGCTTGAGGTCGGGCCACAACAAATCGAGCAGCTCGAGCGGCATTGCGCCGAGCTGCGCGTGCACTTCGGGCGCCGAGCCGCTGCGCCCGGAAACCGTGGCGCTGCCGCCGCCGAAGCTGAGGTTGGTCGGGGCGAGCGCCCAGCCGTCGCCCGCGCGCGTCAGCACCGCGGCCTGGCGAAGGATCAGCGGCTGGCGGTTGACGCGGCCGCTGCCGGTCAGGCGGATCGTATCGGGCGAGACGTCGGCGAGGGTCGAGAATGCGAAGGCCGCGCCCCGCCGCCCGGCGAAGGCTGCGCGGACCTGGCCGACGCCGTTGACCAGCCTGGCGTTGGCCTGCAGCTGGGCGAGCGTGACCGCGCCCGAGGTGAGGCCGCGCGCGCTCGCGCTGCCCTCGATCGTCGTGCGGTCGTCGGCAAGGACGATGACACCGTCGACACGGCCGCTGCGCACCGAAAAAGCGTCGGGGAAGCTGGCGTTGGTGGCAGTCAGATGCGCTTCGATGCGCTGCGCCGTCCCGGCGGGGGCGAAGTCCAAGGTGCCGGCAAGAGTTCCCCCGGCGAGCACAAGCCGCCCGGCAAAACCGCCGGGGAGCGAGCGCAGATCGCCGCTGGCGCGGGCGCCGCCGGCCTCGAGCGCGGCGATCGACACGACCGTCGTCCCGCCCGGCGGGAGGAGGATGCGGCCATTGCTGGTGAAGGGGCCGAGGCGCGAGCCGCCGCTGGCACGATAGTCGAACCCGGCGGCGGTCGGTTCGAGCAGCAGCCGCATCGCGCGGATGCCGAGCGCGTCGTTGGGCCGCTCGAGGAACAGCTCGACCCGCGGCCTTTCGATCTCCCCGTCGAGGACCATCCGCAGCGGCCCGTATTTGGCTTGCCGCCCGCTGGCGACAATGTGGAACGTGCCGTCGCGCAGGCGATGGCCGGAGCCGGACAGCCGAAGCTTCGGCGAGTAGAGCTGCAAATTGCTGAAATGGACGATACCATCGCTGCCGCGGCGAAGATCGGTGGTGAGCGAAGGAAGCCCGCCGGTGAGATCGCGGAAGAAGCTGTTGTCGAGCCGCCGCACCCAGGCCTTGGCGCTGCCCGCGACATAGCTGCCCTTGCCGTTCGGGCCGGGGACGACCTTGAGGTCAGTCAGCACGTCGACCACCCCGAGGCCGGGGATCAGATAGCGCTGCATCGCGCCCGACAGTTGAACCTCGAAGCGCCCCGTCACGAGATCGACGAGAAGCGAAATCCGGCCGTTCCACTTCGCGCTGGTCAGCCGAAGCCCCTCGCCGCGAAGCAATTTCGGAGTCAGCGTCAGCCAGCCCTCGATGGCGGGATTGGCGAGCATAGCCCCGGCAACGTCGCCGATGCCGGTGATCGCCCGGGCCGAGAGCCGCAGGGGCACGCGCATCGGCCAGGCGGAAAGGCGTCCCCTCCCCTCCGCCCGCAAGGCGACGAAGCCGGTATCGTCGAACTTCACGCCCTCCGAGGTGAGGCGGTAGGAATAATCGGCGGTGCCGAACGGCCCGTCGAGGGTCCAGACCAGCCGCACGTTGCGCCCCGTCATGTTGGTGAACAGCGCCGGCGGGCGCACGAGATCGACGCCAAGGCGAAGGTCGCGGTAGCGGTTGCGACCAAGGTCGACCGCGCCCCTGGCGACAACGCGAAGCGCGGCAGACGTGCCGCTGAGCTGCCCGTCGAGGATGCGGTTGGTGAGCCTCGCTTGCCCACGCAGGGTCACGACGGGGACGGTCAGCCGTTGCAGCCGGCCGGAGAGGAACTGGGCCGGCGCCCAGCGCCCCTGGAGACGATAGAGGCCCTTATCAACGCCGAGCGCGAGCCGGGCCGTGGGCTGGCCGGACAGGTTGAGCGCAGCGCTGCCGCGCCAGCGTGTCCAGCTGCCGCGCCCGCCAATGTCGAGATCGATCGAGCGCTTTGTCCCGACCAGCGCCGGGATCACGCCGTCAGCGGGCGAAATGACCCGCGCGGCGACGTCGAAGCGATCGCGGTCCGGCTCCGCATCGAGGCGCAAGGCGATGCGGTCGCCGCCGTCGTCGACCAGGGCTCGAAGCTCGACCAGCGCCCGCCCCGATCGCACGTCGGCCCTTCCGAACAGCCTGCCGCTGCGCGGGCGCCCGCTGACCTGCGGGCCAATGTCGAGCCGGTCGATCCTCAGCTCGCCGATGCGGATGTCGAAAGCGGGAAGGATCGGCCCCTTCTTCGTGCTCGGCTTGAGTTTGGGGAGCCGGACGAGCGTCGCCCGCTCCGCAGTCAGGCTGTCGATCGACAGCCTGTTCTGAAGCCAGGCCCCGGGAGTCCAGTCGAGCTTGATGTTGGGTGAGGTGAAGAAGACCCCGGTGGAATCCGATATCCTGACGTTGCGCAGTTCGGACTTGCCGAAGATCGATCCGTCGATCCGCCCGATCTCGATCCGCAGGCCCGAGGCGGTCTCCAGCCCGGCGATGCGATCGACGACCCAGCGGTGGCCGGGCGCGCTGTCGAGAAGGACGAGGAGCGCGGCAAACAGCAGAAGCAGCGCGACGAACAAAGCGAACAGCTCGTTGAGCAATCTCCGCGGCCAGTCGCTGCGAAGCCTGCGCCGCGGCGGTTCGCCGCCTTCGACCGCGACCGCGGCCTCGGCCATCAGAAGGCCTGACCCAGAGAAACGGTCACCGCGACCGGACCATCGCCCTTTTCCCGGTTGAGCGGCGTGCCGACGTCGATGCGGATCGGGCCGAAGCTCGAATAATAGCGCACGCCGATTCCGGCGCCGAGCCGCCAATTGCCGAAATCCGGGCTCGCCTTGGTGCTGAGCGAACCGCCATCGATGAACGGCACGATTCCGAAATTGCCGCCGAAGCGATTGAGCCGGATGCGCGCCTCGAGCGCGAATTCGGCCAGCCCGCGGCCGCCGATCGGATCGCCGTCGACGTCCTTGGGTCCGAGCCGCTGGTAGCCGTAGCCGCGTACCGATCCGCCGCCGCCCGAATAGAGCCGGCGCGAGGGTGCAATGTCGTAGACGCTTGCTCCGAAAATGGTGCCGAGGCGAACGCGGCCGGCGGCGACCGTGCGGCTGCCGAGCGGATGATAGGCGCTGGCATCGAACTGGGTGCGAGCATAGCTGCGATGGCCGCCGTGAGAGGATACTTCGGGACTGACACGGCCGGTCAGGCGGAAGCCGCGGGTCGGGTCGAGCAGGCTGTCGCTGCCGTCATAGCCCAAAGTTACCGGCGCAGCCGCAATCAGGAACTTGCGGGTCGACTTGACGCGCGCAGGGCTGAACACGCCGCGCTCATCGGTGCCCAGGATCTCGCCGCCGTAAACCCACGTCCAGCGTTTTTGCCAGATGAAGTTGCTCTGCCGTTCGATGTAGCCGGCGACGAGCGCGGTGCGCGCTTCGTAAGCGTCGAATTTCTGGTTGGACACGGTGGCGGTGAGGTTGAGCACCTGGTCGCGGCGCAGGAAATTGCTGCGCCGGAACTGGACGCCGGCAAGCTGCTCGTTGGTGCCAAGCACGCCGCGCAGCGTCAGCGCGCCTTCGGGGTTGAAGAAATTGCGGTCGGTCCAGCTCGCTTCGAGCCGCAGCCCTTGGCCGGTGCCGTAACCCGCCTCTCCGGCGATGGTGCGCGACGGCGACGGTTCGAGCCGGACATTGACGTCGACGGTCCGGCCGCCGTTGGTCGGCGCCAGCTGGACCTCGGCATTGGCGACGAGCGTGGTGGCGATGAGCGCTCGACGCAAATCATCGAGCTTCGAACGCTGGAACGGGTCGCCGGGCTTGAACCGCGCGATGGTGGCGACGTGACGCGCGCTGAACGGCGGCCGGCCGCTGACGCGGATCACGCCGAAGCGAGCGACGGGCCCCGGATTGACCGGTAGCCGCAGCGTCGCGAGCCTGGTCTCGTGGTTGATCTCGATGTCCTGCTCGCCGACCTTCGCTTCGGCGAAGCCGAGCTCGCCAAGCGCGCGGGTCAGGGCAAGCTCGCCCGCGATCACTTCGGCGGCGATGACCGGATCCCCCGGCTTGATCCCGAATTCCTCGGCCAGCCGCGCGGCCTCGGGCCCCGCCGCGTCGAGGCCGGGGAGCTCGACCGAGGCGAAGCGGTATTGCGCGCCCGGCGCTGCGCTCAGCACGACGCGCAGCCCCGAGCCGTCCGCCTGGGTGCTCGGCTCCACCACGGCATCGTAATAGCCCTGGCTGCGCAGCAGCTCGGTCAGAAGCTCGGCGTCGGCGCTCGCCCGGCGGCCGATCTGCGCCGCATTGGCCGCGTCCTTCCGATCCGCGTCGAGCGCCGACTGGCGATGGAAGGAGTCGAGTATCTCTTCGCCGTTGGCGACGCCGTCGAGGCCTTCGATGGAAACCGTGTAGCGGACGGCGCCGCTCGTCGCGGTGACCTGCTGCGACGGGCTGGGACCAGCGGCACTTGGTGCCGGCGGGGCTGTGCCGCGAAGGTCGAGATCGGGCCATTCGACGCCCAGATCCGGCATCGGATCGAGCGGCGCTGTGGGGTCGAGCTCCGCCGGATCAGCCGACTGGGCGACGCCCTGGGCATGGGCGGGAGCGCCGCACAATGCGGCCGCGGCGGCCGCGCAGCGCAGCCGTGCCGACCATGGCCTTGATCCCCGCCCACTCATCGAGGCCGAGCCTTAACTAGCGCTTCTGAACGGCGCCAGTACGTTTCTTACGCTTTTTCCGGCCTTTAGTGGACCGTTCCTTCGATGCCGTCGCTGCTCAAGGTGGCGATCACGCGCTCGATCTGTCGCCAGTGGCAAAAGCGCAGGACATTGCCGGTTTCGCGGCTGCGCGCGGCACGCGCGGCGGCCTCGGACAAAGCGTCCGCCCCATATCGGTCGATGAGATCGTTGGCGTCGGACAAGGCGACGCGGCCGTGAATGAAGATGCCGTCCATCGCCTCGCTTTAACCGCTCCGCCGTTTCGCGACTGACGACAAAGTTCGTCAACGCCGCGTTGACCATCATCAAGGTTGGCGCGAACGAGCTGCCTCTGGCATGGGCGGCCGATGGTTGACCGCACGTCTCGCGCCGGAGGATGTTTCCTCACTCTTTGCATCCTCGCCGGGTTCGGCGTTGGCCTCGCGATCGACGATCCGATGAAGGGCGTGCTGATCGGCACCGGCATTGGGATCGTCATCGCCGTCGCCATCTGGCTGCTCGACCGCCGCCGCGGCTAGGCCGGCGCAATGTCGAAGTGGAGGACCTGCTCCTCCCGCCCGAGCTTGCGGTAGAGGGCGACTGCCGGCTCATCGACGAGGTCAGCCTGGACGAACATCATCCACGCCCGCCGTTGAAGCGCGATCGGCTTAAGCGCCTCGATCAATGCCGTGGCGACACCGCGGCGCCGGAACAGTTCGGCGACAGCGAGGTCGTAGATGTAGATCTCGCTGCGTTCCGCTTCATATTTGACCAGCTCGTAGGCCGCGATTCCGCCGATGACGGCGCCGTCGACGATTGCGGCAAGCGCGATGAACTTTGGGTCGGCAAGCAGAGCCTGCATGTAATCGTCGGAAGGCCTCGGCCGGTCAGGCTCGGCGAACGCCTGGTTGAACATGTCACGCCACGAATGCGGTGTCCGTATCGGCCGGCCCGAGCCGCCGGACCGACCAGTCCTTCGCCGCCACGTCAGTCGACCCTGCGGCCCGACCAGATCACGCGGCCGATGCACTTGATCTCGTCCAGCCCGCAGTCGGGCCAGTCGGGATAGGCCGGATTGTCGGACTGGATCGTCACCCGACCGCCGATCGGGTTGAGCGCGAGCCTTTTCACCACCAGCGCATCGTCGATGCGCAGCACGTAGATGCCATCGCGGAGGCGCTCGCCGGAATCGCCGAGGTCAACCAGCACGTCGTCGCCGGGATTCAGAGTCGGCGACATGGAATCGCCTTCGACGCGGACGATCGAAAGGTTGGCAGGACTGCTCGGCGTCAGCGCTTTCAGCCAGCGCTCGTCGAAGGCGAAATAGGGTTTGCCAAGCTCTTCGGTCACGATCGCGCCCGGTCCTGCGGAGACGGCAACGGGGTGGCGGTTCACGGTGACGAGGCCGTCGCGGCCGCGGCTTTCGTCCGGCGGCCCGCCAAGAAGCGTCTCCGGGATGGAGAAATAGCGCGCGAGCTTGCGCCGCTCTTCTTCCTTGAGGCGCTTGGGCACGCCGCGGCGGACGAACTGCTGAATATAGGCGGGGTTGCGCCCGAGCATCCGCGACAGGCCCGCGAAATCTTCGCCGCGCTCGGCACAAAGCCGCTGAAGGACCAGGCGGGGATCGAGTAGCATTAACCGCTCCTTAGTACTGATAGGAAAACGCCTAGACAAGTAGGAATTCGCTTGGAATGAACTGAGCTGCCGAGTCGCATGACACTACAAGGATACGACACGTGCAATTGCTTAGAGAGGTGGAGAAATTCCTGCGTCGCAGCGACACGACGCCTACCCGGTTCGGCCGCGATGCGGTGGGCGACCCCCGCTTCGTATTCGACCTGAGAAACGGCCGCGATCCCCGGCCCCGGACCGTCGATCGCGTCCGCGCCTATCTGCAGGCGGCCGCACAATGATGCGCCTGGCGATGTCACCGGCAGCCGCGGCGCTGATCCGGGCGCTGGTCGCGCGAGCCGCCGTCCCGCGCGATAGGGTTTTGCTTATCGATGCCGAGTCGGTCGACTGGCGCTCGCTGACCTTCAACGGCGAGCGCCATTGCCTTGCGCTGCGCGTCCGCGGACCCGCTTCTT
>Ga0247719_1001292_pt1 | contig 10742 bp, 10 predicted proteins | sample 41E_DmetaG_FD_189046 | JGI IMG/M metagenome (GOLD analysis project Ga0247719, IMG submission 189046) | Soil microbial communities from hillslope of Landscape Evolution Observatory, University of Arizona, Oracle, AZ, United States - 4-1-E_D | ecosystem: Engineered > Artificial ecosystem >...
ATGTGCACGTGGTTGAAGTGGCCGGCCACCTTCCACAGCACCTGGAACCGGTAGCCGTTGATGGTCTTGGTGATGTCGCCGCCACCCCAGTCGGGCACGCCGAGGGCCGCCGCCACCCGGCGAGCGGCCAGCTCCGTCGCCGGCGTGGGGACCTGGATGCCCCGCACGGCGAGGTCCGCGGCCCACGAGTCGTTCCGGCTGATGTGGTGGTCGGACTGCCCACCACCGGTCGTGCGCCCCCACTGCTCGCTGACATAGAGCGGCGGGTTGTCCCGGATAGCGAGGGCGGCCAGGAACCGGGCCAGGCCCTCGGTGCCGCCATTCAGGCCCGTCGGCTGGAACCACTGCTCCGGGGCGGTCGGGTAGACGAAGGGCGCCGGCGCCTGAGTTGCGGCCGCCACCAGGCTCGGCGGGAGGTCCGCCTCGAGCACGACGTCGGCGGCGGCGGCGTGCCGGTCCGGCACCATGGCCATCTCGGTCCGCGTGGCCGGGACGGCGCAGCCATCCAGGAACAGGCAGGCACCGGCCACCAACGCCGCGCCGAGCCGCTTCAACGCGCGCGAGTTCTGCATCAACAACCCCCGACCCCGCCGGCCTACGCGCAGGTTGCGCCTGCGCCCCCAGTAAGTGCGTTCAATCTAGAGTAAAGCTGCCCTTATGTCCAGCATGCACTGGTTTGGAGAGCGTGGCAAAAGGGTAGCGGATGTTTACGGGTCCTCCGACACGTCTGGACGGGCGCGGGCAGGCTGCGCTCTGCGCCCGCGCTCACCGGTCGTTCTCCAAGGTCCGCGGCGTCCGGTGCAGGAGGTCGAGGACCTCCTCGTCACCGACGAACGGGGATTCGCTGCCGGTCGCCACGTGCCGGACCAGGCCCCGCAGGTCTCCCCCGCGCGATTGGTCGTCCGCCGGGACCCACACCTGTACCAGGAACGTCTCCATCTCCACCTCCGACTCGTTGGTGCCGCCAGCATCGCCACCCGCCTTCGGGAGCCGTTCGGGTGGCCTTCAGGCCTCCACCCGCACGCCACCTGAACCCCACCGGAATGCCACCCGAATGGCGGGGCGGATGCTGCGGGCAACGGACCCAACACCCGGTCCCCGACAGAGGAGAGCGACATGACGACGACCATGACCCGGACCGAGCGTGAGCAGATCGTGCCCGCGGGTACGCCCGCCGGCGGGCGCCAGCGATGGATGCGCCGGAGCCTCGCCGGCCTCGCCCTCGCCGGCGGGCTGGCGGTTCTCGGCTCGCAGATGATGGCCAACGCCAACTTCTCGGAGCGCTACGTCACCGAGCAACTGGGCCGCCAGCGGATCACGTTCCGGGCGGTCGACGCTCTGACCGACGAGGAGCGCGCCCACCCCTGCGTGGTGGCCAACGCCGGCAAGCCCCTCCTCACCGGAAGGCAGGCGGAGTGCTACGCCAACGACTTCATCGGCACCCACGTCGTCGCCATCGGGAAGGGCCGGACCTACGCCGAGATGGAGGACGTCCGCACCGCCCTCCTGGCCCAGATCGCTACCGCCCAGTCCAGCGGCGACCCCGAACTGCCCCGGCTCCAGAAGGAGCTCGGCGAGCTCACCGGCCTCCGAGAGGCCGTCTTCAAGGCCGAGATGCTTCGGGGCGCCCTGCTGTCCGCCTTCGGGTTCAGCACCCTGGGTGAGAAGGCGGGCCAGGCGGCGGCCGTCGCCTACGCCGGCGCCGGTGTGGTTGCCCTCCTGTCCCTCGCCGGACTCGTCCAGGCCCGGCGCACCACATCTCGGTTCGACCCGCGATAGCGGCATACTGTCGGGCCCATGACGCAGGTCCTGCGCCCGCCCGCGACCGTGACGGCGCCTCCCGCCGACTCGGGGCGCGGGCGGCGGCGCGCCGCCTACGTCCGCACCATCGGCCTGTACGTCGTCACCCTCTTCGCCGCCGTCACCCTGACCTTCCTGCTCCCCCGGTACCTCCCGGGCGATCCTCTCGCCGCCCTCAACGACGCCGACAGCGGAACGTTCGTCTACGACGCCCAGGAGCGCGACAAGATCGCCGCCTACTACGGGCTGGACCGGCCGCTCATCTCGCAGTACGGCTCGTACCTGTCCGGCCTGACCAGGGGCGACTTCGGCTGGTCGATCTCCCAGAACGTGCCGGTGAGCACCCTGCTACGCAACCGCCTGCCGTGGACGCTCCTCCTCACCGGCTCCGCCCTGCTCCTTTCCTCGGCCATCAGCTACTTCGCCGGCCTGACCGCGGCGTGGCACCGGGGGCGCTTCGCCGACCGGGCCCTCATCACCGTCCTCTCGGTCACCCGCGCCATCCCCGAGTACGCCATCGCCAGCGGCCTGCTGATCCTCTTCGCCGTGACCTATCCCGTGTTTCCCCAGGCCGGCGCCCATGAGGCGTTCGCCACGTACTCCTCGACATGGGACCACGTGGGCGACATCCTGTTCCACCTCGCCCTCCCGCTGGCCGCCCTCACCCTGGGCCTGCTCGCCAACAAGTTCCTGATCGTCCGCAACACCGCCATCGCCACCCTGGGCGAGGACTACATGGTGCTGGCCCGGGCCAAGGGCCTGTCCCGCCGGGTGTTGAAGTACCGCCACTCCGGGCGCAACGCCCTGCTGCCGTTCGTGACCGCCCTGGGCATCCAGACGGCGTTCGCCCTCGGCGGGTCGGTGTTCGTGGAGACGATCTTCGCCTATCCCGGAATGGGCACGCTCCTTGAGCGCGCCGTGTTCGCCCGGGACTACCCGCTCCTCCAGGGCTACTTCGTCGTCATCGCCGTCGTCGTGCTGGTGGCCAACCTCCTCACCGAGCTGACCTACACCAAGCTCGACCCGCGGGTGGGCCGCAAATGACGGCGACCACGATCACCCGCTCGCCGAGGGCCGTACCGCTCAGCGGCCGCTGGACCAAGGTTGCCGGAGGTCTCGGCGGCGTGATCCTCGCCGTCTACGTGGCCCTGCTGTTCTTCGGGAGCCAGCTGGCGCCGTTCCGGGCCACCGAACTCGCCGGCCGCTCGCTCGAGGCGCCCGGTGGCGACCACCTGCTGGGCACGAACGTCCTGGGCCAGGACCTGGCCAGCCAGCTGATCCTCGGCGCCCGCGCCTCCCTTCTGGTCGCCCTGCTGGCCGGCGTGGGCACGGTGCTGGTGGGGGGCATCATCGGCATCCTCGCCGGCTGGTTCCCCGGCTGGTTCGACAGCGTGCTGATGCGGGCCACCGACCTCACCCTGATCCTCCCCAAGCTGCCCCTGCTGCTGCTCATCGGCGCCCTCACCGGCGGATCGGTGGTGGGGCTCTCCCTGGTGATCTCGCTGTTGTTCTGGCCCACGGCGGCCCGGATCCTGCGCTCCCAGGTCCTCACCCTCCGCAGCCGCACCCACGTCCGCGCCGCCACCGGGTTCGGCGCCGGCACCTGGCACCAGCTGCGGCGCCACATCCTCCCGGACCTGGGCCTGCTGTCCGTGGCCGAGTTCATCCCCGCCGCCGGCCGGGCGGTCGGTCTCCAGGCCGGCCTGGCGTTCTTTGGCATCGGCGACCCGAGCCAGCCGTCGTGGGGTGCCATGATCCGCGACGCCATCGCCTACCGGGGCGTGTTCATCACCGACGCCTGGAAGTGGTGGCTGGCGCCGCCGGTGGTCGCCCTGGTCATGCTCATCCTCGCCATCACCCTCCTCGGCACTGCCGCCGAACGACGGTTCAGCCCCCGGGTGGCCCGCCACGCGCGCTAGAGCACGCGGCGGGGGAACGTGCGGCTGGCGATGGCGACGGTGACGACGATGCCGCCGATCAGCACGCCGGCGTCGAGCAGGAGCCGGTTCGGGCCGACGCCCACGAGCAGCTGCCGGAGCATCTCGACCAGGTAGGTCAGCGGGTTGAAGCGGGCCACGACCTGGAGCCACCCTGGCATGATGGAGACCGAGTACAGGGCGTTCGACGCGAAAAGCAGGGGCAGGGTCACCAGCTGTCCGAGCCCCATGAACTGCTCCCGGCTCCGCACCAGGGACGCGATCACCATCGACAGGGCCGACAGCATGGTCGCCCCCAGGAGGACGGCGACCAGCGACCCGAGGACCCCGAGTACCGACCAGTCGAGGGGTATCCGGATCACGGCCACCACGGCCAGGACCAGTGCGACCTGGATCACCGCCCGCATGGCCGAGCTCACCGCCTTGCCCAGGATGACGGCGCTGCGGAACGCAGGGGCGACCAGCACCCGCTGGGTGATGCCGAGGTCGCGCTCCCAGATGATGGCCATCCCCGAGAAGATGGCGACGAACAGCACGGACTGGGCGAGCACGCCGGGCACGAGGAAGGCCTTGTACGGCACCTCCTGGGTGCCCAGCTCCCGCACCCTGGACACCGCGGAGCCGAAGACCAGCAGCCACAGGAGCGGCTGGGCGGCCCGGGCCACGAGCACCGATCGCTCCCGGCGGGCCCGGAAGAGCTCGGCCTGGGCCATGGCCACCACGGTGCCGGCGTAGGAGGCGGCGACCTGGCGGGGGGTGAGGGCCGGGACGGCCTCAACCAAGGCGTCGGGCGGTGCGGCGGGTGCGGCTGATGTCGTGGAACTCACCTCCCTGGGCCTGGGCGCCGGTGGTGAGGCTGACGAAGACGTCTTCCAGGGTGCCGCCGCCGGCCCCCAGCGCCGAGCGCAGCTCCACCGGGCTGCCCTCGGCGCGGATCTCCCCTGCGTTCATCACCGCCACCCGCTGGCACTGCTCCTCGGCCTCTTCCATCAGGTGGGTGGTGATCAGCATGGTGAGTCCGGTCTCCGCCCGCATCTCGGCCAGGTGGCGCCAGACGGCCCGGCGGGCGACGGGGTCGAGGCCGATGGTCGGCTCGTCGAGGAGGAGCAGGCGGGGCTTGTGCAGCAGGGCGCAGGCGATCTCGAGCCGGCGGACCATGCCGCCCGAGTACGACCGCACCACCCGGTCGGCGGCGCCGGCGATGTCCATCAGCTCCAGCATCCGGGTGATCCGCTCGGCCCGCTCCTCCCGGCGGATGCCGTGCAGCCGGGCGAACAGGGTGGCGTTCTCCCTCCCGGTGAGCGAGCCGTCGGCGGAGAGCGCCTGCGGCACGTACCCGATGAGCCGGCGGACGGTGGCCGCCTCCGCCGCCACCTCGTGGCCGAGGATCCACGCCCGCCCCGACGCCGGCCGCAGCAGCGTCGTGAGCACCCGCATGATCGAGGTCTTGCCCGCCCCGTTGGGCCCCAGCAGGCCGAACACCTCGCCGGCCTCCACCCCGAAGCCGGCGCCCCGTACCGCCTCGAAGTCGCCGTAGCGGACCACGAGGTCGTCCACGACCAGGGCTTTCACGGGCCGGCGCCGGCGAAGAGCAGGTCCCGCCCCGATGCCGAGAGCAGCGACCGGGTGACCTCGTGCTGGGGGGCGGCGAGCAACGTGCCGCCGGAGCCCTCCTCGACGATGCGGCCCCGGTCGAGCACCAAGACGCGGTCGGACACCCGGAGCACCACCGACAGGTCGTGGGAGATGAAGATCATGGCCATCCCCCGTTCCACCTGGAGGTGCTTGAGGAGCTGGATCATCTTGGCCTGCTCGCTGGGGTCGAGCATGGAGACGGCCTCGTCGGCCACCAGCAGGCGGGGGTCCAGCACCAGGGCCCGGGCCAGCGCCACCCGCTGGAGCTGGCCGCCGGACAGCTCGTGGGTGTGGCGGTCGACGAAGGCGTCGTCGACGGGGAGGCGGCAGTCGGCCAGGACCGACCGCACCTTGGCCCGCCGCGCCGCCTTCTCGCCGATCCCCTGGACGTCGAGCGGCTCCTGCACCGCCTCGCCGATCGTCAGCCGGGGCGAGAGCGACTCGAACGGGTCCTGGAACAGCATCTGCACCTGGGCCCGCAGGTCTTTGAGCTCGGCGCCGGCGGCGGCGAGCAGGTCGTGGCCGTCGAAGGCCACGGCGCCGGCGTCGGCGTCGAGCAGGCGCACCAACAACATGCCCAGGGTGGACTTCCCGGCCCCAGTGGAGCCGACCAGGCCGACGACCTCGCCCTCCCGCACGTCCAGGCTCACGTCGTCCACCACCCTGAGCGACGACTTCCGGCCCAGCAGCCCTCCGGAGGAATACGACTTGTGGAGGTTGCGGGCGGTCAGGATCGACACGATCCCGCCTCGAACGCACGCCACCTGGCGGGCCCCGTCCTCGCCGTCGGGCACGACCATCGGCGGCGGCGCCGGCCGGCAGAGCTCCTCCCGGCTCTGGTGGCACCGGCCGTAGAAGGGGCAGCCCTCGGCCCGCTCGGTGGGGTTCGGCGGCGTGCCCCGGATGCCCCGCAGGTCCTTCACCGATGCCAGCGTGGGCCGGGCGTTGAGCAGAGCCCACGAGTAGGGGTTGCGGGGATCGGCCAGCACCCGGTGGCCGGGGCCGAGCTCGGCCAGCCAGCCCCGGTAGAGCACGGCCACCCGGTCGGCCAGCATCTCCAGGGCTTCGGCGTCGTGGCTCAGCACGACTAGGGCGGTGCCGGTCTCCTCCCGCACCCGCCGCAGCAGGGCGATGACCAGGTTGCGGGTGGCGGGGTCGAGGCCGGCGGTGGGCTCGTCGAGGATGGCGACATCGGGCCTGCAGGCCAGGGCCATGGCCAGGAGCACGAGCCGGCGCTGGCCGCCAGACAGCTCGCTGGGGTAGCGCTCGGCGGCCCACGGCCCGAGGCCGACGTCGGTGAGCAGTTCCTCGCTGCGCCGGCCGGCGGCGTCGTGGTGCATGCCGAGGTGGGCCCGCAGGGGCTCGGCGATCTGGAGCCCGCACCGCAGCACGGGGTTGAGGGCCGAGGTCGACTGGAAGGACAGCGCGATGCGCTTCCAGCGCACCTCTCGCCATGCGTCCTCGTCGAGGGAGTGCAACTCGGTCCCCCCGAGCCGGATCGTGCCCTCGACCGTGGCCTCCGAGGCCAGGCCCAGCACGGCCCTCGCCATGGTCGACTTCCCCGATCCCGACTCCCCGAGCACGCCGAGGCACTCCCCCGGCGCGACGGTCAGGCTGATGCCGCCGACGGCGCGGACCGGCGGCGGGCCCGGGTAGGTGACGACGAGATCGCGGACCTCCAGTCCGGCCGGTCTGGCCTCCGTGGCCGGAACGGCATGGCTGCGCTCAGGTGGCAAAGAGCACCGACCTGGCTCCTTGCCCAGGGAGATCCAGGACGCCCTCGTCGACGGCGAACCCGGCCTCGGTGAGCCACGCCCGGTACTCCTCCTCGGTGTGGGTGTCGCCGCCGTTGTCGTTCAGGAGCATCTGCACGGCGAAGAGCGCCGACATGGGGTCGCGACCGCGCAGGAACGTGACCACGGCCACGCCCCCGCCCGGGGCGATGATGGCGCGCAGGTTGCGGTACAGCGTGAGGTTCTGCTCCGGACCGAAGGTGTGGGTGATGCCCGAGCAGAAGGCCAGGTCGAACGGCCCCTCGGGGACGGTCTCGAAGAAGCTGCCCTCGTAGAGCTCCACGCCGGCCGGCTCGAGCCGCCCCCGCCGGCGGGCGACGTCGATCATCGCCGGCATGTCCTGCATGGTGGCCTTGAGCCCGCGGCGGGTGAACTCCAGGGAGTACTCGCCGTGCAGGCCGCCGAGATCGAGCACGGTACGGGCGTCGGGGAACCGTCGCAGGACGGCGTCGACGACCTCGGGCGCCACCTTCTGGGCGTTGCGGGACAGGGCGTCGTGGAAGGTCTCCGGATCGGTGGTCTCCGAGGCCGTCCCCTGCCCCCGGAGCTGAGATTCGATGGACGAAGCCCACCGGCGCATGGCCCGGGCGTGGTGGCGCAGGCTGGGCATGGCCGCCGGCTCCGGCGCCGCCGGGCCGAGCGAGAAGCCGCCATCGGCGCCCCTCTCGACGACCTCGAGGGTCGTGAGCGCCTCCAGGACCACCCGCAGCGCCTCGGGCGCCAGCCCGGCCCGGCCCGCCACCTCTTCGGCGGTGCCGGGGAGCTTGTCGAAGACGCCCGTGGCGATGGCCGCGTCGCACAGCAGCACCATGCGCCAGTCGGCGACGGCGCCGGGAGGCGCGAGGAACGTCAGGTCGGTCGGCAGGGCCATCAGTTGGCGGGCGCCGGGTCGGCGTTGCCGGCGTGAAGGTGGCGCTTGTTGCCGGTGACCCCGCAGGGCGGGCAGCCGGGGGTGTAGGCGAAGCCCTTGAACTTCTTGTCGTTGACGAAGGAGATCTGCTCGGGAACGTAGAGCGAGATCGCCGGCAGGTCCTCGGCCAGGATGGCCTGCATCCGGTTGACAAGCTCCTTGCGCTTGGCCAGGTCGACCTCGACCGCCTGCTCGTTGGCCACCCTGTCGAACTCGGGGTTCTTGTAGCCGTGGACACGGGTGAACGACGTGCTGCGGCTGGTGGAGGAGAAGCGGTTGATCAGGCCGGACGGGTCGCCCGACAGCCCGCCGAAGTGCTGGATGGCCATCTCGTAGTCGCCCTTGGCGCCCCGGTCGTCGGAGGTCTGCTGGTCGACGGCGTTGATGTCCACGTCGATCCCGACGGCGCGCAGGTACTCCTTGACCAACTGGGCCTGCTGGGTGTCGGACGAGCTGACCGACAGCGGGACCTTGAACGGCGACCCATCCGGCTTGTCCCGCAGGCCGTCGTTGTTGCGGTCGCGGAGGTCGATCTGGTCGAACAGCGACGCCGCCTTGGCCTTGTCGTGGTTGTAGGCGGGCAGGTTCTCGTTGAGGAACTCGTTGCCCGGGCCCAGCGCGCCGGCCGGGCCGGGGATGCCCTTGCCGTCGACGAGGCGCTGGACCATGTCCTTGCGGTCGAGGCCGTACACGACGCCCTGGCGGAACGCCTTCTCGTCGTACGGGAAGCCCTTCAGCGGGTTGAAGAACAGGGCCAGGTTGAACTCGCCGGGGGCGGTGAGGACCTTGTACTCCTTGGCCAGGGCGTCGAACTGGATCTTCGGGATCAGGGAGTTGCCCCCGCTGGCCGCGTCGACCTCACCCCGCTGGAGCGCGAGCAGGGCGTCGGCGACGGGCACGATTTGGAACTGCCGCACCTTGGCCGGGCCGCGGTAGAAGTCCTCGTTGGCCACGAAGTTGAAGCTGTTCGTGGTCAAGTCGAAGTTCTCGAGCTTGTAGGGACCTGAGCCGATGATCGCCGTCGGGCCCTGGAACTTGGCCGGGTCGGTGACGCTCGACCAGATGTGCTTGGGCATGATGGCGAAGCCGAAGGTGCCGGCGATGTCGGTCAGGAAGCTCGGCCGCACGGTCTTGAGCTGGATGACAACCGTCTTGGGATCAGGGGCCGTCACCGTGTCGATGTAGGTCACGCCCTGGGCGGCGCCGGCGGCGTTGCCCGGGCCGGTGAGGTTGTAGTCGAAGGTGAACTTCACGTCGTCGGACGTGAGCGGCATGCCGTCGTGGAACTTGACGTTGTCGTTCAGCGTGAACGTCCACGTCTTGCCGTCGGGCGACGACGTCCAGGACTTGGCCAGCCACGGCTTCGGCGTGCCGGTCACGTCGGGGAACGCCAGGGTGTCGAAGATGTAGGTAGTGATGAGGCGGCCCGGGCCGCGGATGGCGGCGTAGGGCTGCGGGTACCCCCCGCTCTGGGTGCTGGCGGAGATCCGCAGCGTCACCCGCTCCTCGCCCGGTGTGCTGCTGTCGGTGGTGCCGGTGCCGGTGTCGTCACCACTGCTACAGGCGGCGGTCAGGGCCATCACCAACGCTGCGGCCGCGAACCGTACGTGTCGTTTGGTCATGTCTGCTCCTTCTGTGCCAGCGCGGAGCCGGCGGACTTGAGGTGTTGGGTGAGAGCTTGGAGGTGCGGCGCGGGAGCGGTCGACGGCAACCAGACCGCTTCGAAGCGAATGGTGGCCCGGTGGCCGTTCCCGAGCACCAGCGGATGTCCCAGGCCGGGCGCCGAGAGCTTGGACTCCGGAAGGATGGCCGAGCCTACGCCGACGCGGGTCCACTCCTCGAGCACCTGGTAGCTGACGCCCTGGCCCTCGTACTCTTGGAGGGGGAGCCGGCGGGAGGCGAACAGCTGGCGGGTGACGCGGGTCAGACCGCACCCGGCGTGGACGAGGAGGAACACGTCACCGGAGATGTCGTGGGGGGTGACGGGGCGCCGATCGGATGCTCCCGGGGCCTCGCCGGCGCGGAGGTACACGAGCGGGTCGTCGTACAGGCGGGCCCGCTCGACCTTCGAGCGCCGGCCCAGCTGGTCCGGGCCGACGAGGAAATCGAGCCGCCCTTCCTCCAGGGCCCGCCGAGCCTGCCCGCCGCCCATCTGGTCCAAGACGATCCGCACATTGCGGTTCGCCCTGCGGTACGGCGCCAGGATCCGCTCCAACCGCGTCGCCTCGACCAGCGGGCACACGCCGATGCGCGCCAGCTGCGACTGCGGGTCGAGGAGGCTGTCGGCGGCGGTGACCAGCGCATCCTGGGCTCGGAGCACGTCGTCGATGAGCGGGAGCAGTTTGTGGCCGAACGGCGTGAGGCTCACCGACCGAGTGGTCCGCATGAAGAGCCGTTCGCCCAGTTCCTTCTCGAGGTGGGCGATCGCCGTCGACAAGGTGGATTGGGTGACATAGCACCGAGCCGCGCCGCCGGTGAAGGTGCCGGCGTCGGCCACCGCCCGGACGAAGCGAAGCTGGCTCAGATTCAACGGAACACCCCCCGGATCCCCCACGGTCTCCCGCCGATCGTATCCCTTCTATTTATTGACACTATCGATCACTGTTATCGAAGATGCCAACAGACGAACACTATTCTGACCTTGCGCATAGGCACCGTAGCCTGAAC
>Ga0247719_1001295_pt1 | contig 10714 bp, 8 predicted proteins | sample 41E_DmetaG_FD_189046 | JGI IMG/M metagenome (GOLD analysis project Ga0247719, IMG submission 189046) | Soil microbial communities from hillslope of Landscape Evolution Observatory, University of Arizona, Oracle, AZ, United States - 4-1-E_D | ecosystem: Engineered > Artificial ecosystem > Mesocosm...
GGGCGCTCGCCAGCTTCGATGCGGCGCTCGCCGCCGATCCTGGGCTGGTCTCGGTGAGGAGCGCCGCCGACGTCCTGCGGTTCCAGGGGCTGCAGGGTGGGGTGGCCGGCGCGCGGAAGGCGGCGCAGGAGGGGCGTCTCGCCGAAGCGCGCAGCGGCTACCTGGCCGCGATCCAGGCGTCGCCCGACAGCCCCTTCCTCTACCGGGAGCTGGCGGACGTCGAGCGGCGGGAAGGGAACCTCGACGCCGCCCTGGAGCACGCCCGCAAAGCCGTGTCCCTCGACCCGAACGAGCCGCGCAGCCACCTGGTGCTTGCCGAGATCCTCGAGGCGCAGGGGCAGTTCACGGCCGCGGCCGACGCGCTCGCGGCCGCCGCGGCGCTCGAGCCGGCCGACGCGCTGACCGAGCGGATCGAGGCGCTGCGCGCCAGGGCGTCGTTCGAGGCGATGCCGGAGGAGTACCGCCGGATCGAGCAGGAGCCCTCGATCACGCGGGCGCAGCTTGCGGCGCTTCTCGGCGTGCGTCTCGAGGATCTCGTCCGCCGCGCGCCCCGCCGCGGCAGCCCTGTGATCACCGACATCCGCGGCAACTGGGCAGCGCAGTGGATCCTGGCGGTGACCCGCGCGGGGTTCATGGAGGTGTTTCCGAACCACACCTTCCAGCCCGGGGCCACGGTTCGCCGGGGGGACCTCGCCTTTGCCGCGAGCCGCGTGCTGTCGATCATCGCCGCCGAGAATCCGCGGCTCGGAACCGCGTGGCGCAGTGCGCGTCCGCGGTTTCCGGACCTGCCAGCCGGGCACCTCAGCTATCCTGCCGCTGCCGTCGCCGTCGAGGCGGGCGTGATGAAGGCGGCCGAGAACGGGGCCTTCCAGTTGACGCGTCCGGTCAGCGGCGCCGAGGCGGCCGCCGCGGTCGATCGGCTGCTGGAGCTCGCCACGCGCCGAAAGTGATGAAGAACCTGACGGCAGCCAACCAGCTGACGATCCTCCGGATGCTGCTCATTCCGGCATTCGTCATCCTGCTGGTCTACGGCTATCGGGGCTGGGCGCTGGTGACGTTTCTGACGGCGGGAGCCACCGACCTGCTGGACGGCCTCATCGCGCGATCCACGGGGCAGCATACGGAGCTCGGCGCCTGGCTCGACCCGATGGCCGACAAGCTCCTGCTGGTCACCATGTTCATCGTGCTGACGCTGCCCGACATCGGCCTCGCGAACCGGCTGCCGCTCTGGTTCACCATCCTGGTGATCAGCCGCGACGTCGCAATCGTCGCGACCGTCGCGGTCTTCAACCTCGCCGTCGGGCCGCGCACGTTCCGCCCGTCGGTGTGGGGAAAGCTCGCCACCGCGACCTACATTCTCACGGGGGTGGTGACGCTGTACTTCAACTACCTGGAACAGCCCTCGGCGGTGGTCACCGCCTTCATCTACGCCTCACTCGCGATCACCTTCGTCTCGGCCGGCCATTACGGCCTCCAGATGATCCGCCTCGCGAAGAAACTCTGACGCGAGGCGCGGCGGGGCGGTCAGCGTGTCTTCGGCTGCACTGTCACGACGAACGCCTTTGCCGGCCCGATGTTGCCGGCCGCGTCGATCGCGCGGTACTCGATGCGGTGCGTCCCGTAGCCCGGCTTGCGTTCTTCCCAGGGCTGCGGTGAGAGCCCCTCGCTGCTCAGGCTTCCGTACACGAGTTCCTTGATGGTCGTGCCGCGCGGCGTGAACTTGAACGGCGTCCCCTCCGGCGCGTCGGGCCAGCCGTAGTAGTGGTGCCAGCCGTCGCCATTCACGCGGAACTCGGCGACGACGTAGCCCGGCTGGTCGTCGGACGGCTCGAGCTTCATCGTGAACTCCTCTTCGAAGACGTAGTGCGGCGTGCCGTCCGCCTCCTTCTTCTCGGCGAGCGGGGCCGAGAGGGTGTACGTCACGGTCGGCATCGTGTTGTCGATCGTCCACTGACGCGTCTCGCTCCCGGCGATCGCGGCGCTCAGCCGATGCGTCCCGGCCGGGAGGGTCAGTGACGCCAGCGGCAGCGTGCGGCTCGACGCGGGCCGATCGAGGCGCTTCCCGTTGAGCCCCCAGGTGACCGGCACGATCGAGTGGGGCGAGGAAGCGGCCACGACGTAGACGACCGTACCGCCAGCGACCGGGCGGTCGGTCGGTGTGGATCCCGTGAAGGCCGGCGGCACCTCGGCACGACGCGGCGCCTTCTCCACGGTCCACGAACGGGTCGCCGTCAAAGCTTTCGCGCGGATCTCCGGATCCCGCACGAACGGCGTCGGATCGGTCACCGTGACGGTGACCTCGCGGGCCGAGGGGAACTTCCCCAGGTCCAGATACCGGGCGTTCCGCGCGGCGTCCGCCTCCTTGCCATCGACCGCCCAGCCGATCTCGAGCTCGTGGTAGTTCGGGTGCGCGGTCTCGACCCTGAGGATCTCGTCGTGCGTTACCGGCCGGTCGGCGGGCGTGCCGCCGGCGATGAGGTTCACCTGCTCGGAGATCCGCTGCACCATCCGCTCGCGGCTCACCTGGTCGAAGTAGTAGCCGATCGAGATCATCATGGAGTGCTTGCTCGGGCGCCAGACGCCGGCGGTGGAGTAGAGCCCTCCCTCGAAGCGTCCGATCCGTCCACCCGATTCGCTTTCATCGCCGAGCCAGCGGTACCACTTCTTCTGCCCGGCGCGCATCTGCTCCTCCGAGAGGAGCGTGTGGTGAATGGATGCGGGCTCCTCACCCTTGTAGGGCCCGCCGGGGACGCCGCGCTCCCGGTACGTGTACTCGTCCTGCAGGCGGCCGAGCGAGTGCCCGAGTTCGTGCGGCGTGATCAGCACGCCGAGCGAATTGCCGCCCGAGGTGGTCGCCACGGCGCCGCCGATGCCGCCGTAGGTGTCGGTGTTCGTGATCACGAGGATCTGGTCGAAGTGCGGCGTCGCGCGCTTCGCGTACTCGCGCGCCGCGTTCTGGTTCACGAGGACGCCGCGCGCGTTCGGGTTCTCGCAGCCCCCCTGGAAGTGCGCGCCAAGCGGCGTCTTCTTCTGCTTCGGGCCGGCGGCATCGGGGTCGCAGGTGATGCCGGAATCCGGCGACTCGATCTCGATCGAGTAGACGTTGATGTAGTTGCGGTAGCTGCGGAAGGGCTCGATGCTCCACAGCACGTTGAGGTGCTTGTCGACGTGCGCCCGGTATTTCGGCAGGTCGGCGGCGGTGTAGCCGTCGCTCATGACGACGAGCACGAACCGGGCAGCGGGGTCGCCGTTCACCGAGACCGGAACCACCCGCGCCGGCGCGTCGAGGATCGCGGGCGGCCCCTGCTGGGCCCCGCGCTGAGCGGCGGGGTGCAGCGAGGGAAGCAGGCAGAGCGCCAGGACGAGAGCAGCCGATCGGAACACCGAGACCTCCAGTGGAGCGCGGACGCGGGACACTAGGCTCCAGCCCCCTGCACCTTCGTGCGGAAGTAGGCGAGCGTCTTGAGCAACCCCTCGTCGAGCGGCACCTTCGGCTCCCAGCCGAGCAGCGTGCGCGCCCGGGTGATGTCGGGGCGGCGGACCTTCGGGTCGTCCTCCGGCAGCGGCCGATACACGATCTGGCTCCTGGACCCCGAGATCCGGATGATCGTGCGCGCGATCTCCTCGATCGTCATCTCGTGCGGGTTGCCGATGTTGACCGGCTCGTGCAGGTCCGACTCCATCAGGCGGATGATGCCGTCGACGAGGTCGCTGACGTAGCAGAAGCTCCGCGTCTGCTCGCCGCTCCCGAAGATCGTGACGTCCTCGTTCCGCAGCGCCTGGCTCATGAACGCCGGCACGGCGCGCCCGTCGTTCACCCGCATCCGCGGTCCGTACGTGTTGAAGATCCGCACGATCTTCGTATCGACGCCGTGGTACCGGTGGTAGGCGGTGGTCATCGCTTCGGCGAACCGCTTGGCCTCGTCGTAGACGCCGCGCGGGCCGATCGGGTTCACGTTGCCCCAGTAGGTTTCCTTCTGCGGGTGCTGGAGCGGATCGCCGTACACCTCAGAGGTCGACGCGAGGACGAACCGCGCCCCCTTCGCCTTGGCCAGCCCCAGCGCCTTGTGCGTGCCGAGCGCACCCACCTTCAGCGTCGGGATCGGCAGCTCGAGATAGTCGATCGGGCTCGCCGGGCTGGCCCAGTGCAGCACCGCGTGCACGGGCCCCTCGACGTAGATGTAGTTCGTGACGTCGTGCTTGATGAACGTGAAGTCGCGGTTCACCAGGTGCGCGATGTTCGCCGTGTCGCCCGTCAGCAGGTTGTCGATGCCGACGACCTCGTACCCCATGTCGAGGAGCGTCTCGGAGAGATGGGAGCCGATGAAGCCGGCGGCGCCGGTGATGACGACGCGCTTCCTAGAAGGCATGTCGGTGGAATCCGCGGATGAGGGTCAGCCACATGATCTTCAGGTCCAGACCGACCGACCAGTTTTCGATGTAGTAGAGGTCGTACTCGATGCGCTTCTCGAGCGACGTGTTGCCGCGCCACCCGTTCACCTGCGCCCACCCGGTGATGCCCGCCTTCACCTTGTGCCGCAGCATGTACTGGGGAATCCGGTGCTTGAACTGCTCGACGAAGTAGGGGCGCTCGGGGCGCGGCCCGACGATCGACATGTCACCGCGCAGCACGTTCCACAACTGCGGGAGCTCGTCGAGGTCCAGCTTCCGCAGCCAGCGGCCCACCGGCGTGCACCGCGGATCGTCGTCGCGTGCCCATACCGGCCCCGTGTCGTCCTCGGCGCCGACGTACATCGAGCGGAACTTGTAGACGTGGAAGGCCTTGCCGTCGAGCCCCATCCGCTCCTGCGTGTAGAACACCGGCCCCTTCGAGCCGCGCTTGATCAACAGCGCGATGATCACGAACGGGATCGCCAGCGCCAGCAGCGCCGCGCCCGAGATCGCCACGTCGATGACGCGCTTCAACAGGCTGTTGAAGCCGCGCAGGGGCACGTCGTTGAGACTGATGATCGGCACGCCGTCGAGGTTTTCGAGCCGCGCGCGCAGGGCAATGAACTGGAGCAGGTCGGGGACGACGTGCACGTCGACCCCCTCGCGGTTGGTGGCCTCGACGAGCCCGAGCATCTTCACGTGCTCCTCGAGCGGCAGCGCGACGTAGACGTGGTCGATCCGTTCGCGGCGGATGATCTCGTCGGCCTCGCCGAGCGTGCCGAGCAGCGGCAATCCGCGATAGCCGATGTGGTCGCCCGCCGCGCGATCGTCGATGAACCCGACGACCTGGAAGCCGAGCTCGCGGTGCTGCAGGACCTTGTCCGCGACCATGCGTCCGAGGTCGCCCGCGCCGGCGATCAGCACCCGCTTGAGGCCGATCCCCGCCTTCCACCGGCGCTCCAGCGCCTCGCGCACGACCTCGCGCGACATGTACGTGAGCGTGACGTTCACGAAGAGGAAGATGACCAGGAAGTAGCGCGACGCCTCGTGATACGCGCCGCTCTGGATCGCGGCGTCCGGCACGTAGTAGGCCTGGTAGTACAGCAGCCCGACCAGCCCGATGATGCACGCGAGCACGCTGCCGACGAACACGGCGAAGAAATCGTCGATCCGCGAGCGCCCGCGGCGCAGCCGGTACAGCCCCTGGATGTGGAAGGCGAAGGGCACCAGCACCGCCACGAACGGCAGCATCTCCGTGTACTGCTCGAACTGCGGATAGCCCTTGGTGACCGGCACCAGGCCGCTGTGGAACCGGATCCAGTAGGCGATGAGCAGCGCCGCCATCGCCAGGACCGCGTCGCTGATGACGTAGAACGCCACCAGCAGCCGGTTGTACCGCCGCATCATGACCCGGCCCCGGCGACGGCGTCGTCGACCGCCGCCGCGAAGGCATGCTTGAAGCGCGCCGTCGAGAACCGCTCGGCGTTGGCGCGGATGGCTGCTCTGTCGAATCGCCGCTTCGTGGCGCGATCGATCGCCTCCGCGAAGGCCTCGGGTTCGGCCTCGGGCACGAGGAGGCCCGTTTCGCCGTCCACGACCGACTCGGTCGCGCCGCCCGCGGCAAACGCGATCACGGGCGTGCCGCAGGCCTGCGCCTCCACGGGCACGATCCCGAAGTCCTCGGTGCCTGGCAGCAGGACGGCAGCGGCCGTCCGGTACAGGGTCCGGATCTCCTCGTCGGACCGCCAACCGAGGAACTCGACGGGCGCGCCCGCCGCGAGGCGGCGGAGCCGCGCCTCCTCGGGGCCGCGGCCGACGATTTTCAGGGGCACGTGTGCACGGCGGCAGGCATCGATGGCAAGGTCGAGGCGCTTGTAGGGAACGAGGGCGGAGACCACCAGCATGCCACCGGCGGATGAGCTGGCGCCGTCATCCGGGCGGTAATACTCTGTGTCTACTGGAGGATACACAACGGTCGACCCGCGATTATAGTATCGGCGTATTCTCCCCGCAACATATTGAGAGTTCGCGAGAAAGCGGTGTACGCGATGCGCCGTCGCGGCATCCCACCGGGCCAGCGCCGCCATCACCGGCCGCAGCGCCCGGTTGCCCCACCAGCCCACCTGATCCACGCCGAAGTACGCGTCGAACTGGTCCCACGCATACCGCATGGGGGAGTGGCAGTAGCAGACGTGGGTGGCGCCGCCGCGGGGGATGACCGACTTCACGCAGCAATGGCTGCTGCTGATCACCAGGTCGTACCCGTCCAGGTCGAGCAGCTCGACCGCCAGCGGGAAGATCGGCAGATAGTGTCGGTAGAACCGGCCGGCACCCGGCAGCCGGTTGACGAACGAGGTGCGGATCCGGTGCCGCTCGATCTTTTCGGACACCGTGCCCGGCACCCGCACCAGGGTGAACAGCGTCGCGTCGGGATACAGGTCGCAGATCGCCTCGAGGACCTTTTCTCCGCCGCGCATGCCCGTCAGCCAGTCGTGAACGATCGCGACCCGCGTCGATTCGCGCCCCGGGCGCCCGCTCAGCGCCGGCCGGGTCACGCCTGCAGGACCTCGCCGTAGATCTCCCGGACGCGCGCCACGGAGCGGTCCCACGAGAACTCGCGTACGCGGGCCAGCCCGCGCCGCCGCAGGTCCTCGCGCAGCGGCGCGTCCGTCAGCACGCGGCGCATCGCCCCGGCGATCGCGTCCGGCTCGTACGGGTCGATGAGGATGGCGGCGTCCCCCACCACCTCCGGCAGCGACGAGACGTTTGACGTGATCACTGGCGTGCCGGCCGCCATCGCTTCGAGCGGCGGCAGCCCAAACCCTTCGTACAGCGAGGGGAAGACGAAGACGCTCGCGAGCCGGTAGAGGCTGGCCAGCGTCTTGTCGGGAACGAAGCCGAAGAAGCGCACGTGCTTGTGCAGCTTGTGGCGGTGCACCGCCCGGCGCAGCGTCGCGTACTTCGAGATCTCGTCGCCGATGATGAGTAGCTTCACGTGCTCCAGCCCGCCTTTGCGCATCGTGTTGAACGCCTCGATCAGCCGCTCGAGGTTCTTGTGCGGCTTGATGTTGCCGGCGTACAACACGAAGGGGTCGTTCAACTGGTACCGCTCCCGGACCTGCGCGACCTCCGCGTCGGTCGGCGCCTCGCCGAGCCGTTCGTCGATGGCGTTGTAGATCACGTCGATCTTTCCTTCCGGCACCCGGAAGTACCGGAGGATGTCGCGCTTGGAGGTTTCCGAGACCGTGAGCACGCGCGAGGCGCGGTGCGTCGCGACCCAGAGCGAGCTGCGCGCGTAGACGTACGCCAGCCGGTTCGGCAGGTACTGCGGAAACCGCAGGTGAATGCAGTCGTGGATCGTCACCACCGACTTGCAGGGGGTGAGCGGCGGCAGGACGTAGTGCGGCGCGTGGAAGAGGTCCACCCGCTCGCGGCGCAGGTCGAGCGGGATGGTCAACTGCTCGCGGATCGAATAGGCCCGCGACCAGTCGGGCACGGTCCGGAAGTTCTCCCCCAGCTCCGCCACGATTTCGATGTCCGGCGGCTGCACGATCAGCACGTACTCGGTCGTCCGATCGAGGCGCGCCAGGTGCCGCACCAGGTTCCGGATGTACGTGCCGATGCCGTAGTCGCGCAGCTTGCGCGCGTCGATCGCGATTCGCACTGTGAGGGGATCTTATCAGCGCTGTCTCGGTCAGCGCGTGGGGCCGGGCTCCGTCGGCAACTGTCCCTTGCGCCGCAGGTACCAGCGCAGCACAGGAGCCCACCGCGGATGATGCTTCTCGTAAAAGGCGAGGTGGCTGCGCCGATAGGCGGCGTTTGCCAGGCGCGCAGCCGTCGCCCGCGAGCGGCCCCGCAGATGGACGATCTCGGCGGCCGGCGTGAAGAGCACCTTCCACCCGCGGGCGCGGACGCTCGCGCAGAAGTCGACGTCCTCCGTGTACAGGAAGAACCGCTCGTCGAGGAGCTCGACCTCTTCGGCGACGGCCCGGCGGACGAGCAGGCAGGCGCCGCTGACCCAGTCCACGTACCGCTCCCGACGCGTCGCGCGCCCGATCAGCCATCTCGCCGGCCGCAGGCCCCGCTCCCCGGCGCCCACGATGAGCTTCTGCCGCAGCTCCCCCAGAGGAGAGATCATCGGACCGAACGAGAGCTCCGCGGCGCCGTCGCCGTCCACGAGCCGCGGTCCGGCAATCGCCGCTGCCGGATGGGCCTCGAGCCGCGCCACGAGCGTGTCCAGCGCGCCGGCGGGCACGACGGTGTCGTTGTTCAGGAGCAGGACCAGCTCGCCAGACGTCGCGCGGATGCCGGCATTGTTGCCGGCCGAGAACCCGACGTTCGCCGGCAGCTCGATCAGCCGCACGGCCGGCCATCCCCGGACGAGTGCGGCGCTGCCGTCGGTCGACGCGTTGTCGACGACCACCGTCTCGTGGGCAACCGAGGGCGGGTGCGCCGCGAGCGACGCCAGGCAGCGCTCGAGGTGACCGCGTCCGTTGAAGTTGACGATGACGATCGAGAGACGCGGCCTCACCGGCGCGCAACCCCCTCGATCGCGGCGAGCGTCCGTTCCGCCGCGAGCTCCCACGAGTACCGCGCGAGCACGGCGGGGGCGTGGGCGAGCCGTTCGGCGGCCGCGTGCGGGTGGCGCAGGATGCGCAGGATCCGTTCGGCGGTCCCCTCGACGTCCCCCACCGGCACGAGGTCCGCCGCCTCTCCGCAGACCTCGCGCGCCACAGGGGTGTCGGCAACGACGACGGGCACGCCGGCGGAGAGCGCCTCGAGCGGCGTGAGACCGAACCCCTCGTACTCCGAGAGGAACACGAACACCGAGGCACGCGCGTACAGCGCCGCCAGCTCGTCGTCCGCCGCGTACTGCCGCAGCGAGACCCGCTCGGCAATCCCGTGGGCGCGCGCCAGGGCGGCCAAGTCCTGCCGCGGCCACGTGCGGTTGTCGCCGACGATCACCAGCCGCGCGTCCGATACGTCGCACGCGACCCTGGCGAAGGCCGCCAGCAGGTCAGGAACGCGGCGCCGGTTGAAGATCGAGCCGGCGTAGAGGACGAGCGGCTCGCGCCGCGTCGAGGGCGGCGGGGCACGCCGCGTCACACCGTTGGGGACCACCTGGATCCGCGCCGGCGGCACGCCGTACAGCTCCTGGATCTCGTGGCGTGAGAAGTCCGACACGGTCAGCACCAGGGCCGCGCGCCTCGCGGCGTGCCGCGTGAGCAGCCGCCGGCGTGTCCCTTCGCGCAGCCGGAACCACTCGGGATGCCGGCTGAACGACACGTCGTGGACCGTCACCACGAACGGCAACCCGAGACGCACCGGCGCGGTATACGCGGGGGCGAAGAACACGTCCGGACGATCGCCCGCCAGCGCCGTTGCCAGCGTGGTCTGCTCCCACAGGGTTCCGCGTCCGCCGGGCGCGACGCGGACGTGCACCAGCGACGGCGGAAACGACAGCAGCAGCGGCTCGGGCGCGTACAGGATGAAGCACCGTTGCGCGGCGTCGCGACGCGTCACCCAGCGTGCCAGGAGCTCGCCGAGATACCGGCCGACGCCCGTGCGGTCGCCGAGGAGCTCGCGCGCATCGATGCCGATCCGCAACGGGGTCATCCGCGCGCCTCCCGCCGCACCCGCGCCTCGCCGAAGGCGGCATACAACTGGCGCGCCGACCCCTCCCAGTTGAAACGTGTCGCCCGAGCGACACCCCGGTCCGCCAGCTCCGCGCGCAGCCCCTCGTCGGCGAGCACGCGCTGCATCGCGTCCGCCAGCGCCGTCGGGTCGTCCGGGTCGAGCAGCAGCCCGGCGTCGCCGACCACCTCCGGGAGGGCGCCGCGGGCCGCGGCAATCACCGGCAGCCCGACGGTCATGGCCTCGACGGCCGGCATCCCGAACCCTTCGTCGGCCGACGGAATGACGAGCACCGATGCCTCGCGATACAGCCGCTGCCGCTCGTCGTCCGACACGTAGCCCTGAAAGCGGACGCGGCGCGAGGCGGCGGCGTCCAGGCCCGCCAGGAGCCGATCGACCGGCATCGCGGCACGCCCGGCGAACACGAGGTCCGGCACGCCGGGATCGCGACGGAGGAGCTCGGCATACGCACGCAGCAGCGCGGGCACGTTCTTGCGCGGCTCGATCGTGCCGACGTGCAGGATGGGTCCGGGCGCCTGCGGCGCCTCCCGCCGCGGCCAGGCGGGCGCGCCGGGGTGACAGACCGTGATCCGCTCGGCCGGAACGCCGAAGCGGGCCGCGGTCCGCTGCCGGGTGTATTCGGAGATCGTGATGATGGCATCGGCGCGGGCGACATGCCGCGCCGATG
>Ga0247719_1001297_pt1 | contig 10706 bp, 9 predicted proteins | sample 41E_DmetaG_FD_189046 | JGI IMG/M metagenome (GOLD analysis project Ga0247719, IMG submission 189046) | Soil microbial communities from hillslope of Landscape Evolution Observatory, University of Arizona, Oracle, AZ, United States - 4-1-E_D | ecosystem: Engineered > Artificial ecosystem > Mesocosm...
CCCCGAAGCTGACGACGACCACCTCCGTCCCCGTGCCCTAGACCGGCGGCTCCGGGTCGTACTGGATGTAGCGGCGGACCTCGCGTGCGCGTTCCTCCCCGGCGAGCCGGGCGACGAGGTGGAGGGCCATGTCGATGCCCGCGGAGACGCCGGCCGAGGTCACGATGTCGCCGTCGTCGACGAAGCGGTCGTCAGGGCGCACGTCGATCGTCGGGTCGATGGAGGCGAGCGTCTCCAGCGACGCCCAGTGCGTGGTCGCCGGCCGGTCACGTAGCAGCCCGGCGGCGGCCAGGACGAGCGACCCGGTGCAGACGCTCGTCGTCAGCTCGTCGGCCGCGGCCTGTCCCCGCAGCCACGACAGATGGGTGCCGTCGTCCATGAGCGGGCGGGTGCCCTGGCCGCCGGGATGGACGAGGAGGTCGATGCGGCCGGCCGCGTCGAGGCCCACGTCGGGCGTCATCAACAGGCCCTTGGCGCCCCGAACCGGTCCTGGGCCGGTCACACCGACGGTGATCGTGCGCCAGCCGTCGTCGGGACGGATACGCACCCACGCGGCGAGCACCTCGTAGGGCCCCACGGCGTCGAGCTCCTCGACCCCGTCGAACAGCAGGATGGCGATGGTCTTCATCCCGACCGCACCCTGGTCCACGGGCGGCAGTGTATGGCGGTGCCCCGATATGTGCGCCGGTAGCCTCCCCGGCGATGGCCGGAGATGGGGGCGAGGCGCGACGCGGGCCGTTGCGCCTCCTCGGTATCTTCACCGTCGTGCTGCTCGTGTGCATACCCGTCGTCACCCTGCACGCCGACCGCAACAGGGCGTTCTTCGTGCTCGACGAGTTCGCCTACGCCGACTACCTCCACAAGATCGACGGCGGCCAGCTCGTCGTCCGCCACGGCGACGTCAGCGAGCAGATCACGCTTCGCGAGCTGGCCTGCCGGGGGTACAGCCCCTCGATCTTCAACGACCGCCCGCCGTGCGACAGCCCGACCTTCGCGCCCGAGGCCTTCCCCAACGCGGGGATCAACAGCGCCGACATCCATCCGCCGACCTACTTCGTCGTCACCTATGCCGGCGCCCGGTTGATCATGGCCGCCGGCGTCACCGACGACCTGATCCATGCCGGGCGCCTGTTCGGCGCGGTGTGGATGGCCGCCGGGCTGACGGCGCTGTGGTGCCTCATTCGAGTCGTGGGCGCCGGCCGCCTCGCGGCGGCGTGCGGGCTGGCGCTGGTCGCGGCCGGGCCCATGGTGCTCCAGCAGTGGCACTACCTGACGCCCGACGCGGCCAACGTCCTGGTCGGGGCGCTGGTGATGCTCGCCGTCCTGGGCTGGGAGCGGTCCGGTAGGGGGCGTTCCTGGCTGGTCGGCGCGGGGCTGCTGGCCATGGCGGTCAAGGCGCCGAACATCGTGGTGGTCGTGGCCGGCGCCGGCTACCTCGGGTCGCGGGCCGTCCTGGCCTCGAACGGCGACGGGCGAACGCCGCGCCAGTACGTCGAGGCGGCGGCCGCCCTCGTCGCCGGTGCCGCCGCGGCATCGGTGGTCTGGCTACTGGTGCGGGCGACGCTGTCGCGCCCTTTGGTCACGCCGATGGAGCAGGACGAGCGGGTGGGCGTGCTGCGGCCGTCCCAGGTACTGGAGAACGTCGCCCGGTTCATCACCCCGTGGGACCGGGAGCCGTCGTCGCTCTACCCGCTGGCGGTGATCACGTCGTACCTGCTCGTCGGCTCGTTGCTGGTCGTCCTCGTCGCCTTGACTCGACGCGACCGCCGGTACGCCCTCGCCCTGGCCACGGGCGTCCTCCTGCTCGCCGGCCCGCTGTTGCTGGTGGCCGTCAACTTCGTCGTGCGGGGCAGCTACACGATCGTCGAGCCCCGGTACGGGACCACCCTCGTCCCCATACAGTGCGCCATCGCGGCCACGTTCTGGGTGAAGAAGGCACTCGTGGCCGTGGCCGTGCTGGCCGTCGTCGCGCCCGTCGCGGTCATCGTGCGACTGCTGGGCTGACGGTACGGTGGGCCGGTGCTGCCCGGGTTGGGCCTGCCGGTGTCGGGATCGGGGGCGACGCCCGTCCACGTACCGCGCCGAGGACATCCTCGAGGCACTGGCCCGCGGCCGGTCACCTGACTACGACGACTCGTCGTCGCCGGCGTCCTCGTCGATCTCCGGCGGCGAGCCGGCGGCGGCGGCGCTGGCCGGATCGGGAGCGGCGACGGGCGGCGCGGATGGCAGGTTGTTGAGCGCGTCGATGAGCGCCCGGAGCCGACCGTGGCTCGACCGGTCGAAGTGGAGGGCGATGCGGGGCAGGTCGAGATGGTCGTTCCCGGAGATCTCCGGGGCCTGCGGCGGGGTGCTCTCTATGCGTCCCCGCGTGCAGATGTCGGCGAAGGTGTCGTTGAGGTGGGCGAGCTCGGCCCGGGTCGGCGCCGCCTTGAGCCGGATCACCAGCCGGGAGCCGACGTAGCGGATGGAGTGGTAGTTCCGGAAGAACCCGAAGATCTCCTGTGTGGCCGAAGCGACGTCGTCGGTGACGCGCACCAAGGTGAGGTCGTGGGGCGAGACCAGGCCCCGCGCCATGACCTCTTCGGTGACGAACCGCTCCCAGCTCTTCCAGTACGTGCCTCCGGGGACCTCCAGGAGCACGATGGGAGCGGGCGCGGCCTTGCCGGTCTGCAGGAGGGTCAGCAGCTCGAAGATCTCGTCGAGGGTGCCGAACCCGCCCGGCAGGACGGCGAAGCCGGCGGACTCCTTCATCAGCATGAGCTTGCGGGTGAAGAAGTACTTCATGGTCACCAGCCGGTTGTCCGCGCCGAGGGCCGCGTTCGGCGCTTCGAACGGCAGGCGGATGTTCACGCCGATGGAGTGCTCGGGGCCGGCGCCCTCGGCGCCGGCGGCCATGATCCCCGGCCCGGCCCCGGTCACGACGATCCAACCGGCCGCGGCGAGGGCGGCGGCCAGGTCGCGCGTCTGCAGGTACAGGGGGTCGTCGGGCAGCGTGCGGGCCGACCCGAAGATCGTCACCTTGGGGACGTGGCGGTATGGGGCGAACACCCGGAACGCCTTCCGCATCTCCTTGAGCGCGGCGTTGGTGATCTTCAGGTCGAGGCGGTCGGCGCCGTCGGCGGCCAGCCGGACGCCGGAGACGAGTATCTCGAAGAGCTGATCGACGTCACGGGTGGCGCCGGCGTCGGCGAGCACCTCGGCCAGCTGCTGGTCGAGCGCCGGGTCGTAGGTCCGGTAGGGCTCCCGATCGCTCACTGATCGACCACGGAACGACGCCCGTCACGCGAACGCGGCCTGGGCCGTTCCCCCGGAATGGTCATGCCCCACCTTCTCACGGGCTCGCGGCGCCATCGCCGTTTCGTGAGGCCGCGACGGGGCAAGATGAAGACATGCTGTCCGCGCTGCTCCTGGTCCTTGTCTCTCTGGGGCTTCTGAGTCTCCTGCTCTTCGGTATGTCCTGGTTCGAGCAGCGCATCCTGTCGCCCAGCTCGATCATCGTGCACGCCGCCCGGTCGCGCCAGGCTCCGCCTGAGCACGTCGAGAGGCTGGTCGCCCGACACTCCGAGCGCCTGCTCGAGGATCTGTCGATGAGCCCGGCCGACCGCGCCGAGCGCTCCGCCGCCGGCTAACCCACCGTCGCCGTCGACACCCGCCCGTAGAGGGTGGTCCGCTGCATTAGCGGGCGGCCCAGCGGGGCGACGATGGCCCGGAACGTCGGTTCGTCCATACCCTGGCCGTGGGCGGCGCCCGCGGCACGGGAGATGTTCTCGTCCATGAGCGTCCCGCCGAGGTCGTTGGCCCCGGCCCGCAGGATCTGGCGGGCGCCGTCGGCCCCGAGCTTGACCCAGGAGACCTGCACGTTGGGCACGTAGCCGGCATAGGCGATGCGGCCGACGGCGTGCATCAGCAGCGTCTCCCGGAACGTCGGTCCCCTGCGGGCCCGGCCCTGCAGGTACAGGGGTGTGGCCATGTGCACGTACGGCAGGGGGACGAACTCGGTGAACCCGCCCGTCTCGGCCTGCAGGGCCCGGGTCCGCACCATGTGGCGAGCCCAGTGCACGGGCCGCTCCACGGCGCCGAACATGATCGTGATGTTGGAGCGAAGCCCGACCGAATGCGCGACGCGGTGGGCCTCCAGCCACTCGTCGGTGTCGATCTTGTCGGGGCAGAGCACGGCGCGGATCTCGTCGTCGAGGATCTCCGCCGCGGTGCCCGGAAGCGTGGCCAGGCCGACGTCGATCAACCGCCGCAGGTAGTCGGCCAGCGGCTCCCTGAGGCGGCGGGCGCCCTCGGTCACCTCCAGGGCGGTGAAGCCGTGGACGTGGATGCCCGGCGCCGCCTCCTTGACCGCCCGGCAGACGTCGACGTAGTAGTCGCCGTCGAAGCTGGGGTGGATGCCGCCCTGCAGGCACACCTCAGTGGCGCCGTTGGCGACCGCCTCCACGACGCGGCGCTGGATCTCCTCGACACCCAGCAGGTACGGGTCGCCGCGGAGGTTGAGCGACAGCGGGCCCTTGCTGAACGCGCAGAACCGGCACTTGAACGTGCAGATGTTGGTGTAGTTGATGTTCCGGTTCCAGACCCACGTGACCGCGTCGCCCACCGCCTGGCGCCGCAGCGTGTCGGCCACCTCGGCCACGGCCGCCACCTCCCGGCCCCGGGCCGAGAAGAGGGTGACGATCTCGGCGACGTCGACCTCCTGGCCGAGCAGGACGCCGGCCAGCACCTCGCCCACCGCGGAGGCGGCACGCGCCGTCCCCGGCAGGAGCTGGGGCGGCGTGGACGTGCCGCCGGCGTGCCAGTCCGGGCGGTCGCGGCCAAGGCCCTCGGCGTCGGATCGCTGCAGCACTGCGGTACGCACGCCAGGGGCGAGCCATCGGTCGGCGTCGGCGGCGTAGCGCGGATAGACGGTCAGCCGGGGGGCGAGCTCGAAGCCGCGTGCCTCGGTGACCGCCGTCAGCCGGTCGATCTGCGGCCACGGCCGCTCCGGGTTGACGTGGTCGGGCGTCACGGGCGAGACGCCGCCCCAGTCGTCGATGCCGGCGTCGAGCAGGCGCCCGAAGTCCTCCGAAAGGTTGGGGGGAGCCTGGAGGGACACCTCCGGCGGGAGGATGAGGCGCGCCGCGGCGAGCGACCACAGCTCCTCCTCCGGCGGGCAGGCCGGCGCACGCCACATGGCCGTGGCCGCCTTGGGCACGAAGTTCTGGACGATGACCTCCTGGACGTGTCCGTGGCGGCGGTGGCTGGCGGCGACGGCCTCCAGCGCCTCCAGCCGGTCGGCCCGGCTCTCACCGATCCCCACGAGGATGCCGGTGGTGAAGGGGATGGCGAGCTCGCCGGCCGCCTCCAGGGTGGCCAGCCGGCGGGCGGGGTCCTTGTCCGGGGCCCCGCGGTGGCAGTCCAGCGCCGGGTTGAGCGACTCGATCATCATGCCCTGCGACGCCGAGACGTCCCGTAGTCGGGCCAGGTCCGTCCTCGAAAGGGCCCCGGCGTTGGCGTGGGGCAGGAGGCCGGTCTCGGCCATCACCATGGAGCACATGGCGGTCAGGTAGTCGACCGTCGACTGGTAGCCCCCCCCCTTCAGCCACTCACGTGCCGCGGGGTACCGGTCCTCCGGGGCCTCGCCGAGGGTGAACAGCGCCTCGTGGCAGCCGGCGCCGGCACCGGCGGTTGCGATCGACAGGACGTCCTCGGGTGACAGGTACGGCGACGCGAGGCGGGCGGGGGCCGTGGCGAAGGTGCAGTACCCGCAGCGGTCCCGGCACAGGCGGGTGAGCGGGATGAAGACCTTGGGCGAGTAGGTGATCCGGGTGCCGGTCACCCGGTCGCGGACGGCGGCCGCCTCCCGCAGCAGGTCGGCCAGGGGCAGGCCCAGGAGCTCAGCCGACGTCACGTCCCCACCGTAGGCCCACCGGGAACCACCGGGACGCCGTGCATCGCCACCTGCGCGGGCTCAGCCGGCGGCGGCGGGGTCGACCAGCCAGATCAGGCGGTCGGCTTCGATGCGCGTGGCCGGGACGTCGGGGTCGCCCCGGCGCACCGCGGCGAAGGCGTCGCGCTTCTCCTCGCCCTCGACGGTGACGACGGCGAGCCGGGCCCGCGCGATCCCCGAGAACGTCAGCGTCATGCGGCGGTGGGGGTTGTTGCCTTGGGGATCCTCGTTCATCACCACCAGCCGCCCGGGGTCGGCGTCGAGGGCCGCCGAGCCGGGGAACAGCGAGGCGGTGTGGCCGTCGGGGCCGAGGCCCAGGTGCACCAAGTCGAGCCGGCCGGCCTGGGCGACCCGTTGCTGATAGGTGTCGGGGCCCTCCTCGCAGCGCATCGGGTAGACGGCGTTGGCGGCCCCCACGCGCTCGAGCAGTGCTTCGCGGCCCAGCCGCTCGTTGGAGTCGGCATGACCGGGCGGGACGCAGCGCTCGTCGCCCCAATAGACGTCGACCTGCCACCAGTCGATCTGGTCGCCACCGTCGGTCGCGAGGCGTTCGTAGCAGCGGCGGGCTGTCCCCCCGCCCGACAGCACGAGGGAGAACCCGTCGCCGGGACGGTGCAGGAACGCCTCGACGACCCGCTCGGAGAACTCTCCCGGTACGTCGTCGACGGTGATGACCTCTCCGTTCACTCCGCTCCCTCCGCCATTCGGAGGTCGCGTGCGCCGGCGAGGGCCTCCTCGTAGCTTTCGTCGTGGCCGAACCGGGTCAGGGCGGAGGCGAGGGCCAGCGAGGGCCACTGTTCCCGCATCCTGACCGTCTGCTCGACCTGCGGTCCGTCGTCGATGTCCACGCACGACGCGATCTCGCGCTCCCCGCCGCGCCGGGACACCGAGAACCGCCCCTTCCGGCCCCCTGCGACTGCATGGATGACGACGGACACGTGCTCCGCCCGCTTCAGCTCCACCCTCGCCGGCGGGAGGTTGAGCCGGCGCAACAGCCATCCTCCCAGCAGGTACCGGGGACCATGGTTGCCGCAGACCTCGACCCGGTCGACCGCCTCGAGGAACGGCCGGGTCACGCCTCCCTCGAACAGGCCGGCCAGCATGCTGCGCCACTGTTCCAGACGCATCCAAGAGAGGTCCACGACCGGGAGCCGCTTGGCCAACGCCGCGCTGCGGACCAGCACGTCGCCGCCGGCCTCGGCGACCGCCCGGCTGTCGACGACCACCCGGTTGGCGGCCTGCATCAGGGGATCGCCGGGTGACGGTAGGCCGGCGGGCAGCCAGACCACCATGGGCACGTCCGGCAGGGCGAAGGGCTCGACGACCGAGTCGAGGTGATGACGGGCGGGACCGCGCACCCGCAGGACGACCTCCTCGAAGCAGACCGCCCGGCCCTCACGCTCGACGGCGTGCACCCAGACCGCGGCGTCGGTCCCGTTCTCCTCGCCGGCGTCGTCGTCCAGGGCGACGATGATCAGCGACCGCGACGGGTGGCGTTCGCCCAGGTCGTGGATGATCCCCCGGGCGCCGAACGCCTCTGCGTCGTTCCGTACGACCGCGACCAGCGTCAGCACGCTCGTGCGCACCGCGGCCCGCTTCTGGTGCCGGCGGAGGTCGCTCAGGGCCTTCTCGACCTGGCTGACGGTGACGTTGTCGCTCTCCCAGGAGCCGATGGTGGTGATTGCCGGTTCGGCCACGAGGCTCAGGGCTTGCGCCAGCGCCGGCCGTCGCGGTCGAGGAGGACGTCGGCCTCGGGCGGGCCCCAGGTGCCGGCCTCGTAGCGGGCGAGGGGCAGGTCGCCCTCCTCGAACGCCTCGAGCACGGGGTCGACGATCCGCCAGGCCTGGGCGACCTCGTCGGAGCGGATGAAGAGGGTGGGGTCACCGAGGAGGGCGTCGAGCAACAGGCGCTCGTACGCCTCCGGGGTCTCCTCGAGGAAGGCGGCGCCGTAGAAGAAGTCCATGGAGACCGAGCGCACGCGGAACGCCTGTCCGGGCACCTTGGCGCCGAACCGCAGCGTGATGCCCTCGTCGGGCTGGATGCGGAGGACGAGGGCGTCGGGATCGAGGCCCTCGGCCTGGCTCATGGCGAACGGCAGGTGGGGGACCCGGTTGAACTCCATGGCCACTTCCGTGACCCGCTTCGGCAGGTACTTCCCGGTGCGGACGTAGATGGGCACGCCGGCCCAGCGCCAGTTGTCGACCTTGAGGCGCATGGCCACGTAGGTCTCGGTCTGGCTGTGCGGATGCACGCCCTCCTCGTCGCGGTAGCCGTGAACCTCGGCGCCCTGCACCCAGCCGGAGCGGTACTGGCCGCGGACGACGTCGCGGGCCACCTCCTCGGGGGTCATGAGGTCGACCGCCCGCAGGGCCTTGACCTTCTCGTCGCGGATGCCGCCGGCGTCGAACGTGGCCGGCGGCTCCATCAGCGTCAGGGCCAGCACCTGCATCACGTGGTTCTGCACGATGTCGCGCACCGCGCCGGCGTTCTCGTAGAAGCCGCCCCTATGGCCCACACCGAGCGACTCGGCCACGGTGATCTGGACGTGGTTCACGTACCGGCGGTTCCAGATGGGCTCGAAGATGGCGTTGGCGAAGCGGAGGGCCAGGACGTTCTGAACCGTCTCCTTTCCCAGGTAGTGGTCGATCCGGTACACCTGGTCCTCTTCGAACGCCTCGTGGACCGTGGCGTCCAGCTTCTCTGCCGACCGCGCGTCACGACCGAACGGCTTCTCGATGACGATCCGGACGAAACTCTCCTCGTTCGCCGGACGGTTCAGGCCATGGCGGGCGAGCCCCCGGACGACAACGGGGAAGGTGTCCGGTGGCGTGGCCAGGTAGATGAGGCGGTTCCGTGCGGTTCCGCGCTGTTCGTCCATCTCGTCGAGGACGTCCTTGAGCTTCTTGAACGTGTCCGGGTCGGAGTAGTCGCCGGCCACGTAGCGGAAGCCGCCCTTGCCGAATCCCTCCCATAGGTGCTTGGCGTCCTCGCCGCCACCGCCGGCCTTCTCCACCGCGACCTGCATGCTTTCCCGGAACCCCTCGTCGTCCATCTCCGTGCGGGCCACGCCCACGACGGAGAACCCTGGCGGCAGGAGCCGGCGGACAGCGAGGCGTTCGACCGCGGGCATCAGCTTGCGGCTGGTGAGGTCCCCGGACGCGCCGAACACGACCAGGACCGCCGGCGGCGCCACCCGCTCGACGGTGGCCTCGGTCAGCGGGTTGTCGCTCAACGCCTCGGCCCCGTCATCGCCGGAATGCTAGGGGCCGTGGCCGAAGCTCCACCGATGCTCGACCTTGCCGCGCAGGTGCAGGCCTCAACTCGAAGCCGTCAGCTCGGCGGCCTTCTCGTTCAACGTGCCCATCAGCTCGTCGAAGGACTTGGCGAAGGAGGCCACTCCCTCCTCCTCCAGGGTGCGGCTGACGTCGGCCATGTCGACGCCGACCTCGGCCAGATCCTCCATCACCTGGTGGGCCGCGTCGAGGCCCCTGTTGATGGTGCAGGCCACCGTCCCTCGGCGCTCGAAGGCGTCGATGGTGGCGTCGGGCATGGTGTTGACCGTGTCGGGGCCGATCAGACTGTCGACGTAGAGGGTGTCGGGGTAGGCGGGGTTCTTCGTCGACGTCGACGCCCACAGCGGCCGCTGCAAGCGAGCACCCTGGTCGCTCAGCGCGTCCCAGCGCTCGCCCCGGAACTTCTGGGTGAACAGCTCGTAGGCCAGCTTGGCCTGGGCCACGGCGGCCTTGCCCCGTAGGGCCAGAGCGTCGTCGGTGCCGATCTTCTGGAGCCGGCGGTCCACCTCGGTGTCGACCCGGCTGACGAAGAACGAGGCCACGCTGTGGACGCGGCCGAGGTCACCGTCGCAGTCCTCCAGGCCGGCGAAGTACGCCTCGATCACCTCCGCGTAGCGGTCGAGGGAGAAGATCAGGGTGACGTTGATGCTGCGGCCCTCGGTGATCATCTGGCGGATGGCCGGGATGCCCGCTGCCGTCCCCGGGATCTTCACCAGCAGGTTGGGCTGGGAGATGCGGTCGTCGAGCTCGCGGGCCGAGGCGATGGTGCCCTCGGTGTCGTGGGCCAGGCCGGGGGCCACCTCGATGGACACGAACCCGTCGCCGCCCGCGCTCTCGTCGTAGATCGGTCGCAGGAGGTCGAGGGCGTGCTCGACGTCGTCGATCACCAGGTCCCAGTAGGCGTCGCCGACGGACCTCTTGCCCTCGATGAGGCCGCGGAACTGGTCGTCGTACTCCGCCTGGCCGGCGATCGCCTTCTGGAAGATCGTGGGGTTGGACGTGATCCCCCTGACCCCCTCGTCGATCAGGCGCGTCAGGTCGCCACTGGTGATGTACCCCCGCTTCAGGTTGTCCAGCCACGGGCTCTGCCCCTGCTCCGAAAAGAGTCGCTGCAGTCGCGTCATCCCCGCGACGCTATTCGTGTTCGGGGGCCTACGGCGCAACGCAGGCAACTAACCGCCTCCCAGCGCCGATGATGGTGGGGATGTCTGCCGCTTCGGTCACCGCGCCCGCAGTCGCGGCGGCACTGACCCTTGGTGCCGGGCTGGGTCATGCCGGGGCGGCCGTCGACCACGCCGGCGACCGGGCTGGCCTGGTCCTGTTCGTGGTGGTGGCTGTGGCCCAGCTCCTGACGGGGATCGCCTTGCTCGTCAGGCCTTCACGACGGGTGCTGGTCGGCATGGTGGCGTTGGACGCCGCCGCCGCGGTGGCGTGGATGGTGTCGCGCACTGCCGGCCTGCCGCCGGTGGTCGGGCTGGGCG
>Ga0247719_1001299_pt1 | contig 10700 bp, 8 predicted proteins | sample 41E_DmetaG_FD_189046 | JGI IMG/M metagenome (GOLD analysis project Ga0247719, IMG submission 189046) | Soil microbial communities from hillslope of Landscape Evolution Observatory, University of Arizona, Oracle, AZ, United States - 4-1-E_D | ecosystem: Engineered > Artificial ecosystem > Mesocosm...
GCGCCATCCTCGACCCGCTCAACCGCTGGGCGCTCTGGCACCACGGGATGGTGGCCTGGCTGGACCTTCCCGCCGGCACGATCGTCGAGCGCCTGCGCGGCGATCCGGTCGCACGACCGACCCTGCAGCCGTACGACGCCGGCCGTGTCGCGGAGGTTCTCGCCCGCCGAGCCCCGGCGTACCGCGCGGCGGACCTGCGGATCGACGCGGCACGCGATCCCCATTCGGTGGGCGAGCAGATCCTGGCTCGGCGCCATCATCCGCGAGGCCGCCGGCTGTTCGATGCCGAGGCAGGCCGGCATCACCCGATCGGGCCCGACCAGACGCGGGTCGTGATGGGAGCCGAGCTCGAGCCGGAGTGGCTACCACCAGGTGTCGCCGTGGTCGACCGCCGGCTGCCCGCGGAGCTGGTGGAGCGGCTTCCGGCACGCGCGCGACTGAGCATGGGCGCGGGTGAACGGGCCAAGCGCCTGCGGCGGCTGGAGACCATCCTCGAGTGGATGGCTGCCGAGCGGCTCGAGCGCGACGAGGCACTGCTCGCGGTCGGCGGTGGCACCATCGGCGACCTGGCCGGGACGGCTGCCGCGCTCTACGCGCGGGGGATCCCTCTGGTCCAGGTGCCGACCACCTGGCTGGCGCAGGCCGACAGCGCCATCGGCGGCAAGGTGGCCGTCGACCTGGCGGGCGCGAAGAACGCGGCCGGCGCTTTCTGGCCGCCGGTGGCGGTGGTGAGCGACGTCGCGGCGCTCCGATCGCTGCCGCTCGCCGCGCGTCGTGACGGCGTGGCCGAGTCGGTGAAGTCGGCGCTCATCGGCGACCCCGCCCTGTGGGCACTCCTGGAGACACGCGGGCGGGCGGCGCTGCGGCGGGACGAGGCCGCACGCTACGCCATCGTCGAGCGCAGCGCTCGCCTCAAGCTCGAGGTGTGCGAGCGCGATCCCTTCGAACGCGGCGAACGTCGCACGCTCAACCTCGGCCACACCATCGGCCACAGCCTCGAGATCGCCTCGGGCTACCGGCTGCGACACGGAGCTGCCGTCGCGCTCGGCATGCGAGCGGTCGCCGTCATCGCAGCCGGACGCGGCGCGGACCCGACCCTGACCGACCGGCTCGACACCCTCCTCGACGGACTCGGGTTCGCCCTCCGGTATGCGTTCGAGCCCCACGCCGTCCGCCAGGCGATGCTCGGTGACAAGAAGCGCAGCGCGGGAAGGCAGCGATGGATCCTGCCGATGCGGATCGGCCACGTGACCGAGGCCGACGACGTGACCGAGGCCGAGCTGGAGCGCGCCATGCGCGCGATCGCCGCATGACGACCGTCGCCTACCAGGGCGAGCCCGGCGCCTTCGGCGAGGAGGCGGTGATCGGCTGGTTCGGCGAAGGGGTCACTCCCCTGCCGATGCCGACCTTCTCGGCGGTGTGCGCGGCGGTCGAGTCGGGCGAGGCCGATGCTGGCGTCCTGCCGCTCGAGAACTCGCTGGCGGGCACCGTCGGCGACGCGCTCGATGCACTGGCGGCGGGCACGCTTCGGGTGATCGGCGAGCTCCTCCTGCCGATCCGGCACCAGCTGCTCGTCGGGCCCGGCGTGGCGCTGGAGGAGATCCGGAGGGTGAGCAGCCACTGGCAGGCCCTGGCCCAGTGCGAGCGCTTCCTGGACGGCCGCGGCTGGCAGGTGATCCCGGCCGCCGACACGGCCGGCGCGGCGCGGGCCCTGGCGGCGAGCGGAGAGCGCGACGCGGCGGCCATCGCCTCGGCCCGTGCCGCCGACCGCTACGACCTCGAGATCGCGGTGGCCGACATCCAGGACGCGGATCACAACGTCACCCGCTTCGCGGTCCTGGTTCCGGCCCACGCGAGCACGTTGCCGGAGGCGCGCGGCACGCTGGTGCCGGAAGGCGGAGCGCGCGAGACGCTCATCACGTTCGAGACGGGCCACCGACCGGGCGACCTCGTCCGCGTCCTGAACGTGCTCGCCGACGCCGGGGTCAACCTGTCGCGGATCGAGTCGCGCCCCTCCGGCGAGGGCCCGTGGCGCTATCGGTTCCTGGTCCAGGTCTCGGGCGATGCGGCCGTGGACCCGCTGCGCGGCGCGCTCGAGGCGATGCGCCAGCACACGCGCTCGATGCGCGTCCTCGGCTCGTTCGACGCCGGCAACGGCGATCATTGACCGATGCGGATCCTCCTCCTCAACGGCCCGAACCTCGGCAGCCTGGGACACCGCCAGCCGGAGATCTATGGGTCCACCACGCTGTCGGAGATCGTGGAGGCCGCGCACGCTCACGCGCTGGCCCGCGGATCCCTGCTGGAGGCCTTCCAGTCGAACCACGAGGGGGCGCTCATCGACCGCCTGGAGCAGCTCGATTACGACGCGGTCGTCTGTAACTTCGGCGCGCTTTCGCACACCAGCTACGCCCTCCACGACGCACTCCTGACGGCGGGCCGGCCGGCAGTCGAGGTCCACATCAGCGACACCGCGGCCCGCGAGCCCTGGCGACGGGTGTCGGTGACGGCGCCCGCCACGCGCCACCAGGTCATCGGCCGCGGCTGGCGCGGCTACCTCGAGGCCATCGACTGGCTGCTCGACTCGGCCTGATTCGGGGGCTATCCCCGCGCGCGCGTGCTTGCTACACTGCCGCAGCCACCACGGTGGCACCTATCCAGAGTGGCCTGAGAGTCCTGGCTCGATGACGGCCCGGCAACCGACCCGTCGACCTCACGACGGAAGCGGTGCCCCTGCCAGGTGCGATAGGCAAGGAGGTCACTCGTGCCACCCACCTTCGTTCACCTCAACGGCAGCATCAACCTGCCCGACACCGAGACCGTCTTCCGCGAGCTCGGCGAGCGCATCGGTCCATTGGCGCCCCGCTACTCCGATGGTGAGACCGGCGATCGCCAGAACTGGATCTTCTTCCAGCTCCAGCGCTTCTGGGCGACCCCCGGACTCGAGCAGGCCGGCGTGGCCGATACGCCCGCAGGCGGCGCGTACAGCCAGATGCCGAAGGTGCGCCTGGCCGATGGCGTCGACCCCGAGAGCATCGTCTGGCCGAACCTCGGCTACGCCGATGCCTACCTCGCCAGCTGGGAGACGTTCCGGCGCCTGCGCGACGAGGGCGCGATCCCGGCCGGCACGCGATACCAGGTCCAGTACCCGACCCCACTCGCCAGCATCAACTCGTGGATCGTGGCCGAGGATCAGGACGCCCTCGAGCCGTCCTATTCCCGCGCCCTCTTCGCCGATCTGGACCGCCTGCTCGCGGCCCTGCCGCACGACGAGATCGCGGTCAGCTGGGACGTGGCCGTCGAGTTCGCGATCCTGGAGGGCGGGTTCGCGGCCACCACCACGCAGGACTTCGAATCGATCGTCGCTCGCCTGGTGGCTGCCGTCGAACGCGTTCCGGCGGGGGTCCCGGTGGGGCTGCACCTCTGCTACGGCGACTACCAGCACCAGCACTTCGTGGAGCCGCGCAGCCTCGACACGCAGGTGCGCGTCGCCAACCGGGTGACGGCCGATGCGTCGCGACCGATCGGCTGGTTCGCCTTCACCGTGCCGCAGTACCAGGCGGATCCGGCGTACTTCGCGCCGCTCGCCGACCTGCGGCTCGGCCCGGAGACGCAGCCGGCCTTTGCCCTGGTGCCGTACTACCCCGACCGCCAGCCGGCCGGGACGAGCGAGGCCCAGGTCCAGCTCATCGACGAGCATCTCGGAGACCGCGAGTGGGGCGTCTGCACCGAGTGCGGCATGGCGCGCGCCGAGCGGGAGCTGATCCCGCAGCTGCTCGACATCCATCGGCAGCTGGCGAGCGTCGGTCAGGCAGCGCCCGTCTAGGTCGTCGCGCTCCAGCGGCCCGCGCTTCGGACCACCTGCAGGGGCGTGCCGAAGGTCTCGGAGAGCGGCCCATCGGCGACGACCTCGTCAATCGGGCCGCACCGGACCATGCGGCCGCCCCGCAGGAGCAGCGCATGGGTGAACCCCGGCGGGATGTCCTCCAGCCGATGGAGGATGACGACGATGGCGCCGATCGGTCCTGCCGCGAGGCTCGCCAGCGTCGAGACCAGGGTCTCTCGACCGCCGATGTCGAGCGACGCCATCGGCTCGTCCAGAAGCAGCGCGGCAGGGTCGGTCACGAGGGCGCGCGCCAGCTGGACGCGCAATTGCTCGCCGGACGAGAAGGTGGCGAAGGGGCGCTCGGGCGCATCGGTCAGTCCGACCTGCGCGAGGGCCGTCGCCGTGCGCTCGGGGTCGATGCGCGCCCGATCGACGTACCACGGCACGACCGCCCCGGCCTGGGCGGCGTCGACGAGCTGGCGCGGCGTGAGCTCGCCCGGGACCATGGCCGCCAGCGCGGGGCTGAGGTAGCCGATGCCGGGCCGCAGCTCCTCGACCGCGACGCGCCCGATGCGCCTCCCGAGGATTTCCACCGTCCCCGACGAGGCCCGCAGGTACGTGCTCAGGATGCGGACGAGGGTCGTCTTGCCTGCGCCGTTCGGACCGAGCACCACCCAGCGCTCGCCCGTGCGAACGGTCCAGTTGATGTCCGCGAGCAGGTCGCGACGGTCGCGACGAATGCCGACGCCACGAAGCTCGAACACGGGGCCCGATATATCGCTTCTGCTATGTCCGCTGACAGCGGCGGGGTCGGCCAAGGAAGCCGTCAGCCTGCGAGCGTGGACACGCGCGGCGGATGGCTCGCCTCGTACGCGGCGAGCTCGTCCTCGAGGGTGAGCAGGTAACCCAGCTCGTCGGTCCCGTCCAGGATCATGCGGCGCGCGAACGAGTCGACCGTGAAGCCGACGACGCTGCCGTCCGGCAGCCGCAGCTCCTCGGCCTCCAGGTCGACGGTGACGGCCGCGTCGGGATCGGCCTCCACCAGCTCGAAGAGGCGCGAGAGCTCCTCCGGGGAGACCTCGATCGGGAGGAGGCCGTTCTTGAGCGCGTTGTTGCGGAAGATGTCGGCGAAGCCGCTGGCCACCACCGCCCGGATGCCCCAGGCCATCAGGGCCCACGGAGCGTGCTCGCGCGACGATCCACAGCCGAAGTTGTCGCCCGCGACCAGCACCTGCCGGCCGGCCATCTCCGGGCGATTGAGGATGAACTCCGGGTTCGGTGAGCCATCGGCGAGGTAGCGCCAATCGTTGAAGAGCTCATCGCCCAGGCCGGCCCGGTTCACCGTCTTGAGGAAGCGCGCCGGGATGATCTGGTCCGTGTCGACGTTGTTGCGCTGCAGCGGCACGACCGCCGACGTCACCGATCGGAACGGCTCGCGCACGTGGGTCTGATCGGTCACAGCAGCGCCCTCGGGTCGGACAGCCGGCCGCTGACGGCCGAAGCGACCGCGGTGAGCGGCGAGGCGAGGAACGTGCGGCCACCCTTGCCCTGGCGCCCCTCGAAGTTGCGGTTCGAGGTGCTCACGCTGTACTGGCCGGGCTGGAGCTGGTCGCCGTTCATGGCGATGCACATCGAGCAGCCAGCTTCTCGCCACTCGGCGCCGGCCTCGCGGAAGATGTCGGCCAGCCCCTCGTTTTCTGCCTGGCGCTTCACCTCGGTCGAACCCGGGACGACCAGCATCCGAACGCTGTCTGACACGGTGCGACCGCGGATCATGCGAGCCGCCTCCCGCAGGTCGCTGATGCGGGAGTTCGTGCACGACCCGACGAACACGACGTCGATCGGCCGGCCGAGGATCGGCTCCCCGGGGGTGAGGGCCATGTACTGCAGCGCCGCTCGCAGCGAGTCGCGCTGGGTCGTATCGCTGACCGCGTCGGGGTCGGGGATGCGCGAGGTGATCGGGAAGCCCATGCCCGGGTTCGTGCCCCAGGTGACCATCGGCGTGAGCTCGGAGGCATCGAAGCTGATCGACCGGTCGAAGGTCGCGCCCTCGTCGGTCGGCAGGGTGCGCCAGCGCTCGACGGCGGCTTCCCAGTCGGCGCCCTGCGGCGCGTGCGTCCGACCCGCGACGTACTCGTAGGTCGTGTCGTCCGGCGAGACGAGTCCCGCACGGGCGCCGCCCTCGATGCTCATGTTGCAGATTGTCATACGGCCGTCCATGCCCAGGGCGCGGATCGCCGAGCCGCGGTACTCGAAGACGTGCCCGGTGCCACCGCCGACACCGATCCGGGACAGGAGCGACAGGATGATGTCCTTGGCCGTGACGCCGGGGTGGAGTGAGCCCTCGACACGCACCTCGAACGTCTTCGGACGCCGCTGCAGCAGGGTCTGGGTGGCGAGCACGTGCTCGACCTCTGTCGTCCCGATCCCGAGCGCGAGAGCCCCGAACGCACCGTGCGTCGGCGTATGCGAGTCACCACACACGATCGTCATGCCGGGCTGGGTCAGCCCCAGCTGGGGCCCGATCACGTGGACGATCCCCTGGTTGGGGGAGCCGATCCCGTGGAGGGGGATGCCGAAGTCGCGGCAATTCTCCTCCAGCCGGCTCACCTGTTTCGCGGCGATCTCGTCTGCGATCGGGAGGCTGCGATCGGTGGTGGGAATGGAATGGTCGACGGTGGCGACGGTGAGGTCGGGACGCCGGACGGGCAGGCCGCGCTCCCGAAGGCCGTCGAAGGCCTGGGGGCTCGTCACTTCGTGGACGAGGTGGAGGTCGATGCCGAGGACATCGGGGGCGCCGTCGGTGCCGGCGACCACGACATGCTCGTCCCAGATCTTCTCGACGATCGTTCGCGGGCGTGCTGAGTTGGGGTTCGGTGCATTCATCGGTGTCGTGACCGTAGCCGATTCGTCAAGCGTCCGCTCTGGCCGGTTCCGATAGAGTGGCACCATGGCCGACGAGGAGCGTCAGATCTCCCGCGACTGGGAGATGATCCTGACCGGCAAGCATCCGGATCTCGTGCGCCAGCGCCGCATCTTCCGGCACCTGCCCTCCGACCCCCGCTGCAAGATGTGCCTCGCGCCGCAGGGCGGCATCGGCGGCCCCGTCATGCGGGCCCTTGGCTTCGGCCGCTACCCGCCGAACCCGCAGCTCTGCAACAGCTGCTTCCGGGAGTCGGAGAAGCATCCGGGCGGCGCCGAGATCGAGATCACGGCACTCTTCGCCGACATCCGCGGATCGACCGGCCTGGCCGAGAGCATGTCGCCGGCCGAGTACTCCGCCGCGGTCAACGAGTACGTCCGGGTGGCGAGCCGCGCGATCCGCGAGCCGAACGGGCTCGTGGACAAGCTCTTGGGCGATGGCCTCATGGCGCTCTTCATCCCCGGCTTCGTCGGCGAGCGAGGGCATGCCGAGGTCGGCATCGAGGCTGCCCGGGCGATCCTGCGCGACGTCGCGGTGCCGGTGGGTGTGGGCGTGCACAGCGGCGATGCCTGGGTCGGGTTCGTCGGCGGGACGGACGAGGTCCGCGACTTCACCGCGCTCGGCGACGCGGTCAACGTCGCGAGCCGGCTGGGATCGAAAGCGGCTGCGGGCGAGATCCTCATCAGTGCTCGAGCCGCCGACGCCGCGAGGCTCGACACGACCGGGCTGCAGTCACGCCGCCTCGAGCTGCGCGGACGGACGGAGCCGCTCGAGACCTGGTCCGAGCGGCTGGAGCGGGCGACCGCCTGAGCGACCGACTCGACACTGCGCCTATAGTCCGGCCCATGACCGAGCCCGCCCCCTACGACCCGCGCGAGCACTCGCGCGTCCTGCTCGACGGCCCCGACCGCGCGGCGGCGCGCGCGATGCTCAAGGCCATCGGCTTCACCGACGAGGACCTGTCGAAGCCGATCGTCGGCGTGGGCACGACGTGGATCGAGACGATGCCGTGCAACTACAACCATCGCGAGCTGGCGGAGCACGTGAAGGCCGGCATCCGGGCGGCGGGCGGCACGCCGATGGAGTTCAACACCATCGCCGTCAGCGACGGCGTGTCAATGGGCACCGAGGGCATGAAGTCGTCGCTCGTCAGCCGCGAGGTGATCGCCGACTCGATCGAGCTGGTGGCGCGCGGGCACCTGTTCGACGGGCTCGTATGCATCGTCGGCTGCGACAAGACGCTGCCCGGCGCGGCGATGGCGCTGGCGCGGCTGGATCTGCCCGGCCTCGCCCTGTACAGCGGCACGATCAACCCGGGCGTCGTGCGCGGCAAGCGCGACGCGACGGTCGTCACCGTGTTCGAGGCGATCGGCGCGTATCGGGCCGGCAAGATCTCGCTCGAGGAGCTGCGCGAGATCGAGGATGCCTCCTGCCCCGGTCCGGGAGCCTGCGGTGGCCAGTTCACGGCCAACACCATGAGCACCGCGCTCGAGTTTCTGGGCATCTCGCCCGGCGGCCTCAACGGGATCCCCGCGACGGACCCGGCGAAGCTCGACGCGGCGCATCGGTCAGGCGAGCTCGTCATGGAGCTCGTCAATGGCGGGATCCGGCCGTCGGCGATCATGACCCGTGCCGCCATCGACAACGCGATCGCCTCGGTCGCCGCTACGGGCGGCTCGACCAACGGCGTGCTCCATCTGCTCGCCATCGCGCATGAGCTCGGCATCCCACTCGACATCGAGGACTTCGACCGGATCGCCGAGCGAACCCCCATCGTCGCGTCGGTGATGCCGGGCGGACGCTTCACCGCCCTCGACGTCCACGAAGCCGGCGGTGTGGGGCTGGTCGCCCGCGAGCTGCTCAAGGGCGGGCTGCTCGACGGTTCCACGCGCAATGTCGACGGCCGGACACTGGGCGAGATCGCCGATGCCGCGGTGGAGACGGTCGGCCAGGAAGTAGTCGTCTCGATCGAGCACCCGATCAGGCCGACCGGCGGGCTTGCCATCCTGCGCGGGTCGCTGGCGCCGGACGGATGCGTCATCAAGCTCGCGGGGCACGAGCGGCGTCACTTCCGCGGACCCGCCCGGGTCTTCGACTCCGAGGCGGCCTGCTACGACGCGGTGCGCGCGCAGCGCATCGGCGAGGGCGACGTCGTCGTCATCCGCTACGAGGGCCCGGTCGGCGGACCCGGCATGCAGGAGATGCTCTCGGTCACGGCGGCGCTCGTCGGCGAGGGGCTGGGCGGCGACGTGGCGCTCCTCACCGACGGCCGGTTTTCCGGCGGCACCCACGGGCTCATGATCGGGCACGTGGCGCCGGAAGCGGCACTCGGCGGGCCGATCGCGCTCGTGAAGGAGGGCGACGAGATCGTCATCGACGTCGACGCGCGCCGGTTGGACCTCCTGGTGGACGACGATGAGCTGGCGCGGCGGCGAACCGAGTGGAGCGCGCCGGCCCCGCGCTACACCGGCGGCGTGCTGGCCAAGTACGCGGCGCTGGTGTCATCGGCCTCGGAGGGCGCGGTCACGACCGGCGCCCGCCTGGCAGCGAACCTCCCGGGCCGTGTCGACCGCTGAGCAGCCTCCCGATCCACCGGACCGGGGCCTGGGAGCCCCTTCCTCCGACGCTGCGCGCGCGCTCGGGCGGGCACTCGAGCGCGAAGCGGCTGTCGCCGGCGTGCTGAGGACCCTGGCGACCTCCAGCTTCGAGCTGCGACCGGTCCTCCAGGAGATCATCGAGCAGGCGGTTCGCCTGTGCGATGCGGACCTGGGCAACATCGCGCGCCGAGAAAGAGAGACCTACCACGTAGCCGCTTTCACCGGATTCCCCGAGGAGTACGAGCAGCTGACCAGCGCTCGCCCCTACCGCGCCGAACGCGGATCCGTTCTCGGACGGGCGCTCCTCGACCGACGCGCGGCGCGCATCGACGACGTGCTGGAAGATCCGGAGTACGAGCTGTGGGAGGCGCAGCGCCTCGGGGAGTACCGCTCGATCATGGCTGTGCCGCTTGTCCGCGACGACGAGGCAGTGGGCGTGATGGGCGTGGGCCGGATGGAGCTACGGCCCTTCTCCGATGAGGACGAGGCCGTCCTCCAGACCTTCGCCGACCACGCGAGCGTCGCGCTCGAGCTGCATCGACTCTTGGCGGCGGAGCACGAGGCGGCCGCCCGAGAACGCGCCGTGAGCGCCGTGCTGCAGGAGATGGCGCGCTCGAGCTTCGACCTCCAGGGCATCCTGCAGACGGTCGTCGACAGCGCCGTCGAGCTGGCTTCCGCGGACGTCGGCAACATTCTTCGCTACGACGAGCCCAGCGGCTTGTACCAGGCGGCGGCCTATGCAGGCGACGTGTCGGCCGAGTACCTGGAGCTGGTGACCCACAGGCCGGCCCACCCCGACCGCGGAACGTTGGTCGGGCGCACGCTCGTCGAGCAACGACCCGTCCACATCGTGGATGTCCTGGACGACCCCGAATACCGCTTCCCCGAGGCCCAGCAGGCCGGTGGCTTTCGCACCATCCTCGGCGTGCCGATGCTGCGCAACGGGTTCGTCATCGGCGTGTTCGTCGTGTGGCGCACGGAGGTGGATCCCTTCAGCGACCGGGAGATCGCCCTGCTCTCGACGTTCGCCGACCAGGCAACCCTGGCGATCGAAAACGTCCGGCTCTTCCAGGCGGTCGAGCGGCAGCTGGACGAGCTGAGCCGATTCGCGCCACAGGTTGCTGCGCTGCTGGCCAGCGACGAGGGCCAGAGCCTGCTGGCCGGACACCGGCGGGAGATCACCGCGCTCTTCGCCGACCTTCGCGGGTTCACCGCCTTCGCCGAGACTGCCGAACCAGAGGAGGTTCTCAGCGTCCTGCGCGAGTACCACGCGACGGTCGGCGAGCTGGCGACGCGCCACAGCGGAACACTCGAGCACTTCGCGGGCGACGGGCTGATGGTGTTCTTCAACGAC
>Ga0247719_1001301_pt1 | contig 10607 bp, 13 predicted proteins | sample 41E_DmetaG_FD_189046 | JGI IMG/M metagenome (GOLD analysis project Ga0247719, IMG submission 189046) | Soil microbial communities from hillslope of Landscape Evolution Observatory, University of Arizona, Oracle, AZ, United States - 4-1-E_D | ecosystem: Engineered > Artificial ecosystem >...
AACTTGGCTTCGGGCGTTGCGGTCGATTTCCTGGTTTTGGCGGAACGCGCCACGGACATTCTCTCGAGCGGTTGATGAGCGGCCGCGTCTATAGGAGGCGAGCGCGGGGGCGGCAACATCGCCGGCAGCCGAACGTCTATTCGAGCGTTATGATCACCTCGTCGGGGCGGACCAGGCCGAGGTCGCGGCGGACCAGCTCGTCGGCCATGTCGGGGTCGGCCTTCCTGGGGTCGAGCAGAGCCGAGCGATGGCGCAATTGCTCGCGCTCGGCCTCGAGCCTGGCAAGCTCGGCGCGCCGCTCGTTGAGATCCTGGCGATATCCCCCCCAGGCGAGCAGGCCGTTCGGCCCGGCGATCGCATGGGCGGCGAAGGTGCCGACCACGAGCAGCGCCAGCGCCGGCATCGCCGCGCGGCGGATCAGTCCGAGGCTGCGTCTTGTTCCGCCCATGCCTCAAGAAGAATCACGAAGACGCCATGAAGGCAAGGAAAAAGGATGGTTCGGTGGATAAAGCTGTGGATGACTAGCAACCCTCCCCCTCGGGGGGAGGTGGCGCGCGAAGCGCGGCGGAGGGGGCCCTCGCCTCTTGCACGACGTACTGCGCCACGCCTTCAAGGTTGGCGAGAACGTCGCGCGCGGCAATCCGTAGAGTGCGAACGCCGCGTTCGGCCAGCCAGCGATCTCGCTCTTTGTCGCGGCGCGCGGTGGAGTCATGAGAGGCCCCGTCGATCTCGATGCAGAGGCCGGCTGAGGGGCAATAGAAGTCTAGCACATAGCAGCCTGCTGGATGCTGCCGTCGAAAGCGCAGGCCGGTCTGCATGTTCCGGAGTTCCCGCCAAAGCAGTCGTTCCGGCAGGGACATTGACGCCCGTAGCTTACGAGCCCGGTCAATGGTGGGCTTTGGACCCGTAAGTTCCACCCGCCCCCCTCCGTCAGCCCTTCGGGCTGCCACCTCCCCCGGCGGGGGAGGAGCTATACCCCCTCAGCGCCGACCGTCCCGCATAGCGGGCGCAATCGCCAAGCTCCTCCTCGATGCGCAGCAGCTGGTTGTACTTGGCGGTCCGGTCGGAGCGCGCCAGGCTGCCGGTCTTGATCTGCCCGCACGACAGGGCGACGGCGAGGTCGGCGATGGTCGAATCCTCGGTCTCGCCCGACCGGTGGGACATCACTGCCGTATAGCCGCTCGACTGCGCAAGCCGCACCGCCGCCACCGTCTCGCTCAATGTCCCGATCTGGTTGACCTTGATCAGGATGGAATTGGCCAGCCCGTCGGCAATTCCCTGCGACAACCGATCGACATTGGTAACGAACAAATCGTCGCCGACCAGCTGCACTCGGTCGCCGATCCGCTCGGTGAGCAGCCTCCATCCCTCCATGTCGTCCTCGGCCATTCCGTCCTCGATCGAGGCGATCGGATAGTCGGCGGCGAGCTCGGTGAGATAATCGGCCATCTCGCCGGGCGAAAGGTTCCTGCCCTCCCCCTCCATCGCGTAGCGGCCGTCCCTGAAATATTCGGTCGCGGCGCAGTCGAGCGCGATCAGAACGTCCCCGCCCGGCCTGTAGCCCGCCGCCTCGACGCTGCGCAGGATGAAGTCGAGCGCTTGCCTCGGCGAGGCTATGTCGGGGGCAAAGCCGCCCTCGTCGCCGACCGAGGTCGACAGGCCGGCGGAGGAAAGCGCGCTTTTCAGCGAGTGGAATATCTCCGCCCCGCAGCGCAAGGCTTCCGAAAAGCTCTCCGCCCCGACCGGCATAACCATGAATTCCTGGAAATCGATCGGATTGTCGGCATGGGCGCCGCCGTTGAGGATGTTCATCATCGGCACGGGAAGGAGCGAGGCGTCGATTCCGCCGACATAGCGGTAGAGCGGCATTCCGGTCGCGTCGGCCGCCGCCCTGGCGGTCGCCAGGCTGACTCCGAGGATCGCATTGGCGCCGAGCCGGGCCTTGTTGGCGGTGCCATCGAGCAGCGTCATCGCCGCGTCGATATCGGCCTGGTCCTCGGCCTCGCGGCCGACGACCAGCTCGGCGATCTCGCCATTGACCGCCCGGACCGCCTTGCCGACCCCCTTGCCGAGCCAGCGGCTTTTGTCGCCATCGCGAAGCTCGACCGCTTCATGAGCCCCGGTCGAGGCTCCTGACGGAACCGCCGCGCGGCCCATGCTTCCGTCCTCCAGCGTGACGTCGACCTCGACTGTCGGATTGCCCCGGCTGTCGAGGATCTGGCGGGCGTGGACGTCGACGATCGCGGTCATGGAAATCTTTCTTGCGCAGGCGTAATGATTAGGCTTGGACGAGCGTCCTATAGGCCGAGCGGCAGGACGTGCAACTTTCGCCGCGACGGTGCGGAACGAACGCGCGAGCCTCCGGGTTTGATGAGGCAAAGGAGGAACTTATGGCCCAAGACAGATCCGATCTCCCTCAAGGCACCGACAAGGTTATTGCCGGCGCCTCCAGCAGCGCGTCGCCCAACAGCCCGCCGGGCGGAAACCGCGGCGGAAGCACCGGCGGAAGCATCAGCGGCACCGGTGCCGCCGGAATTGAAACCGGCGGATCCGACGTGCTTGTCGATACCGGCGCTGCGACCGCTCCCGAGGCGCTCGGCGGGGCCGGCACCCCGGCCGGCCGGGCATCGCAGCCTGCGGAGACGAGCGGCGGCGGACTGGTCGAGGACGACGGCGGCGATTCCAGCCTCGCGGACAAGCTTCGCACCGGCGGCGAGAAACTGACCGGCCAGGCCGCCGACAAGGCCCGCGACCTCGTCAGCCAGGGGCTCGAGCGCTCGGCCGAAGCCTTGTCGTCGGTCAGCCGGATGGTCGGCGGCACCGCCGAGGGGATCGACGAGCGGCTCGGCCAGGAATATGGCGACTATGCCCGGCGCGCCGCCGCGGCGATCGAGAATACCGCCAACAGCATCGCCTCCAAGGATCCCGAGGAGCTGATCGAGGACAGCCGCAACTTCGTCCGGCGAAGCCCGGGCGTGGCGATTGCCGGAGCGGCGATCGTCGGCTTCGCGCTTGCCCGGCTGGTCAAGTCGACCATGTCGAGCAACGACGACCGGAACGGCGGCGATGGCCGGCGTGACGGCAATTCGAGGAGCTGATGCTGAAACCGGCGTCGGAACAGGCTGGCGGCCCGCCTCATCCCGAGGATGAGCGGCCGGTCGGCGATCTCGTCAGCCAGCTGGTCGACGACGGCAAGGCCTATGTCCACGCCGAGGTCGAGCTGGCCAAGGCCAAGGCCAGGACCAAGGCCGATGTGCTGAAGCTGTCGGCGGTGATGTTCGGCGCCGCCTTGCTGTTCGGCCAGGCGGCGATCGTCGTCCTCGCCGTGGGCGTGGCGATGGCGCTCGCGCCCCACGTCGGCCCGCTGCTCGGCGGGCTGATCGCCGCCGCTTTGTTCGGCGGAATCGCCGGAGCGCTCGCACTGGTCGGAATCAACCGGATCAGGGAGGGCTTATGACCGACCGGAATGCCGACATCGTCGCCGCCGAAATCGAGGTCGAGAAGGCCCGCGGCCGGCTGATCGAGACAGCAAGGCTGCTCCAGGCCCGGCTCAGCCCCCGGACCCTCGCCCACAACGCCTGGGAAGGCGCCAAGACCAGGGGCGCCGACCTCGCCGAGGACGCGGTCGACGTGGTCCGCTCGCGGCCGCTCGCGGCGACGGGAATCGTTGCCGCTCTCGCTTTGTTTCTCGCCCGCGAGCCGGTCAGGGATCTGGCCTCGCGGTTCATCGACGGCGCCCGTTCGAGCGGCAATGGCGATTCCGACCCCGAATCATCCAGGAACAAGTCAGATACGGAGAAAGTGCAATGAGTGAGATCAGCAACAGCCCGCGCCACGACGAGCCCGGCGGTTTTGGCGGCGACGTCCGCCAGCGCGCCATCGAGGCCTATGACGAAGCGCGCGACCGGGTGTCCGAAGCCGGCCGACGGGCGGGCGATGCGCTCAACGAAGCGCCGTTGATCGCCCTTGCCGGCGGGCTTGCCGCGGGCGCCCTGATCGCCGCCCTGCTGCCCCGCACGCGCGGGGAGGAGGAGCTGTTTCGCGGGGTCGGTGACCGGCTGGGCGAGCGCGCAAAGGCCGCCGCCGAAGCCGCTCGGGAAGCGGGCAGGTCGCGCCTCGACGAGCTTGGCCTCAACCGCGACAAGGCGGCCGAAACGATCCGCTCCATAATCGAGGGCGCCGGCGACGCCGCTCGAACCTCCGCCCAGGCGGCGCTCGATGCCGCTCGCGGTCGCGATTGACCAGTCGCTTCAAGCCGGTTCGCAAGCGGCGCAATTCCTGCTAGCGAGCCGGCCATGAGCAAGCTTCACCTGGTGTTCGGCGGGCGCGTCAAGGACCCGCAGGGCCTCGAGTTCGTCGACCTCGACAAGATCGACCTCGTCGGCCTGTTCGACAGCTATGCCGCCGCCGAAGAGGCCTGGCGCGCCCGCGCCCAGCGGACGGTCGACGATGCCGAAATGAAATATGTCGTCGTCCACCTTCACCGGCTGCTCGAGCCCGAGAGCGAACCCGCCTCGGACCAGGCTCAGGCGTTGCGATAGCGCCAGAGCAGAAGCGGCCTCTGCAACAGCATTCCGGCGAGGAATCCGCCGACATGGGCCGGAGTCGCGAGCAGCACGCCCTGCATTCCCGCGGCCCAGGCGACCATGATCTGCATGACCACCCAGGCAGCCATCAGCCAGAGCGCGTTGATCAGGCGGTTGAGCCGGGTCGAGCGGACAATCTGCCGGGTCTGGCCGAAGCTCAGAGCGAAGGCGCCGATCACCGCGCTGACCGCGCCGCTCGCGCCGATCACCGGGATCAGCGAACCCGGAGCGCTCAGCCATTGGGCAAAAGCGGCGGCATAGGCGCCGACGACGTAGAGAATGACCAGCGCGCGCCATCCGAGGCCGCGCTCGATCGCTTTGCCGCACCATATGAAGATCAGCATGTTGAAAAGCAGGTGGACGAAGTCGCCGTGGACCAGGGTCGAGGTCAGCGGCGTCAGCAGCGCCGGCACCGGCGAGCCGATGTCGATCCCCGACAGGCGCGCTGGGATGATCCCCAGGTTGATTGCGGCCCAGCTGGCCACCCCGGACATCTCGACCAGAAGCCAGAGCAGCGCCGTGACCGCGGCGATCCAGACGGTAGCGCTGGTTGGCAGCCGCACTGTCCGGCCCGGGCCTATACGAACTCGATTTTCTTGATCGTGTAGTAGCGGTCGCCCGATGGGGTGGACACTTCGACTTCGTCGCCGGCTTGCCGGCCGATCAAGGCGCGGCCGAGCGGCGAGTTGTAGCTGATCCGGCCGACCTTCGCGTCCGCCTCGTTCTGGCCGACGAGCTGATAGCGAACCTTCTTGTCGTCCTCGTCGATCAGGGTGACGGTCGCCCCGAACACCACCTTGTCGCCCGACAGGGTGGTCGGGTCGATGACCAGCGCCCGGCTGAGCTGGTCGTCGATCTCGGCGATCGTCGCCTCGACCTGGCCCTGTCTTTCCTTGGCGGCATGATATTCGGCATTTTCGGACAGGTCGCCATGGGCTCGGGCGGCCTCGATCGCGTCGATCACCGCCGGGCGCTCGATCGTCTTGAGGTGCTTGACCTCGTCCGTCAGCTTGCGGTGGCCTTCGGCCAGCATCGGTACCTTGTCGGCACTCGCCATCACTGTTTGCCTTCCTTCAAAGCCCCGCTCCGGCGCGTCCCGCCCTTGGGTCGCGATCATGTCGGACGGATTGTAAGCTGGGATCAGTTCGCGGAGCCGGAATAATAGGATTGCAGCGAGCGAACTTCAAGCTTCCGGCCGCGAAGCGTCTCGATCGACTTGGCGGCCGCGATGCTCGCCGCGGCAGTGGTGAAATATGCGACCTTTCGAGCAACCACGGTCGCCCGGATCGAATGGCTGTCCTGGAGCGACTGCCACCCCTCGGTGGTGTTGAAAACCAGATGCACATCGCCGTCGAGCAGCCGGTCGACGATGTGCGGCCGCCCCTGCGCCACCTTGTTGACCGGCTCGACCGGCAATCCCCGGGCGGCAAGGTGCCTGGCCGTTCCGCCGGTGGCGATGACCTTGAAGCCGAGCTCGACCAGCTTTTCCACCGCCGGGACGATGATGTCCTTGTCGCTGTCCTTGACCGACACGAATGCCGTCCCCTCGTCGGGCAGGGAGACTCCGGCGCCGAGCAGCGCCTTGGCGAAGGCCATGTCGAAATCGCGATCGATTCCCATGACTTCGCCGGTGCTCTTCATTTCCGGTCCAAGCACCGGGTCGGTTCCCGGGAAGCGCGCGAAGGGGAACACCGATTCCTTGACCGCGGTATAGCGGTCGACCCGCTCGATCGTCCCGGCCTCGGCCAGAGTCTGCCCGGCCATGACCCGCGCGGCGATCTTGGCCACCGGGCTTCCGGTCGCCTTGGCGACGAACGGCACCGTCCGGCTGGCGCGCGGATTGACCTCGATCAGATAGACCTCGCCCTCCTTGACCGCATATTGGACGTTCATCAGGCCCTTGACCTTGAGCGCCAGGGCCAGCGCCTCCGTCTGCCGCTCGAGCTCGGCGATGATCTCCGCCGGCAGGCTGTGCGGCGGCAGGGCGCAGGCGCTGTCGCCCGAATGGACCCCGGCTTCCTCGATATGCTGCATCACCCCGGCGACGACGACATTCTCTCCGTCGCTGATGGCATCGACGTCGACCTCGACCGCGTCGCGCAGATAGCGATCGATCAGCACCGGCGAGCTGCCCGACACCGAAACCGCAGTGGCGATATAATGGTCGAGCTGCTCGGGCCCCTCGACGATCTCCATCGCCCGCCCGCCGAGCACATAGGATGGACGCAAGAGCACCGGATAGCCGATCCGCTGGGCGACGTTCAGCGCCTCGTCGCGGCTTCGCGCCATGCCGTTGGCCGGCTGCTTGAGGCCGAGCTTGTTGACCAGCCGGGCGAATCGCTCGCGGTCCTCGGCAAGGTCGATCGAATCCGGGCTGGTGCCGAGGATCGGCACTCCGCACGCCTGCAGCTCGGCGGCCAGCTTGAGCGGAGTCTGCCCGCCGAGCTGGACGATGACTCCGAGAAGCTCGCCCTTCTCGACCTCGCGGACGACGATCTCGAGCACGTCCTCGGCGGTCAGCGGCTCGAAATAGAGCCGGTCGGAAGTGTCGGGGTCGGTCGACACCGTCTCCGGGTTGCAATTGACCATGATCGTCTCGAACCCCGCCCCGTCGCGGCCGAGCGCGAAGGCGGCGTGGCAGCAGCAATAGTCGAACTCGATGCCCTGGCCGATCCGGTTTGGCCCTCCGCCGAGGATCATCACCTTGCGCCGGTCGGACACCTCGGCCTCGTCCTCGGGCTCGCCGAACAGCGGCGCCTCGTAGGTCGAATAGAGATAGGGCGTCGCCGCGTCGAACTCGGCCGCGACGCTGTCGATCCGCTTGAACACGGGCTTGACCCCGAGCCGAAGCCGGTGGGTCCGCACCTCGGCCTCGGTCACACCGCCGGTCATCGCCCGGAGCGTGTCGTGGATCAGCCCCGACCCGTGGGCGGCGAGCTCGCTCATCTCGCGGTTCACATGCGCCGAGCGAAGCGCGAGCTCGGCGAGCCTGGCGTCGGAAAAGCCCATCGCCTTCAATCGCCGCATGCCCGCCGCGTCGCGCGGCAGGCCATCGGAGCGGACCTCCTCCTCGGCCTCGACGATCTCCTTCAGCCGCTCGAGGAACCACGGGTCGAAGCCGGCGATCTGGTTGATCCGCTCGACGGTGAAATTCTGGCGAAGCGCCTCTGCGGCGACCAGAAGCCGGTCGGGCCGCGGCGAGGCAAGCGCGCTTTCGATCGCCGCCGGCTCGGCATTCTCGAGGTCGCGCACCCGGTCGAGGCCGGTCAGCCCGGTCTCCAGCCCGCGAAGCGCCTTCTGCAGGCTCTCGGCGAAGCAGCGGCCGATCGCCATCACCTCGCCGACCGATTTCATCGACGTCGTCAGCACATTCTGCGCGCCGCGGAACTTCTCGAAGGCGAAGCGCGGGATCTTGGTGACGACATAATCGATGGTGGGCTCGAAGCTCGCCGGGGTGGCGCCGCCGGTGATGTCGTTGGCGATCTCGTCCAATGTGTAGCCGACGGCCAGCTTGGCCGCGACCCGGGCGATCGGGAAGCCGGTCGCCTTGGACGCCAGCGCCGATGACCGCGACACGCGCGGGTTCATCTCGATCACCACCATTCGCCCGGTCTTGGGATCGACTGCGAACTGGACGTTGGAACCACCTGTTTCGACACCGATTTCGCGCAAGACCGCGATCGATGCCGAGCGCATGCGCTGATATTCCTTGTCGGTCAGCGTCAGCGCCGGGGCAACGGTGATCGAATCGCCGGTATGGACCCCCATCGGATCGACATTCTCGATCGAGCAGACGATGATGGCATTGTCGTTCTTGTCGCGAACGACCTCCATCTCATATTCCTTCCACCCGACCAGGCTCTCGTCGATCAGAACCTCGGTCGTCGGGCTGGCCTCGAGCCCGGAGCGGACGATCTCGACATATTCGTCGCGGTTGTAGGCGATCCCGCCTCCCGTCCCGCCGAGCGTGAAGCTCGGCCGGATCACCGCCGGCAAGCCGACCGTATCGAGCGCCGCAAGCGCTTCGGCGACGCTGTGGACGATCGCCGATCGCGGGCTCTCCAGCCCGATCCGGTCCATCGCGTCGCGGAATTTCTGCCTGTCCTCGGCCTTCTCGATCGCCTCGGCATTGGCGCCGATCAGCTCGACCCCGAGCCGCTCGAGCGTGCCGTTATGATGGAGCTTGAGCGCGGTGTTGAGCGCCGTCTGCCCGCCCATGGTCGGCAGGATCGCGTCGGGCCGCTCCTTCTCGATGATCGAGGCGAGGAAGCCGTGGGTGATCGGCTCGATGTAGGTGACGTCGGCCATCTCCGGGTCGGTCATGATCGTCGCCGGGTTGGAATTGACGACGATCACCCGATAGCCCTCTTCCTTCAGCGCCTTGACCGCCTGGCTCCCCGAATAATCGAACTCGGCCGCCTGGCCGATGACGATCGGCCCCGCGCCGATGACCAGGATGGACTGTATGTCGGTGCGCTTAGGCATGGAGCTCAAACACTCGCAGGTACGGACCCCCCTCACCCGCTCGGCTACGCCGAGTCGCCTCTCCCCTCAGGGGAGAGGTGATGCTACGACTGAGCTGTGCCGAACCAGCTCCCTCTCCCCGGCGGGGAGAGGGTTGGGGTGAGGGGGTGCGGCCTTGACGAACAAACGACTGACGCCCGTCGCCCGCAGATTGCGCCGCGGAAGCACCGATGCCGAGCGACGCCTCTGGCGCCATCTGCGGTCGCGTCAGCTCGAGGGCGCCAAATTCGTGCGCCAATTCCCGATTGGCCCGCACGTGGCGGACTTCGCTTGCCGCACCGCGCATCTCGTTATCGAACTCGACGGCGGCCAGCATTCCCCGGACGCGGACGCCGCCCGGACCGAGATCATCGAAGCGTTCGGCTATCGCGTGATTCGTTTCTGGAACAATGATGTGCTGCAGAACACCGACGGAGTGCTCGAAGCGATTCGGCAGGAGCTGCTGCTCGCCCGTAATGGCCCTTAAAGCCCTCTTCCCGACGGGGAGAGACTTGGGTGAGGCGGTACGACTTTTCCGAATAGGCTGCCCCCCCTCACCCGACGCGCTCCGCGCGCCACCCTCTCCACGCCGGGGAGAGGGAATTTCAAAGACGCCTGGGCCTTTCGCCTGATTTCCCCTCACCCTTCAGGCTCCAGCACGGCTTCGACGATCACCGGCCGAAGCCGGTTCTTCTTTGCCCAGCTCGTGACGCAGGCGCGCTCGGCCGGGGTCGGCGCGACCCGGAATAGGAAGACCAGCCGCTTCTCGCTTTCGTCCTGGAACAATTCGCCGAGCGCCAGCCCGCAGGTGCGGCCGACGCTGTTGAGCTCCTCCTCGCTATGCATCCGCGCCGTCGCGCAGGCGGAGAGGGCGAACGCAGAGATGGATATGAGCGCCCTTCCGATCACTTCATCGCCCCGACGAACTTCTCGAACAGATAGAAGCTGTCCTGCGGTCCCGGGCTCGCCTCGGGGTGATATTGGACCGAAAACGCCGGCCGGTCGGTCAGCTCGATCCCGCAATTGCTGCCGTCGAACAAGGACACATGGGTCTCGCGCACAGTGTCCGGCATGCCTTCGCGCTCGACCGCGAAGCCGTGGTTCATCGACGTTATCTCGATCCGCCCATCCTCCAGCCGCTTGACCGGATGGTTGGCGCCGCGGTGGCCCTGGAACATCTTGGCCGTCTTGCCGCCGACCGCCAGCGCCAGCAGTTGGTGGCCAAGGCAGATTCCGAACAAAGGCTTCCTGGTCTCCAGCATCTGCCGGATCACCGGCACCGCATAGTCGCCGGTCGCCGCCGGGTCGCCCGGGCCGTTCGACAGGAAGAAGCCGTCGGGCTCATGGGCCATGATCTCCTCGAAGCTGGCGCCGGCCGGCACCACCGTCACCCGCGCTCCGGCCTCGACCAGCAAGCGGAAGATGTTGCGCTTGGAGCCATAGTCGACGGCGACGACGTGGGGCCTTCTCCCCTCCCCTTCAGGAGCGCCCGGAAGCCGCTTCCGGGCGCTCCTGAAG
>Ga0247719_1001309_pt1 | contig 10580 bp, 10 predicted proteins | sample 41E_DmetaG_FD_189046 | JGI IMG/M metagenome (GOLD analysis project Ga0247719, IMG submission 189046) | Soil microbial communities from hillslope of Landscape Evolution Observatory, University of Arizona, Oracle, AZ, United States - 4-1-E_D | ecosystem: Engineered > Artificial ecosystem >...
CTTCATGGGCCGTCGATTCGACGACCCCGAGGTGCAGCGCAGCAAGGGCCTCGTCCCGTACGAGGTCACCAAGGACCCGAAGTCCGACGGCATCGTGGTCGAGCTGGCCAACGGCAAGCACTTCAGCCCGCCGGAGATCAGCGCCATGATCCTCCAGAAGCTGAAGGGCGACGCGGAGGCGTACCTGGGGGAGAAGATCACCGAGGCGGTCATCACCGTCCCGGCCTACTTCGACGACACCCAGCGCCAGGCGACGAAGGACGCCGGCCGCATCGCCGGGCTCGACGTCAAGCGCATCGTCAACGAGCCCACTGCATCGGCCCTCGCCTACGGCCTCGACAAGGAGAAGGACGAGAAGATCGCCGTCTACGACCTGGGCGGCGGCACGTTCGACATCTCCATCCTGGAGCTGTCCGAGGGCGTGTTCGAGGTGCGCAGCACGAACGGCGACACGCACCTCGGCGGTGACGACTTCGACCAGCGGATCATCGACTGGCTGAGCGAGGAGTTCAAGAAGTCCGAGGGGATCGACCTCTCGAAGGACCGGATCGCCCTCCAGCGCCTCAAGGAGGCCGCGGAGAAGGCGAAGATCGAGCTGTCGAGCACGACCTCGACCGAGATCAACCTGCCCTTCATCAGCGCCGATGCCTCCGGGCCGAAGCACCTCGTCACCACCCTGACGCGGGCGAAGCTCGAGGACCTCGTCGCCGACCTCGTGGACAAGACCGCCGAGCCGGTGAAGAAGGCCCTGGCCGATGCCGGCATGAAGCCCGGCGACATCGACGAGGTGATCCTCGTCGGCGGCATGACCCGCATGCCGGCCGTCGTCGAAGCCGTCAAGAAGATGTTCAACGGCAAGGAGCCGCACAAGGGCGTCAACCCCGACGAGGTGGTGGCGGTCGGCGCGGCGATCCAGGCCGGTGTCCTCGGCGGCGAGGTGAAGGACGTGCTGCTCCTCGACGTGACCCCGCTCAGCCTCGGCATCGAGACGATGGGCGGCGTGGCGACGAAGATGATCAACCGCAACACCACGATCCCGACGTCGCACACGCAGATCTTCTCGACGGCATCGGACAACCAGCCGTCGGTCGACATCGTCGTGCTCCAGGGCGAGCGCGAGATGGCGTCCGACAACAAGAAGCTCGCGACCTTCCGCCTCGACGGCATACCGCCGGCGCCGCGCGGCGTACCCCAGATCGAGGTGACCTTCGACATCGACGCCAACGGCATCCTCAACGTGGCCGCCAAGGACAAGGCCACGAACAAGGAGCAGAAGGTGACGATCACCGCCTCCTCGATGCTCGCCAAGGACGACGTGGACCGCATGGTCCGCGAGGCTGCCGAGCACGCCGAGGAGGACCGGGCCCGCCGCTCGGCGACCGAGTCGCGCAACGAGGCCGATGCGCTCGTCTACCAGGGCGAGCGGCTGCTCAAGGACCTCGACGACAAGCTGTCGGACGAGGAGAAGGCGGAGGTCAACGCTCGCATCGAGTCGGTCCGCGAGGCGCTCAAGAGCGACGACACCGGCGTGGTGGACTCGACCAAGGGCCAGCTGGCCGAGGTGCTCCAGCGCATCGGCACCAAGGCCTACGAGGCGACCGGCACGCCCGGCGACGGCAACGGGACCGATGCCGCCGGGGGCGACGGCTCAACGGCCGGCGAGGCCCCCTCGGAGGAGGAGGGCGAGACCGTCGAAGGCGAGTACAAGGAGGTCTGACCTTCCTTCGCCGCTCAGCGAACGAGGCCGGACCGCGAGGTCCGGCCTCTTCTCATGTCCGGCGTCCCCCGGCCCGTGACCGATGCAGCGGCCGCCGTGGCCGTCAGGCCGGGTCGGTGGCCCTGACAGGCTGTGGCTGGGTGCACATCGGGCAGCGCCGCGCGGCAAGAGGGATCTCCGAGGTGCACTCGGTGCAGGTCTTCGTGGTGGGGGTCGGCTCCTCGCCCGACTGGCGACGCGACTCCAGTGCGTTGAGCGGTCGCACCACCAGGAAGTAGATCGCGGCGCCGACCATGAGGAAGCTGATCAGGGCATTCAGGAACACCCCGTAACGGATCTCCGCCTGTCCGACGGTAACGGCCAGGTTCGCGAAGTTAGGGCTGCCGAAGATCCCGAGCAGCGGCGTCAGGATGTCGGCGACGAAGGAGCTGACGACGGCGCTGAAGGCGGAGCCGATGACGACGGCGACGGCGAGGTCGACGACGTTGCCGCGCATGATGAATTCGCGGAAGCCCTGGATCATGGGTGGACGCATCTCCGGTTCGGTGGGTCGATCTAGCCTATCCTCGCACCGATGCGCCTCGCGACCTGGAACGTCAACTCGCTCAAGGCCCGCCTCGACCGGGTGCTCGCCTGGACCGAACGCCACCAGCCGGACGTCCTGTGCCTGCAGGAGACGAAGCTCTCTGACGCGCAGGCGCCGTTGATGGACTTCGGGGCGATGGGCTACGAGCTCGTCCACCACGGCCCCGGTCGCTGGAATGGCGTGGCCATCGCATCGCGGATCGGGATCTCCGACGTCGTCGCGGGCCTGCCGACGCCCGATGGCTGGACCGATGACGGCGGCCGCTTCCTGGCCGCCACGTGCGGACCGATGCGCGTGGCGAGCATCTATGTCCCGAACGGTCGCGTCGTCGACTCCGAGTTCTACCTCGAGAAGCTCGAGTGGCTGGCGCGCCTGGCCGTCTGGCTGGACGACAACGATCCGGCGACGGAGCTCGCCATCTGTGGCGACTACAACGTCGCGCCGGAGGACGCCGACGTGTGGGATATCGGCGCGGTCCATGGAGCCACCCACGTCTCGCCCCGGGAGCGGGCGGCGGTCAGCAAGCTGCGCGAGTGGGGGATGGTCGACGTCGTGCGACGCTTCAACCCCGACCCGGGCTACTTCACCTGGTGGGACTACCGCGCCGGGCACTTCCACAAGAACTTCGGGATGCGGATCGACCACGTCTACGTCACCGAGCCCCTGGCGGCGCGAGCGGTGGCGGCGCACCGTGACCGCGACGCGCGCAAGCCCTCGACGTACCCGGGGATCCCGTCCGACCACGCGCCGGTGGTGGTCGACTTCGCGGACGACTAGCCCCGGGTCAGGCGGCGGCCCGTACCAGGGCGGCAGCCGCGCGCCCGACCTTCGTCCGCGGCCAGGCGATGCGGCGTGCGCCCACGAAATGCCGATAGGCATCCAGCGCCTCGGCCAGCGCCCGCGCAAAGCCCTCCTCGGCATCGGGCGCGAAGCCCTGCTCGAACCAGACGTTGAGGATGGCCAGCGTGCCGGTCTTCCGGTCGAGACGGGGCTCGATGCGTCCGACGAATCGGTCGCCGAACAGGAGCGGAAGGACGTAGTAGCCCCAGCGCCGTTTCTTCTCGGGAACGTAGACCTCCCACAGATAGTCGAAGCCCCACAGCTCGCGGAGCATGCGGCGGTCCCAGACGATCGGATCGAGCGGGGCGATCAGGGCGACGTCGACGTCGCCACCGGCCTGCGCCGATGCGTTCAAGGTCGGCAGGTCCTCGGCGACCAGGTACCGGGGACCCTTCAGTCCGTCGACGCTGACGGGCACCAGGCGGCCGGCGTCCACCAGGCGCTCGGTGCGCTCCACGCGCTCACGAGCCGTTCCGGCCCCGTACATGACCTCCGACTGCGTGCCGACCGGTGTCGTCAGCCCGACCGCGCGGAAGCGGCTGAGGAGCCGATGCGTCATGGCCTCCTCCTCGCTCTCCGCAAGCGTCAGCAGCTCGGGCGGGACGAGGCGCTCCATGAGGTCGTAGTAGCGCCGATTGCCGTCCCGGCGCGCGATGCCGATGCGGCCGATGACGAAGAGCGCCTCCATCACGGCCCGGCTCGCGCGCGTCGGCGCCCACCACCAGTCGATGGCGTGCGCGTGCTCGGCGAAGGCGGCGGTCGAGAGCGGGCCATCTGCGGCAAGGCGTTCCAGCACGGCATCGGCGACCACTCGCTGCTCGGTGAGAATGCCGGCCTCGACGTCGCTGCGGTTACGATCCCACGTGACGCGGTAGTGCGGCAGCTCCTCGATGGGCAGGATGTTGAGGCTCTTGTTGTAGAGCTCGATGAGGCGCCGATCCCGCCCGTACAGCCACTCCTCGCACCAGCCGCGGCGATAGCCCGACACGCGTGCATGCAGCACGAGATCGTGGTTTCGGGCGCCCGGCACCTCGAGCGGGTCGAACTGGAGCAGCCCGAGTCGCCGGATCACCTCCAGGACGCTCTCCGGCTGGGACGGCAGGGCGCGGGGCGGTGAGAGAAGGTGCCGGCGCACCTGGAAGCGCCGGGCATGATCCGCCGAGATCTCGAGCATCGGCCGCATCGTAGCCCCCGAAGCTGACATACGGTGTCAGGAATGCTCGTCGGTGCTGGCACTCGGCGTATCCGAGTGCCAATTGGTATGATCCCGACCGCCATGGCCGTCAAACGTGATTACTACGACGTGCTCGGCGTTCCGCGCGACGCGGACGAGGCCGAGATCAAGCGCGCCTTCCGCCGCCTCGCGCAGCGGCACCATCCCGACGTCGACAAGGGCGACGGGGCGGAGGAGCGCTTCAAGGAGCTCAACGAGGCGTACCGGGTCCTCTCCGATCGCCAGCGTCGCAGCGCCTACGACATGTTCGGCCACGCCGGCGTGGAGGGCGCGGCCGCCGGTGGCTTCGAGGGCTTCGGTGGTGGCTTCGGGCCGTTCGGCGACATCTTCGATGCCTTCTTCGGCGGGACACCGACCGGCACGCGTCGCCGGCGACGGGTGGTGGCCGGCGCCGACCTGCGCTACGACCTGACCATCGACTTCGCTGAAGCGGTGTTCGGAGTCACCAAGGAGATCAGCTTCCCGACGCTCGTCACCTGCGACCGGTGCGACGGTGCCGGCGGCGAGCCCGACAGCGAGCCGGAGACCTGCCCGGACTGCAACGGCAGCGGTGAGCAGCGTCGCGTCGCCCAGACGATCCTGGGACAGATGGTCAACATCGTGGCCTGCCCGCGCTGCAAGGGAGAGGGCTCGATCATCGCCAACGCCTGCAGCCAGTGCGCCGGGGACGGCCGCGTCCGCGAGGAGCGCACCCTCCAGGTGTCGATCCCGGCCGGCATCGACGACGGGCAGCGCATCGCTCTCGAGGGACAGGGCGAGGCGGGTCCCCGGGGCGGACCGAGCGGGGACCTGTTCGTGGCCGTCCGCGTCCGGGAGCATCCCGAGCTCGCGCGGCGCGGCACGGAGCTGTTCCACGAGCTGCCGGTCACGTTCCCGCAGGCGGCGCTCGGCGCGACGCTCACCGTGCCGACGGTCGAGGGCAGCGAGGAGGTCGAGGTGCCGGCGGGGGCGCAGTCCGGCCACGAGATCCGCCTGCGCGGCAAGGGCGTCCCGCGGCTGCGGGGTGCGGGACGCGGGGACCTCCACGTCATCGTCAACGTGGTGGTGCCCACGAAGCTCTCGAAGCGGGAGCGCGAGCTGCTCCGCGAGCTGAACGAGGTGAGCGAGCCGGCCGTCCTGCCGCGGGGCGGCGGCTCGGTGATCGACCGGCTGCGCGACCTCTTCACCTGAGCCGCCCGATGCGCTGGCTGGAGCTGAGCGTCGAGGCGGACGTCGAGGCGGTCGAGGCGGTCTCCGAGATCCTCGGGCGCGTCGGCTCCGGGACCGCGGTCCATCCGACGCGTCTCATCCGTGACCCCGATGACGAGCTGGCGGCACGGGAGGATCCGAGCGCGCCCTTCCGGGTGATCGCGCACGTCGAGGACGGCCCGGCTGCCGCGAGCGCGGTCGACTCGACCGAGCGTGCGCTGTGGCATCTGCAGGCGTTCGGCCTGCGTTCGGTGAGCGCGCTCCAGGTCCGGCCCGTCGAAGACGGCGACTGGACCGATGCCTGGAAGCAGCACTACGTGGCCCAGCGGATCGGACGAGTCGTCATCGTTCCCTCCTGGACGACCGAGGAGCTGCGGGCCGACGAGGTCGCGATCGTGCTCGATCCGGGCATGGCGTTCGGGACCGGCCTGCATCCCACGACCCGCGGCTGCCTGGCGCTGCTGCAGGAGATCGACCCGATGCCCGATGCCGTGCTCGACGTCGGCTGCGGGTCCGGCGTGCTCGCCATCGCTGCGCTGCGGCTCGGGGCCGCGCGCGCGGACGCGCTCGACACCGATCCCCTGGCCGTGGAGTCCACCCGGTCCAACGCGGAGCGTAACGGCGTCGGTGGTCGCGTCCGGGTCAGCCACGGCAGCCTGCCTGAGGCGCCCGCGGAGCGCTATCCGCTCGTCGTCGCCAACCTCGTGGCGGCGGTGCTCGTCGACCTGGCGCTGCGGCTGGCAGCCCACCTCGCCGCCGGCGGGCGGCTGGTCGCGAGCGGCATCATCGAGCCGCGAGCCGACGAGGTGGTGTCGGCCCTCACCGGAGCGGGCCTCGCGGTCGAGACGCGGCGAGACGACGGGGAGTGGGTGAGCCTGCTGCTGCGCGGATCCGATTCGTGACCCTGCATCGGTTCTTCGTCGAGCCCTCCGCCATGGAGGGCGAGCGCTTCGCCGTTCCGGCGAGCATCGAGCGCCAGGTGCGCAGCGTCCTCCGCCTCGGCGACGGCGATCGGCTCGTCCTGCTGCCGGGCGACGGCAGCGAAGCCCTCTGCCGCATCGAGGATGGCGGCTGCGTGGTCGAGGAGCGACGCCGGGTCGAGAGCGAGCCGGTGCATCGGCTCACGCTCGTCCAGGCGCTGCTGAAGGGTGATGCGCTCGAGACGGTCGTGCAGCTGGGGACCGAGATCGGGATCGCGGCGTTCCGGCTGGTTGTCACCGAGCGCTGCATTGCGCGCGAGATCTCGCCGCGCAAGCTCGAGCGGCTGCGGGTCATCGCCCGCGAGTCGGCCGAGCAGTCGGAGCGGGGGATCGTCCCCGAGGTCGTCGCGCCGGTCTCCCTGGCGCAGACCTTCGCGCCGAACGTGGTGCTCCTCTACGAGCGTGATGACGCGATGCGCCTCGGCGTGGTGGAGCCGGCGGAGACCCTGATCGTCGGGCCGGAGGGTGGCTTCACCATTGCCGAGCTGAACGCCGCGCGCGAGGCCGGCGTCCGCATCGCCGGACTGGGATCGCGCATCCTGCGGTCGCAGACGGCGGGAGCGGCTGCTGCTGCCGTCATCTTGTCCCGGAGCGGTGACTTCGCCTAGGCTGCGCTCCATGACCGACCGCGATCCGGACTGCCTGTTCTGCAAGATCGTCGCGGGGGAGATCCCCTCCGACCAGGTCCACGCCGATGACGACGTCGTCGCCTTCCGCGACATCAATCCGCAGGCGCCGACCCACGTCCTCGTCATTCCGCGCCGCCACATTCCCGATGCCCACGCGCTGGGCGAGGAGGACGGCGCGGTCCTGGCGCGACTGTTCACGGTGACCCGGCAGGTCGCCGATGCGGAGCGGCTCGGCGCCGGGTACCGGGTCGTGACGAACGTCGGGGAGGAAGCCGGACAGTCGGTCTTCCACCTCCATCTCCACCTGCTGGGCGGCCGCCCGATGCACTGGCCCCCGGGCTGAGTCGATTGACCCTCATCGGCCTCGCTGGTACCCTGCGCGGGCTTGCGTGCCCGGCGGGTTATCCCGCCATGCAGATCGGCACGACTATCGAAGCAGGAAGGAGGCGAGACGTTTGGCAGAAGTCCGCGTGGGCGAGAACGAGACGTTCGAGAGCGCGCTGCGTCGCTTCAACAAGAAGATCCAGCAATCCGGGATCCTTGCAGAGGCACGACGCCGCGAGCACTACGAGAAGCCCAGCGTGAAGCGAAAGCGCAAGGAAGCCAAGAAGCGAAAGGCAACCTCGCGCGCGTAAGTCGCCAGACGCCAGCCTCAACCCAATCTGACCGGCGCGACGGAGGAGCCCTACCCAACCGATGACGCCGGAGACCCTGCACCACCGCCTCGAATCGGCCATGCATGACGCCATGCGTGCCCGCGACGAGCAGCGCACCCAGACGCTGCGGATGGCGCTGGCCGCTGCCCAGAACCAGCGCATCGCCAAGCGCCGCGACCTTACCGACGAGGAGGTCACCGACGTCCTCACCAGGCAGGTCAAGCAGCGCCGCGAGAGCATCGCCATGTTCCGCGACGCCGGCCGCGAGGACCGGGCCGCCGCCGAGGAGGCCGAGGCCGCGATCCTCGCCGAGTTCCTTCCCGACCAGCTGTCCGAGGCCGCGATCGAGACGATGGCGCGAGCCGCGATCGCCGAGACCGGCGCCAGCGGCCCGGGTGACCTCGGCCGCGTCATGGGACGGCTCTCGAGCGAGACGAAGGGCCGCGCGGATGGACGGCAGGTGAGCGAGGTGGTTCGCCGCCTCCTCGCCGGATAGCGCGATGTTCATTCCCCGAACCCTGGCTGAGCAGGCGGGTCCCGGGCGCGGCGCCCTCGGCCGCGCACTGGCGGTGGCCGGCATCATCGCGCTGGCCCTCTTCTTCATCCTGTCGGCGAACATCACCCTCGGCCAGGAGGACCTCGAGGTCGGGCAGATCGCACCGCGGGACATCAGAGCCCAGCGCGATGCCAGCTTCGACTCTCCCAGCCTGACCCAGGAAGCCCGCGACGTGGCTGCCGATGACGTCATCCCGGCGACGGAGACGATCAAGTCGCCCGCGGACAACCAGGAGGATCAGCTTCTCGCCTACGACACCATGTCGCGGCGGGTGGTACGGATCCTCTCGCTGCGCGACTCCGGTACGCTCGGGACCGACGAGGTCGTTGAGCGGCTCGCCGAGGACGCTCCCTCGGTCCCGTTCGGGGACCGTCAGACCGTCAGCGAGCTGCCGCTGGAGCGATGGAACGCGATCGCGGCCGCGGACCGCGCGGCGCTCGAGACGAGCCTTGCCGGTGCGGTCCGCGAGGACAACCTCTTCGACGCGCGCTCCGACGCCCGGGCGCTGGTGACCACCGACCTGGAGGGCGCGGAGCGCGACATGGCCGGCGACCTGGCTGCCGCCTTCGTGACGCCCACCGAGCAGATCGACGAGGCGCTCACCGAGCTGCAGCGGCAGCGGGCCAGGGCGGCGGTCTCTCCGGTCGAGGTCGACGTCATCCTCGGCGAGAAGATCGTCGACGAGGGCGAGCGCATCACGCAGCAGCAGTACGAGGTGCTCGACGCCCTGGGGCTCACCCGCCCGCGGGTCGAAGTCGGCACCGTGCTCGGGAACGCGCTCGTCGCGGTGCTGCTGGCGGGGCTGCTCGTCTCCTACCTGTGGCGGTTCGAGCCGACCATCTGGCACCGCAACCGATCGGTCCTCCTCTTCGTCCTCGGCCTCGTCGTCAGCGCGGTGGCGCTGCGCATCGCGGCGGACCGGACCCTGCTCGCCTTCCTCGTGCCGACCAGCGCCACGGTCCTGCTCATCGGCATCCTGCTGCAGGGCGGTTCGGGCGCGGTCATGGCCGGAACGCTGGCCGTGCTGGCGGGGATCATGAACCGTGACGCGCTCGAGCTGACGGTCTATGTCCTCACCGGGGGACTGGCCGCGCTCATCGCCATCACCCGCGCCGAGCGGCTCAACGCCTTCGTGCGCGTCTTCGTCGCGCTGGCCGCCACGAACATCATCGTCGTCGTCGCGTTCAGCCTGCTCGAACAACGCGACGTCGCCGCGATCCTCCAGCTCGGCGGGGTCGGGATCATCAACGCCGTGCTCTCTGTCATCCTCGCGGCGGGCAGCTTCGCGGTCCTCGGCAACGTGTTCGGGATCATGACCGTCTTCCAGCTGCTGGAGCTCGCGAACCCGTCGAACAGGCTGCTCCGTCGCCTCCTGCTCGAGACCCCGGGCACGTACCACCACAGCGTCATGGTCGGCAATCTCGCCGAGCGAGCGGCCGAGACGATCGGCGCGGATCCGCTCCTGGCCCGCGTCGCGGCCTACTACCACGACATCGGCAAGATGAAGAACCCGCTGGCGTTCGTCGAGAACCAGGCCGGCGCCCACAACATCCACGATGACCTGGCGGCCGAGACGAGCGCCCGCATCATCTCCGGGCACATCCGCGACGGCATCGACCTTGCCTACGAGCACGGGCTGCCGGTCCAGATCATCGGCTTCATCCCGCAGCACCATGGAACGAGCGTCATGGCGTTCTTCCACAGCAAGGCGCTGCGCGAGGTGGACGGCCGCGAGGACCTCGTCAAGGAGGGTGTCTACCGCTATCCGGGGCCGAAGCCCCAGAGTCGCGAGGCGGCGATCATCATGCTCGCCGACGGCGTGGAGGCCTCGGTCCGCTCGCTGGACGAGAAGGACGAGGAGAGCATTCGCGCCATGGTCGATCGGATCGTCGACGCGCGGGTCGAGGACGGTCAGCTCGACGACGCGGAGCTGACGCTGAAGAACATCGCGCAGATCAAGGACGCCTTCGTCGGCCAGCTCCTCGGCATGTATCACTCCCGCATCAAGTACCCCGACAACGTCGTCCCCATGGAGCACCGGCGCGAGCAGGCCTGACCCAAGACTGCTCCTTGAGCGAACCGGGCGCGGCAGACTACGATGGTCGCGCCATGGGCTGCACGGTCACGCTCCACGACCGCATCGGTCGCGATCGCCTCTCGCAGGCGGTCGAGCCGCTCACGGCCACCGACGCCC
>Ga0247719_1001311_pt1 | contig 10573 bp, 10 predicted proteins | sample 41E_DmetaG_FD_189046 | JGI IMG/M metagenome (GOLD analysis project Ga0247719, IMG submission 189046) | Soil microbial communities from hillslope of Landscape Evolution Observatory, University of Arizona, Oracle, AZ, United States - 4-1-E_D | ecosystem: Engineered > Artificial ecosystem >...
CACCACAATCACATCGTCGTCATTCCAGACGCCGCATGGGACAACGGTGCCAGGCTCGAGCACGTAGGTCCGGATGCGTAGGCCTTCGCGCGCGAGCCGGTTGAGGAGATCGTCCGTCACCGTCGCATGGACGCGTCCGGAGCGGACCAGGTCCCCGATGCCGTGAGTCAGCGCCCGGGCGTCGCCGAGGCGTGCGGTGCACGCTGGGCAGTCGAACACATGCGCTTCGATGCGCCCGACGTCGTCCGCCGGAAGATCACCGATCCAGTAGTCCGCGAGCGCACCGAACGTCGCGCACGGCTCGCTTGGCGGCGTCACCCGGCCTCTCCGGTCATGCACATCCGGAGCCGATCGAGCGCGCGATGCCGTGAGACGCGCAGCGCGCCCGGCGTGCAGCCGAGATGTGCCGCGATCTGCGCCGTCGGCGTTTCCGCATAGAACGTCAGCACGAGCAGCGTCCGGTCGCGCTCGCGGAGCCCGTGGAGGCACCGCTCGAGCCGATCGAGATCGAGCGGAGACGGAGCAGCCTCCTCCAGCGTCGCCGCCGTCGCGCGGTACTCCTCGAGCAGCGCGCTGCGTCTCCTGGCGGTGCGCTGCCGGGCGCCTGCAATCATCCGGCTGGTGCCCAGAACGAATGATCCGATGTCATCCGGATTCCGCACTTCTCCGGCTCTCAGCCTCTGGATCGCGAGCAGCAGCACCTCCTGGACCAGATCGTCCGCGGCGGCGCCGTCACGGAGGTGCCGCAGCCCATACAGGCGCACGCGGGGCGCGAACCGCCGGTACAACTCCTCCTCTTCGGCCGCGGCCATGCCGGGCGGACGCGACGCAATCGCGCGCGCGAGGTCGCCGTCGCTGACGGCGGCGCTCCTGCGTTCGGACTCGCGCATCCGCCCGACGGTAGCAACGACGCTGAGCGCGCGTCAAGGCTGGACGTTAGACGGTGACGTCAGATGGCACCGGCGCGCCAAGCAGCCGTTCGAGGATGTCGGCGGCGCCACGCAATGCGGCCGCACCATCGCCTGCGAACGAGGACCCGTGCATTGTCGCGAGCAGCCGAGGCTCGAGCGCGGCGAGCTCATCCAGGCGCCTCCGCGTCTTCGGCGTGAACGGAAGGTAGTCCATCAGCACGGGATGGGCCTGCATCGAGTTGATGGCATCCGTGTAGCGGCCCAGCACGTCCGCGGTCGTGACCGGCTCGACGTCTCCGAATTGGTGGATCAGATCCGAGCAGAGCAGCATCCGTTCCGTCTCGTCGAACATGACGCCCGCATCCCACCCGTGCGGCAGGTGGGGTGTCGGGATGTACCGGTAGCGATGTCGTCCGGTCTCGAGCACCTCCGCCCGCGCGAGCCCCCGCGGCGGCCTGTTCGCGAAGTCCCGCAGGTTCACCATCGCACCCACCTCGCCGCAGACCGGCACGGCGTCGGGTGCGGCGGCGAGCCACTCGTTGAGGGCACCGCATTCATCGACCTCGAAATGGCTCCAGCTGATCCACCGTAGCGAGGCAACGTCCATCAGGCGCGCGACCGCGTCGCGCACCTCCGGGAACATCTGGCGCATGCCCGTGTGGAAGAGCAGCGGCTCCTCGTCGCGGACGAGAAAGTGATTGAACTGCAGCTGGAATTCCGAAGCAAACACACAGATGCGGAACACGTCTGGGGCGATTTCATCGATTCGGGCCATGGCTCCTCCGTGCGCGCGTGAGCGCGTGTGCCCCGGTAGTGTCGCGATCCACGCAGGCGTTACACTCGCCTCCGGAACGGGATGGGGCCGTCTTGGGAGTCCCCCGGTGCGGCAGGACACGTTCGCTGTATAAATAGACGAGGCGGTCGGGCGGGGGCGCGTAAGAGAACCCGATTTTTAAAGAAAATCGACGTTACGGCCGAGATAGGTACTGGAATTCTCTCGGTTGGGCACTCCCCCGATCGAGCCCACGCCAGGAGGAATTCAGTTGTTCAGAGCGGCTCGCGCCCTGCCGGCGGGGTGTCTCATCGCGTGCCTCGTTCTTGCGCCGACGTCCAGGGCTTTCGCGAGCGACCGCACGCCTGCCTCAGCCGATGCGACACCCGAGGAGGGCGCGCCGGCCGCCCCCGGTGAGACCGCACTGCCGCGCAGGATCATCAACGGCGTCCGCCCGGCGTCCATCGTCCTCGGCGAGCTGCCGGCGGCGCAGAAGCGGCAGACGGTTGCCACCACCAACGAACCCAAGCTGCTCCTCGGAATCGCGGCGGGTGCGCTCATCGTCACCGGGGTCGCGATGATCACCTACGGCGCCACCTCCACCTGCAAAGGGCTTCATGGCGAGTTCACCAACAGCTGCGACAAAAAGACCGTGATCGGCGCGATGGCTGTCACGGGAGGTACCGTCATGCTCGTCGTCTGGGGTTTGAGCAGGCCCTGAGGTCCAGATGGATTCGATCAACCCGACCCCCGCGACGCGTTTCGAGCCGATGCCCCGCCGCTGGACCACGATGGCGGGGAGCGTCCTCGTGCACGGCATCGCTGCCGTCGTGTTCGTGACACTCAGCGCCGCCGCTGCACGGGTGGTGACACAGAACGACGCGAGGGACGAAGCGCTGACGTTCGTCCGGATCACGCCTCCGCCTCCGCTACGCGAGCCGCTGCGAATACCGCCGCCGGTGTTCAGGGAGGTGAAGGCCGTCGACCTGCCGCCCGCGCCTGTTGAAATCGCACCAGAGCGCGAGTCGGTCGTGGCGCGTAACGAACCGAGCCCGCCGCCCGTCCCTGAGCCCGTGACGCCGGTCGTGCCGGATCCGCCCACGCCCGTACCGCAGGTGAACGTCGGATCGTTTGCCGCGACTGGGAACAGCCCGCGCGCGGTTGAAGTCGCGCGTGCGGTCCAGCAGTCCGGGTTCGACGCTCCAGCCGCACGGGCCCCCGAGATCCACACGGTGAGGGCGGCCGTTGGCGCCTTCGAGCAGGCCACAGGCAGCCCGAGGCCGCGTCCCGGGACCGACCGCCCCAACGTGGTGGGCGACGCCGGATTTGGCGCGGGCGTAACGACAGGCCGCGGACGTGGCGGCGCGGGAGGCATGGTGACGAGCGGCGGCTTCGGATCGGCTGCGAACGGCACGGCCACCGGAACCGGCACACGGCCGCAGGGCGCGGTGAAGACCACTGACTTCGACGCGCGCGAGACCCAGCCGTCAGCACCGCAGGTCGTGCAGGCCGCCCGCACCGAGGTCCCGCTCGAGGTGCTCTCCAAGCCGACACCGGTGTACACCGACGAGGCTCGCGCCCATCGCATTGAAGGCGAGGTGCTGCTCGAGGTCGAGTTCACCGCGACAGGCGAAATCCGCGTGCTTCGCGTCGTCCGCGGCCTCGGGTACGGTCTCGACGAATCGGCCGTGCGGGCCGTCCAGTCGATGCGGTTCAAGCCGGCGCTCCGGAACGGCCAGCCGGTGGACACCCGCACAACCGTGAACGTCGTATTCCGACTTGCGTGAGAAAAGACGTGATGCGCCACTACGCACGAGTGCTCATTGCCGCCGCCGGCGTGCTCGTCGTCGCGGCTTCACCGCACGCGCAGCAGCCCTCGGCCGGTGTCGTGTCTCTCGATCAGGCCGTTGCGCGCATGATGAGATCCGAGGCCGCGCTGATGGATCGCCTCGGGGACTACAACCCGGTGGTGGAAGTCTATCTTCAGAACCTCGTCGCCGCGGCCGATCCGAAGCTGGGAAGCGTGCCGACGCGGGACGACTATTTCCTCGGGCAGTTTGACGGCACCGGCGGTCCCGCCGCCACGCCGCTTGCGCAGGGACGCGGCTGGTTCAAACGGCCGGGGCTGATGAACCGCGCGTTCGCGTTCGAGTACATCCCGTCAGGCTTTGCGGCGACGACGGTGCCGGACCTGCGGGTGTTCGACACGGATCGCTACGAGTTCGTCTTCGTCCGCCGCGAGTTCCTCGACGAAGTGCGCTGCATCGTCCTGGAAGTCTGGCCGAAGAACCGCAACGAGCACGGCTTCAAGGGACGCATCTGGGTCGACGATCGCGATTTCGTCATCGTCCGGTTCAACGGCATCAGCCGCGAGGCGGATAACATGCTGTCGCGGCTGTTCCGACGGAAAATCTCGTTCCACGTCGACAGCTGGCGCGTGAACGTCAAGCCGGGCGTGTGGCTGCCGGCGTATGTCTACTTCGAAGAGACCGACTTCACGAACGAGGACCGGCCGCGTCCGCCGCAGATTCCGAAGCTGAAAGGGCACATGCGCCTGTGGGGCTACGAGCTCTCGGACGCGACGGCCGGCACCGACTTCGCGACGATCCAGATTGGCGGCGACGTCCGCGACAGCAGCGACGTGCCGCGCCAGGTCGCTCCCGTGCTCGCGCAGCGCAGCTGGGAGCTGCAGGCCGAGAACAACGTGCTCGAGCGGCTGACGAGAGCCGGCTTGCTGGCGACGCCAGGTCCGGTCGACCAGGTGCTCGAAACGGTCCTGAACAACCTGCTGATCACGAACGAGCTGGCGTTCGAGCCGCCGCTGCGCGTCCGTGTGCTGCTCACGACGCCGTTCGAGTCGTTCACGATCGGCCGGACGATCGTGCTGAGCCGCGGCCTCATCGACGTGCTGCCGGACGAAGCGAGCCTTGCGACGGTGCTCGCGCACGAGCTCTCGCACGTCGCCCTGGGCCATCTGCTGATCGACACCAAGTTCGCGTTCGCCGATCGGCTGATGATCCCCGACAGCGAGGTGCTCCGGATCCTGCAGTTCCACCACACGCCGCAGCAGGAAGCCGAAGCGGACGAGAAGCTGCTGGAGCTGCTCGGCAGGTCGCCGTACCACGACAAGCTCGCAACGGCGGGCCTGTTCATTCAGCAGGTGGTGGCGCACGCGAAGCCGCTCAGGAATCTGATCCGCCCCCACGTCGGTGATTACATCGTCGACGGCGAGCATGCTCTGGCGGATCTGGTGGCGAAGTCGCCGCGGCTGAAGCCGGAGCAGATCGACCAGGTGGCTGCGCTGCCGCTCGGCGCGCGCATCGTGCTCGATCCGTGGAGCAGCCGCCTCGACCTGATCCGGGCGCCTGCGGTTCCGCTGATGTGGGCGCGCGAGAAGCTGCCGCTGGCGGTCACGCCGATGCCGCCATACCTCAAATACGCGGATGTGGACGCGTCGAGCGGTTCGCGCTAGTCGGGTCGGCGCGCGCTGAGGATGCCGCGGACCGTCCTCTCGTAAATCTCGGACAGTGGCGCGATGTCGGCGAGGCGCACGTGCTCGTCGATCGCATGGATCGAGGCGCCCACCGGCCCGAATTCCACCACCTCGCGCGAGACGGCCGCAAGGAACCGGCCATCTGACGTCCCACCGCTCGTTGACAGCTCCGGCGACACGCCGGTAATCGACGTCACCGCGTCGCTGAGCACGTCGACCAGACCTCCTCGCGGCGAGAGGAACGGCAGGCCTGACAGCGTCCACGACAGGTCGTACTCGACGCGATGGCGATCGAGCACGCTGTGCACCCGCGCCTTGAGGTGTTCCGCCGTCGATTCGGTCGAAAACCGGAAGTTGAACAGCACGGTCAGCGTTGCTGGAATCGTGTTGTTCGCGCCCGTCCCGGCGTGGACTTCCGAAATCTGGAAACTGGTCGGCGAGAAATATTCGTTGCCCCCGTCCCATTGCGTCGAGGAGAGCTCCGCGAGCGCCGGCACCGCCATGTGAATCGGATTGCGGCCTCGCTCGGGGTATGCGATGTGGCACTGCACGCCCTTCACGGTGAGTACGCCGTTCAGCGACCCGCGCCGGCCGTTCTTGATCGTGTCGCCGAGCCGTGACACGGACGTCGGCTCGCCCACGATGCAGGCATCGATCCACTGCTCGCGGGAATGCAGTTCCTGCACGACCGCCGCAGTGCCGTCGACCGCTGCACCTTCTTCGTCCGACGTGAACAGGAGCGCGATGGATCCGGCGTGATCCGGCCTCGCCGCCACGAAGCGCTCGGCCGCGGTGATCATCGCGGCGACCGAGGTCTTCATGTCGGCCGCGCCGCGGCCGTAGAGATTGCCGTTCCGCTCCGTGGGCGTGAAGGGATCACTCGTCCAGCGGTCGGCGGGCCCCGGTGGGACGACGTCCAGATGGCCCGCGAAGCAGACCACCGGCGCGGTGCCCCCTCGACGGGCCCACAGGTTCCGCACCGGCCCGCGATCGAGACGTTCGCACGCGAATCCGGCGCGCGCGAGCCGCCCCGCAATCAGCTCGACCGCGCCATCGTCCGACGGCGTCACGGAGCGGCACGCGATCAGCCGCTTCGCGAGCTCGACCGTCTGTTGGTGAGAGTCAAAAGTCAAAAGTCAAAAGTCAAAAGTCAAGCGCGAAGGAGCTCGTTGATCGACGTCTTCGCCCGGGTCGCCGCATCCACGCGCTTCACGATGACGGCGCAATAGAGCGAATACTTCCCGTCCGCGGACGGCAGGCTGCCGGGCACGACCACAGAGCCTGACGGCACCCGCCCGTAATGGACCTCGCCGGTCGTCCGATCGTAGATCTTCGTGCTCTGCCCGATGTAGACGCCCATCGACAGCACCGAGTCCGCTTCGACGATGACCCCCTCGACGACTTCCGATCGCGCGCCGATGAAGCAGTTGTCCTCGATGATGGTGGGATTGGCCTGCAGCGGCTCGAGCACGCCGCCGATCCCCGCGCCGCCCGACAGGTGCACGTTCCTGCCGATCTGGGCGCAGGATCCGACTGTCGCCCACGTGTCCACCATCGTTCCCTCATCCACGTAGGCGCCGATGTTCACGTAGGATGGCATCAGCACGACATTGCGCCCGATGAATGCGCCGGTTCTGACGGTGGCAGGCGGGACGACGCGGAAGCCGCCCTCGCGGAACTGGGAGTCGGTGTACCCCTGGAAGCGCAGCGGCACCTTGTCGAACCAGGCGTCCCGGCCGGCCGCCGGCATCACCTGGTTGTCATGCGTGCGGAAGTAGAGCAGGACGGCCTTCTTGATCCACTGGTGCGTGACCCACTCGCCACCGAGCTTCTCGGCGACGCGAAGCCGGCCGGCGTTCAGTTCCTGGATGACGTGCACGAGCGCCTGCGCCACGGCCGGTTCGACGTTGGCCGGCGTGATCTCCGCGCGTCGCTCGAACGCGTTCTCGACAATCCCCTGGTAGTCCATCAGCGGCAGAACTCCACGATGCGTCTGGCGGCCTCGACGCACTCCTCGATTTCCGGTACGAGCGCAATCCGCACGTAGCCGCTGCCGGGGTTCATCCCGTGCGCGTCGCGGGCGAGATAGCGCCCTGGCAGCACCGACACGTGCGTGGACGCGAAGAGGTTTCTGGCGAACGCCGGATCGTCACCGCCCGGCACGCCAGCCCAGAGATAGAAGCTCGCGTCGGGGGTCGCCGTGTCGAGCACCTTTTCGAGCATTGGTGTCACCGCCTCGAACTTCGCGCGATACTGCTCGCGATTGGCGCGCACGTGCCCTTCGTCGTTCCACGCCGCGATACTTGCGTGTTGAACGGTGAGGCTCATCGCGCCTCCATGATACGTGCGGTAGAGCAGAAACTGCTTCAACAGGGAGGCATCACCGGCCACGCCGCCGGAGCGCAATCCGGGAGCATTCGATCGTTTCGACAGGCTCGTGAACACGACGAGGTTGCGGAACCCGTCGCGTCCGAGGCGATGCGCGGCCTCCAGCCCTCCGATCGGCGGGGCCGACTCGTCGGGATAGATCTCCGAATAGCATTCGTCCGACGCGATCACGAATCCGTACCGGTCCGCGTATTCGAACAGCGTGCGCCAGGCGTCCAGATCCAGCACGCGCCCCGTCGGGTTGCCGGGCGAGCATACGTAAATCAGCCGCGTGCGGCTCCACTGGTCGGCGGTGAGCGAATCGAAATCGAGATCGAAGTCGCGGTCTGCCGTCTGGTTCAGGAACGCCGGTTCGGCACCCGCAAGCAATGCCGCGCCCTCGTAGATCTGGTAAAACGGGTTCGGACATACCACGACTGGCGTCGGACTTGAGCTGTCGATGATCGCCTGCGCGAAGGCAAAAAGCGCCTCGCGCGTGCCGTTCACGGGCAGGACCTGCCGTGCGGGATCGAGTTCGGGCAGCCCGTACCGTCTCCTGAACCACGCAGCCATGGCTTCGCGGAGCTGATCGAGTCCAGCCGTGGCCGGATACGTCGACAGGCCGTCGAGATGACCGACGAGCGCGGATCGAATCAGATCCGGCGTCGCATGCTGCGGCTCCCCAATCGACAGGCGGATCGGCGGGAGCGCAGGCGGTGCCACGCCGGCCATCAGCGCGCGCAGTCGTTCGAAGGGATACGGTTGTAGGCGGGCGAGGCGCGGGTTCATCGAGCGTCAGGGTAGTGTAGCGGGATCAGGGATCAGGGATCAGGGATCAGGGATCAGGGAATAGGGAACAGGGATAATAGCGCGTCATGTCGAAGGATACGGGGCTGGTCAGCCATGCGGACGGCCTCACCCGCTGCTGGTGGCCCGGCCAGGATCCGTTGTACGTCAGGTACCACGACGACGAGTGGGGCAGGCCGGTCACTGATGACCGACGCTTGTTCGAGAAGATCTGCCTCGAAGGATTCCAGTCGGGCCTGAGCTGGCTCACGATTCTGCGGAAACGCGAGCGCTTCCGGGAAGTGTTCGCGGATTTCGACATCGACCGCGTGGCGGCGTTCGGGGCCCGCGACGTCCGGCGGCTGCTCGCCGACGCCGGCATCGTGCGTCATCGCGGCAAGATCGAGTCCACGATCAACAACGCGCGCCGCGCGGCCGAGCTCCGCGAGCAGTTCGGCTCGCTGGCCGCCTACTTCTGGGAGTGGGCGCCGACAGCCGCCGCGCGTCCGCGGCGGCTGACCAAGGCAGCGCTGATGGAGATGTCGCAGACGGCCGAATCGCTGGCGTTGAGCAAGGATCTCAAGCAGCGCGGCTGGACGTTCGTTGGCCCGACGACGGTCTATGCCTTCATGCAGGCGATGGGCCTCGTGAACGATCACCTCCACGGATGCGCGCACCGCACGGCTGTCGAACAGGCGCAGTCGCCTCAGCGCCAGGCCGCACCCGCCCGCCGTGGTCCGGCTGATGCCGGACCCTACCTCGCAGTAAAACAGCGCTAGCGGCGTTTCAGCAGCTGCTCGGTCTGTACGAGCCAGCCCTGCGCCACGGCGTTGCCGGGGTCGAGTTCGAGGACCTTCCGGAAGCTCGCGACTGCGTCTTCGGTCGTGTCGGCCCGCCGGCTCTGCGCGATGCCGCGCACGAGGAAGCTGCGCACCGACTGCGGGTGGAACTCGATGTTCAGATTCGCCAGCGCAATCGCCGCGTCAGGTCGCCCCTGCGCGAGGCGATCGGCGGCTTCGACGAGCGTCTGCTCGCCGAAGTCGTACGCCTGCCGTCCGTAATACTGCGCGCGCAGATCACGGTAGAGCGTGACCGCGGCGTCGGGTCCCTTCTGGACCGCGGCCTGGAGCACGATGTCGCGAAGCTGCCGCGGGATGGCGACGCCCCGATGACAGGTGACGCACTCGACCCGGGCAGTCTTCCCGGCGGTACTCTGGACGCGCGCATTGATCTCCGCGGTCATCGCGATCATCTCGCGGGCTACGTCGAAGCGCGGCATGCCCGAGGCCGTCAGGGCCGCGCCCGGCGCGCCGCTCCCCGCCTGCGCGTGGCAATACTCGCAGGTGACGCCAAGCGCCGCGGCAATCTGCTGCATGTCGGGAACGGGCGGCCGCGGCGTCTCCTGCGCCTCCACGACACCCAGCCACGACACGACGGCTGCAATTCCGAGTGGTGCGAAGCGAACGGCCCTCATACGCCCATCCTACTGCAGCAGTTCCTTCACCTTCCCGATCATCGCATCGGCCCAGATCTGGTAACCCTTCAAGTTCGGGTGAAGTCCGTCGGGCATCACGTCCGCCGGCAGCGTGCCGTCGGGCGCGAGGAACCTGTCGCCGATGTCCATGTAGAAGACGCGCTTGTTGTCGGCGAACGTCGCGAGCTTGTCGTTGATGGCCTTGATCGACGCGCGGAACGGGTTGTCCGCTGCGGCGCCGCGGGGAAAGACGCCGAGGAGCAGCACCTTCGCCTGCGGCTGCCGCTTCAGGAACTCGTTGACAATCGCGCGGTTCCCCTCGGCGATGTCGTCGTTGGTATTGCGGTTGATGTTGTTGGTACCAAGCATCAGCACGATCAGCCTCGCCTGGAAGCCGTCGAGCTCGCCGTTCTGCATGCGCCACAGCACGCCCTGCGTGGTGTCGCCGGCAATGCCGAAGTTGGCAGCTTTCAGCGGTGCAAAGTACTGGTTCCAGACCGGCAGCCCACGCTGCTCCTGCCTCCACCAGTCGGTGATCGAGTCGCCCACGAACAGCACGTCGATGTTCCCGGCGCGCGCCACTTCCAGGAAGCTCTGGTGCCTGGCGTCGTCCCGCGGCCGCGGTTCGGTGGCAGGGCCCAGCGGTGGCAGCGGTCCGCGTCCGCGCCCGGGTGCCGGGACGGCGCCGGCACCCGGCGCTCCGGCAGGCGCCTGCGCGGCTTCCTGCGCGGTCGCCACGACCGGGACGACCGCGAGAAGCAGTATCGGGA
>Ga0247719_1001312_pt1 | contig 10562 bp, 8 predicted proteins | sample 41E_DmetaG_FD_189046 | JGI IMG/M metagenome (GOLD analysis project Ga0247719, IMG submission 189046) | Soil microbial communities from hillslope of Landscape Evolution Observatory, University of Arizona, Oracle, AZ, United States - 4-1-E_D | ecosystem: Engineered > Artificial ecosystem > Mesocosm...
TGAGCATGACGGAGCGGATCCGTCCCCGGCCGGACGATGCGCAGCGCGAAGAGCTCAGCGAGGCGGACCGCTTCGAGTACGGCCTGCACCTCTGGTCCATGTTCGAGAAGGGCCGGGATGCCGGATTGGAGATCGACGGCATGCACGGAGAGAGGACCCTCTACCTGATGCCGCGGAATCCAAGCTTCAACCTGCCGAGTCGGCAAGAGGCGGGCCTCCGAGTCGTGGACCTCGGCGAGGCGAGACAGTTCCTGCCTGAAATCAGGCGATTGCTTGAAAAGGCCGTCAATAGGGTCGGCCGACCCGCGGTGCACGACGAAGCCGCCGAGTATTGCCGCTGGTGCGACTTTGGCGAGTTGTGCCGCTCGTCTCTGGATTTTGGAGAGCAGAGCGATCCGTTCGAGGAGGAGCATGCCCCACAAGAGGCTTGATCCAACGCCCGAGCAGGTGGCCGTGATCTCCAGCGAGGCGCAACGCCTGGTGGTGCACGCGGCGGCCGGCGCCGGAAAAACGTTCGTGCTGGTGGAGCGCTATCTGCGGCTGGTAGCCGGAGGTCTTTCACCGGATCAGATCCTGACGATCACCTTCACTCGCAAGGCGGCTGCCGAGATGAAGAGGCGTATCGTGGACGCCCTGCGCGATCAGGATCTCCTGACGGAGGCGCAGCAAGCTGAGACCGGACCCATCCAAACGATTCACTCGTTTTGTGAGAGGCTCCTTCGGGAGAACGCATTGGAGGCAGGACTCGACCCTGAGTACACGATCTTGGGCGGCGCCCACACCGCTCAGCTGATGGAGGAGTCGGTACGGGAGGCGATCGCCTACCCTCCGGACAACCCCCACGCCTTGAAGCTGATCGAGGCGCTAGCCGGACGGCGCTCGTTTGGTGGGTCGCAGCATACGAAGCTGACCGAGGCGGTGATCGGCGTCCTGAAGTCGCTCCGGGGTACTGCGATGAGCCCCCGCCGTCTCGCCGAGGAGCACGACGAGCCGGCGTCGATTGTGGCGCGCTGGCGCGAACACTGCCTGGCCGATGCGCCGCCGGAGGTCCGGGAGCGGATGCCCGAAGACGACCGCCCATTCTTCACCCGTGTCGCCCAGGCTTACAAGGATGCCGGCAAGACTCGGCCCAGATGGCTTCGGACGCACCCGGACACCGCGACGCTGTTGGCCGGGGGGGACGAGGAGTCGGCCAAGCAGGCGTGTGGACTGGCTCAGGTGGCGGCGCAGGCATGGAGCCTTTTGGAGCAGAAAATGGAGCAGCGCCAAGCCCTCGACTTCGCCTCTTTAGAGTTGAGGGCGGTCGAGCTACTGTCGAGATCCGAGGCAACCCGCTCCCGAATTGCCACTCAGTACCGCGCGGTGCTGGTCGACGAAGCGCAGGACGTCAACCCGATGCAGTACCGGCTCCTGGACGCACTGCCCTCGAGCGCGAGGATGTTTGTGGGGGACCCTCAACAGTCGATTTATGCCTTCCGGCAAGCCGACGTCGAGCTGTTTCGAGCCCTGATTCAGGAGGAGGACTCTCAGAGACTCAGCCTCAACCTGCGGAGCGATCAGGGAATCCTGGCCTTTGTCGACCGCTTCTTCACCCACGAATGGGCCGAGAGTTACGTGCCGATGCGGGCACAAGGCGAGGACCTGGATTTGAGCGCCAACGTCATCGAGACGTTCTCGGGCGTTGAGTTCTGGCGTCAGAAGGCTCGTGACAGCTACGCGGTGGCGCTGGCCCTCCAACAGCTCCTGCAGGGTCTGAACGACGAAGGCCTCAAGGCCAAGGACGTGGCGGTGCTCGTGCGCAAGCGAGCGTACGCGGTGGACCTCCTGCCCAAGCTGGAGGAGCTGGGGATGTCGGCACGCATCGTCGGTGGAACCGAGCGCTTTTACACGCGCATGGAAGTGCGCGACCTGGCGAACGTGCTGAGGTGCGTGGGCGATCCCAGCGACGACTACGCGCTCCTGTGCACCCTTCGAAGCCCGGTGGCCGACCTCTCGCTCGATTCCATCGTCATGCTGGCGTATCGGGCCAAAGGCGAATCCGCGGGCGTTGCGGAGATTTTGCCAAGCTTCGAGCCGCCGATTGAACAAGACCGTCCAAAGCTCGACGACTTCCTCGGTTGGTACCTACCCCTCAAGGGTTACGGAGATCGCCTGGCCGCATGGGAAGTTCTGAGTTCCCTCTTCGCCGCAACACCGTTCTTGGAGCGCCTTGCGAGCCGCAAGAACGGCCACCGACAGATCGCCAACGCCCGTAAGCTATTGGCGCTTGCGGTGTCGGAGCCCGAGCTTGGGCCGCTCGCTTACGAGGCGAGGGTACGGGAGATCCAGGAGATCCGCCATAGCGAGGGCGACGCACCGTCGGACGACGAGTCGGAGAATACGTTGACCCTGATGACCGTGCATGCTGCGAAAGGACTCGAATTCCCGGTCGTGGTGCTCCCGGAGATGCACTGGATGCCCAAGTCGGACCGCAAGGAAGTGGAGGTGGACCCGAGACTCGGAACCTTCGTCGCGGGCTTCAAGAAGCGACCTTCCAACTTCCACGACTGGATGGCAGCCAGGAGGCACGAGCGCGAGCGCCAGGAAGAAGATCGACTCCTGTATGTAGCCATGACACGGGCCAAGAAGCGACTGTGCCTATGCGTCCACCCGCAGGCGCCGCATGGCTTCTTCGCGGCCCGAATTGCCAGAGTCTTCGGCTACAAGGACACGCCTCCGCCGCTGGTGCACGTGCGCGATCTGGATGCGAGTGGACTTGGCGTTGAGATCTGAGCTAGGCCGGCTCAGCGAGAATGTACCGAAGGCTCTTGCCCATGAGGTAGAAGGCCAGGACGGCTCCACGCTCTCCGTGCGATCGAAGCTCCCGCTTCATGCGGTCGAGGTCCAGCCCCGCGCCCCGCTGCTTGAGCACGGGGATCGCGCAGCCATGTCGGGACAAGTCTCGATTGAGCCTCTTCCGGTCGTAGCTTCCCCATTCCAGCACCCGGTACCGCTTCAGCCAGACGCTCTCAACGGGCTCGCTGCCAGTGAGATATCCGGTTTCGCCGCTCAGGAGCGACAGCTTGTAGTCTATGCATAGGCTGCCGACGGCATGGGCTCGGGTCGCGGCCGGATCTGGGTCGAACAGCCACGCTTGTGGCTCGCTCCACGCTGCGTCGGAAACGCAGGCGTTCAGAACCTCGCCCGATTCCACCTGCACCGCCCGGCGCCCGGGCACGGCCCGCTCCCCGAGAAGGACCAGCGCTTCGCGGCACTCCCCGCCGAAGCTCACGAACTCGAGGCCTGGGCCCAAGCCCTGCAGATAGTCGTCAGGCAACATCGGGCTGAGCTTGATCAGGCTCAACTGAGAACCTCTCAAGGCTCGGGCGAGGGCAGCCGGATCAGGCGAGAACGCATTCGGATCGAGAATTCTGCGGCCCCCCAAGCGCCGGGAGGGATCCGCGATGTAATAGTCGCCATCCCTTCGACGAGCCGTATCCAGGGCGTCGGCCTCTTCCAGCTCGGCCCGTAGTCCGTACGCCTCCAGGTTGTGACGCGCGAGCTCGAGCCTCTCGGAGTCCAGGTCGACGCCGAAGGCGGGCCCCCGCCTGGCCAGTGCGATCAGGTCGGAGCCGATGCCGCAGGTGAGATCGACGACTCGTTCGCCGGCTGGGAACTTCGCGGCGTGAAAACGGGCAACCTCTTCGTGAGTCGCCTGTTCGAGCGCTTCCCTGGTGAACAACATCCGGCGAGCGAGGGCGAACTTGGATTTGGCGCGAGCTCGAAGGTCCCACTGCGAGAAGGCCCACTCGGCGGCGGTCGTGGAAGTCGCCGTCGCGACGCGCTCGATGTTCTTGGGCGTGGGCTGGAGCCCTTCGGCCAAAGATAGGGCTCGCTCGCGCAGGGGGTCCATCGCCACTATTTTGGGAGGGGCAGTCCCCTGAGAGCGCCTGGAGGTATCCTACGCCACCAGAAATGCGCATCAAGAACAAGGAAATCCGCAAGCGCCGCCACCGCAAAGAGCAGGTCGTGAAGGCTGCTCAGAAGACCCTGCGCGAGCAGTACGGCGAGAAGGCGAAGGCCGCCGCCGCGCCGGCCGCCGAGAAAGCGGCTCCCAAGCCGAAGGCTCCCAAGAAGACCCCTGCTACCGCCGAGGGCGCTACTCCCGAAAGGAAGAAGGCGGCTCCAAAGAAGGCGCCTGCCAAGAAGAAGGCTGAAGAACCCACGGCGGAATGAGCGTCTCCTGGCCTCCATCCCTGGCAGCCTCCGTCATGGATCGAGGCGCTCGCGCGGTCCCCGGTTGAACCTGCTTTTCAGGCTCGATATGCTACGATAGTAGCCGACTTCGGGAGTGGGGGCGACTTCAGTTGGCGATCGATACCAGCGACTTCAAGAACGGGATGCACTTCTACCTGGATGGCGACGTGTACACGATCGTCGAGTTCCAGCATGTCAAGCCGGGCAAGGGCGGCGCGTTCGTCAGGACCCGTCTGCGCAAGATCAAAACCGGTTCGATCATGGAGAAGACTTTCCGCTCGGGCGAGCGCGTCGAGCCGGCCTTCGTCGAGAAGCAGAAGATGCAGTTTCTGTACCGGCAGGGCGGCGAACTGGTTCTGATGGACCTCGATACCTACGAGCAGATCCCGGTGGAAGCCTCCGCGCTCGGCGACCAGTCCAAGTACCTCAAAGAGGACATGGAGATCGTGCGGCTGGTAGCCGGCGACGACGTCCTGGGCTATGAGCTTCCCAACTTCGTCGAGCTCGAGGTTGCCGAGACGGATCCCGGCTTCCGCGGCGATACGGTGAGCGGCAGCAACAAGCCCGCAAAGCTGGAGACAGGCGCGACCATCCAAGTCCCGTTCCATATCAATCCCGGGGACATCGTCAAAGTCGACACGCGAACGGATACGTACCTGGAGCGCGTCAAGCGTTAAGCAGACACGATGAGCAAAGCCCCCGCCTATGGGCCTGACTTCACGCCTAAAGACAGCTTCCAGGAGATGCTGATCGGGGCGGCGAAGATTCTGCTCGGCGCGGGGCTACTCGCTTCGGTAACTGCGATCGGATTCCTGGTTTTCACCTTCATTACTTTCTCGGGTGGCGCCAACGCAAGCGTGGCCCAGGCGGAATCCAACATCGCGCTCTTCAGCAAGGTGCTGATGATCGGGCTCGTCGGGGTCGCCGTCGGCAGCACCTATCTGTTCTGGGGCGAAGAGACCCTCGGATTTCTCCAGCTTTTCTTTGGCGGCGCGCTGTTCTTCGCGCCCCTGTACCTTCCTTCTCTGGCGACCGGCGGACAGCAGTCCGAAGTGGGGGAGCGCGCTTTGGGCGCGATTCAGACCGGTGGGGCCATCTTTAGTGGGATCGCGGTCGTGGTGCTGCTGGCGGACATTGCCAGCCGAATGCGGTTGCGAGTTCAGCAAGGGATCAAGGCGGACCAGCTCAAGTACGGAAAGGGGCTCAAGGAAGAGAAGGACGTACAGAACGTCTTCCTCGGCAAGTGCTGGCAGCTTCCGTTTTGCCGGAAGTTCGTGCGGGAGCGCTGTCCCATCTACCACGCCAAGCGCACCTGCTGGCGGGAAAGAGTGGGCTGCATGTGCGAGGAGCAGGTGATCCGCAACGCGATGGAGAACAAGCCGATCCCCAAGGATCAGGTCGCGGCCGCGAAGTACATCCCCTATAACAACCGCCTGACCATGCAGCAGAAGATGGAAAGGTGCCGACAGTGCGTCATCTACAACGAGCACCAGAAGCACAAATACAAGCTCGCCCTGCCTGGCGTGCTGCTCGTGTTCGGCTTGATCTATGCGGTGTTCCGTACGCAGCTTCTGGGCACGATGGACAACATCATCCGCTCGATCGACAAGGCGGTCGGCTACTTCACGTATCGTCAAGCCGGGGCCGCCGGGCAGACGGGCGACTACGCACCTGCCGCGTTCCAGGAGCTTCTGCTGATCGCGATCATGATCATCGCGCTTGCGTATGCCCTGAAGGTCGTCGAGTACGCGATCTTCAAGCTGAAGATGTAGCCCCCGTTCGCTCGGGTTGGCGCTTCGCCGGCTCTCCAGGTACCTTTCCCGCATGGCCGTCCTCGGCACGCCTATCGTGATCGACGGCTCCCACGGTGAGGGAGGGGGCGCGTTGCTTCGGACGGCCCTGGCGATGTCGGCTCTGACCCAGCAGCCGTTGCGCGTCGTCAACATCCGGGGCGGCACCAAGTTTGCTGGACTCAACCCGGAAGACGTCACCATCTTGCGCGCGCTGGCGCTTGCCTGCAGCGCGGAGACCCTGGGGGCGGAGGTGGGCGAAGCGAGCGTCAGCTTTCTCCCCACCAGGCGTCCGCGTGGCCTCAACGAGACTTTGGAGATCGTGCAGGGCCGGGATGGGACCGGCTTTGCAAACGCGCTGGTGGTCCTGAACTCCCTGCTGCCCGTCATGGCGCGCACGGGCGTCTATACGAAGCTCACCGCCGAAGGCGAGACCTTCGGCAACAACATGCTGAGCTTCGACTACTTCGCCAACGTCACGCTGCAGGCGTACCGGAAGCTGGGGATCTACTCTTTCGCGGAAATGTCGCTCGCCGGGTTCGGGCGCGGTTCCCGGGGAGAGGTGCGTCTCGAGACCGAACCCAGCGCCATCAATGGGATTCTCTGGCCGGACCGTGGCGAGATGCTGGGAGTGCGGGCGATCGTCACCACGGCCGAGCTCTCCGAATCCGTGGGGCAGCGCGGGGTCGCGCACCTGACGAAGCTCGCCTATCATTCTGGCCTCAGCCTGGAACCAGAGCCGGTTGCCGTTCGAGCCAAGGGCCCTGGGTGCTTCATCACCGTCTGGGCCGAGTTTGAACGAGGTTTTGGCGGAGCGACCGCGATGGGTGCTCGGGGCGTGCGAGTCGAGGCGGTCGCTCAGCAGGCGTTCGAGGCCTTTGCGCAATGGCTTCGGACGGATGCCACGGTCGACGCCTTTCTGGCCGATCAGGTGCTGCTCGCCGCCGCGCTGGCGGAGGGTGAGAGCACTTTCAAGACGCCGCGACTGACCCAGCGCTTCCTCACCAGCTCATGGGTGATCAAGCAGTTCCTGCCAATCCATATCACCATCCGAGGGCAGGAGAACGAGCCAGGCGTGGTGTCCATCAAGCGGTAGCTGGGTGACGGCTCAACACGCTACAACTCCAAACTCCAAACCCCAAACTCCCAACTCCCAACTCCCCATCACCGGCATAATCCCCGCATGAGCTCGAAGACAGAGATCCGTCCTCCCCAGGTCCGCTGGGACCTGTCCGCCCTCTTTGCCTCCCTCGACGATCCTCGGATCGAGCAGTCGTGGCAAGAAGCACTCGAGCGGGCAGACCGCTTCGACAAGCGCTACCGGGGCCGGATCGAGCGGGAGGATCTGGAGGCGAAGACACTGGCGGAAGCTCTCATCGAGTTGGAGGACCTGGTCCAGCAAGCCTACAAGCCGGTGCACTACGCACATCTGCTGCACGCGTGCGACACCGGCAACCCCAAGCTGGGGGCATTCCTGCAAAAGCAGATGGAGCTGAGCACCGAACTGAGCGTGAAGCTCATGTTTTTCGAGCTGGAGCTGCAAGCTGCGCCCGAGAAGACGATCGCGCAGATACTGGAGCAACCGGAAGTGGCAAACTACCGCCACTACATCCAGGTAGCCCGCGCCTTCAGCCCCTACCGCCTGAGCGAGCCGGAGGAGATCATCCTCGAGGAGGTCAGCAACACCGGCGACCGGGCTTGGAAACGACTGTTCGAAGAGTTGGTTGCCAACCACACCTTTCGCCTGAAGAGACCCGACTCGGAGGAAGTGGAGGAACTTACGGAGCCGGAAGTTTTGGATCTGTTGCGTGATCCGGATCGACGGGTGCGCCAGGCTGCGGCCGACTCTCTCACCGAAGGGCTGAAGGAGATGGAGAGAGTGCTCGTCTTCGTCTACAACAACCTGTTACAGGATAAGAAGGTCGAGGACAAGCTTCGCAAGCTCCCCTACCCTGAGCACAGCCGGCATCTGAGCAATGAGCTCGACAAGGAAACCGTTGACCTCGTCATGCGCCTCTGTAGGGAGCACTATGCGCTCGTAGAGCGCTTCTACAACGTCAAACGAGAAATCCTCGGCCTCCCGGAACTGACCCATATCGATCGCTACGCACCGCTCTCGGAAGCAGACGAGCTCGTGGACTACGACCGTGCCCGCAGCATGATTCTGGAAGCGTTCGGCGAGTTTTCGGACGAACTCAGGAACCGCGCCGCCGAGTTCTTTCAGAAACAGTGGATCGATGCCGAGCCCAGGGCCGGGAAACGAGGAGGCGCCTTCTGCTCCTACAACACGCCCGATACCCACCCGGTCGTCTTCCTGAGCTACCTCAACAAGATGGACAACGTGATGACCCTGGCCCACGAGTTGGGGCACGGCGTCCACGCGTCCCTCAGCAGAGCCCAGTCTTACTTCAACTTCCACGGAACGCTGCCGCTCGCCGAGCTGGCCAGCACCTTCGGGGAAATGCTGGTGTTCGAGAAGCTCGTAGAGGGCGCCTCGCCTAAAGACCGCCTCGCCCTGTATGCCGAGAAGATCGAAGGAGTCTTCGCGACCGTGTTTCGACAGGCGGCGATGTTCCGGTTCGAGCAACGGTGCCACGAGAAGCGCCGGACAGAAGGCGAGCTCACGCCGGAGGAGTTCGGCGACATTTGGCACGAAGAGCTGCAGGCCATGTTCGGCAACTCGGTTCAACTGGGAGAACAGCATCGGATGTGGTGGAGCTATGTCTCACACTTCATCTCGGTGCCGTTCTACGTGTATGCGTACTCGTTCGGCGAGCTACTGGTGCTGTCGCTGTACCAGATGGCCAAGGATGCGCCGGACCGTCAGTCGTTCGCAGACCGCTACGTCGAGCTCCTGCGCCTGGGAGGCTCCCGCAGCCCTCAGGAGCTCATGGAGACCGTTGGCATTGATTTGCGTTCGGAAGTGTTCTGGCGCCGCGGCTTCGCGGCTATGGAGAAGCTAGTTGCCGAGTTCGAGCGGATCTGGAGCGAGGTCAGGCCCTAGGCGAACTTCTGGAAGTTCGCGTCGAACATCGCCTTCAGCTCGTTTGCCGTCTGGTCGTAGGCCCCAGGGTCCGACCACGTGTTCCTCGGCATGAGGATTTCCGATGGCACGCCAGGGCAGGAGGTGGGGACCGCGAGGCCAAACACCGGATCCTGCTCGAACACCAGGCTGTCCAACTCGCCCTTGAAGGCGGCACGGATCATGGCTCGCGTGTAAGCCAGCTTCATCCGCGACCCGACCCCGTATGGGCCCCCGGTCCAGCCAGTGTTCACGAGCCAGACCCGCGAGCCATGGCGGTCGATCTTCTGTCCCAGCAAATCCGCATACACCTTAGGGCGCAGCGGCAGGAACGGCGCTCCAAAGCAGGTGGAGAACGTCACCTCGGGGTCCTTGATCCCCGCCTCCGTGCCGGCCACTTTCGCTGTGTAGCCGTTCAGAAAGTGGAACATCGCCTGCTCCCGGCTCAGCCGGGAGATCGGCGGCAATACGCCATAGGCGTCGCACGTCAGGAAGACGATGTTCTGAGGGTGGCCGCCGAGGCTCGGCAGCACGGCGCCGTCGATGTAGTCGACCGGATAGGCCGCGCGTGTGTTTTCGGTGATGGCCCCGCTGTCGAAGTCCGGCTGACGCAGTTCGTCCATCACCACGTTCTCCAGCACCGAGCCGAAGCGGATGGCGTCCCAGATCTGTGGCTCACCCTCCTTGCTCAGCTTGATGCACTTGGCGTAGCAGCCCCCTTCGAAGTTGAACACGCCCTTCTCGGTCCACCCATGCTCGTCGTCGCCAATCAGCCGGCGCTCAGGGTCGGCGGAAAGGGTCGTCTTGCCGGTGCCGCTCAGCCCAAAGAAGAGAGCCGTGTCGCCGTCCGGCCCAATGTTGGCCGAGCAGTGCATGCTGAGCACGCCATTGAGGGGCAGCAGGTAGTTCAGGATCGTAAAGACGCTCTTCTTCATCTCGCCCGCGTACTGGGTGCCCATGATGAGCACCTCCCGCGCGGCGAAGTTGAGCGCAATCACCGCCTCGCTGCGCGTGCCGTCCGACTCGGGATCGGCCGTGAGCTCGCAGGCGTCGATGATGGTCCATTCCGGCTCGAAGGTCACGAGCTCCTGTGGAGCCGGCCGGATCAAAAGCTGCTTGACGAACAGCGCGTGCCAGGCCTTCTGCACGATGAAGCGGACCTTGATGCGGTGGTTCGGGTCGGCGCCTCCGTAGGTGTCGACCACGTACTTGCGCTTGTCCGCCAGGAACTGAAGCGCCTTGTCGCGCAGCCTCGCGAACGTCTCCGGCTCCATCGGGCGGTTGTTGTCCCACCAGATATCGCTCTCGCTGGAAGGCTCGCGCACGACGTACTTGTCCTTCGGCGTCCGGCCGGTGTACTTGCCCGTCCGCGACACCAGTGCTCCGCTTGCCGCCAACTGGGCTTCCTCGTGGGCCAAAGCATGCTCGACCAACTCCGCGACGCTGAGGTTGCGGTGGGTCTGGTCCGAGGAGAGAACATGCATAGGAGCGCTTGCTGTTGACGTCATTGTCCT
>Ga0247719_1001313_pt1 | contig 10560 bp, 9 predicted proteins | sample 41E_DmetaG_FD_189046 | JGI IMG/M metagenome (GOLD analysis project Ga0247719, IMG submission 189046) | Soil microbial communities from hillslope of Landscape Evolution Observatory, University of Arizona, Oracle, AZ, United States - 4-1-E_D | ecosystem: Engineered > Artificial ecosystem > Mesocosm...
GACCCACTCCGCGTGGCCACCGCGCCCGCCGGGGCGGAACTCGCCCTCGACGACCCGCCCCTCCGCCTGCAGGCGCCCGAGCACCTCCGTCACGACCGCCGTGCCCAGCCCGAGACGGCGCGCCGGATCCCCGGGGGCGAACGGCCCGTGCGTGCGGGCGTAACGGGCGATGAGATCCCCGAGCGGATCCGCCACCGGCTCGAGCAGGGCGGTGGCGAGCCCGACCGGCAACGCGACCCCGAGGCCGTCGCGCACGCGCGCGGCGTCCTCCGCCGCGATCCATCGCGCCTCGCCGGCGATGCGCACGCGCACCACGCGCCGCGAGTTCTCGAGGGTCTCGAGAGAATCCGCGGCGGCAACGGCTTCGGCGGTGCGCGCCTCGACCTCGTCGGTCGTTAGGTCGCCGAGGCGCAGGAGCATGTCGTGCACGTCGTCGAGCGAGCGAGCCCGGCGTTCTTCGGACAGCATCTGGAGCTCGAGCTCGAGACTTGCCAGAGCTTCGTCGTCGATGAGGTCGCGCAGCTCCTCCCTGCCGAGCAGCTCCGCCAGCAGCGCACGGTCGAGTGACAGGGCCTGGGCGCGCCGCTCCGCCAGCGGCTGATCGCCCTCGTACAGGAACGCGCTCACGAAACCGAACAGCAACGAAGATGCGAACGGCGACGGTTGCGGTGTGTCGATCTGCACGACGCGTACCTCGCGGGTCGCGATGCGCGTCATGAGGTCTTTGAGCGCGGAGATATCGAAGACGTCCTGCAGGCACTCGCGGTACGTCTCGAGGACGACCGGGAACGCCGCGTACTTGCTCGCAACCTGAAGAAGCGCGGCCGATTTTTGTCGCTGCTGCCACAACGGTTGACGAGACCCGGGCCGTCTCTTCGGGAGCAGCAACGAGCGCGCCGCGCACTCTCGAAAACGGCCGGCGAACAAAGAAGACGTGCCGACCGCGTCGACCACGATTTCCTCTACCTCGTCGGGATCGAAGATCACGGAATCGGCAGGCGGAGCCTCGTCGGCCTCGGGCACCCGAATCACGACTCCGTCGTCGGCATAGATCGACTGCACCTCGATGCCGAGTCGCTCGCGCACCCGCGCCTGGATCGCCTGCGCCCACGGCGCATGCACCTGGGCGCCGAACGGCGAATGAGCGCAGATCCGCCAGTCGCCGAGCTCGTCCTTGAAGCGTTCGAGCACGATCGTTCGGTCGTCGGGAAGGATTCCGGCCGCTTCCCTTTGCTCGGCGAGATAGCGAAGGAGGTTGTCGACCGCGAGCGCATCCAGGCCGGCGGCCGCGAGTCTGGCTCGCTTCCGGTCGTCGGTCGCGCCCGCGATGTCGCGCAGGAACTCGCCCTGGGCGCGGCCGAGCTCGTAGGGACGTCCGGGTGCGTCGCCGTGCCAGAACGGCATCTTTCCGGGGCGGCCCGGCGCCGGGGACACCAGCACCCGGTCGTGGGTGATGTCTTCGATGAGCCACGTCGTGGCGCCGAGGATGAACGTCTCGCCGGGGCGCGACTCGTACACCATCTCCTCGTCGAGCTCACCGACGCGCGAGCCGCCCTCGGTCGCGAGGAAGACGCCGTACAAGCCGCGGTCGGGGATCGTACCTCCGGAGGTAACCGCCACCCGCTGCGCGCCGCGGCGCGCCGTGAGCCGTCCGTTGATGCGATCCCACGTGAGCCGCGGCCGCAGCTCGGCGAACTCATCGGAGGGATAGCGTCCGGCGAGCATGTCGAGGGTGGCGTCGAACGCGCTGCGCGGCAGGTCGGCGAACGGAGCGGCGCGCCGTACCACCTCGAAGAGCTCGTCCACATCCCATTCGTCGAGCGCAACCATCGCGACGACTTGCTGCGCGAGCACATCGAGCGGGTTCCGGGGGGTGTGAAGGTGTTCGATCTCGCCGCGCATCATTCGCTCGGCGACCACGGCGGTGTCGAGCAGATCTCCCGAATACTTGGGAAACATCACACCCTTGCTGGTGGCGCCGACCTGGTGACCGGCGCGCCCGATCCGTTGCAACCCGCTTGCCACAGAATCCGGCGACTCCACCTGGACGACCAGATCCACCGCCGCCATGTCGATGCCGAGCTCGAGCGAGGACGTCGCCACCACCGCCGGCAGCCGGCCCGCCTTCAGCTCCTCCTCGATCACGATCCGCTGCTCGCGCGCGACCGAACCGTGATGAGCACGTGCGACGACCACCTCGTCCCCCGCACGTTCCGACGCGAGATCGTTGACGCGCGCACAGAGACGTTCCGCCAACCGGCGTGAGTTGACGAACACTATGGTGCTCTTGTGATCTTCGATGAGACCCAGCACCGTCTCCTCGACGTGCGGCCAAATGCTGGTCCGCTCCTCGGCCGCGGCCGCGGCATCGCCGCTTCGAATCGGAACGTCACCGCCCGGCGCGCCTAGATCCTCCACCGGGACGCGCACGCTGATCTCGAACGTCTTGTCGCTCGCCGGGTTCACGATCCTCGTTTCTGCGCCCGTACCCGACAGGAACCGCGCCACCTCGTCGAGCGGTCGGACCGTTGCCGACAACCCGACTCGCTGCGCCCGGCGCGCCGACAGGTGATCGAGTCGCTCGAGGCTCACTGCGAGATGCGCGCCGCGCTTGGTACCGCATATCGCGTGGATCTCGTCGACGATCACGACGTCGATGTTGCGAAGCGCGTCGCGGGCCCGCGACGTGAGCAGGAGGTAAAGCGATTCCGGCGTCGTGATGAGGATGTCGGGCGGGTGAGCGCCAAAGGTCCGGCGTTCGGCGGGCGGCGTGTCGCCGGTGCGCACACCTACCCGCACGTCTTCCACCGACATCCCGAGGCGCGCCGCAGCCCCGCGCATCCCCGCGAGCGGCGAGCGAAGGTTGCGCTCGATGTCGACCGCGAGCGCCTTCAGCGGGGAGACGTAGAGAACGCGCAACCTGTTCTTCTCGTCGGGCGGGGGTTCGGTCACGAGCCGGTCGAGGGCCGATAGAAAAGCGGCGAGCGTCTTGCCCGACCCGGTCGGCGCCACCACCAGGGCGTCGGAGCCGGTGGCGATCGCGTCCCACGCGCCGTCCTGCGCCGGCGTCGGTCGCAAGAATGCGCTCTCGAACCACGCACGGGTGACCGGGGAAAAGCGGGCGGGAAGCTTCATCCCCCCATCTTCGCGGCTCGGGATGTCGCGTCCGGCGCGCCGGATAGTTCGTCGAAGCGGGTGCCCTCGAACAGGGGGACGCCGCTCCGGTAGGCGGCCCTGCCGATCAGGTGCGCGGCCACCGGGGCGGTGAGGAACTGGAACACGATCGCAACCACGAGCTTGACGCGGGCGACGGCATCGGGGGTCACCAGGGCGATGCCGGCGAGAACGCACGCGAGTCCCAAGCTCGCGGCCTTGGTGCCCGCGTGCATGCGCGAGAAGACGTCGGGAAGCCGAAGCACCCCGATGCCCGCCAGCAGCATCAGGAGCGCGCCGAATGAGATGAGCGCGTACGCGGCGATCGTCATGTGTCCTTCCCGAGAAGCCATGCAAGCGAGGCGGTGGCGACGAACCCGAGGAGGGTCGCAATGAGAACGACGTCGTCGAAGGCGAACGCCTCCACCTTTAACGCCAGCACCGCCACCGCGCAAATTGCGGTGATGAAGGCGACATCCGCGGCAACCGCTCGGTCCGCCAGCGACGGGCCCAGTGCGACACGGACGAGGGCGGCGAGGAATGCAAGACCGAAAAGCGCGAGCGCAACATCCAAGACGTCCACTACCGAAGCACCGCCAGCAACCGCTTCTCGAGGACCCCGAGTCGCGCCCGTGCGTGGTCGGGAGTCTCGGTGATGAGGACGTGGACGAACAGCGCAGACCGATCCTCGGCCACCTCGAGCGTTAACGTGCCCGGCGTGAACGAAATGGCGTTCGCAAGCAGGGTGATCTCGAGATCGGTCGCGGCACGCATGGGAAACCTCACGATGCCGGGACGCTGGCGATGCGACGGAGTGACGACTTCGTACGAGACGTAGAGAACCGACACCACGAGCTCGCGCAGGTAGTAGGCGACGAAGGTGAGCGCGCACCACGTCCGGCGAAGCACTCGCATCACGGCGCGCCGCCGAGAATCGCGTCTACGTACGGCGTGGTGTCGACGAGCACCGCCGCGGCGGTCCGGGACAGCTCGAACATCTGCTGTGCGAAGAGCCCCATCACAACAGAGACAACCGCGAGCAGCACTCCCGGCGCGACGATCCCGGCGCGCCGGGAGGCGGCATCCGTTTCCGAATCCGCGCGGCCGTCGGGCCGATCCCCCCAGAACGCGGCATTCCAGATCTTCAACATCGACAGCAGCGTGAAGAACGAAACCAAGATCGAGATGCCGGCGATGGCATAGGACCCGGATGAGAACGCGGCGCGGACCAACACGAGCTTTGCGAAGAACCCCGAGAAGGGCGGCAGCCCGGCGAGTGAGAACGCACTGAACGCGAACCCGGCCGCCAGGAGCGGATGACGGCGCGCCGCTCCGCCCAAACGATTCAACACGCCGGTTCCCTCGTGCACCTCGACGGCCCCGGCGGCCAAAAAGAGCGACGTCTTCACGACGATGTGGTGAAGGATGTAGAAGATTCCGCCGGCCAGGCCCAACACCCCAAACAGTCCGAGACCCATGATCATGTATCCCACCTGACTCACGATGTGGAACGACAGTATGAGTCGCATCGATTCCGCGCCCATCGCCGCGAACACCCCCGCCAGCATGGTGGCGGCCGCGATCACCAACAGCGCGGTGCGGAACTGTGGTGCCCCATCGAACACGACGGAGTAGATCCGGAAGAGCGCGTAAACCCCCACCTTCGTGAGGAGCCCGGAAAAGAGCGCGGCAACCGCCGGGGTGGCGCGCGGGTACGAGCTTGGGAGCCATCCGTGAACGGGAACGAGTGATGCTTTGATCCCGAACGACACGAGCAGCAATGCACCGGCGAAGATCGCTCCCGGCGAGCCGGGAGCCACGCGGGCGAGCTCGGCCATGTTGACGGTTCCGGTGACCCCGTACATCACTCCGGTGCCCAAAAGAAAGATCGTCGACGCAAGAAGATTCGTCGTCACGTACACGGTCCCGCCGACGACCTGAGACGCCCCGCCGCGCATCGTCAACAGAACGTAGGACGCGATCAGCATCACTTCGAAGAACACGAACAGGTTGAACAAGTCGGCGGTGATGAAGGCGCCGCTGACGCCGGCCAACAGCACCAACACCAGCGGATAGAAGAAGGGACGATGATCTTCGCCGGTGGCGATGGCGAAAATTGTGCAGGTCGCCACCATCATGCTCGCAACGAGCAACATCAACGCGGAGAACGGGTCGACCGCCAGCGCGATCGCAAAGGGCGCCGGCCAATCCCCCACCTGCACGGCCAGCACCTCTCCCGTTCGAGTCGCAAAGACGAACGCAATTGCCAGACCGAGGTGAAAAGCGATCGCGCTCAGCCCGAGCGCCCGCGGCCACGGAATCCGGTGCCGCAGCACGATCGCTCCGCCGGCCGCCAGGATCGGCAACGCGATGGGAAGCGGGGCGGCGGCGCTCACGTGGAGCCGTCCTCGTGGCTCTCGACATCGTCGCCGCCGATGACGTCTCGTCCGCGGTACGCAACCGCCAGAAGGAATGCAGTCATTCCGAGGCCGATGACGATCGCGGTCAGCGCGAACGCCTGCGGGAGGGGATCCGCCGGCGGAGCATTCCCGACGTCTGCCAAAGGAACGCCTCGGCGCCCGGCCCCGCCCGACAGAACCAACAAGACGTTCGCGGCATGCCCGAGCAAGACGAAGCCGAGCGCGACCCGAACGATTCCCCGCTGCAAGACGAGATACACGCCCGCAGCGACCAACACGCCGACGACCAGTGCGCCCGTCATGAAACTCGCTCCTCGCCGAGATAGCGGACGAGGCCGACGACCACCCCGACTACTACCAAAAAGACACCGGTATCGAAAAACAGCGATGCCGTTACCTTGAGCTCCCCGCCGCCGGGAACCGTCGTCTTCCACACCGCGCCTTGCAAGAACGAGCCTCCGGCAATCAGCCCGGCGAGCCCAAAGAGCGCGGCGACGACCAGACCTGCACCCAACAGCGTGCCGGAGGTGACCGGAATGATTCTGTCGCGCGCGCCCCCGTAGGCGAGGTGTCTGAGGACGACGATCGATCCCGCGACGAGGCCGCCGATAAATCCACCACCGGGTGCGTCGTGGCCCCGCAGCAGCAAATAGACGGCGACCGCCGCGATGACCGGGGTGAGGAGCCGAGTCGTCGTGCGAAGAATGAGCGAGCTCATTTCCGCTCCGTGCGCCGTGTGTGAAGGACGAGGACGTAGACGCCGACCGCCGCCATCGCCAAGACGGTGATCTCGCCGAACGTATCGAGCGCGCGGAAGTCCACGAGGATCGTGTTGACGACGTTGTTACCGCCCGCGTCCTCGGGTCCCGCACGCAACAAATACTCCCCCACCTCGGACGGCGCCCTCCGGCCCAGCAGGGTGTAGCTACCGGCAAATGCAACCACACCGGCGGCGACGGCCACGACCGCGGCAGACATTCGCCGGAGGCGCGGGACGGGGTGGAACTCGCGCGGGAGCCGGCGAAACACCAGCACGACGAGGGCAACCGTCAACGTCTCGACGAGCACCTGGGTGAGCGCAAGGTCCGGCGCGCCGAGCAACACGTAGAACACGGTCACGAGGAAGCCGGTCAACCCGAGAAGCGCAACCGCGGCAAGGCGCGCCCGGGCGCGGGCGATGCCGATGCAGACGACCATGAGCAAAACCACGACGAACCAATCGGCGACCTCCGAAGGCGGCGGAGCCTCATCCGGAAGTGCGCGCGCGGATACGGCGGCGCCGGCAACCGCGGCCGCGACCGCAGCGAAGATCCACGCGAACTGAACCGCCGGAACGCGCGATAGAAAGGGCGCGCCGGCCTTCTTGCCGCCCGCGACCACCAGATCGTGCACACGATCGAAGATGACCGCGCCCGGATTACGAAGGCGAACGCGCGCGAGCGTCCTTCCCACCGGCGCCCGCGCCGTGAACAGCAACGTGCCTCCCACGATCGTGAGCACGGACATCCCCAGTGCCGGCGTGAATCCGTGCCACAGCGCGATGTGCCCCGGGTCCGGTGGTACGGGAGCGGCTTCCGTCGCCGCCCGCAATGCGAGGCCGTCGATTGCCCCGTTGGCGATCCCGAATGCGAACCCTGCGAAAGCAGTGGCCGCCGCGGGCCACAAGAACGACATCCGCGGCTCGTACAGCGGCTGCCGAAGGGGACCGGTAAAGGCTTCGTCGAAGATGCGCGCGCCGTACGCAAAGGTCACGGACGCGGCGACGACGGCAACCGTTGCCACAGCAGGCGCCAGCCACTCCCCTCCCGGCGCGCCGAGAAACGCGGTAAACGATTCTTCTTTGCTGATGAATCCAAGAAGCGGTGGAAAGCCGGCCATCGACAATGCCGCAACTCCCATCGTCGCCGCGGTGATGGGCATTGCGCGATACAAACCCGACAATTCGCGGATGTCCCTGCTGCCCGCCTCCCGATCGATGATGCCGGTGATCATGAACAGCGTCGCCTTGTACAGCGCATGGGCGGCAAGATGAACACCGGCGGCCGTTATGGCGCCGAACGTGCCGATGCCGATCAACGCCGTCAACCATCCGAGCTGGCTCACCGTCGAGTACGCGAGCAGGGCCTTGAGGTCGTGCTGCTTGAGTGCGAGCACCGCGCCGGTCAACGCGGTGGTAAGGCCGACGAAGACGATCGGGTAGAACCACAGGGGCTCCCCCCCGAAAACCGGCGTGAACCGCGCCAGCAGATAGAGTCCCGCCTTCACCATCGTGGCGGCATGCAGGTACGTGCTGACGGGCGTGGGCGCCACCATTGCACCGGGAAGCCAGAAATGAAACGGAACCTGCGCGGATTTGGTGAATGCCCCGATCAGCAGGAGAACGACGATCCACGGCGCCACCGAACTGCCGGTGATTGCCGTTGCGCCGGCAACCATCTCGGAAATCTCCGTCGACCCGACGACCGATCCCATCAAGAGAACACCTGCGAACAACGAGAGCCCGCCCAACCCCGTCACCAAGAATGCCCGCCTCGCCTGGGCGGCGCCCCGGCCCCGTCCACCGATCAAGAAGAACGACGTGATGCTCGTCAGCTCCCAGAACACGAACAACAAGATGACGTCGCCCGCCAGGACGAGTCCGAGCATCGACGCCGCGAACGCGGTGAGAAGGGCATAGGTCGGGCCCGTCTCGTCCTCGGGTTTGAAATAGCGCGCGGAGTAGGCCATGACCGCCGCGCCGACTCCCAGAATGATCAAGGCGAACAGAAGCGCGAGCCCGTCGAGCACCAGTGAGAACCGGAGTCCGAGCGACGGCACCCACGACGCCGACCATTCGAGTGCACGTCCGCCGGCGACATCGCCGGTTTGAACCGCGAACGCAGCGGCCGAGGCAGCAAATGCGGCCGCGAGAACGTATCCGGCGTCTCGGCGCAGCACTCGCGCTATGAGGGAGGTGCAGGCGGACAGGGCAAAGAGCCCCGCCAGGACGACGGGGAGCAGGATCACGCTGCGGTCGCGCGCGCCGCTCGCATCTTCAGACCGTCGCCCTCCTGCGGTTCACTCGTCCACGGATGCAGAGCATCCACGTCCGAGCGAGATTACAACCGGATGCTGCAGCACCTGCTCACGTGCGGGCGAAGGCGTGTGGGAGACTCGTAGACGACTCGGATGCTGCTCGGGAAAGGCCCGGTATGTGAGCGAGAGCCTGTCGTTCGGCAAGATCGCGGGAGTGCGCGTCGGAGCCAACTGGAGCGTCCTCGTCGTCTTCTCGTTGATCGCATGGCTGCTGGCCGGAACCCGGCTGCCCCTTCTGTATCCCGGCTTCGACGAGATCGCGTACTGGGTCACCGCGACGGTGACGACGTTCATCTTCTTCGCGGCTTTGATCGCGCACGAGCTCGGCCACGCAGTCGTCGCCCGCCGTGAGGGAATCCACGTCGAGGGCATCACCCTGTTCCTCTTCGGCGGTGTCGCCAAATTCCGCGGCGACAACCTCGGCCCCTCGAGCGAGCTTCGGATCGCGCTTGCGGGACCCGCGGTGAGCGTGCTCCTAACGGGAGCTTTCGCCGCGGCCGCGGCGACTTCGAGGGCGGCCGGTGCGCCGCACCTGGTGGTCGACATGTTCTCGTGGCTGTGGCGGATCAACCTCGTCGTCGCACTGTTCAACCTCGTGCCCGCGTTCCCGCTCGACGGCGGACGGGTCCTGCGCGCGCTCGTCTGGCGTTTCAAGGGAAAGGTCACGGCCACCAAGGTCGCGGCGTGGGCGGGCCGGGCGTTCGGCTATGGGTCCATCGGCGTCGGAACGATGACGTTCGCGTTGGAGGCGCGGCCGGACGGGATTTGGCTCGCGCTCATCGGCTGGTTCGTTGCCGAGGCGGCCACGCGCGAGCGGGCGGGCGTGATCTTGAAAGACGCGCTCGACGGAGTCGCGGTCGGCGACGTCATGGCTCCCGACCCGCCGTGCGCGCCGGCGTGGATGACGCTCGACGAGCTCGTCGGCCGGTGGGCCCATGAGCACCGGACGACGACATTCCCGCTCGTTCGTCTCGACGGGACCGCGGCAGGGCTGTTGACGCTCGACGCGGTAAAGGCGACGTCTTCATCGCGCCGCGCCGAAGTGCGCGCGGATACCGTGGCGCGCCGAATCGACGATCTCCCGACCGCAACCCCGGACGAACCGATCATCACCCTCCTCGAGCGCATGGCGGGAAAGCCGAAGCCGGGGGCACTCGTGCTGGAGGGCGAACGGATCGTCGGTGTTGTAACCGCGGCCGACATCGACCGCGCGCTCGAGCTGGCGGCGCTGCGCGGCTCCGACCGACGCGCCGATTTAGAGGGGTCGTACGGGAGGGGCGAGACCCGTTAGCGCTACTTCCTGCCCATGCTCCACACAAAGAGCACACACCGCGAGGCGCTCAAGTTGTCGACCGAGGGAACGGTCGTGACCTCCTTGGCAGATGCCTTCCCGTGGTAGAGGCCTCGTCCGCTCGCTTGATCGGACGTACGACGCAAACGATAGGCAATACCAAACATCCCTCGGTCGTCTTCCGGACCGACACGCAATCTCTTCAAGCGAAGGCGGTCATCGAGCCTGTGTCTCTCCGCGAAGTACGGAATCAGAGTTTCCCGACGATAGGCATCATCGCGTTCTCGTTCGTCCGGCGAGACGGAGTACCACTCGAAGTCCGGTTCATCCGCCCACATGAAATGGAGCCTGTCGGTATCACCCCGGTTGTAGGCGCGGACAAAGGCTCTGACCAGATCGGCGACGGACTCCCGATTGCACCTCTGAGCTGCGCTTGGGGCACCTCCGCTGGGCAGAGCCAGCGTCCCGATAATCCCCAGGCTAAGAACGAGAGACACAACTCTTCTCACGCCTTGGGATTCGCCTTCGATGACTCCACTTCCTGCTGATTGAGCGCGGACGCTGCATGGCATTCCTGTCGCACTAGCTCGACGGCTTGACCGTTAGACCCTGAAATACCTA
>Ga0247719_1001314_pt1 | contig 10556 bp, 5 predicted proteins | sample 41E_DmetaG_FD_189046 | JGI IMG/M metagenome (GOLD analysis project Ga0247719, IMG submission 189046) | Soil microbial communities from hillslope of Landscape Evolution Observatory, University of Arizona, Oracle, AZ, United States - 4-1-E_D | ecosystem: Engineered > Artificial ecosystem > Mesocosm...
CCATCGTCCTGGCTGCGGTATCGGTTTCGTGGGCGTGTGTGACCGTAGAAGGCACGGCGACCATCAAGAAGGTCGTTCACAAGGGTGAGGTCAGTTGCTCGGGCGACGGTCAATGTGCGGCGCCCGGGGACATCGTCAAGGTCAGCGGGGCGGAGGCGGCCCCGAATACGAGGTTCTTCCTTCATTTTCGGAACTACGAGCGGACCTCGGCCACCTACTATCACTTCGTTCTCACCGGAAGCCACTGCCTTGGAAACGCGGTCGAAGACGACGTCAGGATCAGCCGGCGCGCCAGCATGTCCGACGCCGAAGGCAACATTGCAGTGACGAACGGCATCATCCCGCGCGCCGCCAAGTCTTCCAGCGAGTACGGCGGCCTCCTGGGCCCGGCGCTGCTGTGCTTCGTAGACACCACCGAAAACATCGTCACCGCCGGCGACACGTTGACGATCATCTAGAGGTCGAACCGCGCCTCCACGTCCCCGTGGCCGGTTACTCCCCGATCGACGACGTCGGGGTTGCCAGCTTCGCTTTCTGGGCTGGCAACAACACCTCTAGGGCTGCCTCGGCAGGCTGTACCCCAAGACATTCGTAGTAATCGACCCACGCGGCAAGAACGCCGCGATCGTAGTGGGCGGGATGTACTTCGGAGAACCGGATCCGACCAGCGGAAGCGTGGATTAGACAGTCGTCGGGCGCAAAGTATCGGCCAGCCCGGACCATCTCGCCCAGACTGTTTAGGACGCGGGCCGCAGCTTGGGGCGTCACTCCCGTTACCAACAGCTCCGGATGATCCCAACCCGCTGTTAGACCGATGGTGTAGGCCCAAGCCCGGTTAATTGGGACGACCTCGACGTACTGGATGAACCAGCCGTAGCGCTCGATGATTCCGTGGATGTCGAACCTGACTTCATCGAGGGTTGCGCCCTCATCGCACATAATGCACATGCCTGCATTCTGACGACCCCCAGTGACAAATTGGCTTTTCCAAGAGCGGGTGGACAAATTCGGCGAGGGCGACAGGACGAGCGTTGCCTTTGCGGCAAATCCGGCGCCTTGCGCATGATCAGAGGAAGAGCGAGATAGAGCCGGGGAGGGTGTGTGATTCCACCGGATAGTGGACACGGCTGATCGGGCATGTCGCGGGACATAGTGGACACCCCTAGTCCGGAGGTGCCTGGTGGATGTGGCCCGCTACGTGGTCGACGCGGTGGTTCTGGAAGGCCGCAGCTACCGGGATGTCGCTCGCTCCCACGGCGTGTCGAAGTCGTGGGTCGCAAAGCTCGTGGCCCGCTACAGATCAGGCGGCTACGACGCGATCGCGCCGCGCAGCAAAGCCGCCCACCGGGTCGCCAACCGCAGTTCGGAAGGGCTCGAAGAACGCGTCGTGAGACTGCGCAAGGAGCTGATCGATCAGGGCTTCGATGCCGGTGCTCAGACGATCCACTACCACCTCTCGCTCACCGATCCTGAGCCGCCGGCGGCGTCAACCATCTGGCGCATCCTCAAACGGCGCGGATTCATCACCCCGGAGCCGCACAAACGACCGAAAAGCTCCTACATCCGGTTCGAGGCGCGCCTCCCCAACGAGACGTGGCAGGCGGACGTCACCTTCTGGGAGCTCGCCGACCGGACCAAGGTCGAGATCCTCGACGTGATCGACGATTTCTCGCGCGTGTGCGTCGCCTCCCAGGTGTTCTCCGTCACGACCTCGCCCGACGTCGTCGAAACCCTCTACAACGCAGGCGCCACCTGGGGTCTGCCTGCCTCGATATTGAGTGACAACGGCTGCATCTTCACGGCCAATCACCGCTACGGCTTCTCGGCATTCGAGTCCGAGCTGTTCGCGCTCGGCATCAAGCCCAAGCACTCGCGTCCCTATCATCCCGAGACTTGCGGGAAGGTCGAACGCTTCCACCAGACCGTCAAGCTGTTCTTGGCGAAGCAACCCAAAGCGACAGCGGTTGCCGAGCTGCAAGCGCAGCTTGATCGCTTCGTTGCCTACTACAACGAGGTGCGGCCGCACCGCGCCAAGGGTCGCAAGCCGCCCAGAGTTGCGTTCGACTCACGCGACAAGGCCTTGCCTCGCAAGCTCGACGTGACGATGTCCAAGGAGCTGCGGGTGCGGCACGACAAGGTGGACATCGACGGTTCGGAGACGCTTCGCTACCGCAGCAAGCTGCACCACATCGGCATCGGCAACAAGCTGCGAGGGACGAGAGTGATCATGCTCGTGGCCGGCCGTGACATCCGGGTGCTGTCGGAAGACGGAGAGCTGCTGCGGGAGCTGACGCTAGATCCGAGCAAGGACTATCAAGCTCGAGGACGGTCGTGAAGGTGTCCACTATGCTCCGCGACATCTGTCCACGATGTCCCGCGACATCACAGGCGTGGGTCGCCAGGGAATCGAACCCTGAACCTACGGATTAAGAGTCAGTCGAACGACGATTTCGTGACCTGCTGTTTTTCCCGAGAACCGCTGCTGACCTGGGAGTTTGCTACTCATCATCTTTCGTTGTTTCGCATCATTTTCCGTCGTCTCGCGGACTTTTTGCGGACCGGCCTCGTTGGATGCAACATCGCGAAGAACTTGATCGACGCGCGCGGACCCTCCGATTTCTCGCGTTTTTTCGGACCTACGGATTGCCTGTTCGTTCGAACGATTTCAAAATGCCGACGATGGCAGATCTCAACGTTCGGATCGACGCGGCCGATTTCTTGGGGTTCACCTGCACAAACGGCGCCCAGAGAAGGCCTCAGAAAGTCCGCACTTGACAAGGCGCCCGAAGGACTTCGCCGATCGCGAGGGCCAAAGTCCGCAGAAAGTCCGTCAGGTCACTCGCCGGCCTGATCCTCGAGCCAGGCCATGACGTCCGAGAGCCGAAAGCGGAGGTGCTTACCGACCCGGAAGGCCCGAGGGCCCGTGCCCTTGTAGCGCCAGCAGTAGAGCGTGGTAACGGGGACGACGAGGATCCGAGCAACCTCCTCGGTGGAGAGCAACCGAGACGAAATGTCGAACGATGACGTGAGTACGTTCTGCGTGGGGTCCGAATCGAGATCCTTCTTCGTCTTGGCCATCGCCGTCTCCTTCCAGTCGCCGTTGAGCGGCCGGAAGCAGGGCCATAGGGGCCGAGTGACAAGGGTGACCCCTGGGTCATCTCGCAGAGACGCGAGTACCGGAGGGAACCGAGGAACGGAGCGCCCTTGCGGTCGGCACCGGCTCTGCTAGAGAGCAGCGATCGGCGACGGGAGGCGGTGATCGGAGAAGAAGGAGCTTGTGGCTGAGAGCCCAGGGCGGCATGTCGACCCGCCACTGGTGTCGTTTGCGCCTACCGGCAATGTCTGGTTCGGTAAGGATGGACCGCTGAGCGGCGGGTTCACTGCACGCTGACGAGGCAAGGGGGAGGGCGGTTGGCGGACGTAGTCGTTATCGAGAATCCCATCCTCAACTCCCCGTACGAGGCGCCCAAGCGTCACTTCAAGTTCACCGACGAGGGCATCACCGATGAGGTCGTCGACGAGCGCCGCAAGAGCTCCTATTTCATCCCGATCCCGGCCTCAAAGCGACGCGGCAAACAGATGGTTATCGACACCGAGTGGACCGAGGATCGGATCGAGGAGAACACTTGGATCAACCGGGTCCGGTTCGAGGTGGACCGGTGGCGGATAGGCGGCCGGGCGGGCGTGACGCGGACGACAAGCCGACTGCTCGATTACTGGACCGACCCCGACCGTGAGAACAAGCTGTTCTTCTGTCAGATCGAAGCTGTCGAGACGGCGATCTATATCGCCGAGGTTGCCAAGAGGGCTGGCGACACCTGGATTGATAACGATCTCAAGCGGTTCAATGAGGACGCGAACCCTGGGCTCTTCCGCATCGCACAGAAGATGGCTACCGGCAGCGGCAAGACGGTCGTCATGGGGATGCTTATCGCGTGGCAGACACTGAACAAGATCGCCAATCCCCGAGATGCGCGGTTCTCGGACTCATTCCTCGTCGTCACGCCGGGTATCACGATCCGTGATCGCTTGCGTGTCCTGCTACCGAACGATCCCAATAACTACTACCGGGAGCGCGATTTGTTACCGCCCGACCTGATGGCGGAACTCCACAAAGCCAAGATCATCATCACGAACTTCCACACCTTTAAGCCTAGGGAGCACACGGTCGCCGGGAGGCTTACGAAGTCGATCCTTGGTGCGGACCAGACGAGCGCGTTCACCGAGACGGCAGATCAGATGGTGCGTCGTGTGTGTCGTGAGTTCGGCAACAAGAAGAACGTGATCGTCATCAACGATGAGGCGCATCACTGCTATCGGCGCAAGCCCGATGCCGAGGAAGAAAGGTTGTCAGCGGATCAGAAACAGGAAGTGAAGATTCGGGAGGAGGAGGCCCGGATCTGGATATCGGGACTCGAGGCGGTCAAGAAGAAGATCGGTATCAAGGTCATCTACGACCTCTCGGCTACGCCTTTCTTCCTGCGCGGCTCCGGCTATGAGGAGGGGACCCTTTTCCCGTGGGTTGTATCGGACTTCTCGCTCATCGACGCGATCGAGTCCGGAATCGTGAAAGTCCCCCGCGTGCCGGTCGCGGACGATGCGATGACCGGGAAGAGCCCGACGTATCGGGATCTGTGGCTTCGTATCCGCACGGAACTCCCAAAGCGAGGACGCAAGACTGATGCAGTATCGGGGACCCCAAAGCTTCCCGCCGCACTCGAAGGCGCGCTGCTCAGCCTTTACGGCAACTACGAGAAGTACTTCAAGCAATGGCACGAGGTCGAGATCGATGGTGCCACGCCGCCGGTTTTCATCGTTGTTTGCTCGAACACAAACGTCTCCAAGCTCGTCTTCGACTGGGTCGCTGGTTTCGATAAGGAGATGAAGGACGGTTCGACCGTCCCGGTTCCTGGCAGCCTCGACTTGTTTTCGAACGTCCAAGACGGCCGGTGGACTTTGCGACCGAACACAATCCTGGTCGACTCCGTCCAACTCGAATCAGGCGAGGCGTTCTCGTCGGACTTCAAGAAGATCGCCGCGACCGAGATCGAGGAGTTCAAACAGGAATACCGCGAACGCTTCCCCGGGCGCGACATCGACGATGTTTCGGACGAGGATCTGTTGCGCGAAGTCATGAATACGGTCGGCAAACCCGGCAAGCTTGGAGAGCACATCCGCTGTGTGATCTCAGTGGGGATGCTGACCGAAGGCTGGGATGCCACGACCGTTACGCATATCTTGGGCGTCAGAGCTTTCTCAACTCAACTCCTGTGCGAACAAGTCGTCGGTCGCGGACTTAGGCGCATGAGCTACAGCCCAAACGAGGAAGGGATGTTTGAGCCTGAGTACGCCGAGGTCTACGGCGTGCCCTTCTCATTCATCCCCGCTGCCGGCACGAATCCCAATCCCCCCAAACCCAAGGTCCTCACGCGAGTTCGGGCGCTTGAAGAGCGGGCCGAGCGTGCCATCACCTTCCCGCGCGTGATCGGCTATCGCTACGGAATGGCCGGGGACCGATTGGAGGCCAAGTTCACGGAGGAATCCAAACTGGCTCTTTCTACGCAGGATGTTCCGAGTGAAACGGAGTTGCAACCGATAGTAGGGGAATCGTCGCTCCACGACCTCGCCGCGCTGAAGAAGATGCGCGAGCAGCAGATCGCGTTCAAGATCGCGAAGCTGGTTCTCGAGCAGTACTTCTCCGACGACCACTCCGTAGCGGTTGTGGCGGGCAATGGTGATAAGCCGAAGGAATCAGAGCCGTGGCTATTCCCACAGCTTCTCGAAATCGCGACGCGGTGGCTAGATGAGTGCGTGGTCCTCAAGGACAACACGTTCAAGCAGATGCTTCTTATCCAGGAACGGGCCTATGACGCCGCCGACCGCATCCACAAAGCGATTTTCCGAGCCCAGGCAGAAGGAGCACGACTCTTGCCGATCCTTGCTCCGTACGATGTTGAGGGTTCGAGTTCGTCCGTCGATTTCGATACTGCCAAGGAGGTCTGGCCGACTCGCGTTGACAAGTCTCACGTGAGTCACGTTGCCTTGGACTCTGGCTGGGAAGCGAAGCTCGCCGACACGCTGGAGAAGATGGATGAGGTGTCTTCGTACGTAAAGAATCAAGGCCTCGGATTCCTGATTCCTTACGCGATTTCTGGACGTGAGCACTCCTACATTCCGGACTTCATCGTGCGCTATGACGATGGTGAGAAGTTGGCGTCGGGAGAACCCGATTACCTAAATGTCGTTATCGAGGTCTCCGGTCAGCGCGAGAAGAGGGACAAGAAAGCTAAGTCCGAGACGGCCCGGACTCTATGGGTTCCCGCAGTTAATAACCACGGTGCCTTCGGTCGCTGGATGTACATCGAAGACGCTGACCCTTGGGATGCTGCTAACACACTGAGGGCGGCGGTCGAGGCGTTCCGCAAAGAGGAGGAGCTGATTGGTGCCGGCTAAGCGGACGACAAAGAAACCGACGCCGGTAGAGGCGACGAAGCACAAGGACAAGCGCAGAAACATCCCCACTGAAGAATTGAGCGACTTCGTCAAGTCTGACGAGAGAGCTCCGACCAAGGTCCTCTATCCGCGCGACCCGTCACTAGACCCACAACTGGTCTGGAAGGGAAAGGACGAGCAGGACTCCGAGGAACTAGAGGTTCCTGCTGTTCCTATCTATATCCAGGAAAAGGTCCACCCCAAGGCCCTTGTCGAGAACTTACGCCGCACGGCCGAACAAGAGAGCGATGAGCCTGAACTAACTCTTTTCGACGACTTCAACGGCCTCGAATTCGAACAGGAGATCGACTTTTATCAGCACGAACACAACTGGTCTAACCGCATGATCCTCGGGGATTCCTTGATGGTTATGGCGTCACTCGCTGAGAAGGAGGGATTGAAGGGACAGGTCCAGATGATCTATGTGGACCCCCCGTACGGGATCAAATTCGGGTCGAATTGGCAGGTCTCCACGAGGAAGACAAGAGTCCGCGATGGCAAGGCGACCGAGCTCACGCGCCAGCCCGAGCAGGTAAAGGCTTTCCGCGACACGTGGGAGCTCGGTATTCACTCATATCTTGCGTACATGCGTGATCGGCTGGCAGCAGCCCAGGAGTTGCTAGCCGAAAGCGGCAGTGTCTTCGTCCAGATCGGAGATGAGAACGTCCACTTGGTGCGCAGCCTGCTCGATGAGGTTTTCGGAAGCGAGAACTTCATTTCACTGGTTGCCTTCAAGAAGACCTCAGCGGTAGGCAGTTTCGCCGGAGGAACTGTCGTCTTGCCCGGCACAACCGACTACGTCCTTTGGTACGCGAAGGACCGCGGGCAGGTGAAGTACCGACAGCTATACAGACAAAAGGAACTCGAGGGACCTGGTGGTGGTGCATACCGACTCGTTGAGGAACCCGACGGCACGCGGCGTCCCGCCACGAAGGAGGAACGTGAGTCGGGGATATCGACCGGACGGTTTCTTCGGCCCAGCCCAATGACTTCCGACATGGTGCGAGAGGCTCAGACGACAGTCTTTCCTGTCGAACTCCACGGAAGGACCTTCACTCCAGGGACGAAAGGTTGGAAGACGAACAAGATCGGCATGGAGCAATTGCGGCGTGCCGAGCGCTTGATGTCGACCGGCTCGTCGCTTGCCTATGTTCGCTATCTCGATGACTTTCCGGCTTTTCCTTTGACCAACCTATGGTCGGACACCCAGTCGGGTAGCGGTATGGAAAAGGTCTACGTGGTTCAAACGAATACGAAGGTTGTCGAGCGATGCCTGCTCATGGCGACCGATCCTGGCGACCTCGTCATCGACCCCACGTGTGGATCGGGGACGACGGCGTATGTTGCGGAGCAGTGGGGTAGACGGTGGATCACTGTCGATACCTCGCGCGTCGCGCTCGCACTCGCGCGGACTCGTCTAATGACCGGCCGCTTTCCCTACTACCTGCTCTCGGATTCCTCAGAGGGTCTGAAGAAGCAGATGGAGATTGACGGCAAAGTGCCGGATGAGATTCCCCAGACGAACGAGGACATCCGTAAGGGCTTCGTCTACAAGGCCATTCCCCACGTGACTCTGAAATCGATCGCTAATAATCAGGACATCAAAGAAGGCATGTCCCGCGGAGAGATTGACGCAGCGATTGCGCGTCATGCGGAGAAGGAAATCCTGTACGACCAGCCATACGAGGACGCGAGCCGCATCCGAGTTACGGGACCTTTCACAGTCGAGAGCTTGTCGCCACACCGCGTTCTTTCACCAGATGAGGAGCGCCCAGTGCGGGAATTCACGGAGGAGTACGACGCGGGTCAGTTCGCGCGCAGCATCATCGAGAATCTCAAGAAGGCAGGGATTCAAAACACGATCCGAGATGAGCGACTGGTATTCGACATGCTCGAGCCCTATGCCGGTCGGCACATCCAGGCTGCCGGTGACTTCACTGACAAGGATGGCAACGTTCTGCGCGTTGCAGTTTCTATCGGACCGGAACACGGAACGGTAGGAAAGGAACAACTTCGAGAGGCAGCGAAGGAGGCTCGCCGAGGCGAGGGCTTCGAGATGCTGATCGTATGTGGGTTCGCCTTCGATCCGGCCGTTCCAGAGGCGGCCAAGGAGTACGGGGAACTGATTGTCCTTCCCACCAGGATGAACCCCGACCTCGCTATGGGCGACGAGCTGCTGAAGAAGACCGGAACGGGGAACCTATTCATGGTCTTTGGTGAACCTGACCTTGACGTGGAGCAGGAGCATGGGCAAGTCACTGTCGAAATCCGAGGCCTCGACATCTACGACCCGACAACCGGCGAGATTCGATCCTCGTCGACCGATGACATCGCGTGCTGGTTCATCGACACCAATTACAACAGCGAGAGCTTCTTCGTCCGCCACGCCTACTTCACTGGCGACGACAAGCCGTATGAAAAGCTGAAACGCGCGTTGAAGGCGGAGATCGACGAGCCGGCTTGGGAATCGCTCTACTCCACAAAGAGCCGTCCGTTTCCCACGCCTGAATCAGGCCGCTTCGCGGTGAAGGTAATCAACCACTACGGCGACGAGGTGCTGAAGGTCTACGACCTTTAGGCAGGTCCGTGAGCATGGCACATTCCCAGAATGAGAAAGTGGAAGCGTGGCTACGGGAGCTCCATCCTTTCATCGAGTAACGACCTCCGTTCGTCCGGGTCGGTTCGCCGTTGCCATTCCGCCAGAACAGGATTGGCTGCCGGCTGCTGATCACATGCTTGAGAATTTCAGCCGCTTGTGGGGCGGAAGTGGGTCCGTGCTGTTTTGTTGTGAGCAGGACGGAGAAATCGCAGAGCCCTTCTGGAGAATCCTTGAGTACTTCGATCCCGATCGGTTGGGTTACTTCCTAGCGACGCTGCAGGGGCTGAGGCGATTCGCACCAGATCGTTTCGAGAGATGGCTTCATGGTGCCGCCGAACGCTGGGCGGCCCAGAGTGATTCCACTACTTATGACGAAGCTCGAGACCAGCTTCTTCGATCGGACCACATCCTCACCTCGCCTCTTAGAAACTGGGAACCTCCGGTTGAACTCAAGGAACTAGTGCGTCGCCGCCTGGCCCCGTTGGATGCCGAGAATCCATTCGATCGTGCCTGGAAAGAGGACGCCAGACCCGACAACGCAATGATGCAGGTGTCCACAATTCGGGAATTGGGTGAGGAACCGGTTTTTTCGTTGCGGGCGCGGGAGATTGACCCGCGCGTCGATCTGATGCTTGTGGATCGAATTGGCTCAGTATCCCCAGGCCATGAGGGGACATTGGCCGAAAGAGGTGTGGCGGTTGCTCATCGGGAAGCCGAGATGGCGCACCTCGGTCACGTCCTCGATATCTGCTGGTCCAAGGACGTCTCCAATCGCCTGGCCCTTGACGCTGCTTTCCGAGCTGCGTCAGGCGAACAGACCGGTCCGGCTTGGTCCGACTCTCACCTGAATCGAACACCGTTCGCGCTGGCGGAAACGGCTTGTGGTTGGTACACGCTCGGCGCGCACCGTCGCCGTCGGGACTCCCTGGTGGTTGTCGCGGGTGACACCGCGGCGGACTATTGCTTCGCGATGGGGCTCAACCGACTCTTTAAGCGGGCCCTGTGGATGCCGCTTGAGTTTCTGTCCAGTTCTGATGTTCTGCCCGGCGAGGTTAGATCTCACCTCGCGCACTTTCTCGACCAGGTAAGCGGTTATGGGTATGGCGGAGGAGACGTCGAGAGCATTGAAATGACGTCCCTATCGATTGATGTAGCCGGCCTCGAGCCGGCGATCCAGGAACTCTCCTCAATAGCCCTTGGAGACTCGCTCTCCTCAAGAATCAGTCTGATCGATCCGGACGCGGTGACGTTTCATCGGCCCATGCGACTCCTCAACAACGATCAACTCTTTCGTGATCGCTATGAGCCCTTTGTGGAGGGGCAGATGGCGGGTGTCCTCGATACACCCCGCCCGGAAGGTGTGACCGAAACGATTCCGATGGAGTTCACCTGGCACATGGATGCATTGATCGACCAGGTTCGTCTTCCTCCACGAAGTTGCCTCAATGAGGCGATGCATGTGGCT
>Ga0247719_1001315_pt1 | contig 10547 bp, 11 predicted proteins | sample 41E_DmetaG_FD_189046 | JGI IMG/M metagenome (GOLD analysis project Ga0247719, IMG submission 189046) | Soil microbial communities from hillslope of Landscape Evolution Observatory, University of Arizona, Oracle, AZ, United States - 4-1-E_D | ecosystem: Engineered > Artificial ecosystem >...
TCTGCCGCCCGACGACCCGGCGGTCTACCGGATGCTGCAGGAGGCGGATACCGTCGGGATCTTCCAGGTCGAGTCGCGTGCGCAGATGGCGACGCTGCCGCGGCTCAAGCCGCAGAACTTCTACGACATCGTCGTCGAGGTCGCGATCATCCGTCCGGGGCCGATCGTCGGCAACATGGTGCACCCGTACCTGAAGCGGCGGCAGGGGCAGGAGCCGGTGACGTACCCGCATCCGTCACTGGAGCCGATCCTGAAACGCACGCTCGGCGTGCCGCTGTTCCAGGAGCAGTTGCTGCGGATGGCGATGGTCGCGGCGGGGTTCAGCGGCGGCGAGGCGGAGGAACTGCGGCGCGCGTTCGGCTTCAAGCGCTCCGAGCAGCGCATGCAGCAGATCGAAGGGAAGCTGCGTGCCGGCATGGCGCGGCAGGGGATCACCGGCGACACGGCCGAAGCCATCATCCGGTCGATCACGTCGTTCGCGCTCTACGGCTTTCCCGAATCGCACTCGGCGAGCTTCGCGCTGCTCGTGTACGCGAGCGCGTATCTGAAGGCGCATTACCCCGCGGCGTTCTACACCGCGATGCTGAACAACCAGCCGATGGGGTTCTACCACCCGGCGACGCTCGTCAAGGACGCGCAGCGCCACGGCGTCCGGTTCGCGCCGATCGACGTGCAGGTGTCCGACTGGCTGTGCCGCGTCGAGCCCGACGGCTCGGTGTGTCTCGGCCTGATGTACGTGAACGGGCTGCGCGAAGACATCGGCCGCGCGATCGCTGCTGGCGGCGGCGCGGCACGCGCGACGGGGCACGCGGACCGTGCTGATCGCGGCACCGGGCCGGACGTCGTCACGCTGCACCGGTGTCCCAAGTGCGGGTGCGACGATGCCTCGATGCTGGAGAAGACGCCCGACGACACGTGCTTCTGCAACATCTGCGCGCACGAGTGGGTCCCGACGCCGCAATTCGAGGACGCCGGACCGCACCGCGGGGGTCGCGTACCGGATACCCCGCAGCGGTTTTCGTCGATCGAGGATCTGATCGCGAAGACGGGCGCGCGGCGAGACGAGCTCGCGACGCTCGCCGAGATCGGCGCGCTGAATTCGCTCGGCTACGACAGGCGGAGCGCCCAGTGGCAGATCGAACGTGCCGTGCGTCCGGCGGGTGAATTACTGGAGGCGGCGGAGCGGCAGCCACGTGAGGCGTCCGGGTTTGGGAGTTGGCAGTTGGGAGCTGACCGCGACAGTCCCCTGCGCCGAATGTCGGCGGCCGAGCGTCTGATGGCCGACTACACCGGCACGAGCCTCACGATCGGCCCGCATCCGATGGCCCTGCGCCGGCCGGAGCTCGCGCTGCGCGGCGTGCTCCGCGCGGCGGATCTGCCGCGCGGCCGCCACGGCCGGCGCGTCCGCGTCGCCGGCGCGGTCATCACTCGACAGCGTCCGGGCACCGCGAAGGGGTTCGTCTTCCTCACGCTCGAAGACGAAACCGGCATCGCGAACATCATCGTGCGTCCGGATCTGTTCGCCGAGCTCCGTCGCACGATCGTCGGCGCGCCGTATCTGCTCGTCGAAGGGGTGCTGCAGATCCAGGAAGGGGTCACGTCGGTGAAGGCGGATCGGGTCATCAGCCTCACCGGCGGGCCCGCGCCGGAGTCGCACGACTTTCGATAGGAGTCAAACGCCAAACGCCAAACGCCAAACGCCAATGCCCACATGGTCGGGGCGGTGGACCGGAAACGGCCCAGCCCTTGCAACCTGTGGCTCACAGCCCGGCCGTACCTGACGGCCGAGCTTGGAGGATGACTGCAGCAGTGCCCGCGACTGGCGCCATACAGCGTTCCCGCTTTCACGGCATCCGCCGTGCGTCGCTGATGCTGGCGCTCGCGCTTCTGCTCCTGGCCTGTCGCGCCCCCGCCATCCGCTCCACCCTTCCGGGCCCGCCGACCCCCGAACAGATGGCGGAACTCTGGGTCGAGCCCGAACGCGGCCGCGACCTCTTCTACGGCGTCGGCGGCCGGCGCCTCGCACCGGATCCCGCGGCCACCTACACGGTGATCGAGATCAAGCGCGGCGGCTACAGCCGCGGATACACGCTGCGCGGCCCCGGCGACCGGGAGTGGAGCGCGAAATTCCCGCCCGAAGCGGGCACCGAAGTCATCGCCTCGCGGATCCACTGGGGCATCGGCTATCACCAGCCGCCGGTGTACCTGATGACGAACTGGACGGCCCACAAGGCGACCTCTCCGAACCCGCAGCTTCCGGCCCGCTTTCGGGAGAAGAAGCCCGATCTGCACGGACTCGACGCCGGCGAGTCGTGGTCGTACTACCGCAACCCGTTCGTCGGCACGCGCCAGATGAACGGGCTGCTCGTCCTGCAGGCGATGCTCGGCAACTCCGATCTCAAGGAGACACAGAACGTGATCTACACGCTCGACCGGCCGCTCGAAGGAGCGCGCCGGTGGTACGTGGCGCGCGATCTCGGCCACACGTTCGGGCGCACGGGGGTGCTCGACGCGCCGCGCGGCGACATCGACGTCTTCGAACGGACGCCGTTCATCCGCGGCGTCGAGAACGGCCGCGTGCGATTCGAGTACCGGGGCCGCCACCGCGAGCTGTTCGACGGCATCACGCCCGCCGACGTGCGGTGGATCTGCGAGCGTCTCAGCCGGCTCACCGACGAGCAGTGGCACGACGCATTCCGCGCCGGGGGTGTCGAACGCCCGCTGGCCGACCGGTTCATCCGCCGCATGAAGCAAAAGATCGCCGAAGGCCTCTCCGTGAGGGACGACTAGGATGCGCTGCGCCGTACGCCACCCGCTCATTGCCGCCCTGTTCCTGGCGCTCCTGGCCGTCGAGCCGGGCTCATGGACCGCCGTCCACCTCGGTGCCCCCTCGGTCGTCGCGGCACAGACGCGTCCCGAGGCGCTCCTGCAGGAGAAAGAACGGCCGCCGGATCCCCCGGATACCGACAACCACGGTCCGCATCCGCTGCACGAGATCGACGACGCGATGGTGCGGCTGCCGCTCGCAGCCCTGCTGGGCGCAGCGCTGGCGCTGCGGCCGAGGCGCCGCGGCACGCCGCCGCGGACGGCCCCCGTCGTGCAAACGCAGATCGTGCTCGCGGTCGTCGGCGCGGTGATCATGATGGTGATCGGCGCCAGCCTGGCACGGGCCTTCGGCATCGTCGGGGCGGCGAACCTGATCAGGTACCGCTCGAAGATCGACGATCCCAAGGACGCCGTCGTGATGCTCTGCACGCTCGCCGTGGGCCTCGCGACGGGCGTGGGGCTCTACGCGCTCGCGATCTTCTCGACCGTGTTCCTCGTGGTGGCGCTCGGCATCATCGAGTCGTTCGAGCCGAAGACGGGCAAGCAGTTCGACCTCAAGGTCCGGGCGGGGGAGCAGACCGACGAACTGCGGCCGCAGATCGAGGGGATCCTGAAGCGCTTCAACCTCCGGTTCGAGCTCCGCACGTCGTCGGACGAAGAGGTCGTGTACGACGTGACGGTGCCGCTCGAGCTCAGCACGGACCGGGTGACGAACGCCATCCTGAAGCTCGACCCCGATGGCCACGCCGCGGTCGACTGGTCCGAGAAGAAGAAGAAGACTCCCTAGCGCCGATCCGTGAAACTCATCATCCAGCCAGACGACGGCATCGCGCCCCTGCTGCGGGCGGTCAAAGGGGCGAAGAAGTCGATCGACATCGTCATCTTCCGCTTCGACCGCGACGATCTCGAAAAGGCGATCGAGGCGGCGGTGGCGCGTGGCGTGACGGTGCGGGCGCTCATCGCGCACACCAACACGGGCGGCGAGAAGACGCTCCGCAAGCTCGAAGCGCGGCTGCTGGCGGCGGGCGTGACGGTGGCGCGCACGGCCGACGACCTTCCGCGGTATCACGGCAAGCTGCTCCTGGTCGACAACGCGCTGTACGTGCTCGGCTTCAACTACACGAAGCTCGACATCGAGAAGAGCCGCAGCTTCGGCATCGTCACACGCGACGCGCGGCTGGTGAGGGAAGCGGCCGCGCTGTTCGAGGCGGACGCGACGCGCCAGACGTACGCGCCGATGCACGACCGCCTGGTGGTGAGCCCCGAGACGTCGCGCGCCCGCCTCAGCGCGTTCATCAAGGGGGCAAAGAAGCAGCTGTGCATCTATGACGAGAAGCTGACCGACAACCTGATCCAGCGGCTGCTCGAGGAGCGGGCGAAGGCGGGTGTCGAGATCCGCGTCATCGGAAAGGTCGAGAAGACCATCCCCGGCGTCGAAGCGCGCAAGCTCAAGGGGCTGAGGCTGCACGTCCGCGCGATCGTCCGCGACGGCGTGCAGGCGTTCGTGGGCAGCCAGAGTCTCAGGAAGCTCGAGCTCGATCGCCGCCGCGAGGTGGGCGTGATCGTCGGCGACACGCGGATCGCGAAGAAGATGCTCGCGGTGTTCGAGGCCGACTGGGCGAACGCCGTGGCCGCGAAGCCCGCCGACCCTGTCGCCGCACTCGAAGGGGCGGGCTGATCGCGCTTACTTCCGCCGCGTGATCACGCCCGAATCGACGACGCGCCCCGTGCGAGAGATGGCGTTGAAGTACATCTCGTCGCCGAGGATCTCCGCGACCATGAAGCTGTAGTCGGTGTCGAAGCCGGCCGCGGTAATGGGGCTGTCGCGGAGGTTTCCTCGCCGCAGCTTCCCCCCCGCTCCCACCACGAAGTAGACGATCCCCTGCTGGGGCTTCACGCGCTCGTAGAAGTGATCGTGGCCCGTCAGCACCACGCTGACGTTGTACTTCAGGAACAGCGGCTCGAGGACTTCGCGCAGCCGGATGTCGGAGCCGTGCCGGCCGCCGGACGAATACAGCGGGTGATGGAAGAAGGCGATCTTCCAGTCCTCGCGCGCACCCGCGAGCTCCTTCTCCAGCCACGTCACCTGGTCCGGCTCCATGTACCCGCTCTCGAGCGCGAAGAACCGGACGTTCTGCTTCGGCGCCTTGAACGAGTAATAGAGCTTGCCATCCATGTTGAACAGCTTGTAGTTGCGCTGCTCCCGCGAATCGTGATTGCCGAGCGAGGCGTAGAACTTCACGCCGGCGTCGAGCAGCGCCTTGTACGGCGCCTCGAACTTGCGCGCGAAGTCCTGCGGGCGCTCGGACCCATAGATGTTGTCGCCCGTGGTGACGACGAGTTCGTAGGGGAAGCGCTCGCGGACCCTCGCCATTTCCGCCCCCATCTCGAACTGGGCGCGGCTGGCGGTGCCGAAGTCGCCGAGAACGCCGAACTTGAGCGAGTCGGGCGCGTTCGGGAGGGGTGTTTCAGCCTGGCGGGAGGCCGTCGGCTGCTGCCCAGGGGTGCCCTGGACTTCCACCGGGCCGCGCGTGGGCTGCGCGGCGCAGCCCCCGAGCATCGAGACGAGAACGCAGAGGCCAGTGAACGTGCGAAGTCGCATACGTCGAGTCGTGCTGCTTTACACCGGCAAGGCCTTGTCGATGTAGTCGATGATGATGTGCGCGCGAACGTCGAGCAGAATCAGGCGGTCGTCGATGAAGCGGTACTCGAGCTCCGGCGGCAGCCTGGGGAGCGACGCCAGCACCTGCGGCGGGACGGTGGAGAGCGGCACCTGATCAGGATATCGCCCGTTGAGCGTGATCTTCACGCGGCCCGGGTTCTCGTCCTGAATCGACGCCACGAGCTGCTTGCCGTCGGGGCCGCCGAAGACGCGCCGCAGGACCGCCTTGATCGAGGCTTCCGCCTCGGTCCCGAAAATATCTCCGCGGCGGGCGGTCGCTCGCTCCGTCTGGATCAGCTTCGCCAGCGTGCGCTGGTGGGCGACGATCTGTTCCGGCGTCGCCTCGGCCGGCAGCTTCGGGAGCGTGGCGGCGAGCCGGTTGTGGAGTTCGAGGTATTCCCCCACCCGTTGCACGAACTGCTCGTAGCCGCGCTGCTCCTGCTGCGACTGGAGCTGCGCCTGCGGCGGCGCGATCTCGTCGGCCCCCTTGGGCTTCGCGTTCGTGCTGTCGGCTTTTGCGCAGGCCGCGGTCAGCACGAGAAGCACGAGTGCCGCGTGGGCGAATCTCATCTGTTACCCCCTGTAGTTGCCGAACTGCAGCGCAACGCCGAAGTCGTGTTCGCGGAGCACGCGGATGGCCTCCTGCAGGTCATCCTTGGAGGGGGAGGAGACACGCACCTGGTCGGCCTGGATCGCCGCCTGCACGCGCTTGAGCTTTCGCTCCTTCAGGAACTTGACGATCTCCTTGGCCGCCTCGCCGGGGATGCCCTGCTGCAACGTAATCACACGGCGTACCGTGTCGTTGGCCGCACGCTCCAGCTCGCCGGGCGTGAGGTTCTTCGTCGGCACGCCGCGGCGGACGAGCCGGCTCTGCAGGATCTCCCACAGCGCCGTCATCTTGAACTCGTCGTCGGCGATGAGCGTGATCGTGTTTTCGCTGCGGTTGAACTCGATGGCCGCGCGGGACCCCTTGAAGTCGTACCGCTGGGCGATTTCCTTCCTGGCCTGGTTGACGGCGTTGTCGACCTCCTGGAGATCCACGCCCGAAGTGATGTCGAACGATGCGAGAGTCGCCATATGAGCTCAACCGGATTATATAACCGGCTGCTCAGGTGCTCCCGGTAAGTCTCGGCAACTGATGGGGTTAGCGCGCGCTCAGCTTGATGCGCCGTGCCGCGGATGGTTCAATGGACGGGAACCCCGGTAATCTGCGAGGAAGGTCCCGCCAGGGAACCCCTGCGCCGAGGAGCAGTACAGCCAATGCACCAGAACGACGTGATGCGATCGGGCCTCAACCGGCGGGCGTTTCTCGGCTTCGGCGCCGTTGCCGCCGCCACCGCGCTGTCGCCGCTGCGCACGTACGCCGAGCCGCCGGCCGTCCGGAAGGCGCCGGTGCGCACGTTGTCGTTCTTCAACACGCACACGGGCGAACGCCTGACGACGACCTACTGCTGCGATGGGAAGTACGACCCGGAGGCGCTGAAGCAGCTGAACTACATCCTGCGCGACTTCCGTGTCAACGAGGTCAAGCCGATCGATCCAGGGCTGTTCGACCTGCTGCACGAATTGAGCGGCACGCTGGAGACCGACCGCCCCTACCACATCATCTCGGGCTACCGGTCGCCCCACACGAACACGCTGCTGCGGACGAAGGGCGGGGCGACGACGGGTGTGGCGTCGAAGAGCCTGCACATGGTGGGGAAGGCGATCGACATCCGGGTGCCCGGCGTGAAGCTGGATCACCTGCGGGGCGCCGCGCGCTCCCTCAAACGCGGCGGCGTGGGCTACTATCCGGCGTCCAACTTCGTGCACGTCGACACGGGCCGCGTCCGCTTCTGGTAACGCGCCGCGGAGCCACTCGGGGGACGGCAGCCTCGCCGGCAGCCGTCCCCCGTCTCACGTACCGCCGCCCCGCCGCTAGCGTCCGGCCGCGGCCACGACTGGAAGCGCGACGCCGTCGTCTGGCGTTCCATCGGGCTTCCTCACCTGCAGGATGATCGACAGCCGCTCGCCTTCGAAGAACGGCCCGTAGCTCACCTCGATTCGGCCGTTTTTCACCGTTACCGGCTCGCGTGAGAGGGGGCTCCCAGCGGGTGGAGCCGCCCGTTCGCCTTCCGCCTTCGCAGTGGCGAACGTGCTGCTGTACCCGCCCGCCGGCGGCAACTGCACCTCGATCGCTTCACCGATGGCGGCGGTGAGCACTTTCCGCCCGCTCCCGCCCCGGCCCGGCCGCGAGGGGGGACGCGAGGCGGGCTGCTCGAGCACGTCGGAGCGGTACGTCTCCAGTTCGAGCACCACGCGCCCGTCGCGCGTCAGCCGGCCGCGAATGCTGCCGCCGACCCGGGTCGCCACGCGGAAGTCGTACTGGTCCGGCTGCAGCTTCGGTACCTCCGCGTGCAGCGGAGGGAAATGGAACTCGGGGGCCGTTCCCTGCAGGGCGCTGAGAATCACGTGCCGGCGTTCCTTTCTGCCGGACCGGTCTTGCCGGACCAGCCACAGGTCGTACCGGAGCACCGTGTCGGCGAGCGCCGGATCCTCTCTCGTCTTCGCCGTCACCTCGAAGGCGACGGCGACTGTGTCGCAGGGGGGGCCGCTCCTGCCGTGCACGAGGTCCAGGAACTGCGTCTGTCCCTCGCCGAGGGTCAGGCGCTGCTTGCCCGATGCAGCGGGCGTCGGCGATCCCCGGTCGAACCGCTGCCAGTCGAAATCGACGACCTGCCGCCCGCCCTCGTGTGACACCAGCGTGTGCGAGAACTTCCAGGCGTGGAGCGCGGTGTCGAGCCCCCGCTTGTCCACTTCCGTCAACGTTCCACCGCGGCCTGCGGCGCGCATCACGCACAGCTGCTCGTCAGCCGTGCCAACCCGCCCCGCGTGGACCCAGGCAGAGAATGTCTCTCCGGGCTTGTTGATCGTTTCCCAGGCGGCGTCGCGTCCCCGTGATCCGTCGCTCTTGACCGCGCGAAGGCCGACGTGCAGCACCGGTTGCGTGCCGGTGTCCTGTGCGATGGTTGGCGCCGGCAGAGCGGAAACGCCGAACGAGAGCCCACCCACGACCATCCACGTGCGCATCTGCATGACGATCTCCTCAGTTGCTCGGGTGCCAGTCGACACCCGGTTCGAAGCGTTCGACGCGCGCCGGCTGCGGCGGCGCGGCTGGATCACGAGCGTCCGGGCGCCACGACACCGCGGTCAGCAGTCCGGCCATGAAGGTCAGGACGAGGGCCGCCGCGGCGGCGGCCCACCGGAGGACGCGCCGCGGGGGACCCGCCGCGCGGAGCCGGTCGAGGGACGCCGGCAGCGGCGCGGCGTCGGCACGGGCGGCGTTTCGCAGCCGCACGAAGTCGACGAGCGCCGCACGAGCGCCCGCATCCTCCAGGGCGGCCGCCACGGCGGCCGGATCCACGGACTCCCCGTCCACGAGTGCCGACAGGATCTCGGTGTACGTCATATTCATGTGAGTTGCTTCCGTAGCGCGAGCCGCGCGCGATGGAGTCTGGACCGGACGGCGTCGGCCGTGAGGCCGCACGCCGCGGCAATCTCTGCGTACCCCAGACCGCCGACTTCCTTCAGCAGAAACACCTCGCGGTCGTCATCGCTCAGCGTCGCCAGCGCCGATGCCAGCTCCAGCCCGAGCGAGGCGTCGCCGCGACGGCCGGCATCTTCCCGGAGTTCGGTGACCGCCGGGGTGCGTGTCCGCGCCCGCAGGTGATCCCGCGCGAGGTTGCGCGCGATCTGAAACACCCATGCGCGTTCCTGCCCGCGCGCCGAGTACGCCGCGCCGAGCGCGCGGAGGAACGTCTCCTGCGTGAGGTCTTCGGCGGCCATCCCGTCACGGACGAACCGTCGGAGAAACCGGAAGACCGGCTCGCGATACGCGACGAAGAGGTGATCGACCTGCTCCCGGTTCACCCTGTGCTCTCACTGGTGAAAACGAACGGGCGCGGCAAACCTCTCAGAGCGGCGCGTTTTCCCGTAAGATCGAACGCCGAGCATGATCGAGAGACGCAAATCCAGCATCCAGGGTTGGGGAGTATTCGCTACTCAGCCGATCAACAAGAACAAGCGCATCGTCACTTACGACGGCGAGAAGATCACGAACCGCGAGAGTCTGAAGCGGGAGGCGAAATACCTCGAGAAGGGGCACATCTGGTGCTTCAAGCTGAATCACCTGTTCGTGCGGGACGCGGCGGTCGGCGGCAACATCGCGCGGTACATCAACCATTCGTGCCGCCCGAACTGCTACACGCGCATCATCGGCGGCCAGATCTGGATCATCGCCGCACGGAACATCCGGAAGGGGGAGGAGCTGACGTACGATTACATGACCGGGGGGACGGCCGAGATCCCGTGCCGCTGCCGCCCGGGCTGCCGCACGCAATTGTGAGGACTCAGGCGGCCGTGCATCTCTTCTACCTCCACGGCTTCGCCTCGTCGGCGGGCTCGAGCAAGGCCGCGTTCTTCGCAGCGAAGCTCCGGGAACACGGCCTCGCGCTGCACACGCCTGATTTCAACGTACCGGACTTCTCGACGCTGACGGTCACGCGGATGGTGGACCAGGTGGTGGCGGAGATCGAGGCCCTGCCGCCCGGCCCCGTCGTGCTGATCGGATCCAGCCTCGGCGCCTTCGTGGCCGTGGCGGTGGCGGGCCGACTGAAGTCGGCCCCTACCGGAGCTGCCGGAGCCGGCTCGGTGACGTCCGCCTCGGCGCCGGGCGGCCGGCAGGTCGACCGCCTCGTGCTCCTGGCGCCGGCACTGGAGTTCGCGACGCGCCGCGACTTTCAGCTCGGCGACCGTTCGCTCGAGGAGTGGGAGCGGACCGGCACGACGAACGTCTTCCACTACGGCTACGGCCGCGTGGTGCCGGTGCACTACGCTCTCTACGTCGATGCCTGCGGCTACGACTGCCTGAACGCGGCGCTCGACCTGCCGATCCAGGTATTCATGGGGCGGAAAGACTCGGTGGTGGACCCGGCGGGGGTGGAGAGGTGGGCGCGCCGCCGCCCGAACGTCGAGTTGCACCTGCTCGACGACGACCACCAGCTCGGGGCGAGTCTTGAGT
>Ga0247719_1001316_pt1 | contig 10545 bp, 10 predicted proteins | sample 41E_DmetaG_FD_189046 | JGI IMG/M metagenome (GOLD analysis project Ga0247719, IMG submission 189046) | Soil microbial communities from hillslope of Landscape Evolution Observatory, University of Arizona, Oracle, AZ, United States - 4-1-E_D | ecosystem: Engineered > Artificial ecosystem >...
TGCCTGGCTGACTACCGCGCGCTGCGCGAGCGCTACGACATCCTGACCCTGGCCAAGACGCCCGAGCTGTGCACGCAGGTGACGCTGATGCCGGTCGAGGCCTTTGGCGTGGACGCAGCCGTTATGTTCGCCGACATCATGTTGCCGCTCGAGCCGATGGGCGTCGAGCTCGAGATCCAGCCCGACATCGGCCCGATCATCCACAACCCCATCCGCTCTCCTGCCGACGTCGACCGGCTGCGCCTCTTCGAGCCAGCCGAGGAGGTCGGCTTCGTGATCGAGGCGATCCGGCTGGTCAGCCACCAGCTGGCCGGGCGTCACGGCGTGATCGGCTTCTCCGGCGCGCCGTTCACCCTCGCCTGCTACATGATCGAGGGCCGGCCCTCGCGCGAGTACGCGCTGGCCAAGTCGTTCATGTACCGCGAGCCTGCGGCGTGGCACGCGCTGATGGAGAAGCTGTCGGCGGTGATCGTGCGCTACCTGCGCGCACAGGTCGCCGCCGGCGCCCAGGTCGTGCAGCTGTTCGACTCGTGGGTCGGCGCGCTCTCGCCGTCCGATTACGCGCTCTACGTCCAGCCGCACGTGCGGCGCATCTTCGAGGCGCTGCCCGACACGCCGACGATCCACTTCGGCACTCACACCGCGGCGCTGCTCGAGCTGATGGCCGACGCCGGCGGCGACGTGATGAGCATCGACGCGCGCCAGTCGCTCGACATCGCCTGGGCACGGCTGCCGGAGGGCCGCGGCGTGCAGGGCAACCTCGATGCGACACGCGTGCTGGCCGGCTGGGGAGCGACGGAGGAAGGGGCGCGTGACGTGCTCCGGCGCGCCGGTGGCAGGCGGGGCCACATCTTCAACCTGGGCCACGGCGTGCTGCCCGAGTCGGATCCGGGACTTCTGCGCCGGCTGGTCGACTTCGTCCACGCTGAGAGCACCAGATGAGCCGGCTGGGCGTGCTGCTCATGACCTACGGCTCGCCTGCCTCGCTCGACGACGTGCCCCGCTACATCCGCGCCGTGCGCGGCGGCCGCGACGTGCCGCCGGACGTTGTCGAGGAGATGCGCCGCCGCTACCGGGTCATCGGTGGCTCGCCACTGATCGCTATCACGGAGGCCCAGGCGGCGGCGCTGGAGGAGCGGCTTGGCGGCGAGGCCATCGTGCGCGCGGGCATGCGCTTCTCGCCGCCGACCGTCCTCGACGCGCTGCGCGAGATCGCCCGGGCGGGCGCGACAGCCGTCGTCGCGATCGTCATGTCACCGCAGTTCTCGCCGCTGCTGATGGGCGGCTACGGCCGTGCCCTCGACGAGGCTCGAGCGGAGATCGGGCCGGGTGCCCCGGAGGTCATCCTCGCCGGCTCGTGGCACACCCAGCCCGCCTTCATCGAGGCGCTCGCCGGCCGGATCGCCGAGGCGCTGGCCGGGCTGCCCGTCGCCGAGCAGTCCACGGCACCGGTGCTGCTGACGGCTCACTCGCTCCCCCGCCGGGTCGCCGAACAGGAGCCGGACTATCTCGCCCAGCTCGAGCAGACAGCTCGCCTGGTCGCCGAGCGCGCCGGCCTGCCGGTCGAGCGCTGGACGTTCTGCTGGCAGAGCGCCGGCCACGAGCCGGGCGAGTGGATGAAGCCCGACTTCGCCGACCTGATGCCCGAGCTCGCTGCCGCCGGCCACCGCTCGGTCGTGGTCGCGCCGATCCAGTTCCTGGCCGACCACCTCGAGATCCTGTATGACGTCGACGTCGGCGCGCGCGAGCAGGCCGAGGCAGCCGGCCTGCGCTTCAGCCGGATCGCGTCGCTGAACGTCGAGCCGCGTTTCATCGACGCCCTGGCGGCGATCGTCAGCCTGACGTCGCGCCCAGCGTCAGCCCTCGCTTGAGCTGCCGCCGCCCGACCAGGAACAGCAGCAGCGTCGGCAGCGCGATCAGGATCGAGGCCGCGGCGACTACGTTGTAGTCGGTGAAGAACTCGCCTGACAGGTTGGCCAGCGCCGTCGTCGCCGGCCGGCGGGCGGTCGTCTGTGTCAGCACCAGCGCCCACAGGAAGTCGTTGTAGACCCACGTCGCCTGGAGCACGGCGAGGGCGGCCAGCGCCGGCCGGGTGAGCGGCAGCATGATCGACCACAGCAGCCGGCCGATCGAGGCACCGTCGAGCCGGGCAGCCTCGAGCACCTCCGTCGGCACGGCCTTCATGAAGGCCGCCAGGACGAAGGTCGTGAAGCCGAGCTGGAAGCAGGCGTTGATCACCACCAGGCCGGCCAGCTGGTCGAAGAGCACGCCGTTGTCGCTCAGCGGCGGCGGCACGGGCAGCGACAGGTAGAGCCGCCACAGCGGCACGATGAGGACGTGCGGCGGCAGCAGGTTGGCGGCGGTGAAGAAGACCAGCAGCGCCACGTTCCAGCGCCAGGCGAAACGGCTGACCACGAAGGCCAGCGCCGCGCCCAGCAGCAGCACGGCAGCTACGGCGGGCACGACCACCGCCGCGCTGACCGCGAAGTGGCCGAGCAGCTCGCCGTCACGCCAGGCGGCGGCATAGTTGTCCAGCGTCAGCTGGCCGGGAAGCGAGACGTAGCCCCGCGCGGCGGTATCAGCGAATGGCCGCAGCGAGGTGTAGGCCGCCCAGGCCAGCGGGAACAGCCAGAGCGCACAGCACAGCAGCAGGAAGCCATGCAGCGCCAGGCGGCGCCGCGACCTGTGACCGACCGGCCTTGGCGTCTCGCGCTCGGGCAGCGGGATCGGCGCGGCCAGGCTCACGCGGCACCGCTATCGCCGCGCAGGGCGCGGCGCAGGTACAGGGCGATGGGCACAACCGACAGCAGCAGCAGGATGGTCGCCGCGGCTGACGCGTAGCCAACGCGCGTCGCCTCGCCCAGCAGCCCGTTGGCCACGATCGTCGACAGCAGCTCCAGGCCGTTCTGGCCGCGGTTGATGACCCACGGGATATCGAACGCGCGCAGCGCCTCGATCGCAGTCACCACGACGATTACCACGTTGACCGGTCGCAGCACGGGCAACGTCACCCAGCGGAACGCCTGCCACTCGGTGGCACCGTCCATCGCGGCCGCCTCGCGCAGCGTCGGGTCGGCGCTGCGCAGCCCCGCCAGGTAGAGCAGCGTGATGTAGCCAACGTGACGCCAGCCGCCGGCCACCAGCGCAGCCCAGATGTTGATCTCGCGGTCGCCCAGCCAGTCGATCAGCTGGCCCTGGGTGGTGCGGCCGAGCAGCTGATTGAGGAAGCCCTGCTCCGGCGCGTACTGGAGCTGCCAGATGAAGCCGACCAGCGCCAGCGACAGCACGACCGGCAGGTACAGCGCCGATTCATAGAACGCCGACCCGCGCATGCGCCGGTCGAGCAGCACGGCGAACAGCACGCCCAGCGGTGTGGCCACCAGGCCCAGGCCGGCCAGCCAGATGAGCCCGTTGGCGATCGCCCGCCAGAAGGTCGGGTGGATGGTCAGCAGGTCGGCGTAGTTGCCCAGGCCGACGAAGCGCATTTGCTGGATGCCGCCGATGCCGTCCCACGCCACCAGCGAGAGCAGGATGGATGCCACGGCGGGCAGCCAGATGAAGCCGCCCACGAGGATCAGCGGCAGACCGACGAACAGCCCGACCGCCAGCCGATCGATCGCCGCCCTGCCGATGCTGATGGCCGCGCCCTCTAGTCGAGCGAATCCCAGAGCTGCTGGACGCGCGCCAGGAAGGCGTCGAGGTCCTGCTCCGGATGCTGCAGGAAGTCGCCCAGCATCGCCTGCATGCCGTCAGCGCCGGCGAAGTCAGGCCGCGTGTCGCGATCGAAGAACTGGGCCAGCCGGCCGGCGCCCGCGATGACCTCGATCATCTGCCTCTGGAGGTTCGAGAACGCGCTCGTGTCGGCGCCGGTAGCGGTCGGGATGCGGCTCGGATTGGCCATCACGTAGCTCGACTGGGCGGCCGGCGTGGCCAGGTGGCGCAGCAGCTCGCGAGCCGCGGCGGGGTTGGCCGGCGCCCGGCTGAGCATGAAGCCGTTGATTGGCGCGTCGATGGCCATCTCCGCGTCGAACTCGGTGCCCAGGCGCGGGAAGGGAAAGATCTCGAGGTCCTCGCGCTCCTCCGCGGTGGCCTGCTCGGCGGCAAAGGTGCCCAGGAAGACCATGCCTGCCTCGCCCGTGAGCATCGAGCGTGCGGCCTCCTGCCACGTCCGGCCGAGCGCACCCTGCTGGTGGAAGGGCAGCAGCGCGCGCCATTGCTCGAAGGCCGCCCGAACTCGCGCGTCGGTCCAGCGCTCGCGGCCCTCGAGCAGCGCGAGGTGGAAGTCGTGGCCGTTAAGGCGCAGGTTGATGATGTCAAAGGTGCCCATCGCCGGCCAGCCCTCGCGGCTGCCGAAGGCGAACGGGACCCGCCCGTCAGCCTCCATCCGCCGGCACAGCTCGAGCAGCTCGGCGAGCGTCTCCGGGCGTGCGTAGCCGGCTGCACGCCAGGCGCTGCGCCGGTGGACGATGACCCACGGGTAGGTGATGAACGGCACCAGGTACTGGCGGCCGTCGTTGCCCATCGCCGCGCGTCGCGCGGCGTCGCTCTGGTTGGGCAGGTCAGCCCAGACATCGCTGATGTCGGCCACCAGCCCGCGCTCGGCGAAGAAGCGCATGCGGTTGCCGCCGTACCAGCTGAAGACGTCGTCCGGCGTGCCCTGCAGGTAGGCACCGATGCGCTCCTGGAAGGGGCCGGGGGCGACGGTGTTGACCACGACCTCGGTGCCGGTCCGGGCGCTGAACTCGTCGATGACCTGCTGCAGCGCCCGGCGGGGCACATCGTCGGCATAGTTCGAGCCGAGCGTCAGGCGGCTGGTAGCGTTGGGCGACGCGGCCGGCGAGCACGCGCGCAACAGGCCGCCGATCGCCACCAGCCCGGCCAGCCCGGCGGCGCCACGCAGCACCCGCCGGCGGGTGATGCGGACAGCCTCGCGCCGGGGTACCGGATCTGCCGCGCCCCCGGTCATGGGTCGGCCTGGTCAGGCCGGGGGCACAGCGTCGGTCGACAGCCGCAACGGCGCCACATCGGCGGCCGCCAGGCGGCTGTTGGGCACGATCTCGAAGTGCTCTGCCGTGCCCTCGATCAGCAGGTCGCTGTGGCGCGTCGCAATTGGCTGGCGAATGTTGCCGCCGGTGGCTGCCTCGATACGCCGCCAGTCCGACCATGCCGAAGCGGTGATGAAGTGCTCTGTGTCGAGCATCCCAAGGAAGAGCGCCAGCGGGCCCTGGCCGGCGGCAACGTCGGCCAGGGTGCCGTCGCGCACTGCCTCGAGGTAGAGCGCGGAGTCGGCAGCCTTGGCCTGACCACGGAAGATGCGCAGGATCACGGGCTCCTCGGCTGCCTCGAAGGTCAGCGCCACGGCGGCCGTCGCGATCTCGACGACGGGCTGGGCAACGGACTCATGGCGCTCGAAGGGCAGCACGGCGGCCAATCGCTCAGCAGAGGTGCCGTCGCCCCAGATGCTGAGCACGGCCCGCGCTCCGGCCTGCGCCTCCGTCCGGCCGGCGAAGACGTAGCGCAGGGCGCGCTCGTCCGCCAGGCCTTGCAGCATTCCCTGGCGCAGATACTGGTCGATCACCTCCCCCGGCGCCCCGGGCTGGAAGGTGAGCAGTCTGATCAGCACCGCGGCACTCGCTGAACCCCTCCAACGGCACGAAGTCGCGTCATTCTGTCACTCCGCGGCGTGGCCGGCAATGCCGCAGGTGAGCTGATCCTGTGAACGACCTGCGGGCAGGCCGCTAGAGCTTACGGATGAGGCTCACGCCGTCGCGGATGGGCACGATCACGCACTCGACGCGCTCGTCGTGGGCGACCACCTCGGCGAACTGGCGCAGCGCCTGCGTGTCTGGCGAGTCGTCAGCCGTGTCGAGCACGCGCCCCGACCACAGCACGTTGTCGGCAGCGATCAATCCGCCCGGCCGAACGAGCGGCAGCACCGCCTCGAAGTAGTCGAGGTAGCTCGTCTTGTCAGCATCTATGAAGCAGAAGTCGAACGGCCCGGCCAGGCCACGCAGCGTCTCGATCGCCGGCCCGACTCGCACCTCAATCTGATTGGCGTAGGCCGAGCGCGCGATGAAGCTGCGCGCCATCCGCGCGTGCCGCTCATCGAGCTCGCAGGTGATGAGCCGGCCGTCGGGCGGCAGCGCCTCAGCCATCGACAGCGCCGAGTAGCCGGTGAAGGTGCCCACCTCGAGGACGCGTCGCGCCCCTACCGCCGCCACGAGGATCTTCAGCAAACGCCCCTCCAGCCGGCCGACCATCATCTGGTGGGACTCTGAGAACTCGCGGGTGGCGGCCGCAAGCTCGCTCAGCAGCGCCGGCTCGGGCGAGCTGTGCTCGGTCGCGTAGGCCTCGAGCTCCGGATCTGTGATGTCGCGCATTGCAGCAGTCTGCCACGCCCTGCCGAACGGCCCGCGGCCTCCCGACCGGCGACACCGTTGGCGATCTCGGGCCCCAGCCACGAACACTCGCACGGAGCGAGGACCACGAAGCCTGGCGACGGGCTTCGGCTCTTCCCGGACCGCTCTTGCGCGTTGAGAAATGCAAGACCCACGCCTCGCGGCGTGGGTCTCGTCTCAGGTTGAGCGACCGGGGGGCGACGTCTCCGTCAGCTCACGTCCCGATCACCGGGCTATGCCGGCGCGCGTATCAGTGCTGATGTTGCCGGCGCGAGGCCGGGTGGCGAGGTTGCTCCTGCCGAGCGATTCGTCCGCCGTGTTCGGCAGCACACGCGAGGCACTCAGGCCTCGACTGCTCCGATCGTCTCTATATTCCTGGCGGTTGCGGTCGTTCGTCACGGTCGCACCTCTCTCCCCAATCCTACTACCGGCGCGCAACCCCGCTCAAGGCAGCTGGTAGACGCGGACGTCGTCGAAGGCGGCCTCGACCAGGCTGTCAGCGCCGCGATCGGCGGCCTCGAAGAGCAGCCGCACTTCGCGCCCCGCCCAGGCGTCGAGGTTGAGCGTCAGCGGCGTCCACTTGGCATTCCGCTGGGCCCGGCGGCCAGGCTGGCTGAAGAGCGGCGTGGCGGTCTTGCCGTCGAGCACGCTGATGCGGAAGAAGTCGACGTTGCGTGCGCGGGTGTCGTGGGCAAAGGCGTAGCGCAGGCTGAGGCGCCAGCCCGTGCCCGGGCCGATGGTGAAGCTCGGCGAGGCGACCGAGGTCACGCCGCCGTCGACGTCGTTGGCATTGGCGCTGGCGCCGCGCGCGAGCCCGGTGGCGAAGGCTGCCCGGCCGCTGGGCGTGACCGCACGCTGCTTGACGCCGGCGCCCGTGGCCGAGCGGGCGGGCACGCCGCGCGCGAAGCGGCCGCGCGTGGCGGTGTCGGTGGCCAGCGGGTTGACCTGCCAGCCGCGGCCGGTCTCGAAGTCGTCGTTGAGCGGGCCGCAGTGGGTCAAGGCCAGGCCCGCGGCGCGGTATGGGCAGTCGGCCTGCTCGAGGAACCACAGCACCGCCTCGCGGTTGCGGCTCGTCTCGGCAGCCGCCTCGGCGAGGGTAGGGTAATAGCGGTTCTTGAAGGCGGCCAGCTCGAAGGTCACGGCGAACACGCGGTGCTCATGGTAGAGCCAGTCGTCGTGGTCCCCGTCAACGACGTACAGCCCGCTGCCCTTCATCGCCCGGTAGCCGTTCCGGCCGGCCATCTGCCTGCCCAGCGCGGCGAACGCCTTGTAGTCGTCGGCGCTCATCGTCCTGGGGACGGCCGTCCGTGTGTATGTGTATGGCCAGAGGACCATCTCGCCCGCCGAGTGGAAGGTCATCGACAGGCTGAGCTGCTGCCGAGCGCCAACCACGCGGCTGTCGACGAAATCGCGGTAGGCCGCCGTCTCGGGCGCGACCCAGGCTGCCCAGCCGCGGTATTTCTCGTTGGCCGGGCCATCGCTTCCTCCGCCGCAACACCGCCACATGAAGCCGAAGTTGCGGTTCAGGTCGATGCCAACGCTCGAGCTGCCCTTGATCGGCTGGCGGTTCTTGCGCCAGCGCTTGGGCGTGCCTGCCGACAGGTCGTAGTCGGCGCCGTCCGGGTTGAGCGTCGGGATGACGTAGATCTCCGTGCCGTTGACGATCCGTCGGATGCGCGCTTCGGTGTCGTAGCCAGCGGTCAGGGCGTCGACCAGGTACAGCGCCATGGACTGGCTGATCCACTCGCGCGCATGGATCTGGCCCATCACCACCACCTCGGGCTCTGGCTCATCGAGCTCGACGTTGTCGCTGATCTTGAGCGCCCAGATCTCGCGGCCCTCGTGGCTGCGGCCGATCGACAGCTTGCGCACGATCGACGGGTACGCGGTCACGACGGCGTCGAGGTGCTCCGCCAGCGCGGCCGAGGTCAGCAGGTGGTCGAGGCCTGCCGGTCGGGCGCGGACGAGCGGGCTCGCCACGGGCAGCAGGCTGACGGCGAGCAGGAGTGCGGTGAGCGCACGCGCGTGGCGGCCGAGTCCTGGCTGCCCGTGCCCTCCTCCCCTCGACATGGCCGCAGGTTCGCAGTCCGGCGCAGGCCGGGGCAATGGAACGATAGGCCCACCCGCAACAGCCGGCAGAATGCTGGCATGGAACGGGACGGCTCAGTGCGGATCGAGTGGCAGGCTGATGGCTTCGTGGCGATCCACGTTTACGCGCGCTTCTGGCCGCGCTCCGAGCTGGCGAGCTTCGCCCAGCGCGTGGCTGATGTCGCGCTGACCAATCGGACGCTGGCCGACCTGCGCCGCGGGCTGCGCCGCGACCTAGGTGGCTCAGCTTTCGAGATGGAGGCACCCGATGCCGATGCGCCGGATCGACGCGTGCGCGTCGCGTTCCACCCGCCGCAGGGCACGCCCAATCCAGATCCTGACGTTGGCGGCCTGTGAGCCATTCGGGCCGCGGGTCAGCGGTTGCGGCGGATCGCCAGCCCGGCCATGTTCAGGCCGCGGAACAGGTTGACGTCGACGCAGCCGCGAATGCCGGGCACTGACCCGCAGTCCGACACCTGCCAGATCGTCCAGCCGCGGCCGGCCCAGTTGGCGGCCGGGACGGTCGGATCGCTGGCCCGCCAGTGGGCGATCCATAGCCGGTAGCCGTTGTTGGCGAACCAGCGGCTGTTGCCCAGGCGGTCCTTCCAGAAGGATGGGCTGGTGTAGATCATCGGCTTGACACCGAGGCGGCTCTCGACGCGCTGGAGCCAGGCGCGCGTCCACTTGACCAGCGCCGCCGGCCCGAGCCCGTTGTGGACCTCGAGGTCGAGCACCGGCACCAGGTGGCGCGGCAGCAGCTGCGCCGTGCGCACGAAGTGGTCCGCCTCGCGGATGGCGTCGTTGGCCGAGCGGTCAGGCTGGGCGAAGTGGTACGCACCGAAGAGCAGTCCCCGCGCGTCGGCCAGCCGGCGGTTGCGCGCGTACTGCGGGTCAACCCATGCCTGCGCCTCGGTCGCCTTGGCGATCACGAAATGCACGCCGGCGCCCTTGACCGAGCGCCAGGTTATGGTGCCCTGCCAGCGCGAGACATCGATCCCGAGCAGGTGCCCGGCGCGGGCCTCGGCGATGCGCGCCGACGCGGTCAGCGGGCTCGCGGCGGCAAGGATGATGGCGGCCAGCGCAACGAGCGCCAGGCGAGTCGGCTTCATCGTAGGTGTCCCCTCCGGTCGCCGCCCAGTCTGACGGCTCTGACGCGCACCGTCAGGCCTGACCATCGGCCGCGCGTAGACTGGACGATGGAGGTGCCGATTGTTCCTGTTCAAGCAGCGCAGCGCGGAGATGCCGTCGCCCGACAAGGCGCTCGCCGGTCGGACTACGCCGATGCAGGTGGGCGAGACGCACTACGTCAACGGCTCCAGGATCACGCCGCCCTACCCGGCCGGGAGCGAGACGGCGGTGTTCGCCGCCGGCTGCTTCTGGGGCGTGGAGAAGACGTTCTGGCAGGTGCCAGGCGTGATCACGACGGCCGTTGGCTACGCCGGCGGCTACACGCCAAATCCGACCTACGAGGAGGTCTGCTCCGGCCGCACCGGCCACGCCGAGGTGGTGCGCGTCGTCTTCGACCCGGCGCAGGTGTCGTATGAGGAGCTGCTGCGGCACTTCTGGGAGGAGCACGATCCAACGCAGGGCATGCGCCAGGGCGGCGACGTGGGGACCCAGTACCGCTCCGCGATCTACGCGTCCTCGGACGAGCAGCGTGCCGTGGCCAACGCCTCGCGCGAGGCCTACCAGCGCGCGCTGACAGCGGCCGGCTTCGGCGCGATCACGACCGAGATCGCCGACGCGCCCGAGTTCTACTTCGCCGAGGACTACCACCAGCAATACCTCGCAAAGAACCCGGCGGGCTACTGTCCCGACCACTCAACAGGCGTGGCCTGCCCCGTCGGGCTGGGCGTCAAGGCGGCGGAACGAGGCTGAGCAACGCCACCGACGCGATTGTCGGCCGCGTTTATCACCACTACTTTTCGCGCCGGCTTTCGCGGGACGACGCGAACGGCCCAGTCATGTTTGGAGCGAGCTCGGGCGCGTGGCATGCGCCGCACTTGAGCCTGGGAAGCGCGGCCGCGGCGCCCTCGGCGCTCGAAGAGCCGTTGGCAGC
>Ga0247719_1001317_pt1 | contig 10539 bp, 8 predicted proteins | sample 41E_DmetaG_FD_189046 | JGI IMG/M metagenome (GOLD analysis project Ga0247719, IMG submission 189046) | Soil microbial communities from hillslope of Landscape Evolution Observatory, University of Arizona, Oracle, AZ, United States - 4-1-E_D | ecosystem: Engineered > Artificial ecosystem > Mesocosm...
GTAGAGGAGGCCGACGGCCACCATGGGCAGGCCGCGGTCCGACGCCGTCTTCACGATGTCGCCGGCCAGGACGCCCAGGCCGCCGGAGTAGAGGGGGAGCGACTCGTGGATCCCGTACTCGGCGCAGATGAACACCGCCGGCCGGCGCCGGCTGATGCCGGCGGGCAGCTCCGCCTCGCGGGCCGGCGGCCGCAGGACCCTCCGGGCCACCTCGTTCATCCGGACCAGCAGGCCCTCGTCCGATGCCGCTCGGGCCAGCGCCTCGTCGTCGGCCTCCTCCAGCAACCGCACCGGGTTGTGCCCGCAGACCCGCCACCGGTCGGGGTCGACCGCGGAGAACACGGCGTCGGCCCCCGCTGCCCAGCTCCAGCCGTAGTTGTAGGCCAGGGCGCCCAGGCGGGCGAGGGGCGCGGGCAGCCGCTTGGCCAGGGCGGCCGCCGCCCGCTCGACGTCGCCGGCCCCGGCGAAGGAGGCGGGGGCCGCAGCAGGCATCGTGGGATTCAGGCTAGGGGGTCTTCGCCGCCGGCGTGGGGGCCCCGTCGCTCGGACGCAGGGCCTTGAGCAGGTCGACGCCGGTGGCGTTCTCGATCTGCTCGGTCAGCCCGATCACCGCCGCCGGCAGCTGGCCCATGAACCCGGGGATGCCCGTGCCCTGGCCGCCGCTGTCGATGATCGACACCTTGTCGATGTCGACGGCGCCCACCACGGAGACGATCTTGTCCATGAGCTCCGGCAGCATCCGCAGGACGAAGACTCGCTGGGCGTCGGCCCCGGCGGCCTGGTACTGCTCGACCAGCCGGCGGAACACCTCGATCTGGGCGTTGCCGTCCTCGATGATCTTGGCCGCGTCGCCCTTGGCCGCCAGCTCCTTGGCCTCACGGTCGGCCCGGGCGGGAGCGACGACGTCGGCCTCGAGGCGTCGGGTCTCCAGCTGCACCCGCTCGACCTCGAGGGTCTGCTCGGCGATCACCCTGGCCTTTTCGCCGGCCACCCTGGCCTCGGCCTCGGCCGCGCCGGCGATGGCCTCCAGTTCGGCCTGGCGCACCCGGAGGGCGTTCTGCTGCTCGACGATCTTGAGGTCGGCCTGGGCGGTGGCGATCTCGGCCCGCTGGCGGGAGAGGGCCTCGGACTCCTCGGCCTCGGCCTTGCGCTGGGCCTCGGCAACCCGGGCCTCTTTCAGCACCTCGGCGGTCTGGCGCCGGCCCACGGAGTCGAGGTAGCCGACCTCGTCGGTGACGTTCTGGATCTTGAGGACGTCGAGCTCGAGGCCGAGGGTCTTGATGTCGTCGTCGGCCTCCTCGATGAGGGTCTGGGCGAACTTCAGCCGGTCCTCGTTGACCTCCTCGGGCGTCAGGGTGGCCAGCACGCCCCGGAGGTTGGCCTCCAGGGTCTCCTTGGCGATGTCGGCGATGTGCTCCTGGTCCACGTCGAGGAACCGCTCGACGGAGTTCTGGAGCAACCCCTCGATGCTCGACACCTTCACGTTGGCGATGCCCTGGACATGGAGAGGGATGGCGCCTTTGGAGTAGGCGTTCTGGACCGACACCTCGATCGGGATGGTGTTCAGCTCCATCCACGACACCCGTTCGAGGAGCGGCACCCGCATGGTGCGCCCGCCCCGGATGGCCCGGTAGCCGACCGTGCGCCCGTCGCTGAGCTGGCGGGAACGGCCGGAGATGACGGCCACCCGGTTCGGGGGGCAGATGATGATCAGGCTCTTGATCGTGGCGATGATCGCCAGGATGACGACTGCGACGACTGCGCCGATGATGAGGCCGGTCATGGTTCGACTCCCTTGCTTGAGGTCAGTTGAGCTCCGGGTCGAGGCCGGTGACGCTGGCGATGCCCTTGCGGACCTCGACCACCAGGACGGGGTCGCCCACCTCCAGCCCGGCGGGGGCGCCGGGCAGCGCGTGGGCGGAGAGGTGGATCTGCTGGCCGCCGACGGTGACCGAGATGCGGCCCCTCTGGTCGCCGGTCAGGGGGACGACGACCCGCCCGATCTTGCCCGCCAGCTGCTCGTCGTCGACCTCCGTCGTCGATTCCGACCGCCGCAGGTAGGCGAACGCCGTGCTGTTCAGCGCGCCGGCGAAGGCGCCCACGCCGGCGGCGGCGACGAACGTCGTCCCGCCCCCGACACCTGCGGCCCCGAGGGCGAGGCCGACGACGCCGAAGGCGGCCAGCACGAACGCGATGGTGGTGAGGGGCAGCAGGCGGAACATCACGCCGGCGATGCCGTCGTCGGGCCCGTCCTCGTTGCCCGACGCCAGGAACCAGATCACGAGGGGAACGCCGGCCGCCGCCGCGAACAGGTAGAACCCGGTCACCGGGCCGAACCTAACCCACCCCCGCCGGCAATGGGTTGTCGGCCCGCCCGGGTCAGCGCGAGAGCCGCTCCAGGACGCCCCGAGCCAGGCGGGCCAGGGCCTCGCAGCCCCCCGAGCTGTGGGGGACGCTGGCGGCCACCAGGAAGCGCCGGCCGGTGCGAGATTGGATGACCGCCACGTCGAGGCAGTCCAGCTCGGCGGCGTCGCCAGGCTTCGACCAGATCTTGGCGCCGGCCCCCAGCGCCTTGGACACCGCCGGCGGGAAGAACCCCTCCGCTTTGAGGAGGGCGCCGGCGAGGGCCTTGACGTCGGTGGGGTCGAGGTCGAAGCGTTGTTCAGGCGGGATCTCGTCGTGGAGGACGATGCGGCGCACCGACTCGGCCATCTCGAAGAGGTTCGAGCAGTTGCCCTCGCACTCCGGCGTGCGCTCGCTCTTGCGCACCGGCACGTAGGCCCGCCGGTCGCCTTCCTCGAACACCATGGCCGGCGATTCGTCGAAGGGAAGGCCCCCGTAGGACCGGCTGATCGACGTCACCGGGAAGCCGTTGCGGGCGGTCAGGAACTCGTCGTTGAGGTGGTCGACGCCGGCGATGCGAACCAGCAGGTCGTAGTCGTAGTTCGAGCTGTCCCGGATGGCCGGCTCGTAGATCGACCGCAGCGTCTGGGAGGCCAGCCCGTCGTCGAAGGCGACCGTCGCCGCCCCGGTGAAGCCCAGGGACCGGGCGAAGTCGAGGGCGCCCAGCGCGGCCAGCACCTTGATCGACGACGCCGGCCAGAAGTCGCCGGCCAGTGCCCCCCCGCCGGCCTCGAACTGCTCGTAGACGCGACCCTCGGGCCCCTCGATGACCCGGACGGCGTACACGTTGGCGTCCTTGGGCACCACGTAGCCTTTCGCCTCCAGGTCGGCGTCCAACGGCACCGGACGGGAGGGCGGGCCCGACAGCGGTCCCAGGCCCTCGGCGGCGATGGCGCTCTGACGGTCGCCCGGCAGGGCGACGGTCCCCGTCCGCCCCTTGGTCTGGCCGGCGACGGACCGCACCGCCACCGCGGCGGTGGCCACGGCGAGGAGGAGCACGATCAGCAGGACGTGGAGGAAGAAGAGGCCGGGGGAGCGGCGGGGGTCCCTACGACGCTTTCGGGCTACCGTGCCGGCCATCGAGTCGACGTTCTTGTCACTGGACTTCATCTACGTCCCCACTAGAGACGTGGACAGTAGCCCCGAAGCGGCCGGGAAATTGGACGGGAGTATCGACGGGCCTTCCTGAACGCAGGCTGACGGGTTTCTCTCCCCTGGTCTAGGCCCAGTTCACACGAGTTCACACTCCGGCAACCGCCGGCACATGTGGGCTTGCTTCACTTGGTGCACATGGCAGCACGAGAGCACCGGCGGACCCTCGTCGTCGCCGGCAACGGCATGGTCGGGCACAAGCTCCTGGAGATCCTGGTCGAACGCGGGGCCACGGCGGAGTGGGACATCGTCACCTTCTGCGAGGAAGGGCGGCCGGCGTATGACCGGGTCGGCCTCAGTTCCTTCTTCAACGGGACCAGCGCGGACGAGCTCTCGCTGGTCAGCGAGGGCTTTTTCGACCAGCTCGGCCTCACCATCCTCCTGGGTGACGCGGTGGCGTCGATCGACCGGGCCGCCTCCACGGTGACCTCGACTGCGGGCAGGGTCATCGCCTACGACGCCCTGGTCCTGGCGACCGGGTCCTACCCGTTCGTGCCGCCCGTGCCCGGCAAGGACCTGCCCGGCTGCTTCGTCTACCGCACCCTCGACGACCTGGAGGCCATCGCAGAGTTCGCCGCCGGCTGCCAGACCGGAGCGGTCGTCGGCGGGGGCCTGCTCGGGCTGGAGGCGGCCAACGCCCTGCGCAGCCTGGGCCTGGACACCCACGTGGTCGAGTTCGCCGAGCGGCTCATGCCCGTCCAGGTCGACGAGGGCGGCGGCTCGGTCCTGCGCCGGCGCATCGAGGACCTGGGCGTGCACGTCCATACCGGGATGGCCACCACGGAGATCGTCGACGGGGAATCCGGCGAGGTGGCGGCCATGCGGTTCAAGGAGGGCGACGACCTCCCCGTCGATCTGGTCGTCTTCTCCGCCGGCATCCGCCCCCGCGACCAACTGGCGCGCGACGCCGGCCTGGCCATGGGCGAGCGGGGTGGTGTGGTGGTCGACGACGCCTGCCGGACCTCAGATCCGAGGATCTACGCCATCGGCGAATGTGCGTCGTACGGCGGCAGGATCTACGGCCTGGTCTCGCCCGGCTACCAGATGGCCCGGGTGGCCGCCGACCGCCTCCTGGGCGGGGATATGGCCTTCACCGGCGCCGACATGTCCACCAAGCTCAAGCTGATGGGCATCGACGTCGCCAGCTTCGGCGACGCCTTCGCCGCCGAGCCCGGCAACGAGGCCATCACCTACCGCGACCCGGTGGCCAACCTGTACAAGAAGCTCGTCCTGGGCCCGCCCGACCGCCGGGGCTACCGCAAGGTGGCCGGCGGCATGCTGGTGGGCGACGCCACCGTCTACCAGACCCTCCTGCAGATGTGCCGGGGCGACATGCCCACCCCCCAGCACCCCGAGGAGCTGATCTTCCCGGCCCACTCGGGACCGGCCACCACCGTGGGCGTCGGGGCCCTGCCCGAGACGGCCATGGTCTGCTCCTGCAACAACGTGGACAAGGGCACGATCTGCGCCGCCGTCTGCGGCGGCTGCGAAAACGTCAGCGCGATCAAGAAGATCACCAAGGCAGGCACGGGCTGCGGGGGCTGCATCCCGCTGGTCACCGAGATCCTCCGCGACGAGCAGCGCAAGGCCGGCGTGGTCGTCGCCAACACCCTGTGCGAGCACTTCGCCTACTCCCGCCAGGAGCTGTTCGACATCGTCCGGGTCCACCGGATCACGTCGTTCTCCGAGGTCCTGGCCGCCCACGGCGCGGGTGAGGGCTGTGAGATCTGCAAGCCGGCGGTGGCGTCGATGCTCGCCTCGCTGACCAACCGCTTCATCCTCGACGGCGAGCAGGCCGCCCTCCAGGACACCAACGACCACTTCCTCGCCAACCTCCAGCGCGACGGGACGTACTCCGTCGTCCCCCGGGTGCCGGGCGGGGAGATCACCCCCGACCAGCTCATCGCCCTGGGCGAGGTGGCCAAGGAGTTCAACCTCTACACCAAGATCACCGGCGGCCAGCGCATCGACCTCTTCGGCGCCCGGGTGGACCAGCTGCCCGCCATCTGGAGCCGGCTGATCGACGCCGGCATGGAGTCGGGCCACGCCTACGGCAAGGCCCTGCGCACGGTGAAATCCTGCGTGGGCCAGACGTGGTGCCGGTACGGCGTCCAGGACTCCACCACCCTGGCCATCGACCTCGAGCTGCGCTACCGGGGCCTGCGGGCGCCCCACAAGATCAAGGGCGCGGTCTCGGGCTGCACCCGGGAGTGCGCCGAGGCCCAGGGCAAGGACTTCGGCGTCATCGCCACCGAGCGGGGCTGGAACGTCTACGTCGGCGGCAACGGGGGCATGCGCCCGAAGCACGCCCAGCTGCTGGCCGCCGACCTCGACCGCGAGACCGTGTTCCGGTACCTCGACCGTTTCCTGATGTTCTACGTCCGCACCGCCGACCGGCTGGAGCGCACCTCGGTGTGGCTGGAGAAGCTGGAGGGCGGCGTCGACTACCTGCGCTCGGTGGTCATCGACGACGCCCTGGGCATCTGCGCCGAGCTCGAGGCCGACATGGCCCGCCACGTCGACACCTACGAGTGCGAGTGGAAGGCGGTCGTCGACGACCCCGAGCGCATGGAGCGCTTCCGGACCTTCGTGAACTCCGACGACACCGACCCCAACGTCGTCTTCGTCACCGAGCGGGGCCAGCCCCGGCCCGCCTACCCCCACGAGAAGCCGAACCCCGTTTTCCTGGCGATTGGAGCCAAGCCGTGACGCTGTTGGTCTCGAAGGTCTGGGTCGACATCTGCCCGCTCGAGAAGCTCATCCCAGGGCGGGGCGTGTGCGCCCTGGTCGGCGGGCTCCAGGTCGCCGTGTTCCGGATCGCCGGCGAGGAGATCTACGCCCTCTCCAACTTCGACCCCTTCAGTGGGGCGTTCGTCCTCTCCCGGGGCATTGTCGGCTCCCGGGCCGAGCGGCTCAAGGTGGCGTCCCCGATCTACAAGCAGAGCTTCGACCTCGAGACCGGCGTGTGCCTCGACGACGCCACCGTCTCGGTGCGCACCTTTGAGGTCAGGGTGGCAGCCGGCATGGTCCAGGTCGCGTCCCCTTGACCACCACGCCGCTCGAGCGCTACCTCGCCGAGCAGGCGGATCTGGCTCCGGTTGACCGCTTCTCCCTGTGCGATGTCCCGCGCACCGGGACGTGGCAGGACCGCATCCCCCTGACCGCTCCTGTCGCCGGCCAGCAGTACGCCTTCGACGTCAACCTCGACACCTGCACCGGGTGCAAGGCCTGCGTCACCGCCTGCCACAACCTCAACGGCCTCGACGAGGGCGAGTCGTACCGGACGGTGGGCTTGTTGACCGGAGGTACCGCGGCCCAGCCGTTCCAGCAGACGGTCACCACCGCCTGCCACCACTGCGTCGACCCCGCCTGCCTGAACGGCTGCCCGACCAACGCCTACGAGAAGGACGAGTTCAATGGGATCGTCGCCCACATCGAGGGCCGGTGCCTGGGCTGCGGGTACTGCACGTGGACCTGCCCCTACGAGGTGCCCCGCTTCAACTCGGCGCGCGGCGTGGTGCGCAAGTGCGACATGTGCCGCGACCGCCTGGGCGCCGGCGAGGAGCCGGCGTGCGTGTCCGCCTGCCCCAACGGCGCCATCACCATCACCGTCGTCGACACCGCGGCGCTGGCCGAGGCCGTCAGGGGCCACACCCTGGTGCCGACCGCCCCACCGTCGGAGATCACCCAGCCCACCACCAGCTACCACAGCGACTGGGGGCTCCCCGAGGGGCTCCGGGCCGCCGGCGCCACCCTGGGCGGCGGGAAGCACTCCCACGACCCTCTCGTGGCCATGCTGGTGCTCACCCAGGCCTCGGCCGGCGCTCTGGCCGTCGATCTCGCCACCGGGCACCACCTCGCCACCACCACGGCCGCCCTGGTGATGGCGCTCCTCGGCCTGGCCATCAGCATCTTCCACCTCGGCCGCCCGGAGCGGGCATGGCGGGCCCTCGCCGGCTGGCGCCACTCCTGGCTCAGCCGGGAGGTCGGCGCCCTCGGGCTGTTCGGCGGCGTGGCCTTTCTGAGCGTGCTCACCGACTCGGCCGCCGTGCAGGCGGTGGCCGCCGTTTCCGGCCTGGCCGGCGTGGCCTGCTCGGGGATGCTCTACGTGGTGACGCGCCGGCCGTCGTGGCGGGCCAGCGTCACCCTGGCGCGCTTCGGCCTCGGGACCCTGGTGGGCGGCGCCGCGGTCGCCTTCGCCGCCGGCGGGGCCGGCAGCGCCGGGCTCGTCCTCGCCGCCGGCCTGGCCGCCAAGCTGGTCTGGGAGGCGCGCTTCGTGTGGTCGGGGCGCGTGGTCCACGCCCCGGCTCGCTTCGCCCTCGGCATTGCCGCGCTGGTCCTGGCTGCGGCCGGCGCCGGCGCCGGCCTGGCCCTGGTCGCCGTCCTGGCCGGCGAGCTCATGGAGCGCGAGCGCTTCTTCACCACCGCGTCGTGGACGGGGATGCCGGGCCCGAAAACCTGATGGCCAGCATGATCTGTGGCTTCTGCTCTGTGGGCTGCTCGCTGGACGTCAACGTCACCGACGGGGTGGCGGTCTCCCTTACCCCCACCAAGGACTACCCGGTCAACCTGGGCATGGCCTGCCCCAAGGGGTGGGAGGCGCTGACACCCCTGCGCGCTCCCGACCGGGCCACCACCCCGCTCCTGCGGTCCTCCCGGGACCAGCCGCTGGCGCCGGTCGACTGGCCCACGGCCCTCGACGCCATGGTCGGCCGCTTCAAGGCCGTCCAGGCCACCCATGGCCCCGACGCCGCGGCCTTCATCTCCACCGGCCAGATCGCCAGCGAGGAGATGGCCCTGCTGGGCACGGTGGCCAAGTTCGGCATGGGGATGGTCCACGGCGACGGCAACACCCGCCAGTGCATGGCCACTGCCGTGGTGGCCTACAAGGAGGCGTTCGGGTTCGACGCCCCGCCCTACACCTACGCCGACCTGGAGGAGTCCGACGTCATCGTGCTGTGGGGGGCCAACCCCTGCATCGCCCACCCCATCCTGTGGGAGCGGATCTGCCGCAACGCCCACCACCCCGAGGTCATCGTCGTCGATCCCCGGGTGACCGAGACGGCGGCGGCCGCCACCCAGCACTACCCCCTGCTCCCGAAGTCCGACCTGACCCTGGCCTACGGCCTGGCCCACCTCCTCATCGCCTGGGGCGCCGTGGACAAGGACTTCGTGGAGGCCTCCACCGAGGGGTTCGACGGCTTCGCCGCCCACGTGGAGGCGTTCACCCCCACCCGCGTCGCCGCCGCCACCGGCCTGCCCGTCGACGCCCTGGAGCTGATGGCGGACACCATCGCGTCGGGGAAGCGGGTCTCGTTCTGGTGGACCATGGGCGTGAACCAGAGCCACGAGGGTGTCCGGCTGGCCCAGGCCCTGATCGACCTGGCCCTGCTCACGGGCAACATCGGCCGCCCCGGCACGGGGGCCAACTCCATCACCGGCCAGTGCAACGCCATGGGGTCGCGGCTGTGGTCCAACACCACCAACCTCCTGGGCGGCCGGGCATTCACCGACCCAACCCATCGCGCCGAGGTGGCAGGGATCCTCCGGGTCGAGGAATCCTGCATCCCCGACCGCCCGAGCTGGGCCTACGACCAGATCGTCGACGGCATTCGCGAGGGCACGATCAAGGCCCTCTGGATCGTGGCCACCAACACGGCCCACTCCTGGATCCACCAGAGCGAGGTCCGCGACCTGCTCGGTCGCCTCGACGTCCTCGTCGTCCAGGACCTCTACCCGACCACGGAGACGGCCCAGCTGGCCGACATCGTCCTGCCCGCCGCCGGCTGGGGTGAGAAGGAGGGCACGTTCATCAACTCCGAGCGCCGGTACGGCCGCATCCGCCGGGTCGTGCGGGCACCGGGTCAGGCCCTCGCCGACTTCTCCATCTTCAAGCTGGTGGCCGACGCCTGGGGCTGTGGCGACATGTTCGAGGAGTGGTCGTCGCCCGAGGCCGTCTTCGGCATCCTCCAGCGCCTCTCCGCCGGCCGCCCTTGTGACATCACCGGGATCGATGGCTACGAGGCCTTGGATGCCGCGGGCGGCATCCAATGGCCTTGTTTGCCGGCTCCGGGCACCCGGGCCCAACGGGGCGCGCCCGTCGCTGCCGGCGGGGGCCCCAGCCCGGCCGGCGAGCCGGACCCCGCGAGCGCATCGCCAAACCTCGGCCGCGAGCGCCGCTTATACGCAGAGGGGCGGTTCTTTCACCCCGATGGGAGGGCCCGGTTCGTCTGGGAGGAGCCCCGGCCCGTGGCCGAGCCCACCAGCGAGGAGTTCCCCTACATCCTCCTGACCGGGCGGGGCAGCTCCAGCCAGTGGCACACCCAGACCCGCACGTCGAAGTCGGCCATCCTGCGCACGCTGTACCCGGAGAAGCCCTATGTCGAGATCTCGCCGGCCGACGCCGCCGCCCTCGGCGTGGCCGCCGACGAGTGGGTCCTGGTCGCATCCCCACGGGGCGAGATGGAGGCCCGCGCCTACGTCACCCCCACCGTCGCTCCCGGTCAGGTTTTCGTGCCCATGCACTACGCCGCCACCAACCGCCTGACCCGGCCCAGCTTCGACCCGTACTCCCGCCAGCCCTCCTACAAGTCGGCGGCGGTGGGTGTCCGTCGATTAGCGGAGAGTCGCCGGTACAGTTGAGGCCGTGGCCCCCCGAGTCGCCGAGCACGTCGTTCGGGGACGGCTGTTCGGTTCCAGCCGGCTGCTGAGGGTCGACCTCCACGGGGTCTCCGAGTTCGGCGCCGGCGACGAGCGTGCTCTCATCCGCTGGGAGTGGATCGAGGCCATCGAGGTCGAGCGGGGCTCGGTGCAGGTCAGGGGGGCGGGGGAGTCCGTCACCATGCCGTCCGGCGCCTTCGGCCTCGACGCCAAGGAGCTTGCCGCCGAGCTCGAGCGGGCCCGGGCCATCCACAACCGCTCCGACGTCATCGCCCGGCTCACCCCTGACGCCGGCGACGAGGAGGAGGACGGATGAGGCTTCCC
>Ga0247719_1001325_pt1 | contig 10518 bp, 10 predicted proteins | sample 41E_DmetaG_FD_189046 | JGI IMG/M metagenome (GOLD analysis project Ga0247719, IMG submission 189046) | Soil microbial communities from hillslope of Landscape Evolution Observatory, University of Arizona, Oracle, AZ, United States - 4-1-E_D | ecosystem: Engineered > Artificial ecosystem >...
CGTCGGCATCTACGGCCCGACGCTGCCGGCCCGCTCGGCGCCGTGGCGCGACCCCTCCGTTCTCACGGTATCGCTCGACGTCGCCGGGCTCTCCTGCCGCCCCTGCGAGCAGCGGGTTTGTGTGCCGGGCGACTTCAGATGCCTCACAATGGTGCATCCCGACAGCGTGATCTCCGCGGCTGAGGAGGCCCTTCGGTGGGGACCGTGAACATGACGACGACGGCTGAAGTGAACCGCGTGGAGCGGATCGCGTACGTGACCCTGCTCGGGTTCGCCGCCTCGCTGCAGGTGTCGATCGCCGCCGCGAACATCCTGCTGGCGCTGACCGCCGTCCTCTGGCTGTGGGTCGTGATCTCACGCCGCGAGCGGATCGAGGTACCCGCCTTCTTCTGGCCCCTGGCGGCCTACGGCGGGTGGACGCTCGTCGCCGCGGCCTTCTCGATCGATCCGCGCACCAGCCTCGTCGACAGCAAACAACTGCTGCTCTTCGCCATCGTCCCCATCGCGTACCGGCTGCTCCGCGGTCACCGCAGCCTCACGGCCGTGGACGTCGTCATCAGCGTCGCCGCATTGAGCGCGGCGATCGGGATCATCCAGTTCGGCATCCTGAAGTGGAACGACACGGGCCAGCGGCCGCAGGGGGCGTTGAGCCACTACATGACGTACTCGGGCCTGCTGATGCTCGTCGCCTGCCTCGCGGTAGCGCGCGTGCTCTTCTGGCCGAAAGACCGCACGTGGCCGCTCCTCGTACTGCCGGCACTCATCGTCGCGCTCGTGGCCACGTTGACGCGGAGCGCGTGGGTCGGCGCCTGCGCCGGCATCGGACTCCTGCTGCTGTTCCGCGACTTCAGGCTGATCGGCCTGTTGCCGGTGGTCGCCGCCATCTTCCTGGCCGTCGCCCCGCCGGCGGTCATGGACCGGATCCGCACGATGGTGCAGGTCGAGGAGCGCGGACAGCAGACCAGCACCGCGATTGCGACCGTGCAGTCGAACCAGGACCGCATCGCGATGCTGCGGTCGGGCGTCCGGATGATCAGGGACCATCCGCTCACGGGTGTCGGACCCGACATGGTGATGCAGGTGTATCCGGTGTATCGCGACAAGGGAGCGGTCAACCAGCTCGCGCCGCACCTGCACAACGTGCCGATGCAGATCGCGGCCGAACGCGGGCTTCCGGCGCTGGCGCTCTGGCTCGCGATGCTCGCCGTGCTGGTACGCGACTACTTCCGCCAGCGGCGCGGCGCCGCGTGGCTCTTCCTCTCGAACGCGGGCCTCGCCTGCGTCGCCGCGACGATCGCGGCGGGGATGTTCGAGTACAACTTCGGCGACTCCGAGTTCCTGATGCTCTTTCTGCTGGTGGCGACGCTGCCGTACGCCGCGGCGGCTCGCGACGACGAGGCGGCGTAGCCGATGACGGACCTTTCCGCGATCCTCGACAGGTTCCACTCGCAGACGGTGCTCGTCGTGGGCGACGTGATGCTGGATCACTTCGTGATCGGCTCGGTCGACCGCATCTCTCCCGAGGCGCCCGTGCCGGTCGTCCGCTTCACGCGCGAGGAGTTCCGGCTCGGCGGCGCGGCGAACGTCGCCGCGAACCTGCGCGCGCTCGGCGCCCGCGTGGAGATCGTGGCGCTCGCCGGGGCCGACGCCGAGGGTGACCGGCTCCGGCTCGAGCTGACGCGCGCGGGCATCGGCGAAGCGGGGGTGGTCACGGATCCCACGCGCTGCACGACCCGCAAGACACGGATCGTCACGTCGCGGAACCAGCAGGTCGCGCGCGTCGACTACGAGACGGACGACGAGGCCCGTGGAGAGGTCGCCGACGCGGTGATCGCCGCCGCCCGGCGCCTCGCCGCGCAGGCGTCCGCGGTGCTCATCTCCGACTACCTCAAGGGGACGATCTCGCGGGAGATCGCGGCGGCATGCATCGAGGCGGCGGCGGCGCGCGGCATCCCCGTCACCGTCGATCCGAAGGTGCCTCACGCCGGCTACTACCGCGGGGCCACGCTCGTCACGCCGAACCATCACGAGGCGGAGGCGATCACGCACCTGCGCATCCGCGGCGACGCAGACGCGCCGGCGTGCGCCGCCCGCGTCCGCGAGGTCACGGGGTGCCAGAACGTGCTGATCACGCGCGGCGAGCACGGCATGTGGCTCCACACGCCGACCGGCGACAGCGGGTTCCCGGCCGAGGCGCGCGAGGTCGCCGATGTCACCGGCGCCGGCGACACGGTGATCGCCACGCTCACGCTCGCGCTGGCGGCGGGGGCATCGCTCGAAGACGCGGCCCGCCTCGCCAACCGCGCCGCCGGGGTCGTCGTCGGGAAGTTCGGGCCGGCGACGGTCACTGCCACGGAACTTCGCTGAGGGAAAACAGGAGGTCAGGAGGGACAGGAGGGCCCTCCTCTTTTTTCGCGTCACGCTGGCTTCGCTGATCGGACAACAGGAGATCAGGAGGTCAGGAGGGACAGGAGGCTCCTCTTGTTTCGCGGCACGCTGGCTTCGCTGATCGGACAACAGGAGGTCAGGAGGTCAGGAGGGACAGGAGGCTCCTCGTTTTTTCGCGGCACGCTGGCTTCGCTGATCGGACAACAGGAGATCAGGCGGTCAGGAGGGACAGGAGGCTCCTCGTTTTTCCGCGTTGCGCTGGCTTCGCTGATCGGACAACAGGAGATCAGGAGGTCAGGAGGGACAGGAGGCTCCTCGTTTTTCCGCGTCGCGCTGGCTTCGCTGATCGGACGACAGGAGATCAGGAGGTCAGGAGGGACAGGAGGCTCCTCGTTTTTCCGCGTCGCGCTGGCTTCGCTTGTCGGTTCTCAGAAGGAAGGGACCCTAGCTTTTCAAAACCTTTCCCCCCTGACTTGTCCACTCGCCTGAGCACGCGCGGTACGCCGTCAGGGTGCCCCGATCACCCCATTTCTGTCCAGACTTTCGCCTCCTCGACTGATCGATCGTGAGCCTGCGGGCGCTCGGCGGCGGTCGCGAGCGCGCAGACGCTGACTGGGAGCTGCCGCCGAGCGCCCCCTCGTGCCGCGCGGCAAGGCCTGGGCATCATCGCGAGCGCTCCTTCCCCTCCTTGGCCAGCCGGGGCTTCAGCCGCGGCCGATAGGATTCGCCGTCGACGACCAGGTCGTAGGCGTTGCTGGTGAAGCGATCGATGGCGCTCTGGGCCCGCACGGGATCGGCAAAGGTGGCGAGCCATTCGTCCGGCCCGCGATTGGAGGTGACGATGACCGAGCCGGTGCGATAGCGCTCGAGGAGGAGATCGTAGAGGTCGCGACTCTCGACGGCGTCGAGGACATCGATCGCAAAGTCGTCGAGGATGAGGAGGTCGACGGCCACGAGTTTGCGCAGCTCGACGTCGTAGCTGTTGTCCAGGCGCGCCTGCTTGAGGGCTTTGAGCATCTGGTCGGTGCGGACGGCGAGCACGGTCGCGCCGCGCCGGCAGGCAACGTGGCCGAGGGCATGCGCGAGAAAGGTCTTGCCGACACCGACCGGGCCGACGATGGTGACATGGGCGTGCGCGTCGAGAAAGCGCAGCGTGGCAAGCTCGTTGAGCAGGGCGCGGTCGAAGGTGACTTTCGCGGTGCTATCCCAGTTTTCCAAGCGCATCGTGGGGTCCAAGGGCTTTCTGCACGCGGAGCGTGACGGCGAGGCTGTCGCGACGCGTGGCTTCGTCGCTGAGGACCTGCAGCAGGAGATCTTGATGCGGCATTTTCTGCTGGCGCGCCAGCGTGAGCCGCTCGGGGAGCGTGTCGAGCATGCGCGACAGCTTCAGTCGCCGCAGGACGGTTTTCAGATCGGGACTGATCACATCGGGGGTCGTCATCAGGACTGCTCTCGTTCAGAAGCCGCGCTGGGCAGCGGCAGTTTGTATGCGTGGCCGGGCGGAGATAGCGCGCGAGCGGCACGACGTTCGCGGGCGGCGTGACCGGTGGGGCGACCACGCCCTGCTCGAGCATGCGTTTCAGACGATGGACGTCGAGCATGTCGGCGCCGAGCGCGATGGTGCAGACCTCGGTGACCCGCGTGGCGCCGTAGCGGCGCACGAGACCGAGCAGCGCGTAGACGCGCCGCATGCGCGTCCACGGCAGTGGACTGTCGAGGAGCGCGGCGGCATAGCGGCCGATGACCTCGCCGGCGGCCTCGGCCTGGCGGCGGAGCGCATCGACATTGCGCATCGCGTAGATACTGCGCTCGACGGGGTAATCGCTCGCGTCGATGGACTGCCCGCCCGGTGCTTGCCGCGGATGGGTTTTGATCAGCAGGCCTCGCACATAGAAGCGGACGATCTGCGCATCGACGCGGGCGGTGATCCGCTGCCCGACGTACGGGTGCGGGATCGAGTAGAGCGCTTTGTCGACGGCCGCGAGCTGATCGCGCCCGACTTTCGGATCGCTCCACAGCGGAATGTCGTACGGCGTGATGGGCGCCGGCAGCAGCACGCCCTGCTCCTCGGCCTGAAAGTGCTCGAGCGGACGCCGCTGCGTGCGACTGTGCCGGCGGAGGCCGTAATCATTGAGGCACCAGTCGCGTCCCCACGTGCGGGCATCCTCGATCGTGATGAGCATTTCGCCCGCAAAGCAGTCATCGCGGACGCCGGGTACGGCTCGCTCGACGCGGCCCTTGTCACGGGGCGATCGCACGCGTGCCGCATCGATATGAAAGTGGCGCGCCTGGGCGTACTCGAGGAAGGCCGGCGTGATCCGCGGCGCGAGGGGATCGGCGTCGACGATGATGGCCTTGGTGTTATCGGGAATGAGGACGCGGAAGGCGCCGCCGAAAAACGTCCACGCCGCTTCACACGCGTCGATCGCGCGCGCCGTCGTTTCCTCGAAGGTCGGATAGACGAAGCGGTGGCGTGAGCGCACGGCCGTAGAGATCCACGCGCGAAACCGGCGCTTCTTGCCCTGCGGCAGCGTGAGCCAGCCGACCCACCCCGTATCGAGCTGCAGCTCGTGGCCCGGCTCTCCATCGAGCACCGGAATCGTCGTCGCCGTCTTCCCGAATTGCAGCTCGAGGACCGCGAAACGGTGCAGCGTGGGATACGCAATCTCGACCCCCTGCCGCACCAGCAGCTTGCGGATCTTGGTGAGACGGAGGCCGTCCCCGAGCCACCGCTCGATCGCCGCGCGCTGCTCGACACAGCGCGCCCATCCGTCGCCGCGCGGGCGCCCGCCGGCGGGATGCAGCGCGAGGAGCACCTGCCGGACCTCCTCGTCGCTGATCGTCGCCGTCACGAGGACACCGGCCGTCGCGGCTGCCTCCAGATAGCGGCGGACGGTCTTCGGATCGAGCCCGAGCTGGGCGGCGATTCGCTTCTTCGGCAGGCCCGCACCGCGTAAGCGCAGGACCTCTCTGACTTCGATCATCGTGACCTCGCGATACATCCACGCCTCCTGGCTCCGAGGTGCGGCCCGGAGCCGGAGACTTCTATCGCGCGGTCAGGCGAAAGGGGGAAAGGTTTTGAAAATCTCGCCCCAGAAGGGGGGAAAGGTTTTGAAAAACCTCACGCCAGAGGGGGGAATGGTTTTGAAAAAGCAGTCAGGAAAGGGTCCCTACGTTTTGAGAACCGACACACGCACCGGCGGTGGGAGAGCGATCTGGCCGAGAGAGCTCAGCCGCCGACGCCACCACCGCACGACGCCGGTGGCGAGTCGGTGGTGAGTCGGTGGACACCTTCTCTTCAAACTCCGCATCTGCCGTCGCTTCCCTGAGGCGTGCGCCGGCGTACGGGAATGCCCGCGGCCTTGAGGTAGCGGCTGATGGTCTCCCGACCGCTCCCGGTCGCCGCCTGGATGCGGGACAGCGTCCATCGGTGGCCGCCGAGGGTGCGGAGGCGCTGCCGCTCTTCGTCGTCCAAGACGTTGCTCATGCCGGCGACGAAATCTGCGTCCGGCACCCGCATCACCGTCTCGCCCGCCACCAGTCGATCGCCGGTTTGAAGTATCGATCAGTTGCCGCTGTTGCGTGTCCACCGAGGCTCGTGAAAGGACGCCACCTGATCTCCGATCTCCTGTGCCCCAGCTCGCGAAGACCGCGTGACGGCGAAAAGAAGTAGAGCCTCCTGCCCTCCTGATTCCTACCCTCCTGTTCTCCGGCCAGCGAAGGCAGCGTGACGCAAAAAACAAGAGGAACCTCCTGCCCCTCCTGATCTCCTGCTCTCCTGTTCTCCGGTCAGCGAAGGCAGCGTGACGCAAACAACAAGAGGAACCTCCTGCCCCTCCTGATCTCCTACTCTCCTGTTCTCCGTCCAGCGAAGGCAGCGTGACGCAAAAAACAAGAGGAGCCTCCTGCCCCTCCTGATCTCCTGCTCTCCTGTGCTCCGGTCAGCGAAGGCAGCGTGACGCGAAAAACAAGAGGAACCTCCTGCCCCTCCTGATCTCCTACTCTCCTGTTCTCCCGGTCTGCGAAGGCAGCGTGGCGAAAAAACAGCCGAGGCCTCCTAGCCCTCCTCGATCTCCTAATCTCCTGTTCCCCCATCGCAGCGGTTCGTGATCACGACGAGTTCCGGGAGCGGCTCGCGGCGGATCACGGCGCCGAGCTTCACGTTGAACGACGGCGTTTCGAAGACGGCGCAGGTGGGGACGCCGATCTCCTCGCGGAGGCGGTCGTACTCCTCGCGCCACAGGATGCCGAAGACGCGCCGCGGCTGGCGCAGGATCCCGAGGAACTCCTCCTGGTCGTACGTGACCTCGATGTGGCGGCGCATGTAATACACCATGCTCGGCAGCGCGACGCTGTAGTGCGCGATCACATCGTCTGCGGCGGCGCGCGTCTCGAGGAAGCGCGTCAGCGGCGGCACCGGCTTGTACTTCTCGAAGCTCGGGAGCACCTGGAGCACGAACACCCAGTTGAGCAGGACGCCGGCGGCGAGAAACGCGAGCAGCCCCTCACGCCAGGCGCCGCGAAGGGCGAGCAGCGCCGCGGCGCCGCCGCCGGCCAGCGCGAGGAGCGCGACGGTCAGCACGCCGTCGAGCGCGTAGACATTGCCGCTGGCCTGGAACACGTAGAGCACGCCCGCGCCGGCCGCCGCGAACAGGACGCCGACGGCCACGGCCCCCCAGCGGATCCCCGGCGCCGCAACGGCGATCGCCGCGCCGCCGAGCGCCGCGATCGCCGGCATCACCGGGTAGATGTACAGGTCCTGCTTCGAGGCCGAGAAAGAGAAGAAGATGACGATCGTCGCGATCCACAGGAAGAGGAGTGTCTGGACCCGCTCGGCAGAATCGGCTCGCACCGGCGCCGCCCTGCGCGCATGCAGCCAGAACAGCACCGCCGCGACGAGCAGGATGGACCACGGGAAGCCGTCGCCGGCGACGACCGGCAGGTAGAACAGGAGCCCGCGGTCCTGGTCGACGCCGATCCCTTCGCTGAACCGGCCGATGTTCTCGCCGATGAAGAACGACCGGATGTGCTCCCAGCCGTTCTCGCGCTGCGCGAGCGCGAGGTACCACGGGGCGACGATCGCCGTCACGATGGCGGTTCCAGTCGGGATCATCATCTGCGCTGCCCGCCGGAGCTCGCGATGGACGAGCAGGTAGACGAAGAACACGAGCCCCGGGAGCGCGGCCGCCACCGGCCCTTTCGTCAGAACGCCGAGGCCGACCGACGCGTACATCAGCACGAGGAACAGGCGGCGCCGGTGCGGATAGCGCTCGGCCAGCGCGAAGAACAGCAGCGTCGCTGCCATGAAGAGCGTGATGTAGATGTCGATGAAGATGCGGCGCGAGAACATCACGAGCCGGGGCGACACGGCGAAGCCGATCGCCGCCCACAACCCCGCAGTCGTTGCCGCCGTCCGTCCCGCCCCCGCGAACGCGATGCGCCCCAGCACGAACGCAATGCCGACGAGCAGCACGCCGCCGATGGCGATCGGGATGCGCTGGACGGCCACTGAGACGCCGAACAGGTGATAGAACGCCGCGACGATCCAGTAGCTCAGGACCGGCTTGTTGACGCGCAGCTCGTAATTGAAGGTGGGGAGGACGTAGTCGCCGCGCTCCATCATCTCGCGCGGCGTCTCGACATAGAATGCCTCGTTGGCGTCCCAGATGGACGAGCCTCCCAGATCGACGAAGAAGAGGACGAGCGCCGCCGCCAGCAGCCCCAGCAGCGCCCCCCTGGTCGCGTTCTCCGTCATTCAGCGTCGACGATCATGATGTCAGCCAGCGGCATGCAGCGGGTCTTCGGGCTCAGTGCCGGAAGTGCCGGCGGCCGGTGAAGACCATCGCGATCCCCTGCTCGTCGGCGGCGGCGATGACCTCGGCATCCTTGACGGATCCGCCCGGCTGCACCACGGCGGTGGCGCCCGCCTGCGCCAGCGCGTCGAGTCCGTCGCGGAACGGGAAGAACGCGTCCGACGCGGCAGCCGATCCCTTCAGCTTGTCGAGACCCGCCTTCCCCACCGCGATCTTCACCGAATCCACCCGGCTCATCTGCCCCGCACCCACGCCCAGCGTGCGGTCGGCGCTGCTGAAAACGATCGCGTTGGATTTCACGTGCGCGCAGACGCGCCACGCGAACCGCAGCGCCGTCCACTCGTCGGCGGTCGGCTGGCGCTTCGTCACGACGCGCGGATACATCGCCTGTTCGCCGTCCTCGTACGGCCACGGGCGCGCGGCCTCGGTGACCCGGTCGGGCTCCTGCATCAGCAGGCCTCCCAGGAACGACCGCATCTCACGCGGCTCCTGGCTCAGGATCGGCTCGAACACGCTGCTGAAATCGGTGGTGACGACGCGAAGGTTCGGCTTCGTCGCGAGGATGCCGCGCGCCTCCTCGTCTACCCCCGGCGCGATGACCGCTTCGATGAACGTCGCGACCAGCGCCCGTGCCGTATCGACGTCGATGACGCGGTTCACTCCGACGATGCCGCCGAAGGCCGACAGCGGGTCCGCTTCGCGCGCGCGCACGTACGCCTCCTCGACGGAGGTGCCGGTGGCGACGCCGCAGGGGTTCGTGTGCTTGATCACGACACCCGCCGGCTCGGTGAATTCCACCGCGAGCCGCAGCGCGGCGTCGAGGTCGAGCAGGTTGGTGTACGACAGCTCCTTGCCCTGGTGAACGTCCCAGCCCCTCTTGAACTGCTCGGGCACCGGCACCCAGGAGGCCTGCTGGTGCGGGTTCTCGCCGTAGCGGAGGTCACGCGGCTGCGGATGCTGGGGCGGGGCCCCCTTCGGCTCGCGGCGCTTCATCTCGCCGTCCGCCACGTCCACATGCCCGAGCGTCATGGCGATCATGCCGTCGTACTGCGCGGTGTGCATGAAGGCCTTGCGCATCAGGTTGAACCGGAACTCGAGCGACGGCCCGCCTTCGCGGGCAAGCTGCTCGACCACCTTGGGGTAGTCGTCGGGACTCACGACCACCAGCACGTCGCGGAAGTTCTTCGCCGCCGCGCGCACGAGGCTCGGCCCGCCGATGTCGATCTCCTCGACGAGCGCGTCGAACGGCGTGTTCACGTCCTCGGCCGCCTTGCCGAACGGATACAGGTTCACGACGACGAGGTCGATCGGCTTGATCCCCTGGGCCCCGATCGCATCGAGGTCGTCAGGGCGATGACGCCGGGCGAGGATGCCGCCGTGAACCGCCGGGTGGAGGGTCTTGACGCGACCGTCCATCATCTCGGGGAATCCGGTGACGTCCGACACGTTCGTGACCGGCAGGCCGGCGGCGGCGAGCGCCTTCGACGTCCCGCCGGTGGAGATCAGCTCGATGCCCCGCGCCGTCAGCTCGCGGGCGAAGGCCACCAGCCCTGTCTTGTCCGAAACACTCAGAATCGCACGCATATCGGTGAATTCCTTGACATGGCCGAGTCGGCCCGCTTATAGTCCCCTCGGCGCCCGACCAACCCGCCGGCCCCCGCCGGCCGGGTGCAGGTCAGCGTCGAAAGCCGAGGCCGCGCACTCGCGGTCTTTTTTTATGTCCGCACCATTCTCCCCCGAGTGGCAATGGCGGCGGGCAGGTGTCATGCGGCGTACGCCGCGGTTCGCAAGGAAGAAAAGTACGATGCGTATCACAGGCAAGGTCAAGTGGTTCAACAACGCCAAGGGTTACGGTTTCATCGAGCGTGAGGGGGGCAGCGACGTGTTCGTCCACTTCTCGGCGGTCCAGGGCAACGGGTTCCGGACACTCGAAGAGGGCCAGGCGGTCGAGTTCGAGATCGTAGACGGTCCCAAGGGACCCCAGGCGGGCAACGTCACGAAGGCCAGCTAGTTCCTCGATCCGGGGCGCGGGCCGCGCGCCTGCGCCCCGATCGTTAAGAGCCGGATCCCTGATCCCTGATCCCTCATCCTCGGATCCCTGATCCCCAATCTGATCGCCAATCCCGAATCCCGACTCCGCCATCGCGGATCCCGATCCCGAATCGGAAATCCCCCAATCCTGAATCGAAAGTTCTCCAACCCGCGATCGCAAGTCCCGGACCGCCTGAATCCGGACGCAGTCCGAAACCCGCCTCCCGACTCCCGCGCCTCGAGTCCGGAGTCCCGAGTCCCGAACCCCGAGCCCCGAGCCCCGAAC
>Ga0247719_1001328_pt1 | contig 10490 bp, 14 predicted proteins | sample 41E_DmetaG_FD_189046 | JGI IMG/M metagenome (GOLD analysis project Ga0247719, IMG submission 189046) | Soil microbial communities from hillslope of Landscape Evolution Observatory, University of Arizona, Oracle, AZ, United States - 4-1-E_D | ecosystem: Engineered > Artificial ecosystem >...
GGAACAGGCTATCGAAGCAGCTTATGCTTTAATAAAAGCAGCCAAGGAAATAGATGATAATAACCAACCAGCAGGAGACGAAGAATGAGAATATTATACATATCAGATCACGCCGTACTAGAGTACGATGAGGTCCAGCTTTTCACCGATTTAGGCCACGAAGTCTTTTCGCTAGGCGCTTATCACAACCTGGGCCATCCGGATTTACCGCGTCCGGCGGTCAAGGGCCTCAAGTATCTAGCCGAGCTGGATAACGTCTATGTACAAAACCCGAACAGGACCGACCTTCATTCCGGTCTGATTGAATGGGCTGAGTGCATCGTGATTATGCATTCCCCGAACGTAGTCGTAGAAAACTGGCCGAAAATCAAGCACAAACGGGTCATCTGGCGCTCAATTGGCCAATCAGTACCGAGCATTGAAGCTAGGCTGGCCCCGATGAAGGCCGAGGGACTACAGATAGTCCGCTACAGCCCCAAAGAAGCCAATATCGGCGGTTTCATAGGTGAGGATGCAATGATACGCTTCTATAAAGACCCTGAGCAGTATAAAGGCTGGACAGGTGAAGATAGAAATGTAGTCAGCTTTGCCCAGTCGCTGAAAGGCCGGCGCGACTTTTGCCACTACGATGAGATTTACCACGTCATCGAGAATTTTGACGGTCGGGTTTATGGTCCTGGTAACGAAGACCTAGGTAGATATAACGGTGGCTCGGTGCCTTATGAGCAGCAGGTCAATCTGATGCAGATGGCGGCAGCGATGCCATACGGCGGGACCTGGCCGGCAAGCTATACCCTCAGCTTCATCGAGGCCCTGATGACCGGATTACCGGTAGTAGCTATCAGCAAAACCCTAGCTCATATCCCCAAATTCGAGGCCATAGATTTCTATGAGGTAGATGAGATACTGGCCCAAATAAGCGGCATCGTCTGTGATAGTCCGGAGCAGATGGTCCACCAGGTCAATAAGCTCCTAAGCGATCCAGGCCACGCCCAGCATATCAGCCAGATGCAACGTGACTTAGCCATAGAGATGTTCGGTAAAGAGAAAATATCAAAGCAATGGGAGGAGTTCCTAAATGGAAGCTAAGGGTCAATTCGTACTAGTGGAGCCTATCACCAATCGGCAGGAGTTCAGCAAGAAGCTCAGCGCTATGGGCCTGGTAGCCCAGGAAAAGGGACCGGAGGGACCACCTAACAGGGGTAAGGTCCTATCCATCGGTGACGGTATAAAGAATCCGGAATACGCGGTCGGCGATGTCGTGATTTTCAATGAAGAGCAGCCATCCGGCTTCAAGCACGAAGGCCAAGATTACCTACCGATTCATCAGGGGAAAATAATCGGGATTTTAAAAGATGACGCTTAAACAATTAGCCTTTGACTCCAAAGCCTCCCAAGAGGGCTGGGAAATGTGGCAAATATTAAAACAGGTTGCAGAATTACGGCCGAAAAACGTGGTAGAGATCGGCGTGGATGGGGGCGGTTCACTCTACACCTGGCATAAGGCATTAAAACCGGAACTGCTTATCGGCGTGGACATTAACGATAAATCCGATGCCCTAAATGAGAATCTGGCCAAAATTGAAGCCGAAGGCGGCAACGTCAGGATGCTGTTCGCGGATTCACAAGCGGAAGAGACGATAGGGCTGATAACCGATGCGCTCGGTGGCAAATTTATAGATTTCCTGTGGCTGGACGGCGACCACCATTATGATGCGGTTAAGACAGAGTTTCAGTATTATGCGCCGTTAGTAAGACCTGGCGGTATCATCGGCTTTCACGACACCAATAGTAGGGGTATTGAGGGGGTGGAAGTCGAGCGATTTATGAAGGAGCTTGATGAAAAGATGGGCTTCAGGACAGCGGATTTTAGATTAAATAGCCATACCCCAGGGAGTAGATTGATATGGCGGTAAGAGTATTAACCGATTTCCACCACTCTTCCCTTCTCCGTTCGCTCATTATGTTGTTTGAAGACAGATTAGGTATGGAAGTTTATAGGCCCATCGGTATGCAGTGGTTCGCCGAAGGCTATTGGGCGATTAATAATCAGTACGATACGGCCAAGCAATACCTGTCTATGGACCAGGTGCCCAGCGATGGTACTCCGGTTCTGAACAGGGAGCATAAGAAGCCCAAACCGCTGAACACACCCAAGAATAAGGAAAAGGGTATATTTTACTGCTACGACCCAGGCGGTACTGACGTAAATAGAGCCTGTACGCTGGACTTTTTCAAAAATAAGCGGTTCGACTACCTCATAGCCTCTATACCGGCTCATATCCCCCTCTACAAACGCCTGATAAGCGAATACCACCCCAGCGCCAAGCTGATAGTCCAGATGGGTAACGAGTGGCCCTTTGAGTTCTGGGAAGGTAACAATATCCTGGCCTCAGTCAAACCACGCCAAATCGAAAGCGCCAACGCCATCTTTTATCACCAGGAATTCAGCACCAAAATATTCAAACCGACACCCTGCCGGCCAACTAAAAAGGTTTACTCCTTCGTGAACGTGCTACAAAATATGCCACAGGCCCAGGGAGATTTTGACGAGCTGGAGCGACTGCTCAAGCCTTACGGCTATGAATTCGGCAGCTATGGTGGTCAGAACAGGGACGGCAATATGAACGGACCAAGGGAATTAGCCGATAAGATGCACGATGCTGAATTTATCCTGCACTCCAAGCCAGGAGGCGACGGTTTCGGCCACATAATCTTCAATGCTTACGCTGTCGGTCGGCCAGTAATCACCCGTTCCAGCCAGTACAGGGAGAGATTAGCCGAAGAGTTGCTAGTACCTGGGACCTATATCGATCTGGACAAGCTCGGTCATACATTAACGGCCCAGGCTATCCAGGCTCACGGACTAGACAAACTGGAGCAGATGGGTAAAAGGGCTTCAGAACGATTTCAGGAAGTAGTAAATTATGAGAAGGAAGCGGAGGAGATTGCCGGATGGCTGACAAGGTTGAAGTAAAGTGTAAGGTGCTGGAATTCAGGGATAATCCCAAGGGCGGGACTAACGTGCTCGTCGAATGTACGGTCGGTAAGAGGACCTGGGTAAAAGAAGTCTGGGTTAATTACGAACGGCCGATTTCAATGGAAGAATTCAAACGCGACCTGGCAAAGATAATTTGGCCTAAAAACGAGAGCGATAATCTGCGCTTCGTGAAACAGGAGGCCGATGAACCCTTTACGCTAAAAGTTGCACCCGAACCTAGGGTATAATAAGCTTATGGCTTTAACTACTACAAAGAGGCATTATGTACCATTGGCAACCGTCCAGGTAACTGAAAGCTCAGCGACCCTAGCCATCCTAGAGCAAGCAGAACAGGCAATTGATAATTACGTTGGATTCCAAACCAAGCATATACAACAGGTTTTCAGGGGCGAAATAACGGCTCTCTCCGGCTCAGATAAGACGATTATAGACACTTCCAGCGATAGCCAGCTCCACCAGCACGATAACTACTTCAAGCGCTGCGTAATTGAGATAATTCACGGCACCGGTGAAGGTCAGGCGCGCTATATCGAGAGCTCAGATTATGATAATTACTCGGTCACGATTACCGATGCCTGGGATACCGTACCCGATACTACCTCGGCTTTTAAAATCTATCAGCTTGGCAAATTTCCCAGAATCCAGGATATTGACTCAAGCGCCGACGGCCTGACTTATTATAAATCGATTCCGCAGGTTGTTAAGGACGCAGTTATAGCCCAGGTACAGTTTATCGTAGCGATGGGTGACAGCTACTTTAAGACGGATGAGAGCGAGCTCCAGTCCGAAACTACCAGTAAGCACTCTTGGAGCAAGGGCTCGGCGGCCGCACCGACTTCAGACGTTCAGCAAATATCCCCCCGTGTCCGAGCCCTACTTAAGGGAATCACCAATCGTACAGGTAACTACGAAGAGGGGTCATCGTGGCCGTCTCCCGTATAGCAGCATCATTAAACCAGACTGGAACGCTATCAGCCCCCAGCACCCAGGATAAGTTCGGTAAAACCAGCTATGGCGCAGCTACGACCGTACCTTGCCGCGTGGAAAAGGTAACTAAGAACATAGTCACCAAACAGAATGAGCTCACCCCTATACACGCCTTTGCGATGTTCGACAATAACGTGACTATCGCCATCGGTTATAAATTTATACACAGCGGAGCAACCTATAAGATAGTAGCTCTGGAGGCCGGCGTTAATCGGTTCGGTGAAACTACCCACTACGAAGCTTCCTTACAGGAGTGGAATTTATGAAAGTAACGGTTGATGCGTCTAGTTTTTCGGCTAGGCTTAGGAAGCTCAGAGGCGATGCCAAGGATGCCAGCCAGTTCTCGCTATACGATATTGGCTTAGAGATTATGCGCCTCAGCCAAAAAGAGGTGCCACACGATAAGGGAACGCTGCAAAACTCCGGAGCCGTAGAAGAGATTAGCGGAGATGTAGTAGTAGGCTATCACACCCCTTACGCCGCCAGGCTTCACGAACATCCTGAGTACCGTTTTAAAAAGGGCCGTAAGGCTAAGTTCCTGACCGATCCGATAGAACGAAATGCCGCAGCCCTAGGTTTACGCGCGGAAAAAACATTTAAGGGGAGGCTTACCTAATGTCAAGCTTTTTATCGGAGCTAGCAGATTATATCCACCGAGAGGGTATCGGCACTTCTAGCGGGGCCAGCGTTAATATATTCGTAGGCAAATACCCCGATGAACCCGACAACTGTATAGCTTTGCTCGGCTTGCTACCGCAGAAGGTCCCCAATATCTATGTCAGCGATTTCGAGTACCCCAGGTTCCAAGTAATCGTCCGGAATACCGCCTATGTCACGGCTGAAGCTAAGATCAGACAGGTCAGGGAGCTCCTGCACGACAAATTAACGATAGTAACCGAGAATTTCATATGCAAATATATCCAGGCCGACAGCGATATAGTCCCTCTGGGCGAAGACGACAAAGGCCGCGCTGAATTCTCGATTAACTTCTCAACGCAGATACTAAATGAAGACTCCGGAAGTTAAGACCGATTTCGAGGGCCGGACCTACCGCGCGAAGCATTGTCCGAACTGCGATGTCTGGCTTTTCGACGAGCATATTTTTAGAGGTCGAATCCGCTTACGCTGCCAAAATTGTGGTAAGATTATAATATTGGTATTCCGCTTACGTAAAAGGGCGGCGGTCGAGCCAAATAAATTAAGTAAGAGAGGTTAAAATGGCAGACGCAACTAAAATACAACTAGGCGTATGTAGCGTAACTCGCAATGGGACTGACCTCGGTCATTCCATCGGTGGCGTAACTATCACCTACACTCCTCAATATCACAAAACCAAGGTTGATAAATACGGTGATACTCTTGTTGAAGAATTCCTAGTTGGTGAAGAATTAGCGGCTGAATTTAATCTGGCGGAATTTACTCTAGCAAATCTACAGGTGGCTGTGCCGGAAGGTACTGCCGTTGGGGATGACTCCATTTCAATCGGTTCCCAGGCCGGTAAAAGAGCTAGTGATAATGCCGTAGCTTGGATTTTCCACCCAATCGCCAACGCTGCCGGAAACCGCAATGATGATGTCACGATCTACAAGGGCGTGGTTACTAACGAGATCAAACTCGAACACAAGAACGACGGTGAGAAGGTCATACCTATCAAAGTCGAAGCCTTGGTTGATGAGGGACGCTCGGACGGAAACCTGCTTGGCTACATCGGCGACAGCATAAGCTAATTCACATTTTGGGTACTCGCTTGCCATATAAGATATATGGGTGACTCAACAATTATTGTAAAAACCGAATCCGGACCGGTAGAGGTCCGTAAAATGCCATTGGCGGACTACGCCAAGGTTCTTCGGGCACTCGATACGCTACCTAAAAACCTGCAAAAACACTTCAAGGGCTGGGACGACGAGAAGCTCAAAGCGATGTCCGATACTGACTATATCGCTATGCTTCCTGGAATCTTAGCTACTAACTGGAATGAACTAATCGCCGTTATTGCCGTACCCACCGATAAAGACGTTGAGTTTATGTCCAAGTTAGACTTACCCGATGCCGTAGATGTCATCGCCGCCATCTTAGAGCTGAACAATGTGCCGAGGATCATAGCGGCAGTAAAAAAAATGCTGGCCCTACAAGCAAAAGTAGCTCGACCAGAAGCACAAAACTAGACCTTGAGGACTGGCTTTACGGGGCCGCAGATTTACTAGCATCAGAATACGGCTGGGGTTTTCGGGAGATTATGTATAACACCTACCCCGACGACTTCTTCTTATTGGTGCGACAAATCCGGCTCAGGAAGATAAACGATTCCCTGTTGGCTATCGCCATCGCCTCAAACCCGCATACCGAGGAGCCGAAGAAGCTTATTGAAGACCTGATGGAGCAACAGCGCTTTATGCAGGGCGAAGACCCGAATCCGGAAATCGACCGCGCCGGCCTCGACTCTCTTAAAAATCAACTGAGTAAATCTAAAATGGTTAAGGTTAGACAGGTATAATTAGGATATGAGTTACTCGCTAGGCGATATAGTAGTTAAGCTAAAAGCTGATAATTCCGATTTTGAAAAAGGCTTAAACAAGGCTGAAAACGATACCCACCGTTTTGGTGGCGCACTAGGTAAGATTGGCGGAGCATTAAAGGTCGCTGGGGTAGCATTGGCCGCTACGGGCGCAGCAGCGGCCGTTCTGGGCGTGAAGAGCGTCAAGGCGTATGGAGAAGCCGAAAAAGCCCAAAAACAGCTAGAACACGCCGTACTAAACGTTAGCAAAGCCACCAAAGAACAGCTAAAGCAGACCGAGGCTTTAGCCGATGCCCTGGAGAAGAAGGGTGTGCTCGATGGCGATAATATTAAAATGGGTCTGGCCCAATTATCAACCTTCGGGTTGTCAAACAAAGCAGTACAGGGTTTGGGTGGATCGCTGGCAGATTTGGCCGTAAACCAATTTGGCGTTAATGCTTCAGGTGAGCAGTTAAGCCAGACAGCCAATATGATAGCCAAGGCCCTCAATGGGCAGTTCGGGGTACTGGAGAAGTCCGGTATCCGCTTTACCGATGCCCAGAAGCATATGATTGAATACGGCTCAGAGATGGAAAAGGTCAAAGCTATAAATGAGGGCTTTGCTCAGAACCTTAAATTTACCAATGAAACCGCACTTGGAACGCAGGAAGGCCAACTAGCTAGGCTAAAAGTCCGCTGGGAGAATGTCCAAGAGGCTATCGGCCAGACTCTTTCCAAGGCCATCCTGCCGTTTATCGTAAAGGCGGCTGAATTCATAGCGAGTATCGACTGGGAATCAGTCATCAATAACACAGTCGGCGCACTAACTAGATTCTATAAAAGGGTTATAGATTTATATCAACAGATAGTCGGCTATCTGGAGCCTGGCGTAAGGAGCTTTATGGGTGTAGTCAGCCGAATGGCCGAGATTTTTACCCAAATGGTATTACCTTCACTTAATGCAGTCTGGCAAACCCTACAGACCAGACTACTACCCCAGTTAAAGGCTATCTGGAACACCATTGAGCCTGGGTTCACCACTGCCTTGAAGATTGCTGCCGTCATTTTGGGCGCAGTAATCGTCGGAGCCTTGTGGGTCTTTATAAACGTGCTTAACGTGGCTTTATCGGTTCTCGGATTCGTAGTCAGGGGCGTAAATAACGTTATCAACTGGTTCGGGAACCTGGTCGGCGCGACTTGGAATATGGCCAACGCCATCGGCGGTGTATTTAGCCGGCTACCTGGCACTATCGGCGGAGCCCTCGGCAAGATTCCAGGAATCATTGCGGGAGCCCTCGGCTCGGCTTTAAGTGGCATCTGGAATTACTATGGGCGCTTCGTTGATGCCGGTTGGGGCCTGATTACTGCTTTTGCTAACGGTATCCGCGATGCCTTCGGACGCGCTCTCAGTGCCGTCAAGGATGGCTTAGGCAAAGTACGAAATATGTTACCCTTCTCCGATGCCAAAGAGGGGCCGCTTAGCGACATTACATTATCTGGACGGCGATTCAGTGAAACCTTTGCAAAGGGTATAATCCAAGGCTCTGATTTAATCCAGCAAGCGGTTAATGCCAGCTTAGCTATGCCAGGGGGGATGATTGCCGATTTTGCCGGAATGGGCGGATTGGCTGGGCAAGCTGCCAGTATCACTAACAGCACCACAATCTCCGGACCTATAAATATCGGCAGTCGGCAGGACGCGGATTATCTACTCAGCCGGATTAATCGTAACTCCTCACTTGAGGATATGGGAGTAGCACCATAATGAGCAGGGGAGTTTTATTCAATACCAGCGATTTAGAATTAGTAGTACCTGGCCTGATTATTACCGAGCTACCCGATAGGCCGCCGGTCCGGACTTTAAATATGGCCTTAATCGCCAGCACTGATACAAAAGCCCTTAATTCCAATAACTATACTGACCGCAAGGTGAATATTAAGTGCGAGATTGGCCGCGATACCAGGGCTCAGCTAGATAGTTCGATGGATACCCTGAATCGGATATTGGCCCCTACGGAGAAGGTACTGGTAGTACCTTACGGCTCTAGCACCCGCCAATATACGGCGACTTTTAAGAATATGGGTAAATCGAACGCCAAGGGCGGTCATATTGAGCTGGACCTGGAATTTGAATGTTCCGACTCGATGGGCTATGACACGACCAACACCACGATTGTCAGCCACGCAAATAATGTAGGCACTCCTAAATCATACTTTTTCCTACTTGACGGTTCGGCCGAGTGGCAGCTACCGGTTATTACCCTGACGGTGAACTCCCTGCTCGGCGGAGAAAATAAGAATATAGTAATCGGTAACCAGGATACTGGCCAAAGTATCACTATAACCCGCACCTGGCTGGCCGGCGATGTCTTAATAATTGATGCCGTAAACGGGACTGTTCAGGTAAACGGAGTCGATGTCGATTTCAGTGGGGCGATACCCAAATTTAAATTACCTAGCGGCACCCTAACCTATTCAGATACTATTTCCCATAGGGATGTGACAATCCAGGCCGTCTACAAAAAAAGGTGGATATAGATGGACGTTGAGAAGACCTACATTCATAAGGTCTATAGCGGTAGCACATTTTTGGGGCTTTTGCCGAAAGTAAAAAATGATTTCAGATTAACCGAGGAGATTAATAGTGGGGCCTCTGAGCTAGCTATCGAGGTAGGAGTCAGCCCTGATTCGGCCGATGAGGAGGTCGAAGCTATCCAGGATGAAACTGGTGATCCTATCCTGGATGAAAATAACGACCCGATTTTAGAAGAGAGAAGACCGTCTATAGTCGGGCCCACTGGCTCTAATGCCTTAATCGCCAATAACAATACCATCAAAGTTTACGAAATCAGTAGCGATAACCCTAATGGTCTTCTGGTATTTCACGGCTGGATAACTACCTGGGAGGCTGAATATGGTGGCGGAGATAGTATCTTGGTCACTTGTCTGAGCAAAGGCGTGGATTTGAAGGAGTATGTCTTATCGGCCGGCGAATCGGTTTTAGCCAGCCAAACTACGGAGGATACGACGGTTACTGGAGCTTACTGGGGCTGCGCATTTGCCCAAATGATTCAGCCGACCGGCGAGCTCTCTCTTGACAAAATAAAGTTAAAGTTAAGTGCCTCTAGTGGAAGCGTCATTGTTACGCCTATTTTGTGTAGCGGCAACCCCGATAATGATTCTATGGTTACGATCGGTGGCAGGTTTGAATATACGTTTGGGGCCGGCAACGCTCAGATAGCTTCTTTTAGCTCAGCTACGGTAAATAACTCAACAGCAACCGAGTACACCTTTTCCCTGACCTCAACCCAAAACCTTTTGAGTGGCGAAAATTACTATATTGTATTTATGTTCGATCAGGGCGAGGCGGGTGATTTGGTAATTCAGGCCCGTACAGACGATCCGTCGTCGCCTATTTATCGTATGTACTACGGACGGGTTGTGGCAAACAACACCGGCACTGGGATGGACTACGACAGCACCAGAAGGGCAATGTATATAAAGTTAATATCCTCGACCGGCAACACCACTTCTGCTTATTCACTTCAGGACCCGACCAATATCTTTGAGTCGGCGCTCGATAACTATTTGGGCCAAGGTGGTCAGGTAAATTATGTCGAAGCCGATAATGATTTGACCGCTCTTAGCGTTTCCTACACCTTCATAACGACTACGATTCTTGATGTGATAAAGAAATGTCTTGAGCTGGCACCTTCGGATTTCTTCTGGCGCGTAAGCCCTGGTAGTTTACAGGCTTATTTTAGTCGTGCTTCCACTACTGCTGACCATACATTCGTTAAAGGTCAGCATATTAATAAACTGAATCTGTCAGCGACCGTCGATGATGTGGTAAATAAAGTAATATTTTCTGGTGGTGACACCGGTGCTGGTGAGAATTTGCTCAATCAATATATCAATAGTGACAGTCTGTCAGAACAAGGCCGACAACGTTTTAAACTAATAACCGATAACCGTGTTACTTCGGCTGATACCTCGGCTATATTG
>Ga0247719_1001331_pt1 | contig 10481 bp, 17 predicted proteins | sample 41E_DmetaG_FD_189046 | JGI IMG/M metagenome (GOLD analysis project Ga0247719, IMG submission 189046) | Soil microbial communities from hillslope of Landscape Evolution Observatory, University of Arizona, Oracle, AZ, United States - 4-1-E_D | ecosystem: Engineered > Artificial ecosystem >...
CTACGGTTCTTGGTGGCGGCCCTGCCCGCGGCTCTGATCCTGCAGCGCCCTTGCCTCCCATGGCGCTACATCGCCGGATACGGGCTGTTCACTGGCGCCGGTCAATTTGGTCTTCTGTACCTTGCCCTGTCGGGCGAGATCTCGCCGGGACTGGCTTCGCTGGTGATCCAGGCACAGGTGTTCATGACCATCGGCTTGGCTGCATTGATTGCCCGCGAGCAGGTGCGGCCGATCCAAATCGCGGCGCTGCTGCTTAGTGCCGTTGGGTTGGCGCTGATCGCCGCCCTGACTGACAATAGCACCACGCCGCTCGGCCTCGTCCTCGTGCTTCTTGCCGCGTTCTGCTGGGCGTGCGGCAATCTCGTGGTCAAGGCAGCAGGAAATGTCCCGATGCTCCCGCTTGTGGTGTGGGGAAGTCTGTTTTCGTTCCCACCGCTCGCGATCCTGTCAGCCGCAATGGAAGGTCCTTCGTCCATCGTTGCGAGCATCACCGCGGCCCCGGCGAGCGCCTGGGCCGCTCTGCTATGGCAGTCGGCGGCGAACACATTGTTCGGCTACGCTGCGTGGAACTGGCTCCTGTGCCGCCACCCAGCAGCGCTCATAACGCCAATGGCATTGCTGGTCCCGGTATTTGGGATGTCGGCTTCCGCGATCCTGCTTGGAGAGCCGATGCCGCTCTGGAAGCTGACAGCAGCGGCATTGGTGCTGGCCGGACTGGTGTTGAACTTCTCCGCGCCCATCCGCAAAGCGCCACTTCCGCAGATGGCGAAACCGTTGCGCCGGTGTGGTTGGGCGATCTCCCCTTGAGTTCTGGTTCGACTTCGCGTCCGCTTACGCTTACTTCGCAGCGCTCCAGATCGACGAGCTGGCGGCACGCCACGGCCGCGCCGTCCGCTACCGCCCCTTCATGCTGGGAGCGGCTTTCCGAAAAACGGGAGCAACAGCGCTGAGCCACACGGCGCTCAAGGGCGATTATGCCAGGAGGGACTGGGACCGCATTGCTCGCCTCCTCAACGTGTCGTTTGTGCCTCCGCCTGGTCACCCGTAGAGTGCCCTTGCCGCGACTCGCTTATTCTATGCGGTGGAGGAGGAGGGGCAGGATTGTGCTGCGCAATTCGCTCGAGCGATTTTCAACAGCTATTATGCTGGGGCAATATGGCTTCAGGACGTTCCGGCGCTACTTCAAGTAGTGTCGGAGCTTGGTGCCGAGGCCCCCGCTGCGGCCGAGCGCATAGCCGACCCGGCGTTCAATCAGTTTGTTCGGCAGATCGGCGAGGACGCTGTTACAGACGGGATCTTCAGGTCGCCGTGGGTAATTGCCGACGAAGAACCATTCTGGGGATGGGATCGACTGCCGCTGCTGGACCAGTGGCTACGCCGAGGTGGGTGGTAGAGCCGCACGCCTGACGATTTCGGTGTCAACGTCTTCTGCCTCGAGAGATTTTCGGCAGCCGGCATTCCCGTTCGGTAGGCAATGGCGTGAAGAGCAAGCAGCCGCGGCGTAGCTAATTGACCAAGAAGGGCATCTGACTTGAGCGCGAACGATCTCGGTCGGAACCGGTAGGGCGCCGATCTTCTGCGCCCCGCTAACGCGATCCTCTTTGGCCATAGGCGCTCGAGTATTGGCGAACCCGCCACTGGTGGTTGGTTGCAGGTCCCAGGATACTTGCCCTGTACCTTGCCGGAGCACTCATGCGGACGTTCTTTACAGCAGCGGCAGCGCTAGCGACCATCTCAACACCCGCCGCCGCCGCGCCTAAAATGGTACGTGGGGCGGTGATATTCGATCGCCCTGTTCAGGTGAAGCGCCTCCCGATTGCCCAAGAATACTTATGGCAGTGCAGCGGCAATAGCTGCACCGGCTGGCTTGCTAAGGATCCCGGGACCGCGGCGCGTTACTGCCGATACATCGCAAGACGCCTCGGAGAAGTGGTCGCCTTCGCCAGCGGCGATGTAGTGTTCGATGCCGATGCACTGCGGCGCTGCAATACCGGCCGTTGAAGCAACATGTCGAGGCGTGGACCCAGCGTGGCTTTTGGCTCTGATGGTGGTGGCGATGCTTGCGATATTCTTTGAGACCGGTGGGGATGCCGGAGTGATCGGGCTGACTCGGGGGTGCCTCATGGGCCGGACGGATCCCTTCAGCGGACAGCCTTGGGGAGAGTCATGAAATGGATTCTCGCGGTCGGTGCAGCGCTTGCGGCGCTGTCCTTCACGCCTGCTGTTGCGCAAAGCCTATCGGGCGCCCGCACCGAGGTGGTCAGCTATGTGGTCCGCTACAACGACCTGGATCTCACAAAGGCAACCGACCTGCGCAAGCTCGACCGTCGTATCGCCCTTGCGATCAACGAAGCCTGCGGCACCGCGTCGGACGCAGACCCAACCGGCAAGAACGATATCCGGCGTTGCCGTGTGGACACCAGGATCAACTTGGCGGCGGAACGAGCTCGCGCTATCGCCTTGAGTGCGAAGTCAGGCTTGGCGGCAGCTGCGCGAGAGCGTTGAACTAGCTGTCCAACCCGGCAGGTCTGTGGCGCAGGATGGTCGAAGGCAGCAGAACGCGGAGAGGCGATAGCTCGCGATCTGTTTGCCTGCGCGCGGGTTTCGGGGTCCGCCCCCTACCGGTTCAAACACTAGCGGCTTTAGGTCTGCTTGCGACCCGAAGCAGACATTGCGGCAGAGGTTGGCCGGCCATAGGTATTCACCTACGCTCCGCCGAAACCTGATGCCAAACAAGAGCTAGAGGCAGCGCTAGCTCATCCGCTGAGAACACAGAATCGCTCATGCGCGGTCTGTAGCGCAATCGCCTATACAGTTTGGCCTGAGATGCGATTGTTCCTAGCTGCGATGAATGCGATTAGCCGCTTCTTGTATAACTGGTAATCCTCGACGGTGTCCCAAAGAGGACGGGAATCAAAGTCTTGAAACGGGGTGAAGAAGTTTATCGCTCTGCCATCGTTGGAAACCAGATCTTGAAACAGAAAAAAGTCTGCATAGCCCACAAAGCTGCCAAAGAGCTCAAAGAAAGCGGAATACCTTGCTAAAGTCGCGCTCAGCGGACTTTCTTCATCCCTGTAGTAGCGTCTTATGCACTCTAGCGTGAGATCAAATCTGTCCCTAATCTGCCAATGAAGCCCACGGGCCCCGTTGATGGTCGGCCTACCGTCGATCTTCTGAGATGGAAAAATGACATAGGCACCGACAGTGCTGCAAATGGAAAAAAACTGATCAAGCTCTTCTTTCGGTATTTCCTCAATGATCGAGGCCATCGCCTTCACATATCGATAGGTGTGTCCGATCCCGTCGCTGGACAGGAGAAATTCACCGCGTGGTGACTTGTGGTGGAGGTAAGCTTTGGGGTGCTCAGTCGAGAGAGTAAACTGACTGCCGTCTGGCAGTGGCTTGCTCCAGAGCATCTGGTGATAGCGACGGAGAGTGGGGCTGTGGCTGTCGGGATCTCGACCGGCCGGAGTGTCCGAATACGCGTCGAAAGCAGTGTCGATCATCATCTCGCGCACGCCCCGTTGCAAAGGTCAATAGCGTTACGATCCCGCGATGCCCGTATCAAATGTGCGCGTGCTACCGCGGCGGCGATCTTTACCACCGCGCGTACTGTCCGCCTTCCACCCATTGCAGGCAATAGCGGCTAGTTACCGCTTCAACGCTGGGGAGACATTCCTTGCCGCGAGGTCACTCGGCACTGGCCATCGGCCTCCGATCTCCAGGATCAATCAAACTCGTCGAGCCAGCTCGCACTGCAGAGTCTTCCGTTGCGCCACTCAACGCCTTCCCATGCCCAGGCCGGCACCTCGTATCGCGCGCGCAGCGCAGCGACATGTCGGCCAATGAACGGGTCGCCCGCACCATCCCAGGCGTTCCACAGCTCCGGGTAGCTCATCGCTTCGAACCCGGGCGACCCTCCTGCGACCCGCTCGGCCAAGGCGGCGATCTCCGCCCGATGCTCCGCGAACAGCGGCGAGAAGTCGGCGTCCATCGGTTCCCAGTACAGGTAGATGAGCGTCACGGGCTTGACAGGCTTTCCCCGCGCCAGGCCGAAGGCATGCTTGATCAGCTGCGCCGCATCCAGCCACTGGTAGGTTGCTCCGTTGCCCGAGCGCAGCCGCATCATCTCGGCATACCAGGGTCCGGCGGCTCGCTCGTCAGTGATGCCGGTCTCGTACCGATCAGAGAAGTTTGGCTGCTTAGGGCTGAGATACTCCACGCACTTGGATTCGATTGCGACGAACTCGTTCGGTCCTGAAGCCATGACGTCTAGATGCGGTGACTGGGCCCTCGGCAGGCCGGTTGGAAAGCGGCGCTCGAAGCCATCGACGTGGAGCCCGGAGTGATCGCCGATGCTGAACGGCACACCCGCCGTCTTCAACGGCGCGAAGCAGTTGACCGCAAGGGCCGACGATGAATGGACCGCGCGGAACTTGCCGGTGAGTTCCTGGCCGGCTCCCGCGTTCAGGTCAGCCTCGAACGCCTCAAGCGCGAGGTCTCCAAGGAGATTGTCTTCCGGACGCTCCACATACCCCTTTTGGTCCACGCGTACCTCCGGGCGCGCGTGATTCATGCCTTCTTTCAGGCCGAACAGGCACGCGGCACGAACAGCCGCCGGGTTGGTCATGTCTTCACGGCTCATGCTGGCTCTCCCTTGCGCTAGTCACCATGCTCGACACGGGCTTGAACGCAACTCGATTGTCCGGTCCCTCATCCGCGGCTCCGGACCCCGACGGCCGAGCTAAAAAGCTGCCACTCGACTTCCCCGCCGAGTTCCGCCTTGCTGCTCGCAGGAGGCGTAGCCGATGGTCGACGATGAACTGGCGCGCGAAGCGGTCGGAATGCTCAGCACCGCCGCTGCCATGTCGATCGAGGATGCGCATCTGCAGCTCGTCACCATTCCGGCCGATCGGCAGCAGGCGGCGGCTCTCGCCGAGGCACTGCAGCGCCTCGGAGCTGAGCTGACGTCCCTCGGAGCCGCGGCCGCCGTGTTGGTCCGGAAGCCCGCCTGACCGCCGCGCAGGAAACCGCACTAGGCAGCACGCTCGATCAGCCAATCCGTCAGCCCGTGGTCGACGGCCGCTGCGGCCAGTTTTTCGATCGTCCAGAGATGAATTCGCGTCTCGTCGACCTGTGAGAGATCGAGCCTGCCGCGAGGGCTGTGGCAGACGAAGAAGAAGCGGCTCGCCTCTCCGCTCGTCAGGAACGCGTGCACGCTGGCGTTCAGGACGGCCTGATCGGCCGCGGACTTGACCTGGACGCTGGCCCGCTCACCCGTGAGGGGTTGCTCGACGAGCAGGTCGATGTCCTTCATCGTTCCGCCTACCGCTGAAATACGCCGCCACCCGCCTCGCGAGAAGATCAGGTCCACGAACAGTTCGAAGTCGGCCCAGTGGAGCTGTCGGATCAGCGCGGCGGACGCATCGACTAGCGTCGCCCGCGCCTCTCGCGCCGCCACAACGGTCGGCTCTTCTTCAGCATTGATCCTCCGAAGGAGGTAATCGGACTCGCCTACGTTGCAGATGGTACGGCGATAGGCCGCCAGCTGCGTGAGCTTGCTGCTCAGTCCATCCATCAGGAGCTGTCGGCCGAGAAGATCGGAGTTGCGCCATCCGCCAACGACGGATCGAGAGCAGTCTCCCTCGTCATGGCAGTGGCTGGTGTTGCGCACCACCTTCGGCTGGGCGAAGCCCCACCAAAGATGCCCCCGCGCAAAGGTGATCCAGAGGCAGTCGGATCCGAGGGTGTAGAAGTCCTTCAGCTCGCGCAAATAGGCTGTGGCGGTCGATGGCAGCACGCCCGCGTCAAGGTACGCCTGCTTCGCGGCGTCCCATTTGCCAGCCGCGGCAAGCTCGTGCGGGTCCGTGGCATTGCCCCAGTCTATGCGGCCGCCATCGAGCGACGCGTTCTCCCAGGCACCGCCGGGGCCGAGCTTGATGTAGCGGACAGCTGCCGGTGCAATCCTCTCCTTCCCAGGCTCTCTGCTGGCCACGGCAATCCTCGTCGACGATCAGTGATATCACAAAGGCTTGGCGTGCCGCAGAGGTCAACTGGAATGTCACTCATCGTCTGTAGATTGATCGGCGACATAGGTCCGAACTGTGCGGGTGGATATTCGCACCCGCCTCGGCAGGAATTTGCGTCGCCTTCGGGAGGAGAAGGGCTGGTCGCAGGAGGTGTTCGCCTTCGAGGCGAAGATCCACCGCACCTACGTCAGCGACATTGAACGGGGCGAGCGGAATCCGACCATCGCGGTGGTCGAGAAACTCGCTGTGGCTCTTGAGGTCAAGCTGGGCGAGCTGCTGGACTGATCCTTGCCTGCTAAAGTTTAAGTAGCCCCGTGGGTCCGAAGGAATGCTTCAGAGCCTTTTCGTTGTTTTGCGGATGCCAAAGGGAAAGGTGCGGTGTGTGGCACGCGCGCCATGTTTTGCCGCAGAACTCGGCAGTTCCGTGACCGATGGTCCAATTGTGATGCTCCGTCGGCACCCAATCCATTTGGGTCTTGAGGCCAACGGTATCGGGATTTCCCTGTATCCAGAGGAAATCGGGCTGCACCGCATCAAGGAAGATGGCATGGACCCGCTCTGAAACTTTCAGGTCCGCCTCCCAGGCGCGGTGGTCTTTCACCCGAGTGGAGCGAGTGAATACAAAGTTGCTCGCGCAGACCTCGGAGTAGCAGAGCCCGAGCGCTCTACAGATGAACTTGAAGTTCTTCTGCATGGGAGACTGCCCAGGCTCGAAGGAGCGGGAACTGGTGCTCCAATCCTGATCGAACGCGTTATAGCCAAGCCTCGAGGCCGCGAGAGAATCAGCCAAGGTGGGGTAGTCCTGCGCGCGCGCATCCCTACTGTCGGGGCCGATATCGTGGCCGCCGGGGTTTAGTCCGAGGAAATAGAAGGAGCCCTTCCGAAGAGTGGCCTCAGCCGAGCTGAGAACGCTCCCAGACCGCTCAAGCATCCGTTCCTCGTCCAGTACCCGGTACGCGGCATCAAGCGCTCGCAGCGGTATTTCCTTAGGCATCTTGGCACTTTCCTTACGCAGCATCGAATTTGTGCGCCGGCCACCCCTGTCCAGCGTGCGGCAAACCATTTCATCTTCTTCTATAAAGTTGCTTCCCTCATCGCGCCCGCTCTCCTCGTCGAATACTAAGACGCCATCGACTTCCTTAAAGCTGAAAAGGATCTCTCGGCCCCCTTCCATCAGTTCTCGATCCTCTTGAGGTGAAAAGCGCCGTTGCCTTCTGGGATGGTCTTCTTGCTCATACCTGCTCCACCGACCTCACCCTTTGCACCTTCGTCCGAGAGTCCGTGTCGATGGGAGCAAGCGAAACCGGCTCCAAATCAGTTCCTGTCATCCAACGAGTCTGGACTCCGCTTCCGACAATTTCGGACGCAGGTCAGGCGCGATGCGAAATGCGCCAAGTCGCGAATCCTCCCACCGGCAGCGTGGTGCAGCCAAGTCCGGACGTGAAAGAATGGAACGGCGATGCTGTCAGCCGACAGAACCACCCAAGCGAAGTGGCGGTTCGCCTAGCTCAACACTTGTTGAGCAGCCCCATGCCGCCGGCCACGCATCGAGACCTTCAAGCGATCCGAGGCCAAGCAGAAGGCAATCTCGATCGCACCCTATATCTTCGACGACATGAACAAGATTATCGAAGAGTAGTTCGCGGCCACCTTCCAGAAGGCGTGCTTAAGCTGGCTCTTTGACCGGCTCGGGGGGGAGCGCCTTCACAACCTTTTTCGCTGCCGCTTTGATATCCTTCTCAGGAACCTTGCCGCCGCTGCGCTCGACTGACCGGCGAATGAATGCCTCAGCTTCCGCAAGTGCTTGTTCGTAGCTCATCCCTCTCTCCCTACTTTTGCAGCGCGGCCCACGCGCGGTCGATCACAAGCGCCGAGAAATGATCGATCCAATATTTCTGCCTCAGTTTCTTCTGATCCAACACTGTGCGGAGAGCCGGATTCACCTCAACTGCTCCGCGCAGCGCCTTGGCAACGTCATCCGGGCGGACCGGCTGTCCGTTGAAGGTCTTCTTTGTATAGTCGTATGCGTCCTGGCAGGTTCCCTGCCAATGGGCGCTCGTCGCATTGAAATGCGCAATCAGCCCGTTGCGATCTAGGGCTTGTTCCATCTCTCTTGTGAGTGCCATCAGCCGATCTCCCAAACGGCCTGAACTGCGGCCACGGTAATACCGAGACCAGCCAAGCCGAGCAGCCAAATGGATGCACAAGCGGCGCACTCACTTTGCGCAGCCTTCGCATACAGCGCGAAAGCGCAAGCTGCGGTCGCTGCAATGAGCGCAAAAAGGGCTGGCCAGGCGCGCCGCCGATACATCGGCCGTACGGCACTCTTCTCACCTTCGGCATAGCTGTCGAAACTGGCTAAGGCAGCGCCGAAGAAAACGAGGATGAGCGCAGCGGCCGCGCCGGCGGCCTCCGCCACCTCAGACATTATGTCGAGCATCCCGGTCCCCTTCCCCGAGCCGAAGAGGTTGAATCACAGCAGCTCAGTCGAGTCAATCAGAGCTACCCGCTTGGCTAGTCGGGCATTTAGGTCCCTTTCCATAGGGCGGCCCTCAGGATTGCACGTCTGCCGCAGCTCATAGGCTAGCTGCAGAGCGATCGCCGGCACCTCATGGACCGATCAGCTCTTCAAGTTGCTCGAGAAACTGCGGGTCATACTTTTCTTCAACGTGCCTCTGGTTCCAAAGCCCAGAGGACTGCACCAGCGGACGATTGGAATGGCGACCTAGCCAGTTTGAAGAAGGCGCGTCCAGCGCCGCTCGCCCGTGGTTGCTCAGCAACGCAATCGAATTCCGCTCGATCGTTGTTCGGAGGCTATCGGGGCCCGCCTCATCCGAAACGCTAATGAGCGCCACCGTCATCGAGCCGATGTAGCTGCTCACGCGCTGCTCGATCGGATCTTCAGTCGCCTTCAAGGACGCCCGATCAGAACCGAGCTCAAGCGCTGCCTTACCTGCGCCCCCCTTGATGCCCCACGACGCACAGGTGATCTGCGGGTTGCGCGCGAGAATCGCCTGGCCGACAAGCAGTCGGAAGATGGAGCCGCGGTGGTTTCCTCGTCCCGAGCCAGTCCCTTGATGTTGATTGAGACGCTGTCGAAGAGTTGACCGGGAGCCCACCGACAGGGCGTGTGTGCCTACCCGCACAACCCTTTGGCCGCCGCCACTCTCACGCCTTTCCTCACCAGGTTCGAAGAAGAAGTAGACCCCTCTATCGGGAGCCTGCCGGGCCATCTGGGCGACTGTGCCCACGCCGGATCCCTCGACGAGCCGCTCAATGAGCCGGTAGAACTGCCGCAGATCCGATAAGCGGCTCACAGCTTAGCCTTGAGCCAGGAAAGCTGCTGCCCGAGCGTCAGCCCTTCCATTGGGATTTGAACGTCTATCCCGCTCCTTAGGAGCGGTTCGATCAGGTGCTCACGATATCTCTCTCCGGCGAAAAAAACGACGCGGCCATGCTTCTTCGCAACGGGCAGGAGATCGGCCAAAACAGTATCCGCCCACGCTCGACGCGCGGCGACGCCGAGCTTGTTCAAAGTGTACTCGTAGGGCGCAATCTCTGTGTCAGGCTCCACCAGGCCGTAAAGGGCAGAGAGTATGCGGATCTCACTACCTTGTGCCTCTGCCAGATCCCTGGCCATGGTGAACAAGGGTGACGTGTAAAGGTCACGTGCTTTGGCAGGATGTGAGCGTTTGCTCTTCACGCAGGAGACAAGAACGAGTGCATTGGAGAGGAGGGCTGCCGCTGGGGCATCAGCCCCCTTACCAACTGACACTCGCCTCTTTAGCAGTGCAGGGCTCTGTTTGGCTGACGAGGCTTTTCGCGACGACCCGGAGGCCAGTCCGCCAACCATTCCTGCACTTACAAGAACCGAACGGACGTGCTGGTAGCGAATTCCGAGAATGCGGGCGATCTCCGCGCGGAGGAAACCTGCACGAGCCAAAGCACGGATCTTGTCAGACTTACTGGTAAGTCCTTCCGTGACTGCCTCAGGCGATGATCTGGAGATCATCATATCCTCCTCCAGTTCGCGCTTCTGGCCACACTGCGCCCCCAGCTCTCGGTTACCCACTGACCCACTGACTGAACATGGCGACAGCAAAAAGGACGAGGCTAATAGCTCCCACGAAACCCACGACGAACCCGAGGCCTACCTTGAAGCATGACATGCCACCTCCTCCGGTTCATGGCATCTCCGTGGCGTCACCGTGATTATATCGCCGCTTGTCACCATCACGATCAGTCCGCGAGCGGCGCCGGTCATGTCCAAATAAGCGCGCACCTGCGCGCGATAGTGTTCGAGCGCTTCAGGGCTTGGCTGAACGTCGCTCTTCCAGTCGATGACCACGTCCGGCCGGCCGTCCGGGCCCAGGCCGAAAGCGTCTGCAACGCCAGTCACGACCTGTTCGACTTCGCCGAGCGCGCTGGTCGCATAAACCGGGAGTTCGGGCG
>Ga0247719_1001332_pt1 | contig 10477 bp, 9 predicted proteins | sample 41E_DmetaG_FD_189046 | JGI IMG/M metagenome (GOLD analysis project Ga0247719, IMG submission 189046) | Soil microbial communities from hillslope of Landscape Evolution Observatory, University of Arizona, Oracle, AZ, United States - 4-1-E_D | ecosystem: Engineered > Artificial ecosystem > Mesocosm...
GCCCGGGCCACCAAGACGCTGCGCAACGTCAAGGGCGCCTGGATCAAGGAGCAAGAGGTCGGCGTCAGCGGCGACCAGGTGACCGAGTACAAGGTGGTGATGGTCGTCACCTTCGTGCTCGACGACTGACGTTCAGCGATACACGTCGCGGCGGTGCCCGACCTCTACGGCGAGTACCGTCAGGATGGCATCGTCGAGGCGGCACAGGATCCGATAGTCGCCGACGCGGTAGCGCCACAGGCGCTCGCCGCGAAGGGGCTTGCCGAGCTGGCGCGGATCGGATGTGCCGTCGACCCGCTCGGCCATGAAGCGCAGGATGGCGCGGGCGACCTGCCGTTCCATCCTGTCGAGCTCCTTGACGGCTCGCTGCGACCACTCGACCCGGTAGGTCACTCGCCGTAGCGCTCGAGCACCTCAGCCATGGTCAGCGTCCGCCCTCCGGAGCTGTAGTGCTCTGCCAGGGCCCCCTCGGCGAGGTAGGTATCCTCCAGATCCTCGAGGTGCTCGAGGATCGCTTCGCGCGCGTAGAACGACTTGGAGCGGCCGGTTCGCCGAGCCAGCTCCTCCAGACGGCGTTCGATTTCGGGCGGGAGCCTGAGGGCGAGCATTCCGTGGTCCTCTTCGCAGCTGGTGCTATACGAGTATAGCATCACCGCGGGTTGGCCTCATCAACCTGCCCGGCGCTGGCGCACCGCCTCGTAGAACAGCACCGCCGCCGTCGCCGAGACGTTGAGGCTGTCGGCCACGCCGTTCATAGGCAGGTGGACCGACACGTGGGCGAGCTCCGCCCACGGATCGGACAGGCCGCGTGCCTCCGAGCCGAGCGCGATGGCGACCGCGCCGCGGTAGTCGGCCTGCGTGTAATCGACCGACGCCTGCACTCGAGCCGCGATGATGCGCACGCCCTGCTCGCGCAGCCAGGCGATGACGTCGCCGCTCGAGGCCACGGCGACCGGCACGCTGAAGACCGTGCCCAGGCTCGCCCGGATCACGTTCGGGTTGAACAGGTCGGTGCCCGGGTCGGCGACGACCACCGCGTCCACGCCCGCGCCGTCTGCCGTGCGCAGGATGGCGCCCAGGTTGCCGGGCTTCTCGACGCCCTCGATGACCCCGATCAGTGGCTCGGGCGGCAGCGACAGGTCGCCGAGGGCGTGGCCCGGGATCTCAGCCACGGCGATGATGCCGTCCAGGCGGTCACCGTAGGCCAGCCGGGCGAACGCAGCAGGCCCGAGGTCGTGGACCGGCACGCCTGCCTGCTCCAGCTGCGCCAGCGCCGCCCGGCACTCGTCGTCGGCGCAGCTGGCGACCGACACGAAGCCCTCGCGCGGCGTGGCTCCGCCGGCCAGCGCGCGGAGCGTCTCGCGCGCGCCGTCGACGATGGTCAGCCCCGAGCGCTCGCGATCGCGTCGGTCACGCAGCCGGAGCGCCGCCTTGAGGCGAGGATTGGCCGCCGAGCTGATGCGCCGTCGCTCCATAGCTGCATTGTGCAGTCGCCGACCTGCCGTCGACGCGCCGTCAGTTAGTCGTTTCGCTTGATGGCGCGTGGTATATACGAACACTGGGAGCGTACCGTTGCGCGAGGGAGCGGTCTACCGCCACAGCCCATGCCAACAGTCCGGGCAGCACTCGAGAGGATGGAAGCCGACCTCTTCGTCGACCGGCATGCCGAGACGGCGGAGTTCGGGAGCTGGCTTGGGGCCGACTCGGCGCGGGCCCAGATTTTCCAGGTCGTCGGCCATGCCGGAGTCGGCAAGTCGGCCCTGCTGCGCACCTTCGCCCGGACCGCACCCTCCCTGGGGCGGAGTCCGGTTGCATACGTCGATGGCGAGTCCATCCAACCGACGGCCAATGACTTCGCTCGCGCCATCACGGGCGACGGGGCCTCTGACCCGGCGACCTTCCTCGGCGATCAGCCCGCCCTGCTGATGATCGATGGCATGGATGAGCTGGCGCCGCTGACGCGCTGGCTGACGTCAGACCTCATTCCCTCGCTCAGTGGGCAGGTGCGCGTCGCCATCGCCGGCCGCCAGCCAGTCGGGCCGATGTGGAAGCCCTGGCTGGGCGCGATGCGCACGATCCGCCTCGATTCACTGTCGCGCGATGCATCGGCGGCATACCTCGAGCGCCGCGGCGTGACCCCCGCGGTCGCGGGCCAGATCCTCGAGGCTGCGGGTGGCTACCCTCTGGCGCTGACCCTCGCAGCGGACCTCGCGGTCCAGTTGCGGGTCACCCGATTCGAGAAGGCGGCGGAGTGGAATCTCACCCTGCGCCAGCTGGTCGACCAGCTGCTGCGGGATGCGCCGGAGCTTCGCTCGCTACTCGAAGCGGCGGCCGTGGTGCGCCAGTTCGACGAGCCAACGCTGGCGGCGGTGGCTGACCTGGACCGCGCGGGCGAGGCCTTCGCCCAGCTCTGCGCGGTCTCGTTCGTGCGCCCCGCGCAGCACGGACTGACCCTGCACGAAGACGTCCGCCGTGTGGTGATCGAGGAGCTCCGCTGGCGCAACCCCGAGCGCCTTGTCCAACTGAGACGTCAGGCACGCGGCTACTACCGGGACCGCATCCGAGCCCGCCGACCGGGTGAGGAGTGGCTGCTGCCCGATCGGATGTACCTGTGGGAGCACACCGTCCACGCGACCTACTTCCCAACGGGTGCGCCGTCGACCATGTGGGTCGAGAAGGGCGGCCCAGGGGACATCGAGGAGCTGCTCAAAATGCAGGCCGAGTGGGTGGCCATGCACCAGGCCGGGGTTCCCTTGCCCGGGGTGCCACCGCCGGAGGAGTGTTCGCCGGAGTTCCTGCGCAGAGTCGTCGCGCATCCCGGGACCGAGGTGCTGATTGCCCGCAGCCCAGACGGTCAAGCGCACGGATACGCGTTCTTCCTGCCCATCTCCATGTCGGCCCTGGAGCTGCTGCCGCCGGGCGGTGCGATCGGCACGCTTGTCGAGCGCGCAGTTCCGCAGGAGCTCAGGCGATCACTTCCGGCCACGGCGGAGGGATCGCGGGTGCTGTACATGTCGGTCGACGCTGCCCGCGGCGAGCGAGCGGCAGAGGCGATCGGTGCCCTCGCCACCGAGACGTTCGGTTTCGCGCTCAGGGGCATAGCCTTCGTGGGCTGCGTCGCCGGGGAGATGGCGGCTCAGGCCTGCCAGGCGATCGGCATGACGCGCATTCCCAACGTTGGCACCACCTCAGTCGGTCCGCCGCAGCCGCTTGACGGCTGGATCGTCGACATCGGTCGCATCGGACCGGATGTCTGGCTCGAGGCGGTGACCACCGGCCGGCCCGTCCCACCGGCGCTGTCCGCCGAGGAGCTCGAGGCAGAGCTTCACCAGGTCCTCGTGCACTGGCCGGATGATGCCCGCCTGGCCCAGTCGCCGCTGGCGCTGCTGGCACCACTCCTTCGCCAGGCGGACGACACGGCCTCGCCTGCGCAGACGCTTCGCGAAACGATTCGACGCGCCCTCGGCGACGCCTGCGCGGACGCCTCCGACGATCTGGCCCTCGCCTGCCGGGCCCTCGAGCTGGCCTACTTCGAGCGCAAGGCCGGCCACGAGGCCATCGCCGAGCGGCTCAACGTCTCGCGCTCGACCTTCTACCGCCTGCTCCACCGCGCCGAGCACGAGATCGCCCTTCGCCTGAGGCTAGCGCCCTCGGCCTGACGCTCCGGAATCTGGAACTTCCGCGGTACTGACCCTGGTACTCCGTGGCTCGCATAGTCCCGCACATGCTGCGGAACGGTCTGCGCTGCCGATTGCCGCACGGTCCACGCGGCACGGTCAACCTCGAAGGCGCGCGTTCCTGGGCCGCTGGGCAGGGGCCGCAGCCACCCGGAAGGAGACGAAGGTGTCAGCATCCATGGTCGCTCGTCGCCGTGGTTGGTACCGCCGGCTGAGTCACGGCCGCACCAGGCTCGGGATCGGAGGGTTGATCCTTGCTCTGGCTGTGGCGCTGCCGCCTGCCCCCGCGTCGGCCACCTCCCCGTACGTGGCAATCGATCTGGACACGTTGGGCAGCTCCTTCAGCACGGCGGTTGCCATCAATTCCGTGGGCATGGTCGCGGGCACCAGGCACACCAGTGCCCCGGCGGAGCACGCGTTCTTCTGGTCTGCGGCCACGGGCATGGTCGACCTGGGAACGCTGCCCGGCCACAACCACAGCAAGGCGACTGCGATCAACTCGTCAGGGGTAGTGGCCGGATACAGCTGGCACGACTCCGATGGCCTGACGGAGGCATTCATTTGGAGCAGCGCGACCGGCATGACTGGCCTGGGCACGCTATCCGGCGACGACGCGAGTGTGGCGTGGGACATCAACGACGCCGGCCAGGTCGTGGGCAGCAGCTCCAGCTCGAGCACCCTGGCGATTCGGGCTTTCGCGTGGACCGAAGCGTCGGGTATGAGTGATCTGGGCACGCTGGGCGGCTCCGATTCGATTGCTCTGGCCGTGAACGAGAGCGGTCAGGTCACTGGCCGCTCTCGGACGGCGTCGGGCGACTACCACGCCTTCTTCTGGTCTCAGGCAGATGGCATGACGGACTTGGCGACGCTCGGCGGTGCGTACAGCTTTGCCCATGCCATCAACGACTCCGGCCAGATCGTCGGACAGAGCCACATTGCGTCGGGCGACATGCACGGTTTCTCTTGGACGCAGGCCGGGGGAATGATCGACATCGGGTCAACGGCGCTCCCGCGTGATGTCGACAACGGCGGCCGAGCCTACGGTGGCGCTCCGGCCTTCTACTGGACGCAGTCCGGTGGCTTCACGTCACTCGGGAGCCCGGCCGGCGGCTGCTGCAGCCGCATCGATGCCGCCAACGACGCGGGCACGCACGCTGCCGGAACGTTCACGACCGCAAGTGACGAGGATCACGCGCTGCTCTGGACCGCCAGCACCGGACTCGTCGATCTCGGCACCCTCGGCGGTGAATACAGCGCGGGACGCGACACCAATGACAGCGGTCAGGTCGTCGGCGAGGCCAGCCTGACCAGCGGTCCCGTGCACGCGACGATGTGGGTAGCTGTGTCGGGCAAGCAGATCTCGGCCAGCCTGCCTGCCGGCGGATCGCTGTCCACGGACACCGAGGGCGACGGCGCGACGCCGTACCACCCGCTCGAGGCATCGGTCACCACGCCGAACGCCGGCGACGTGACGATCGAGACGCAGCCGGCTGTCGGGGCGCCACCGTCCGGCTACCTGCTGCTCGGGCAGCAGGTCATCATCACCGCGCCACCCGCGACGGCGGCAGGGCCGCTGATCCTGGTCTTCCGCATAGATGCATCTGTGATCAGCGGACCCGTGTCGGACATCAGCATCCAGCGCAACGGCGCGGCCGTCGCTGACTGCAGCGCCGCCGACGCCACGCCCGACCCATGCGTCGCTGCACGCACTCTGCTCGCCGATGGCGATGGCGAGATCACTGTCCGCACCTCGGCGGCAAGCACTTGGACCTTCGCCATCCCGATTGGGCCCAGCGGCATTCGGCCCAACCTGCAGGACCAGCTCGACCAGATTGATGCCCAGATCGCGCTCACGATGCGCAAGCAGGACGTCAATCGGCTTCAGGATGCGCGCGGCCGGCTGGCCGACGCGCTCGTTGCAGGACTTTGGGCGGACGACTCGCATCTCGACTCGAACAAGGGGGAGAAGGTCTTCCAACTCCACAAGCAGGCCGTCCAGGCGCTGCTCGCCCAGGCGCGGCACAGGAGGTCCACCGTCGATGCAACAGTGCTCCAGGCGTGGATCGACACCATCGTGCGCGCCGACCGCGAGCTGGCGGTGACGGCGCTCGCTGAGGCCATCGATGCCGGGGGCGACGCCAGGAAGATCGCCCAGTCGACCAACGAGATCGACAAGGGTGACGATGCGGCGCTCGATAAGCCCGACCAAGCGATTGAGTTCTACAGGAATGCCTGGAAGAAGGCGTTGGGAGCGATGCCATAGTCGGGGCCCGCCACCGCCCGGCCGCCCAGCGAGCGCGGCCTCAGGCCGAGGCCGTCGCCAAGGCTCAACGTCTCGCGCTCGACCTTCTGCCGGCTGCTGCACTGGGCCGAGCAGGCGCTGCCCTTCGCGTGCGGCCCACGCCCTCGGCCTGACGCCCCGAAATCTGGAACTCCCGCGGTACTGACCCTGGTACTCGGCGGGTCGCACAGTTCCGCGCATGATTCGGAACGGTCTGCGCTCGCTGGCGGGCAGTTGCTCTACAGCGACATCGGCGCCATCGAGGGGATCGCCCGCGACCTCGTGGCCCGCAACGACCCCGCCAAGCGGGCGCTGCTCGCGCAGACATCCTCGCGGCAGGCTTGGCTCGAGCGTGTTGTTCGCGAGGCGATCAAGACCGTCTGATCATTTTGGGAGAGCAACATGTCGGTGAACTCCTTGATCGACTCCATGAGGATGAGAGCCCCTAGGTCGGGTAGACGCCACGCAGTCATATCGCTCGCGGCCGTTGTTGCTATCAGCTGTGGAGGAGGCGGACCCACACCGATCCCGGCGGATTCGCAGCCGGCTGCAGCGACCGCCGCCCTTACGGTCATCTCGCCGGGCGTCGAACTGTCACGCGCAGGGACTCCGCCCGAATCCGCCGCGTCAGGCGCCAACCTCGCCGCCGGTGACACGTTGACGACCGACGAGACTGGTCGGGCAACCCTTTCCTTCGCTGGGCAGTCACTGCTCAGCATTGAGCCAAGGAGCGTCTTGCGAGTCGAGACGATCTCGCGCGCCGCCGACGGCAGTTACACCGTCGTCATGGACCACGAGGTCGGCGCCCTGCTGGCGGACATCGGGCCACTCGGCGACGCCGGACACTTCGAGCTCCGCACTCCATTCATCTCGTTCGTCGCCGATGGATCGACTGCACTCAGCCTCGTCAACGACGACGACGTCGTGTTTGCGGTCGGAGGAACCCCAACTGAAGGCTGCGCGGAGAGCGCTGATGCTTGGGTCTTGGCTGAGAATCACAACAGCAGCCGCAGCAACCGTACCTACCCTCTGGCGCCGATCGCCCCGGGCTATCAGCTCACCGTGTCCACCGCGGCAGTGTCGGTGGAACGGTTCAACATTCGGGACTTCCCGACCGTTCCACTGTCGGAAGAGACACGGGCAGACGGTGTACCTGGCACCCAACTAACTGATGAGCCCAGCGAAAGTCCGTGCCCCTCGCCTAGCGCTCCGGCAACGGGCAGCCTCGAGCCGGATGTTCCGAATTCTGGCGCCCAGTTCCTTGCCCTCGGCCAAGCGGTGATCGGGCCCTGCCCGCGCGACCTCACCTACGCCGCCTGCGCTGCGGTGTACATGCCGCCAGATACCGACCCGCCGGCCTTCAAGTACGAGTACCTGAAGATGGAGAAGGCGTGCATCTCTTACATGAATGCGGATGGCACGATGTCGGAACGACAGGCCTGCGTGGGCGCCATGGTGCCTGCCGAGCTCACTGGGCGTGATCGTGGCCCAGACCCCATCGATTGCGACGACCTGCAGGGCCATGACGCCCCACCCGGGTTGGAGCCGTGGCACTGCCAGGGGTTGTCAGAGGACTTGATACCGTTCGATGGGCTGGTGAACTCGGCCGCGGTGGCCCTGGGTCCCTGCGAGATCTTCAACCCGGACGATCCCGACACCGGTGACTTGTGCGGCGTCATGGTGGGAGTGGCAGGCTCGGGGCCTCAACTCCTTGCCCTCGGCCAAGCGGTGATCGGGCCCTGCCCGCGCGACCTCACCTACGCCGCCTGCGCTGCGGTGTACATGCCGCCAGATACCGACCCGCCGGCCTTCAAGTACGAGTACCTGAAGATGGAGAAGGCGTGCATCTCTTACATGAATGCGGATGGCACGATGTCGGAACGACAGGCCTGCGTGGGCGCCATGGTGCCTGCCGAGCTCACTGGGCGTGATCGTGGCCCAGACCCCATCGATTGCGACGACCTGCAGGGCCATGACGCCCCACCCGGGTTGGAGCCGTGGCACTGCCAGGGGTTGTCAGAGGACTTGATACCGTTCGATGGGCTGGTGAACTCGGCCGCGGTGGCCCTGGGTCCCTGCGAGATCTTCAACCCGGACGATCCCGACACCGGTGACTTGTGCGGCGTCATGGTGGGAGTGGCAGAAGCTCCGAGCCGACCCGTTCCCACCCCCGAATCGCGGCCGAGTCCATCGGTGAGGCCAGACCCCTCTGGCGAAGTCCCGCCGTCCGGCGATCCGTCGCCAGGTGACTCGCCGCCCTCCGATACACCTGAACCCCCTGATCTTGCGCTCACCATGACATCGGACGGCTCCTTCGTCTTTGGCGACGTGGTGAGGTACACGATCACCGTCACCAACCGGTCTGACCTTGGTACTGCCGCCCAGCCGATCTACGTGTACGACCAGTTGCCACCAGGGCGGCTATTAGCCGGGACGGGCACGAACTGGAACTGCACCGTGGACGATTCGGGCTTGGCTTCGTGTGAGTATCTGCAGGGCGTGCCTCCAGGCAGCAGCGCGTCTCCGCTGGTCCTGGAGGTGCAGTTGGCTGGCGAGAACGAATGGCCGACTGGCAGCGAGATCGCGCACAACTGTGCCACTGTCGACCATCCCGAGGACATGCGCCCCGACAACGACACCGAATGTGTCGATGACCCCGTTCGCAGCGGGTCAGTCCGATCACCGGAGCCGACGGGCATGCCGCCGGCCAGCGAAGAGCCGCGGCCGAGCGAACGATGACACCCGCCTCGCCGAGTTGCCGCTCGCCCAGCTAGCGTTGCTCCTTGAGCTTGCGGACGCGGTCGCAACGGCAGCCGGCGGCCGCTTCGACGGTGCGCCAAGCCTCGGCTGAGGCCAGCGCCAAGGCTGGCGTGGAGAGCGAGCTGGCCTGCCGCGTCCTTGAGCTGGCAGGCTTCGATCGAGGACCCCCACGGTGCTGTCGTCGAGTGCTCCAGAGTTCCGCGCTCGACCTGCTGCCGGCTGCTATGGAGCCGAGCAGAGATCGCCACGAGGCTGGGGGGCTGTTTCGGGCTGAGCTGCCTGCTAGGTTGGAACTGCCGAGGTACTGACCGCGGTACTCGCCGCGCGCCATAGTCCTGCCATGGATCGCGTCCTACGCTCAGTCGCCGGGTTGCTGCTTTTTGGCGACTCGGAGTCGATCGACCGCGTCGCTCGGGACCTCGTGGCGAGCCACGACCCGAGCGCATGGGAACTGCTCGTCGGGACCATCCGCTCGGATGAGGACATGCCCCTCCGCATCCGCTGCCTCGAGGTGCTGGCAAGGGCCGCGTCGATCGCGGGGGAGGACGCGGCGCGGCAGATCCTCGTGGCGTTGGGCGGGACGGACGCCGCTGATCGCTGACGCGGTGGGCATGCCTAGGCTGTGCTGACCTCAGGCCGCGGTAGTCACATCTGCGCCTCGCGACGGCCTGCGCTCATGGGCCTCGCGCAGGCAGTCGTCGCAGACGATCAGGTAGCTCGAGCGCCCAGCTTGGGCGTCGTCATGCGCGTCGCGAGCGGCCAGGGCACGGTCGAGATCTGCATCGACCCGGTGAGTGCCAACCCGCTCTGCCAGACGACCAACCTGGGCACGCTCTAGCCGCGCGGCGCCAAGCGCCTGGTGGCGCCGTTCAACGACCTCGGGCCCGGCAGCCATTTGCTCAGGATCCGCGTTGACTCGGGCACCGTTCGCGTGATCGGGGCGATCGTCAGGCCCTGAAGCGGCCCGGCTGAACACTGAGCGCAGAGCCCTGGTCGCCTCCACCGCCAGCGGGTCGTCCAGCGCCGACAGGTCGCCCGGGTCGGCGTCGAGGGAGGCCCGCCCGCGCGACCCGGCGCATGGCCTTGCCCGAGCGCGTCTCGGGCAGCTCGGGCACGACGTGGATCGCCTCGGCCCTGCCGGCCCTACATCGTCGCGGGGAAGAAGCCGATGATCGCGCCCATCACGAGCAGGCTGACCAGCACGTAGCCGGCGTTTATCGCCCAGTACTCGACCCTGCGGCGCTCGAAGATCACCGCGTTGAACGACGTAGTGGCAACGAAGCCGATCCAGATCACGGCGGCGATGACGATCCCGCCGACGATGTCCGCGGCGCCGGCGAAGAGCGCGAGCACGTATGCGGCCAGCAGCCCCTGGACGATCGGCCCGACGTAGACCGCGGGCGAGACCGCGCCGGTCGGCATCTCGATGCCGCTTGCCGCGACCCAGCGCTTGCCGAACACTGCCGGCATGTACCACACGAAGCCGATCACGACGCCTGCGACTGCGGCCAGCAGCACGGCCAGCCAGTTGACCTCCGTGAAGTCGGGCATGCGAGTCCTCCCTCCGGCCCTAGCCCCCGTGAAGGCGCCGATTATTGCAAGTTGCGCAGCTGCCTGATCGCCTCGAGTGCCAGCGGGTTCTCGAGCGCCGTCAGGTCGCCCGGGTCGGTGTCTAGGTAGGCCGCGCGGGCGACGCGCCGCATGACCTTGCCCGAGCGCGTCCTGGGCAGCTCTGGCACGACGTGTATCGCCTCGGGCC
>Ga0247719_1001333_pt1 | contig 10474 bp, 17 predicted proteins | sample 41E_DmetaG_FD_189046 | JGI IMG/M metagenome (GOLD analysis project Ga0247719, IMG submission 189046) | Soil microbial communities from hillslope of Landscape Evolution Observatory, University of Arizona, Oracle, AZ, United States - 4-1-E_D | ecosystem: Engineered > Artificial ecosystem >...
CGAGGCCGCTCGTTGCCGCGTAGCGAGGATCGAATCTTGCTGTACGACGTCCGGCGCGCCGTGGAACGCATCATGAGTTACACGGCTGGTGGCCATGCGTTTCCTCGAGACCCCGATGATCCCGGATGCCGTGATCCGAAATCTGGAGATCGTCGGCGAAGCCGGCGGAAAGCTGTCGGAAGATGCAAACGAGAAGATGCCGGAGGTCCCGTGGCGCCGCGCGGTTGGGCTCACAAACGTGCTCATCCACGGCTACCAGGACGTCGACATCGAAACCGTCTGGAGAGTGGTGGACGACGCGCTCCAACCGCTTCTCGTTGCGTTCAAAGAGACGCCGATCGTTAGGACATCGGATACACGATCCGATATGACCCTCGGACTACTAATCCGGTCGGCCAGCGCCTGGATTCGACATGCTCCCTGTCTGGGCCCTTTCTGGTGGACGCGAGCTGTCATGTGCGGACAGCAGCGGACACCCGTTTGCCGTGCAAGTGATGTGCAGGCGCTCAGATCACTGGAAGGTATCTGCTACCGTGGACTCGTACAGAGCAGTTACTTTGCCGCCCTCGAACAGGCGCACCGCCTCGCGCGTTGCGGGGTCTTGCAAGTCCAGGGATCGCAACACCCCGTTGGATGCTTTCGCAATCGATTCGATTCGTAGAAACCTCTCGCCGTGGGTCTCCGCAAAGCTAGCCAACGCACGCAGCTTTCCCTTGGCATCCGCTAGGTGATCCCCGTGCGGGTCTACGATCGAAACTATTAGCGAGCCGTCATCACGGCGGGATATGACGAGGAAGTCCACCTGAACCGAGGACCATTTACCGACATCATTCAGATATGCGATCCGTAAGGAATTCGCCATCGCGCGAGATGGGTTTCGATACCATCCGACGAACGACTCCCGTGATAGTTCGGTCTCCAGAACCGTCTTCTCCCAGTATCCCACGATCTCCCCCTTCGACCCCTACTGGAGCGGCGGACGAACGCACCCAGCAATCCTGTCCCGCAGCGGCGTTATCGATCACGTCACTCCTGCCGCATGGGGGGGTCAAAGAAGGAGGCAAATTTGGTCACCGCATGCAACCCTTGCGACTCGATCAAAGCGGATTCACGCTAGAACAACTCGGTTGGAAGGTTCGACACGTTCCGGACACGGGTTGGGACGGGCTGACGCGTTCTTATCCCGAGCTGTGGGAAGCCGCTGGAAATCCGAAACCCAGGTACCACCGCCAATGGATGTACGCATTCCATCTGGAAATCCCGCCAATAACGAGCGCATCGGAGTCATAGTCCGATGTGCCGAGGGAACGAATCCGCCTACATAGCTCTCTAGAGCATGGTGGAGGCTGCGGTGCCTAACCCTTGGACTTCCTTGGATCATGACCATAGGTGCTACGTTCCCGAATTCGACCGTCACGACCGTGAAGGTAGGCCTCTGAATTCTCCTTCTTTGCGATGTCCTTAGCACTCTTCCATGCGGCCGATTGGGTTGTATGGGAGGAGCTCGTTCTAGCGCTTCCCTCCTTTTTCACAACCCATTTTCCACTGCTTGGAACCGCATGAACTCCCTTTTTGACCATTGTTCTCCTCCTTGGTCTTTCTTCCCAATTATCCACCACGGATCGACGCACGGTAATGCGGCACGCTGCGAAAAAAGGAGCACCTTCCCAAGTCCAGCAGCGTGACCAGGCGAGATGCGACGTCTGGATTGGGATCTATGACGGCAACTTCGTTTAGATCCTGATTGCCGTGACAAGCGGCTCTTAGAAGACTTCTGGCATTGAAGTCGGCCTCCGGGAATGAATAGCCGAAGATCACGAGGCGACTGGCCGATTCGATGGCCACCCGCGCCCCCTGCCAAAGCCCTCCGACAAAGGCCTGATAGTGGGAACCCTTCTCATAGACGGGCGGAACCACCACCGGGAGTAAGTACCTATCGTCGACCTCATCATTCAACTCCAGGTCGCCTTCTATACGTTGCCCGGTTAGACAGTAGATCTTCCGGCCCGGTCGAGCGATGCTGTTGCGAGCATCTTCTCGCGTCTTGGCTCTCCATGCCCAGTTGAGAGAACCATGCAACTTGTAAATTGGGAGCGACTCGGCTTCTCCTTCTGGCCCTCCACCTCTAGATCGAAAAGAGGCTCCTCGCATGGGATATAGATAAGCAGCAAAGTCGCGCTGGTACGTCGTCAAGATGTTCCACGGGATGTCCGCGTACGAGTTCGTTGAGACTGCTGCTTCCAAAGCCTTCTCAATTAGTAGATCCTGATTGAAGGTAATGAACACGATATCCGGGTCGCTTGGCCAGATCGTTCGCAAGAGAGACCCGACCCCTCGTCTGGAGACCCCTCGGAGACGATTCGTAGTGCGCGCGATAGCCGCCGAGTACATTCGAACCAGAGCCCAGTAGGCATCTAAAGCACCCGGTGGTCGCGGACTTGAGAAGACATCGGAATACACGAAGTTGAAGATCGCCTCCATCGTGTAGCCGGGGAGGAACGGATCAATCCCGAACTGCCGGTGCATGTAACGACGGACGGTGGCTCCTCCATCCAGGCGAGCCGCCGCACACAGCTGAAAGAAAGTGGAGTCCAGGGGCGGCCGCAAACTCTTCTTCGTCCGGTCACCAGCCTCAGCGAGGCTTGCTCCGGCACCCACCAGGATAACAGTTGCCATGCTGAGAGTTAACTACTCGGGTATGACAACAATCGCGACGCTCCGACATGCGCATCGGAGTCGGAATCCGATGGCAGGGGCAGCACCGCCCTGTAGCTCGTCACAGCTGGCGGCTACGGTGATGCATGCCTCGGATCAGCAGCTTTTGCGGCATCGTCATCTGGATGTATTTCGACGATCACAACCCGCCACATTTCCATGCCGAGTACCGCGAATACATGGCGCGAGTCGTCATCGACTCCCTGGAACCGTTGGACGAGGAACTCCCGCGCCGAGCCCTGCGCCTGGTGCAAGAATGGGCGGCGCTTCACCGCGACGAACTGATCGCCCAACTGGGACAAGGCCCGAGCCGGCTTGCCACTGGATAAGATTGAGCCACTGCCATGAAGAACGAGACGAAGCTTGTTCGGGTGACTGCCGTCGAGCCTTTGGAGGGGTTCGTCCTCAGGCTTTCGTTCAGCGACGGCATCACGCGCGACGTCGACGTCGAGAAGCTCCTTCGAGGACCCGTGTTCGAGCCGCTGCGCGAAGATGCCGAACTATTCCGGCAGGTACGGGTCGAATCCGGCGCGATCATATGGCCCAACGGCGCCGACATGGACCCCGTGGTCTTACACGGCTCTGCGGAACCAGCATGGCAGGAGGATGACGAGGGTTCGCGCCGAGCGGGATGAAAAAGGCCGAAGTTACCGCTAACGACTGCGCCGCGTGCTCTCTCTAAGCGAAGCGCTTGACTTGAAGGCCTCGCGCGTGTTCGGCGACTTATCCAAGAATGTCGTCTTGCCCTCGCCTCCGGGGTTGACCGCGCGCAGCGCGGGGTTCGCCTCTCTGTACTTGAAGGATTCACAGCGCAGACGGGATTAACAAGCCTCGGCCGGCGAGACCCACCGTCCGCGCCAGGATCAGCGTGAAACGCTCGGATAGCAGGGGGTCGTCCTTGAGCTTCCACAAAGCCTCGGCATTGACCCACGCCGCGTCGCGCGCCCGTTCGATGCTCCACATCTCCGCGGCCTCGTCGCCTCGGCCCAGAAGGTTATCGATCACGCCGAGCAGGCCGCGCTTGAAGGTCGGTTCGATCTCATCCTTGGCCTTCGCCAGCAGCGCGTTGACGAGCAGGAAATCGCGATACTGGGGAGTGTCGCGCCTGGGTTCGCAGCCCAACTCGACGCACGTATCGACGACCGCAAGGGCGAGATCGTAGTTGATGTGCGCGTTCATCCCCGCGAGCGCGAACTGGATCGGTGCGATTCGGCGCTTGGCGCGGCACTCGATGAGCGGCTGCCACGCCCTCGGGCATGCGTCTGGTCCTGCGCACTGCGCCAGCGCCCGGAAGTAGTAGTTGGCGAACACGACGTCGAGGCGCTCGAGGAAGGCACGGTCCTCGAAGTCGCGGCGCGCCACCGCGGCCGCGACGCCCTCGGTAACGTGCAAGTACATGCGATTGAAGTGGGCAACGCCGTCGTTGTCGTCCAACGACGCTTGGATCATGCGCATGGAGGAGATGACCTCGTCAATATTGGATGCCGGACCAAGTGTGGGGAGCGGGCGGGTGCCCCGTCTGGTGCCGAACGCGCCGAGCAGCCGCGTCAGCAGGCTCATGTGACTGAGGCGCGGAAGTTGCCCGACAGTCTCATGGCAGCGGTCCCCATGCCGGTGAAGAGTCATCGGCCTCGTTGCTCAGCAGCCGCTGGGGGCCGCTGCCGTCCGCACTGACCGTGAAGAGATCCATCTGGCGAGTATCGATCGAGCAGCCTCGCTGGGTGTCATCCGGGGGTACCGACCGGTCGCTGCCGAAGACGATTCTGGAGTCATCGGGCGCCCAGCTCGAGCGACGATCGTCGGCCGAGTGGGCGGTGACGTTACCAAGATCGCTGCCGTCAGGATCGACCACGTAGATGTCGAAGTCCTGGCTCTCCCGTTGTCCGTCGAACGAGATCCTCTCGCCATCCGACGACCACGAGGGGTCGAACTCGTCCGCCCCCGCATCGAAGAGCTCGCCTGTCAGGTTGCGCACATCGCTGCCGTCGCGATCCATTACGTAGATGTCGAAGTCGCCGTCGGCATTACTCGCGAACGCGACCGCATCGTTATCCGGTGACCAGTCCGGCGACACGCTCTTTCTGTTGAGGTCCGTGAGCTGGACCGGCTCGGCGCCACCGGCGGCAGCCATCGCCCATATCTCCGTGGCGCCGTCGCGAGTGCTCGAAAACGCCAACTGCTGACCATCGGGCGACCACGTGGGGCCCTTCTCGTCGGTGTCGGTGTCGATGACAGCTCTCTGTTGCCCGGTGGCGACGTCGACGATGTAAACGTCGAAGTCGCCGTCCTGGTTGCTGGCGAACGCCAAATGTTGTCCCGTCGGCGACCAATCGGGGCGCAGATCGATGGCTCCGTTGTCGGTTAACGGCTCTTCGCCACTGCCATCGGCGCTCACGAGATGGACATCGCAGTCTCCGGTCCTGTCACTCAAGAACGCGATCCTGCTGGCCGCGAGCTCATCAGGTGAGGCCGTCTCCTCGGCCACCGTCGAATTCGGTGCGGGCGGAGGAGCGGGGTCGTCGTCGAGACTGACCAGCACGCCGATGAGCGACCCGATGGCGCCGAGCAAAGCCGCTAGCCCGGTGAGGATCCCTGGCAGTGTCGTCCAAAACGACCCCTCCTTTTCCGCCATTGATCGCCCTCCTCGTCAGGGGAGCCGCTATCGGGGCGTGATCTAGTCGCTCCGCGGTCACGACCTTAAGCACCCACCGGCTCCCGACCGTAGATTACTCTTCGGCCGGTGTTTGCCTCTGTCTGATCGGCTTAGCAAAATGGTGCGAGGTCAAGGAATGCCTTCGGGAGAGCCACTCGGACCCTTCTTCCTGGCACCGATCAAAGAGTCGCCAGACCGCCTCCGGTACCGAAGAGATCTCGTGGACGCGGGCGGAAAAGAACAACAACCGGTCGCGAGCGGGATGAAAATGTGGACAAGATCATGCCGCCTCTACGTCGGCTCCGAAATCGCTCCGCCGCGCTCCGAGGCCGGCTCCAAGATCTCCATGAGGCCGTCTACAACCGCACGCTCGAACGGGACCCAGTAGTCGGCACCCAAGAACCTCCGGCCGTCCGGGAGTTTGAGGCCCAGTGACTGCAGGTCGATCTCGTAATCGGCGACGAACCGACGCGCCTCGCTCGCTCGCATGTAATCGGATCGATCCTCCAACTCAAGCGACTCCGTCCACGCCACGAGCCTCCAACAAACCTCCAGCAATCGGGGCCATTCCACGAAGGTGGGCAACTCGCCGATCTCGATTCCTAGCAACGAAGCCCACTTCTCTTCATCGACTGAGTACGAACGATCGCGCGCACCCCTCCGTCTCACGAAGACGACACCCGCAGAGACGAGCGCGTTGAGTGTCTCGTTCACGTTCTGACGGCTGTAGCCGGCGACGAGGACGATCTCACGGGCACGAGCGTCTGCTTTATGAAGCAGCAAGAGAGCGCGCACGACCTCTGCTCGCGCGCTAACCCCGAAGATGTCCCGCAACCGAAAAGAGAAGTTGATGGGCGCGCTCCGTACAGGAGGTCTTGACTTATGGCTCGGCTCTAGTGAGGGACGAACCAATCCGTAGCCCAGGAAGATGGGATCCGGCTTCCGCACCTGCATAGCACCGGTCGAGCGAACGAACAAGTGATCGGGTTCTTCAACCTCCGGACTTGGGGGCGGCCGGTGTCGGGTGACTTTAGTTGAGTAGGAAGAAGCCCACGAAAGCGCTGCGGAGATCAACCGTTCGGTCTCCTCGTCTCGTGCAAGGTTTCTGAGACGTTGCCCGCTTATGACATCGAGATTCAAAGACATCCAGTCGAGCACCTCGTCGAACAGGCGTGGTTCACGCCTGGCTACCCGCAACGTGAACGCGAGCAATGCCTCGGGATCGATAGACCACCGGTCTCGTCTCTTTGTGTGCCCGGATACACCCATCTGGCTCCACTGCTCCCAGGCAAAATCCACGAGGCGGTGGTGCAGACTTCCTGCCAGCTCCGCGGGCGTCTTAGATGTCGGCATCGCCGACCCCGAGATGGGTGAGGACCCGCAGCAGCTCTGCCCGAAAGCCGACCGACGGATCGTGTGTTTGGGCCCATTGCGCAGCCGCGATGAGTTCATCGCGGGACGCCTTCAGGGCCTGGAGATCATCCAGGTGGCGGCCAGGCCCTTGATCGACGACCGCGTAGAGCTTGAAGTGCACCTGGTCGATCCTGCCGGCGAAGTGAACCGTCAGCGCAGGACCAAAGACCTGCGTGTGGAGACGGCCTCGGAAATTTTCGGGCAGGCCGAGCTCGAGCAGGGCACGGGACGCTCCGCGTTCAGCCACTTCTCGTCCAGATCGAGGTCGACCGCCACTCTTTGCGCAGCCTCCCTCAGGTCTTGAGGGAGCGGGTCGGCCGGCTCCAGACCCTGCTGGGTCGCGAGGGCAACGACGTCGACGTCTCCTGTCGTGCGCTCGATCAAGCCGAGCGCGATGAGCCCCGATCCCCCGATTACGACGAGCGCTCGCGGCTTCCCCTTGGCCTGGCAGCTGGGCCGCCAAGGCCCCGAGTGCCTGCTGAAGCTGACTGCGTCCGAGCATACGGTATAAATAACATGACGCCTTTTAATGTTCAACATGACGGCCACCGCCCGCCGCTCGGAGCGATGAGGCAGGAGAACGATTCGGGGAGCACAGTGAGTCCTTCCGCCTCGGCTGCGCGGTGGAGACGACGATCCCACGTTGCGAACCTGAGACCGCCATGCTCGAGGACGAGAGCTGCGGCGAGGTGGATGGAGTCGAGAGTGTGCAGATCGTGGTTCAGCGCGAGCGTGGCGACGCGCTCGACGAGAGGTTGGTTCAGTTCGATGATTCCGAACGACGGCCGACTCGTTAAGCACGGGCCGCATCGCCCTCTTCCCCGCGGTCATACCGATGGCGCGGACGGTCTCCATGTGACCAACACGACGGATGAACCGGTGATCTGCCTCGCTGATGGCTCTACCCTCCCTTCTTGAGGTCCTCCCCGGGGAAAGCTTGCATCGCTTGTCCCACGAGGACTGAAATGAGACGGCTTCCCCGGGGAACGGCCTTGGAGGCCCGACGTCCACAAGGGTGTCGTCCCACGAGGACTGGTCCATCAGCACGACGCCGCGTCTCCGCCCGCACTTCCCCGTGACCTATTGGCACTTCCCCACGATGGAAGGAGGCGATGTGCTCGGAGTCGGCATCGACTGGTCCGAGGAGTTCCACCTCGTCGCGCTTGGAAAGCCCGGCGAGGGAGTCATCGACATCGGGCGCGTGGAGCACAGCCCCAAGGCGGTCGACGCGCTGGTCGCCAAGATCGCCGCGCTGGAGCCCGACCCCGTCGAGGTCCGGGTCGTGATCGAGAACCGCCACGGCATGCTCGTCGAGCGGCTGATTGACGCCGGCTACGTCGTCGTCCCGGTCAATCCTGATCTCGTCGCCCGCCGGCGCGGCCCTGCCAAGAAGAAGGACGACACCGAAGACGCCCGCATCGCGTGCCTCATCGCCCTCGATCGCTTCGAGCGACTCCGCCCGCTGATCCCCCACGGCGATCTCGCTGGCGAGCTGAGAGCGATTGCCCGGGATGACGCGCGCGCCGCCAGAGACGAGCGCAGGCTGCTCAACCGTCTGCGCCAGGACCTCATCACCACGTTCCCCACGGCGCTTGCGATCGCCGGCGACGACCTCGGAGCTCCGTCGTTCCTGCGCATGCTGGAGCGCTGGCCGACGGCAAATTTCCTCGCCGAGGCGCCGCGCGACGAGCTGGTGGCGTTCGCCCGCTCGTGCAAGCACGGATGGCCGGAGCGCTTCGCCGACAAGGTCGAGGCGGCGCTCGCCCACGATCACTTCGTGGCGCGCGACTACCTCGTGCGGGCCAAGGCCGACACCATCAGGCTCGCCGCCACCCAGCTGCTCGCCATCGGCGCCCAGAGGAGGGCGTGGGAGCGGCGCATGGGCGAGTTGCTGCTCGGCGCACCCCGCAGGGGCAGAGCCAAACAGCCCCGAGAGGACGAGCTGGGGCAGGGCTTTCCTGGCGGCGAGATCTACCTGAGCTTTCCCGGCCTCGGTGACCGCCTCGCCGCCAGGATCGCCGGCGAGATCGGCGATCATCCCGAACAGTTCGAGACGCCGAACTCGCTGCAATGCTACGGGGGAAAGGCGCCGGTGACGCGCCGCTCGGGAAAGAGCGAGCTCGTCGTCGCGTGCCGGCTCGCCCACAACCGCTATCTCGGTGACGCCGTCCAGCAGTGGGCGTTCTGCTCGCTCAAGCGGTCCGGGTGGGCGCGCGAGTTCTACGACGGGCAGCGGGCCAAGGGGAAGGGCCATCACGCGGCGCTGCGGGCGCTCGGCAACCGTTGGCTCGAGGTGTTGTGGCACTGCCTTCGCAAAGGTGTCCTCTATGACGAGTCGGTGCACGTCGCCAACCGGAACCGCGCTCTCGGAAGAACGGCTAAAGCCGCCTGACGCGGTGGTGGTTGACAAAGGGTGTCTCATGGCGGCGCGAACCACGTCAATGTCTGGTTCGGGCGACGTAACGCTTTACCAGGGCGGTCGCGTCGAGATAGAGGATCAGCGCTCGGCTTCCCGTTCGGCGAGCACGAGGTCGGACGCACTGCGAGCCGCGTGTGCAAGTCGGGGTGCTCGTTGCGGTTGAGCTCGGGACGGAAGCTGAATCAGCCCTCGTGCCACGGCTGCACCGATTTGGAGCGTCCGAACGCCCTTCAAAGATCTTAGTAGCCCTCCACAACGAGATCCTCGAAGGACCCCAGCGGCGGTGAATGCCGGGGCGCGTTCAGGCGCCCAACAAGGTCCAACCGAGCGACCGCGCCGCCTGTGCCTGACGCAGGTCGAAGGTAGCGAAGGGATACGCTCCCGCCCCGAGCCGCCCCGCGGCCGCGAGATGGAGGGCGTCGAGAGACCGAGTTCCGGTCACCTCCGCTATCTCTGCGGCCGTCTCGCATACGACTTCGTCAAGTTCTACGACGATCATGGTTTCCCAGTGCCGGAGGAATTGATCGCGCGCCTCAGTGGCCGTCCGGCCGACGAGAGCCCTCGCCAAATTTCGGCGCACTTCGACCGAGGTATGGCGGGACGTGACCCACTCCGGATCCGACAGCAGAATGTCAGTGGCTCGGTCACTGCCAGACTCCTCGAGATACGCCTTGAGGAGAACGCTGGAGTCGACATAGATGGTCACTCGCTACGATCCTCATCGAGCAGCTCCCGCACACGGCGGCGGGCGGGGAAACGCTTCCACGTGGTCGGCGTCTCGCCTTCACCGGGGCGGATCCATCCGGCCGCGATCCCTTCATCCAGATTCAGATCACCCGGTACGGGACCGAGGACGGCCTTCACCTTGCCCCGATCAGTCACCCGGATCGTCTGCCCCTTCGCCGCACGTTCGACGTACTCGGACAGCCGCGCCTTGAGCTCCCGTATCCCCACGTCCATGTAGTTACACTACCAGCCTTATGTGACTACATCGGACCCGGAGGTTGGCCGTCGAGGGACTTGAAGCCGGGCTGAAGGATGCGTCCGCTGGTGATGTCGTCGAACCCGACGTCGAGCACGAGATCGTTGCCGACAAAGACCTTCACCCTCTCAAGCTCCGGATTGACCGCCACGTTCGCGTGTTCCCCCTCGTGTTTCGAACGCTTGAGGAACTCGAGCAGATTGAGGCTGAACTTCTCCTGGTCGCGCTCGTCCATGCCGCCACGCTACCGACACGGCGCGCCGAGAGATGTGAGCTTCGTCACAGTTCACGT
>Ga0247719_1001335_pt1 | contig 10459 bp, 5 predicted proteins | sample 41E_DmetaG_FD_189046 | JGI IMG/M metagenome (GOLD analysis project Ga0247719, IMG submission 189046) | Soil microbial communities from hillslope of Landscape Evolution Observatory, University of Arizona, Oracle, AZ, United States - 4-1-E_D | ecosystem: Engineered > Artificial ecosystem > Mesocosm...
CATCTCCACCGAGAACTCTGCGCCCTACGCGATGGCCAGCGACAGCAACGGCAACTATCACGCGTGGACGCCCGAGGTCGGCGAGTACAGCCTCGTCGCCACAACTTACAGCGAGTCGAACGCCCGCGGTGAGCTGATCGAAACGCTCAACCTCAACTTCAAGGTGGTGAACGAGCAGCCGCCGGCGGGGGATGAGCAGATCGCGGTCCCCACGCCCAGCAGCTTCACGCTCATCAACGCCGAGACCAATCAGCCGATTGCCGGCTTCGAGAACCTGAAGAACGGCGACGTGATCGATCTGGCGAAGCTGCCAACCAGCAAGCTCAACATCCGCGCCAACCTGCCGGAGAACTTCGACGGCAGCGTGGTGTTTGGCTACAATGGCAACGAGAAGCACTCGGTCGAGAATCTCGCGCCGTGGGCGTTCAATCACGACAACCATGGCAACTATTATGCGTGGACGCCGGCGCTCGGCAGCCACACTGTCAGCGCCACCGCGTATGCAGAGAAGAATTTGGGCGGCGCCGCGAGCCAGACGCTGACGGTGCAGTTCAACGTGATCAAGTCAGCGTCGTCGAATCCGGCGCCGACCCCGACGCCGACTCCCGCGCCCAGTCCCACGCCCCCGCCGACCACTAGCGGGCCGGGCACCTACCCAGGCAGCACGCCCGGGGACGTGAGCAGCACCGGTGCCGCCGGAACCGCCACTATCAGCGCCATCACCCGCTCCACTCAGCAGGGCCACGCTATCCACGTGCACGCCCTCAACTCCAAGTTGAACAGCGGCACGGTGCTGACCAACACGTTCGAGTGGGACTTCGGCGACAAGGGCTCGAAGTACAACACGCTCCGCGGCTGGAACGCGGCGCACGTCTACAACAAGCCCGGCACCTACACCATTACGCTGACGATCACCAACCCCGCCGGCAAGCAGACCGTGACCAGGATGAATGTCACCGTCAACGCCAGTTCGCGTAAGGTGATCTACGTCAGCCGCAGCGGCAGCGACACCAACACCGGGCTGTCGCAGAACCAGGCCGTGCGCACCTTCGCCAAGGCGATGTCGATGGTCACGGACAACACCGAGATCCTCTTCCGCCGCGGCGACAAGTTCGACTTTGACGCGGGCATCCGCACCAAGGCGAGCAACGTCGTGATCGGCGCCTATGGAATGGGCGATCGGCCCGTCCTCAACTACACCGGCCCCCGGACGCGCACCACCTTCATCTACGTCGATAAGGGCGCGCGCGATTTCACCATCCGCGATCTCACCTTCGACACCATCTTCAACAAGGACACCGGCCAGAAGGACATGCCCTTCGCCGTCTCCCCCGCCGGCAGCAACATCACCGTCACCGGCTGCCAGTTCCTCAACCTCGGCTACGCGATGAACCTGAATGGCAAGCCGACCGGCATGCTGTCGCAGGATAATGTAGCGCCGCTGAAGACCGGCCTCCGCGACTACTTCATGTGGACCGAGGGCAGCGACGTCGTCATCCTCGGCAACACCGTCGCCAACTCCACGCGGGAGCACATCGTGCGGATGACCCGCATCGAACGCGTGAACGTCCAGTACAACGACTTCACTAACCTCGACCTGCGCGATTCCACCGCCGACAAGTACGACACTGCCAAGGGAACCATTGTCACGCAGAAGGGCAAGTACGGCTACATTGCCAACAACAGCGTCAAGGGGCCGTGGGGCGTTGGACCGCTCGGCCAGGGCGACGGACTGCGCGATAAGGAAGGCCGATTCGAGTGGGCCGTCGTCGAACGTAACCAGTTCGGCACCGCCCCGCTGTTCGTGCAGCACGGCGCTGAGCACGTCATGGTCCGCGACAACGTGAGCAAGCGCAGCGGCGGCGTCGCCTTCCACATCGACGGTTACGCCAGCGACTACGGCCGCGGCGTCGTAGATGTCACCTTCCTCAATAACACGGTGATCAACACCGGCACGTCGGGCAGCTTCATCAAGCTCGGCGGCAGCGCGCAGCAGCTGCGCGTGGTCGGCAACCTGTATGTCGCCCCCAACCTCCAGATCGGCGCGGGCGCCAGCGCGGGAATCTACGTCACCGACACCAACCTCAGCAGCTTCGTCCAGATCGACCGAAACGTCTGGCCCTCGGCTGCAAATGCCAACAGTTGGGCCAACGGTGGCGTCAACTACATCGGCAAGAGCTACACCAGCTCCGGCCACGTCGATCCCGGCACCTGGAACGCCTTATCCGTCGTCGGCGACGACGTCTTCCGCAACGTCGCTCTCAGCAACAACACCTATTCGGTGACGATCTCCGGTAACGTGATCGGCGCGACGCTCCGTTTGGCGGCGTAACGCCCCCACGTTACATTCACCCCTGACCCGCAGTGACGCAGCAGGCCCATCCTGCTGCGTCACTGCCTATCGATTAACCGGCGGGCTTGCTCGCCGCGTGCGCCCAGCAAGAGATGAGCGACGCCCCGCACAACACAATCGCCTACCTCATCCCCGAGTTCCCGGGCCAGACGCACATCTGGATGTGGCGGGAGATCGTGCACATGCGGGAATGGAACGTGCCGGTGCGGATTTTTTCGACGCGGCGGCCGCCCGCGCGCGACCGCGCACGCCACGACTTCGCCCCCGCCGCGGGAGCGGAGACGATGTACCTCTGGCCGCCGGGCGTCGGGCGCGCCGCTGCCGCGGTGCTGTGGGCCATTTTCACGCGGCCAGGCGCGCTGTGGCGCTGCCTCAAGCTCGCTCTTACCCTGCCGGTTGAACGAAACGAGCGCAAGACGAACCGCCTCGTCCCGCTGATCCTCCCCGCCTGCATCCTCGCACGCGAAATCGTTCGCCAGCGCATCGGCCACGTCCATTGCCACAGCTGCTCCGCCGCCGCGGTTCTGTGCATGATGAACAAGCACCTCACAGCGGTCCCTTTCTCGCTGACGCTCAACGCCAACATCGAATGGTGGGGCGGAGCGATGAAAGAGAAGTTCGAGGCCGCCGAATTCACCATCGCCATCACGCAATGGCTGCTCGAGCAGATGAAGCGCGACTTCCCCACGCTGCGCGAGGATCAGGCCCTGCTCGGCCGCATCGGCGTCGACACCACCAAGTGGCATCCGCGACCAGCGGAGCCGGACGAATCCGCCGCGGCGGCAAACGGTGCAACCGTGCTGACGCTGGCGCGGCTGCACCCCAGCAAGGGGCACGATGTGCTGCTCCGGGCGGTCGCCATGCTGCACGACCAAGGCGTTGATCTGCGCCTGCGTCTCGCCGGCGACGGCCCGCACCGCGGGGATCTCGAGGCGCTGACGCGTGAGCTGAAGCTGGACGGCCGCGTCAGCTTCCTCGGCTCCATTGCCGAGAGCGACTGCATCCGTGAAATGCATCGCGCGGACGTGTTCGTGCTGGCCAGCCATGCCGAGCCGCTTGGCGTGGCGTACATGGAGGCGATGGCCGCAGGCATACCGACGATCGGCACGGCGGCGGGCGGCGTGGGAGAGATCATCAGCTCGGGCCGCGATGGCTTGCTGGTTCCGCCCGGCGACGCCGCCTCCCTCGCCGCCGCCATCCGACAGCTCCTCGATGATGCTGCCCTTCGCCGCCGTCTCTCCGCCGCCGGCCGGCAAACGATCGTCCAGCGTTTCGACAGCCGCCTCGGCGCCGCCACGCTCTACCAGCGCATCTTCCACCGCCCTCCCCCACGCTAATGGCGTTTGCGCGTGGGGTGAGTAGCACGCTAACATGCCGCACATGACGAGCAGCACAGGCAAACGGCAGATCGTGGTGATGGGAGGCGGCGGGTTCAGCATGGAGCCGCGCAATCCGCGGCTGGACCGCTACGTTCTGTCGCTCACAAACAAGCGGCGGCCGCGGGCCTGCTTCGTCCCCACCGCCAGCGGCGACTCGCGCGACTACGTCCGCCGATTCCATCACGCCTTCTCCAGGCACGCCTGCCGCCCGTCCGATCTGTCCCTCTTCCGGAGGGAGAAACGCGACCCTGCCAAGCACCTGCTCGAGCAGGACGTGATCTACGTCGGCGGGGGGAGCACCTTCAACCTGCTAACGCTGTGGCGTGCGCACGGAATAGATCGCGCGATGCGCGAGGCGTGGCGGCGTGGGATCATCCTCTCGAGCGGCATCAGCGCAGGCATGATCTGCTGGTTCGAGTGCTCGGTGACGGATTCATTCGGCCCGCTTGCGCCGCTGCACGATGGGCTCGGCCTGCTGCCCGGCAGCGCCTGCCCGCACTACGGTGGCGAGCCACAACGCCGGCCGACCTATCACAAGCTCATCCGCGGCGGCTTCCCCGGCGGCGTGGCCGCGGACGACGGGGCTGCGATTCACTTTATCGGCCGTGAGATCCACGCCTGCGTCAGCTCTCGTCGGAAAGCCCGCGCCTACCGCGTCTACCGCGCGGGCACGGGCGTCGTGGAGGAGCCGGTCCCCACGCGCCTGCTCCCGCACACGGAGTGAAAACAACCACCCCCGAGCGTGTGGCCCGGGGGTGGTTTGGACTTGTGAGAAAGAACGAGATTGACGGATCAATCCCGCACGAGCCTCATATGCCCTCTTAGCTTCGCAGCAGCAAGAGGGCGGCCTGAGGGCTGGCGTTGGCCTGCGCCAGCACGGTGGTTGCCGCCGCGGCGAGGATCTGCGAACGCGTCAGGTTCGCGGTTTCCTCGGCGAAGTCGGTGTCACGGATGGCGCTCTCCGCCGCCGAGGCGTTTTCGTACGCCACGCCCAGGCTGTTCACCGTCGATCCGATGGTGAACTTCTGGAACGCGCCCAGTCGCCCGCGCAACTGGCTGACCTGCTTGATGGCGCGGTCGATGACCTTCTGCGCGGTGATGAGGTTGCCGCTGTCGAGGGAGTTGGCCCCGCCGGTACCCAACGAGCTGAGGTAGCCGAGGGAGGTGGTTCCAAGGCTGCCGGTCGAAACGGACTGGATTCCGATCGACGCCTTGTCGGTCTCCGTCACCTTGGAGCCGAGGGCGAAGGTGGCCCCGCCGCCGGTGATGCCGAACGTCGCGGAGTTCCCGTTGTTCAGCCCGCCGGACGTATAGGTCGCGTCCTGGGTGGTCATCTCGAACTCGATGTCGAGATTGTTGGTGCGGTAGGTGACGCTCAGTCCATCCGACTGCGCCGCGGCGCCGTTGATGGTAACGGCGGCATCGGAACCGTAATCCTTTCCGTCGTTGTCGCCGTCTTCATCGGTGGTGCTGAAGGTCCCGGCGATAGCCTTGACGGCAACGAACTGGCTGGCGCCGTAGCCGGAACTCTTGAACGTCAGCGACCCGCCGCCGGCGCTGGCGACCACGCCGGTCGCTTCCTTGATCGCATTGATCGCGGTGGCGATGTCGGCGATCGCGGTGCCGGAGGCGAAGCTGAGCTGCTCGGTGCCGGCGTTGCCCGCCACTTCGAGGGTGACGTCGCCATTGATGCTGGCGCCGCTGAAGGTCACTTCGCCGGTGGTGGCGCTGTCGGTGACATTCACCACCACGTTCACCGTCTGCCCGTCGGGAAGACGAGCCGAATTGATCTTCATGCTCCCGAACGCCGACGCGCCCACGCTCGACGTCGTGTAGTCGAGGCTGCCGTTCAGCAGCTTGCGACCCTGGAACGATGTTGAGCCGGCGATCCGGTTGATCGTGTTGAGGATCGAATCGACCTGCAGCTGGTTGGCAGCAATTTCCTCGCTGCTGAGCCCGCCGCTGTTGGCGGTCTGGCTCACCAGGCTCTGCAGCTCGGTCAGCAGGGCGCTGACTTCCGAGAGGCCGCCTTCCGCGGTGCCGATAATATTGCTTGCCCGCTGCGCGTTGTCGATGGCGGTAGCGATACCGACCTTTTCGGCGCGCAGGTTTTCGCTGGCGATAAGACCGGCGGGATTGTCCGCGCCGCTGTTGATCTTCAGACCTGTGCTGAGCCTTTCGAGGCTCGTGTTCAGCGAGTCATTGTTGCGGCGCAGAATGCGCTGCGCAATGAGTGAGCTGACGTTGGTGTTTATTCTGCTCATGTGAAGTCTCTCCTTGACGGTTTTCATCGCGGCCGTGGCGGATCTGCGGTCCGCCGCCGCGATGGGTCATTCCCTTGATGGCTTTCGCTGTCAGGTCAGGAAAAGGTCCTGCAGCAGCCGTTGGACAAGGTCGTTTGAGCGACCTGCCGGATTACGACATCGTGCCTCCTTCCTCACAAGTCCGCGCCTCGCTCGCCTGATCAAAAGAGCCAAGCCTGCAGCAAGCCACTGCGGCGTCTCATCGACATCGTTCGGATAGGCACTTTAGATAGTGACGACGCACAAAATGTGGCCGCTTTATTGGGCTTGCGCGCGGTCCAGCGACGTGCAGCCGCGAAATGATGGCGATCACCGTCTGGCCAGCGTTTTTTATCAGCACCGCGCAGTCTCTGCGCCGCTTGAGGAGGTGCTGCTCCGGCATGAGCCGATGGGATCCCTCTGTCTGATCGCCTAGTCACCCGGCTGAGGTTCGAGAATGAGCGTGGCCGGCTGGGCGCGCGGAAACTCGGCGACGGCCAGGCGGGCGAAGCCGTTGTGGAAGGGGTACTCCGGCTCCTCGATGCGAACGGAATCAGCATCGGGGGCGGTGAACGTTTGAGTGCTGCCCCACAGCGAGACGCTGACGGTGGTGTCGGCGATGGTGATGCGCGTCTTCTCGTCGCCGATGTCAGAGAGAACCGGCCATATGAGTTGAACAGGACCGTCGTAGCCTTGCAGGTCCGTCGTCTGCTCGACGCGCTGGGGCGTGATGACGTAGCGCTCGATGATGCGGTCGGGCGCGCCGAGATCACCGCGATAGATCAGCTCAAACTCAACCCGCCGCGGCGAGGCTTTCACGTCGTGCAGCTCGACGCTGTCCAGCATTCCGCGGGTGAAGCCTGCGAGCCGAGTCCACTGGCCATCGCGATCGCGCCACGCGACGCCCACCGCCGCGGTGGTGCGCGGCTCGGGTGGCAGCTGGTAGACCGCCTTTTCGCTGAGGGAATCGCTCGGGCCAAGCTGTGGAACCATGCGCGGGTGATGCATCCGCACCAGCCCGGTCGCCTCGAATGATGGGTTGGCCGACGTCTCAATCTGCACGTAGCATCCGCTTGCGCTCGCGAAGATTTTGCCGAAGACGGGGCGCAGGTCGAGGACAAATCCTCCGACGTCGGCGGGGGCCGGTAGCTCCTTCACGTCCTCGGTAGCCGCCGCGTGCTCGTAGGCGATCGCAAGCATCGCCATCGGCAGCAGGTTGTACTGCGAGTGCGACGAGTAGCCCTCATAGCCGTGGTACTTGGCTGGTTCGAGTCGGTTCTTGATGATCCACATCTCGCCGCTGGGACGCATCCACCGTTTCATCGACGCCAGCGCGAGCATCGCCGCGCGCTTGTAGGCGCCGGCCAGCTGCTCGTCCCCATCCGCCTTGGCCCTGGCGGCGAAGATTTCGTACGTGACGCACTGCTGGGCTTCGTTCCACTGGTGATGCGAGCTTCGCCCGCCGGTGGGAAGCTCGCCGCTGGGCGACTGCATGAACATGCTGGTGATGGCGGCGCGGCGGAGGGTCTCGTAAAGATTGGCGGCATGCACGCCTTCGTACCCGTGCGCGATCAAACCCGCCGCCCACAGGCGCGGAAAATGATCGTATGGCATCGGCCCCTCGGTGTAGAGGCCGTGCGGGTGCGCGAAGTGCCTTCCCTGCGCCGCCAGCGACTGCTCGACATAGCTCAGGTCATCGCGCAGGCGTAGCTTGAAGAACAGGTATTCCCCGCTGAGGGCGACGACGTTCCAGTTTCCCGCCCCCGGGGCGGATCGATAGACCGCCCGCGGCTCGAACGAGCGGATATCATCCTGCCAGCGCTGATATCGCGCCGGATCGACGCGACCCTCGAGCAGCATCAGCGCATGCGCGATCGGCGGGGGATAAAAATCCTCGTGCGCCGTCGCGGCCTTGCGCTGTTTGAGCGTGTGGCACGACCAGTCCATTGCCTTGGCCGCCGGCTCGAGCAGATCCTCTCTGCCCGCGTGCACGACCAGCGTCGCCGCCGCCAGCGCGAAGCACGGCGTGGAGTATTGGAACTCGACGTTGCGATGTGGATCGATGATGGCGCCGCGATCGTCCTGCTGCTGCCTGAAGTAATCGACGTTGCCGGCGATGACGTGAAGATAATCGCCGCGTGTCAGGCCGGTCGGCTCGATCGTCGCCTCGCGCTGATCCGCGCGGAATTGCGCCAGCAGCGGCGCGGTCGGATCCGGCGTCGATGGCACATCGGCCCACGTGTCGCGCATCGGCCACGCGAACTGCTCGTGCGACACCGCCGGCTTCTGTGGCTTTTCCGCGGGCTCCAGCATCAGCGCGTTGATCACCCAGTTATTGACCGGCGAATCGAGATCCAGCAGCAGGTGATCATCGGCGATCTCGAAGGCGGCGGTCAAGGTGGCGAACTGCGCCGCCTGGGCGCGCAGCACCGGCAGCTTCACATCCGGCGCATTCACGCGGGCGGCGAGCACGTGATCGCCGAACTCCATGTCCCCCATGATCAGCGTCATGCGATAGACGCCCGGCGGCAGATCGATGCGAAACTGCGCCGGCGCTCGGCCGAAGACATAATCCCGCCGCAGCGGATCAGGTTCGTGCCGATCGCGCAGCACGATGTTGTCGCGCCGAGTCCAGCCATACCCGCGATCGGCGGTGTACACGTCATCCAACTCCACCGCGAGGAAACCCTTCTCCGCCGGTCCCGCGCCGAAATCGAACCGCTGCACGCGATCGTCAGCATTGATCGGCGCGGCAAAGACGATCAGGACCAGCAGCGACAGTGAAATCTTCTGCATCATCGGTCGTCTCTCAACATGAGCACGTGTCGTTGTTTTATACAATCGAGGCGGCGGTTCGTGCAGCGCTCCACCGTCACCCACAACACCACAAGTAGACACAACCGCTCAAAACGCGTTATCTTGCCGAAGCCTTTACTCTCGGAGACATCGTGACTGGCGAATTCATCAATCCCAACTGGCATGTCGTGCTCATCCATCTTCCGCTCGGGCTCGTCATCGTCGGGTTTCTGATCGAGCTTTTCAGCTTCATGTGGCGGCGGAGCGGGTTTCGCGCGGCGGGGCGATGGATGCTCCTCATCGGCGCTTTGGCTGGCATCCCCACGGCAACCTCCGGCATCTATGCCGCACGCGACGTGCTCAGCGGCGAAGACTATCGCACCATCACCTGGACAGAGATCAAGCAGACCACTGAGCTGAATGAGCACGAGCTTCACCACCTCGAGCGGCACTTCTGGTTCAACGTCAGCTCCACCGCCGTCCTCGCCATCACCGTCGTGAGCTGGATCGGGTGCTCGGATTTCTGGCGGCGGCGGCTGCACCTGCTGTTCCTGCTGGCCCTGCTCATTGGCGTGGGGCTGCTCGTCATCGGCGGGTGGTACGGCGGGGAACAAGTTTATCGGCACGGCGTCGGCGTGCTGCCGGTGCAGCCTGAATCGCTGTCCGGTGTAGACGGCATCGCCGGACCCGAAACGGAGCCGCAGCGCGACTGGCATGCGCAGATCAAGTACTTCGTCCCGCCGCTGCAGTTGCATGTGATCTCGGCGGGATGGGTGGTGGCGCTGGCACTGGTGACGCTGGGGCTGAGCATTCGCGCGATTAGCGCGGCCGATCCGCACTTCCGCCGCGATTGGCCGGAGGGGCATGTCGACGAGGACATCGCGCAGGCATTTGCTGCGCGCCCGGAAGAGCCGGCCTTCCGCAGCGAGCTGATCGAGACATCCGAGCGGCCGCTGGTCGATCCACCGGTGCGCGACGTTCCCGCGCCGCGGTTCTGGCTGGTGACCGCTCTGCTCGCCCTTCTCACCGCCGCGGGGGGATTGTGGGTCGTCGAGCCTTCGAGCGTGCAGGAGGCGATCGACTACCTGCGCAATCCTGATTTCCTCCGCCCGTTGGCGCACAGCATCGTCGGCGCGAGCATCGTGGTGCTCTCGCTGATCCTTGCGATGATCACCCGCTGGGGCCCGCGGCGGAAGGTGATGCTCAGCATCTTCGCGGCCCTTCTGGTGCTGTGTCTTGCGGCGCAGGTGTGGCTCGGCGTGCTGATGCTGTTCGACACGAACGGTGGGTCGTTGATCTATCGGAACTGAGCTTCGGCGCGACGGCACCGCTCGCATTCTCCATTGACGCAACCGCTCGCGCCGCAATAGCTTCGCGAGTCGATGGCACGCTCCGACGGTCGAGATCCGAGGACACGGAAACAGCCGGTTACGCAGGGCAAGCCGCCGCAGGGGCGCCGGCAGGGCGCGCGGCAGACCGGCACCAGACAGGCCGGCGCACGCCAACCGGGCCAGAGGCCCGAGCATCGCAAGCTCGACCCCCGTCGCGACGCGCGCTTCCAGCACCGCAACCTGGAGCGCGGCGCGCGCAATCGGCTCCGCCGATTCCGCCAGGGCACGCTTCTCGCCGTCGCCCTCACCGGGCTACTG
>Ga0247719_1001339_pt1 | contig 10437 bp, 14 predicted proteins | sample 41E_DmetaG_FD_189046 | JGI IMG/M metagenome (GOLD analysis project Ga0247719, IMG submission 189046) | Soil microbial communities from hillslope of Landscape Evolution Observatory, University of Arizona, Oracle, AZ, United States - 4-1-E_D | ecosystem: Engineered > Artificial ecosystem >...
GCATGATCCAGTCGCTGTGAAGCAGCGCGACGAGGCTAGACAGGCCATTTGGGCCGCCAAGTGGGCGGCGGACTCCGAGCGTCACAGGCGGAAGGAAGAAGGTTTGCAACTCCGGGCGGCGGCCGATCAGGCCGGGCTTACGGTGGCGCAGGCCATCGCGCTCATTCAAGGAGCCAAGCCATGAGCGATAGCTATCGCTGTCCAACGTGCGGTGATGCGATGATCGGTAAGCCGCTGATGTGCGCGGAGCATGGAGAACCGTCCACTTCCCCCACCCCACCCGACGCAGAGCAGATCGCCAGGAAGGCGGCACGAGAGATCGTTGATGCGCCGTGGGCGCAGTTCTTCATGGGATGGGACAAGGTGCGAGACCGCGACCGTGCCATGCGACAGGTCGAACTGCACTTCGCCCGCCATATCGCTCCGCTGGTGGCGCATAGGGACAGACTCGCAGAATGGGCCAAGGATCAGGATGACACATTCGAGCAGATCAATCAGGCGCTGGATAGCGTGGGAATCGAGTTCCACCACAACGGCACTTATGCGGGGTGCATTAAGCATCTTGCCGCGCAGCGTGATTCCGCCCTCCACCGCGCCGAGCAGGCGGAAGCAAAGGTTGCGGCAATGCTACAGGCCGATCCGCGCCAACTGTGGAACGTGGCCGCGACAGAGTTAAAGGTCGAAAACGCCGAGCTGCGGGCACTGGTGGCGGACTTAGGCAAGCTGGCAACCGAAGCCGTTGACGCAGCGGGCGAGCATCTGCATTGGGCCTCGTACGCCGACGATTATTTCCAGGACAAATGGAATCTTGCTGGAGACCGCGCGACAGTCGAAAGACTGCAAGCCGAACTGGCCGCCCTACTCGCCCGCACCGCAACACTTTCCCCGGAGAACCCATGACCAACAAATACCTGCCGTTCATCATCTACACCATCGGCTCGCTCTGCTTTGTGGCAGGCAGCCTGATCGCCATGTACCAGATTTGGAGAGGGGAGAAATAGTCATGGGCCTATCACGCGAATCACTGCCCCCGCACCTGCGGGAGCTTGTAGAGCAGGTGGAGGCTATCCAGGCCGTCCGCAAGAATGAGGCCGTAAGCCTTACTCTGCCGTATCCGCCGTCCACGAACACCTACTGGCGTCACCCCAACAAAGGTCCGTGCGCCGGGCGTAGTCTCATCAGCCGCGCGGGTCGCGCCTACAGGAAAGCGGTCTATGGTGCCGTGCTTGGTCGCATCAGTGGCGCGATGGCCGGGCGATTGAGCGTAGACATCCGGGTATTCCCGCCAGACCGGCGGCGCAGAGACTTAGACAACACGCTAAAGGCTCTGGCCGATGCCCTGCAACACGCCGGGGTGTACCTCGACGACTCCCAAATCGACCGGCTGACCGTCTCGCGCTGGCCCGTTACTCCCCCTGGAAAGGTGGTTGTGACTATCAGCGCCATGCAGGCCAAGGGGGAGGCGGCGTAGGTGGGTCAAGTCACCGACACCATCCTGCACGCCGATGAGGACGAGCTTATCAATGCGCTCGTGCGACGGGGGGCGATCACCAAGCGCCTGTCAGGGGATCGGCTCAAGCTGTCGATCGTTTTTCAACCCCGGAAAACAGCCCCGGTGGGGAAAATGCCGGTCACCAAGCGGCTCGCCGCCCAGTCTAAGCAGGCGCGGCGGCTCCGTAGAGCCATTGCCTCACATGATCCGTCACTGCCTGTAGCCGCTTGACCGGGAATCTCAGGACGTAGCCGCTCGGGACATCGTGGATCGCGTGCCCCATGATGATGTGTCTCGCGTGATCGTCACCCACTTCCGCCGCGACCGTGGCGAACGTGTACCTCAGTCCGTACATCGTGTTGTCGATCTCCGCACCGAGGGCCAGGGCGTGAAAGACCCTCGTAAGCTGGTTCGTCCGGCCAGTGCTGATCGGCTTGCCATTGGCCCACACAAGCAGCTTCTCGGACCCCGGGACCGATGCGGCGGCAATGGCGTCCGCAGTCTCGGGCCACACCGGCACCCGCCTCATCTCACCCGTCTTTTGCCTGCGATGTGAGATGATCCGCTTGTGCGGGTCGTACTCCTTCCGCAATGTGGCGCCCAGATCGCTCGGGCCGTACCCGCCGTTGATCCCCAGCAGGATCGCAGCCCTGAGCGTCGGGCCCGCCAGAGCAATCAACCGGTGGATCGTCGCTGGCTCGTAGAGCTTGCCCTGCAATGACTCCCTCTGCTGGCGCCGCAGCCGCATCGGCGGACCACGAAACCCGGCAGGTATCTTGATCGCCACCCCGTACCGATCCGTCATCCAGCGGAACACCGTCCTGACCCGTACCACCCATACCCCACGGGTGACGGGCGACAGGTTCTTCATCCCATCCATGATCGCGTCGAAGTCGTGAGGCGACAGCAGGTGGATCGGCTTGCCGGGATCGACCGCCTTGCAGATGCGGCGACAGGTCAGCTCATAGTCGTAGAGGCTTGAGGCCGACAGTTCCTTACGCTCGTACTGGGCCGCCTTGTCGTCCAGGAACGCCTCGCAGGCCGCGAGCAGCCCGGTGGAGGCCCCGTCGTCCCGCACGAGCTTGACGGGCCTGCCAGCCACTACAGACGGCCAGATCGTACGCCACCGGTTCAGGGCGTCACCCGGCTTATCCAGCGGCCCGAAGTAGTAATCCTTGCCCTTGTGGCGGCGCCGCCACTGGCCAGTAGCCCGGTGCGCGTGCATCGGGGTGATGTCCGGGTAGGGCCAGACGGGGGTAGTCACCGGGGCTTTGAGAGGCGTAGGTTTTACCGGGGTAGGCATGGGGCGATGATAGGCTCGCCCTCTCGAAAATGTCAAAAGCCACCGGGGAGATTTGAACTCCCGACCTCACCATTACGAATGGCGTGCTCTGCCAACTGAGCTACGGTGGCGCCCCTCACCCATAGTATTACGAAAAGGTCGAAACACCCCGCCACGTGCAGCAGAAGCAGGTACTCACCCACTAAAACCGCCGAACGTGGCCCGAAAATTGGGTAGTGCTACCCACATGGGACTACCCCCTACCGATCACGGTGGGCGCGCTACTCACGCCAGCGCCCTGAATCCCCTTACCGGTGGGCAAGCCGCTTGGGGGGCCACCCCACTTACGATCATTCACCGCTACCGGTTGTCTTTGGGATAAGGGTAGAGGCAGGAGCCGAACAAGTCTACACGCTCCGCTAAGAACCCATTCCGATGTGTCTTGTGGCTATCGGCGATGCCCCACGCCCTTAGCAGGCGTTAGATTCACTCACTGACGGGGATTACTGCTCGGCGTTTCGACAGGCCATCGGCTGCGTGACGGACCTGGGTGTGGTCCCAATCGCTGCCGACCCTCCTGTGCCGGGCTGAAGCCGGGTGTGAGCAGATTTTGGAGCTGCTGTGTGGCGGCGTCAGCCATATACCCCGCTCACGCCTCCGGGTGGCTTTCCCACCGGGAGTCGGTCGTCGGGCATCTTCACATGTCAACGGGGCCTTCCCCTACGCAACAATGATAACCACCCTGTCAAGGGCCTCAGGACTCCCCGCAGCAGCTTGCGATCACTCGACCGCAGGACGAGCATTGGACGTGACCGTGAACCTCGACGGTCCCGGTTCTCCCGCACGAATGGCATGGATTCACGTTTGCAGGTCGGCGACAAGCTGGCGGTTGTCCCGGATCAGGGAGCCGATCGTCACCTCCAGAACACAGACTTTCCATTCCGCCAACTCCATGTGGTACATATTGTCGATGAACTCGATGCACTCGTGCAGCTTGGTCATAGGAAGGTTCAGCCCGGTCAGGTGCCGGTGAATCTCAATGAACGGCGTAGGGGTGTTGTGGTAACGCCCCAGATCAATCGTCCCGTCCGGGCAGCGAAGCTCGCCGTAGACGATGGGCACCTTGTATGGGCCGATCGTGACGTACTCAGTGGCCTGTATCATCGCTCCTTCTCCCACTCATGTCCCGCCCGCGGCTTTCCATGCGGCTTCGGTGGCTTCCACCTGGACGTTAAAGTGCGAGACGTTTGCCTCCGACGGTCGGCACACTCCATCGCTGGCGATATACCATCCGGGCTCTCCGGTGACCGGCATCTTCCACAGAGTCGTGTCCTCTCGGAAGTACCGGAACTTCGGCTTGGTAGCATCGACCGAGCGTTCAAGCTCCGCCCTGTTGACCAGTTCCGCCTTATACGCCTCGGCCATGTTGATGTTGAAGAAGGCCGCCGCGGCGTGATCCTCATCGCTGTCACCGCGGAGCCACTGGCGGGCGTGGCGGAGGAACGATCGGATCGCCCGGTCGCGTGCTGCCTCAATCTCCTCGCGGGATGCAGATAGGACCAGCATCCAGTTGCGTGGCTCGTACTTGTCGGCCCCGGCGGTCATATGCTCCGCCCACCGGTCAAGCATTGGCCCGTCGAATACGAGGGAGTAATCGGTCTTACCCTCCTCGGTGTCGCGGACCATGCCGCCGCCGAGTTGGACACGCTTTCCTGAGTCTTTGACTTGTGTCATGGGGTTATTCACTTGACGAGGTTGCTGAGGTATTCGATCAGGTAGAGACGCGGGGCGAAGGTGACCATGAGAAGCATGTACCCGCAGCGGAGTAGGGCAACCACTCCGAACATGACACTGGCCAGACCGCTCGTCTCTAAGAGCAACTCGATATAAGGGTCGGTCTGCTTTGCCACCTTCGGCAAGGCCCACAATCCGTAGACGATCCCGACCACGGCAAGGACACAGAAAAAGGCGTATGACGCGATGCCGAAGTGGATGATCTCCTGAGCCACGAGCGGAACCTGGCCGGCCACGAAGTCACCGGCAGATTTGGCCCAGTCCAGGAGCGATGAGAGTGAGTCGTTGAGTTTCTGTTGGTTGTCAGAATTGAGCATGGGGCGGTTGTCCTTTCGAGAAAATGAGATATTCGAGGTTGCCTGTGTCGGTGGCTGGTGTCATGCCGCTTCTCCCGGAATGAGCCACGGCGCAGCCTCGTAGATCGGCATGCGCAGGAGCCTGCCCGTTGCGTACTCCCACTGACCACCTTCGGAACCGGGGTTGTCACCGTAGGGGCGCCAGCCCGGTAGCCCGTACATCGCGTCGCTGGCGATGATGGCGTTGAAGTCGCGGCGGATCACATCCCGGCGATCCATGCTCTCGGGCCACCGGCTCCAGTCGTAATTGTCAGGAAGGAGGTATGGGTCGAATCCGTTCTCGCGGTCCAGATCGGCGGGTGACACAACCTGCCACCCATGCTCCATCAGGATTCGCTTGGCCGTGTCGAAAGCGGCAAAGTTGTAATGGACGTACCGGGTCATTGGGCCGAATGTGTACGCCAGCAGCCCGGACTGCGGCGCCACCGGTACGTGCCAGCCGTTGTCCGCCACCACGAAATGCGTGGCCACCGGGTACCTGGCATCGACCATCGACATCGCCGGCAGCACAATGCCGTTGGGCCCGATCTTGGCAACGACGCTGCTCATGCTCGCCCTCCGGTCCGAAGGAGTTTGTAGGCAGGAACCGGCAACAGCCGCCCGGCCATGTCCTGAACCATCTTCCGGGTAGCCGTAACCCGCCCGGCCTTGTGCATGGCCCGGACCCTGCGAAGTGCTGTGCCTGAACTAACGCCCAGCTTCTCCGCAAGCTCTGGAACCGTGAACACGCCGGGCGGGTTGGCTACCCCCAACCTCTCCGCCCCCAGCCGCTCCAATTCCGCTGCCCATTCGTCGAATGTCGGCGGGCTTACTCGACCCGGCTTCGCTCTAGCGTCCATACCTTCTCCCGCGTATACACTTCGTTGTCATCTTCGTGTGCGCGAATGACGATCCCGCCGAACTGCGGCTGAGACAGCCGACCACCGGGAATCTTCCAGACGAATGGCGTTTTCCCCTGAAATGCTGGCGTAACGACAGCGCGGGCCTTACCCCGGGCCGTGGGTATGCTCGTCTCAATGTGCCTGTGACGGTGGGATCGAACGATGAAGTCCGGTGGCCGCCTGCCCCATCGACCAGCCTCTACGAAGCTCTCGACAAGCTCCTTATGCACCGCCGTCGCCTCGTAGGCCTGAGAGCCGGTGGTGCCGATGTGGTGCAGCAGATGGACCAGTGCCCCGCCTACGTCCTTCCATAGCTCGTAGCGGGCAGACTGACCCTCATCGTTGGGGATCGCACCAAGCTGGCGGGCAAGCCGCTCCTCCTCAGCAGCACTCTTGCCTACGTGAGCCTCAGTGCCCCGGATGTGGTAGTACCGCCCTTCACAGGCCTCGACCACCGGCTTGAGAATGGCATAAGCCGTCGCCGATTGATCGGCGAGGTTGTGTGAGATTTGGGTGGTGGAATTGTGGTGAACGCCGTCGATGGCGTCCCCGTTGAACACGACCGTGAAGGGCTGCTTGCGGGTGACGGACGGGACGAACTCGCCCCAGAACTCCTCCCACATCCCCCACATCTTCTTCTGGAACCGACTGGGCGTATACGTCCCGCCATCGTCCAGCGGCACCCCATCAGGCGGGCACAAGGCCAGTCGGCACCCGGCATGAATGTCTGACACGACGACAAGATTGCGGCTTGCCGCCACTCTCCCCGACAGCTTCTTTCCCAACCCACACGCCCCATCCAACCGCCGCTAAGGAACCGCAAGGAATTGTGTGTCTATAAGCAGGGTACCACCATTACTGGTGGTGTCAAGCACTAGCGCGAACATTTCTCTAACTTTTTACGTAAGCGGCCACGGCCCCGATGACGGCGGTGAGGGATGCGCCGCAGGCGGTTCTGGACCACCACGTACGCCGGGCCTCGGACTGTTCGAGCCGGTCGAGCCTGACGATGACGCCGCGTTCCGGTGTGCCATTGCCGGTCAGCAGCTTCTCCAGGCGGTCGAGCCGCTCATTGAGGGCGTCGAACTCATAGGTGATTCGGTCCACGAGAGGCCAACTCGACTGCCTGCCCTCAGACCGCTCCCCATCATGCCGTGACTCGCTCACTTGCTGGCCTTTCGTGGTTTGTGGGCTTCGATCGTCCCGATCACCGCTACCGGGTCCACGGCCCAAATCTTGCCCAGTTCCTTGAAGAACAATCGCTGGATTTCGCCGACCTGCGCCCGGTTGACGGATACCCGCTTGCCTTCCCTTCGAGTGACGATGTTCCCGAACTCGAACTCGTCGATGCGGCGGATGCCATCGCTGAACAGGATGATGTCGGCGGTTTTGGCTTTCATCGCAGGTGTTTCGCCCATGCTGTGAGAAGTGCGTCGTACTGTGCGAGCTTGTTGTATGCGTCATCACCGATGCGATCACGCAGGGCCCTACTCTGTTCAGGCTTGAGGTCCGACAGCACCCGCTTGCCAAGAAGGGACTGCTTGACCGTCTTGGTGCCCTGATTCCCGGTGCCGATGGCGGCACGAAGCTCCCTCTGGATCGTGGCGGCGTCCTTGTCCTGTATCCCCCTGGCTACACGTCGCATGTGGATGTAGAACGCCTCGGGGTTGGACCGGACATCCGGGGCCTCGAACGAACCGGCAAGCCCGGCATCCTTCTTCCACCGGTAATAGGCTTTGAGTGAAGTCTGTAGCTCAGGATCACCTTTGATGAACCCCATCCCCGCCGCCCAGTTGACGAGGTTGGGAAAGAGCGTGACGTTGCTCGTCAGGAAGGTCTGGGCCTGCTCCAGAGCGGTCTGATCCCGGTAGCGGCCAGACCCGTGGTACATATTGAGCGCATCGCCAAGCACCGAGACCGGCCGCACCGTCTGGACGGCGATCTCGCCAAGCCCCTTCGACCCACGGCTATCATTGACTCCCCGCAGCAGCGCCTCGGCTGGTCCGCCGAAGGTGGCGTACTTGAACGACTCCATAGCGAAGGCTGCCGGGTCATCCGCCGCCTCGTTGGCCCGCTCCTCCAGCCCGAACAGTCCGCCGTAGACGTAGGCGCCCACGAGCGTAGCCAAGGCCCCGGAGGTCGCATGGCCACCAAGGAACTCAGCCGCGACGGTCCACGAGCCGGGGTCTTTGGGGTTGCGATAGACCTTCTCCAGCACCCTTCCAAGCCGGTTGGCGGTCATCTGTGCATAGGCGTCGAACGCCACCAGGGCGTTGTACCGGCGGCTGTTGCTAGCCCGGGACCGCTGAGACGCACGGGATGTTGAGCCCTGCGTCCACTCGGTCACGCGACGCGCCACTTCGTTGTAGAGCCGATCATCAGCCTTACCAGCCAGCAGCGATTCGATCTCGGGCTTCGTGAACCTCATCAGTTCCAGCCGAGCCTTGTCGGCATGGGCAACGCGGCCAGCCTTCAGATCACCGGCGAATCGCAGCCCGGACGCCGCGGCGAAGAACTCGTTGAACTCGTTGACGGCTCGCGGGACGGCAAGGCCGAGCTGTCGTGCGATCCGGGCGATCGACTCCCTGCGCTTACCCGGCTCGACGAACCAGTTCGATACATCCTGCGACCGGGCATAGATGCGTGCCGTCTCGTGCAGGACATCCCTCGGGCTGGTGGCCACATCCTTCCACGTCGCCAGCCACCTGCGGGCCCCGACCATCGCCGGTACTTTCGCAACCGACTCAGGCAGGTTGGGGATGAACGATTTGGTCAGCAGCCCGACTCTCAGTAGTTGCTCCACGAACCGGCCACTGCGCAGCGCTTCCGCCGCCGCTGACCCGGGGACGGCGTCCGGGAGTGTCACGGGGATACCCGCCAGTGCGGCCATCAGGTCTTTGGTCTGACCCGCCAGTTCGGGCTTGACATCGGAGATCCCATCAACCCACCGCTGGGGCTCGGCGGCATCATCGGTGAACTGCGAGACGAACCCGAGCCGCTGGGCCATCTTCTGTGCCATCGACTCGGCTGCGTCGGCTGGGGACGATGGGCGAAGCATCGTCAGGTGCCCATTGATCGTCATGTGGGTCGGGAACACATCGAACTCGCGGGCAGTCTCGGTGGCCACCGTCCTGCTCTTTACGCGATCCGACATCCGCCTGAGCCGACCCAGTGCGATCTCGTGCTCTATGCCGTTGGCCTTGGCCAGCTTCGTGGCGAGTTCCCGGAACTCCTTGGAGTCGGGATGGGCAAGAATGCCCAGTGCCTCGTCGGTCAAGGTGCGCCAGACCATGCCGCCCCTGCCGGCCTTGAAGGGGATTTTCTCGCCGTTGACTTCGATGGTCAGCCCGGCCTGTTCCGCCGCCTGGCCGATCTTGAGCGACAACGCCCTGTAGTCATCGACGATCTTCTTGGCGGCAGGGGACAGCGAGTCGTAGACCTTGCCGGACCCGGCGTCGGCTGCGATGTCGAACTTCGTCGATTGAATCCCGTCGCCATGATCCACCAGCTCGTGAAGCTCGTGGACGGCGGGGCGATTGGCGCGAGACTCAGATCGGAGCAGGTTGCCCGACACGGCTTTCTTGAACGCCACCAGATCGTCGTTCCACTGCGACAGGTATTCCTTGGCGACCTGAGTGACCTTGACGGCCTTCTCGTTCAGGGAGCGTCCGACTTCGCCAGCGCCTTTGATCTCGTCGAGAGGGCGGGACCAGAGCCGGGTCAGAGAACCGGCGATCTCGCCGACGCCCTTGGCGTCCGTCGCCGCCTTTTCACCGGCTGCCTTGACCAGACCGGGAATGGCAGCACGGGCACGCTCCTGCGTCGCAGTACGGCTCTCACGACCCACCACACCCACCGCACCCTCGCGCTTGGCATGAGAGGCGATGTCATTGGCTGCGGCCCAGATCGACCGCACGAACTTGCGGATACCATCCCCGAAGGTGCGGATCAGTCCGCGAGCTGCGTCCGTGATCGTCTTGAACCCCTGATGTGCTACCCACTGGGCGGCTTGGACCGTATGCTCCGCCGCCCACTTGCCGGCCTTGAGAACGTCAGAGAGGATTTCGACGTTGATGAACCCGGCGTTGCGGGGGGTGGGTCTTGTCGGCGCATCTGTCGCGGTCGATGCGCCGACGCCTCGCTTTGTAAGATATTCCGCGTAATCCAGCCCATGCTTCGTAATGCTATCGGCATCGCGCAGGGTGCCGTCCGGCGACGCCAGAACGCGATGCTGGAAAGCCTCATGGCCGCTGTCTAGGGTTCGCACCATCGACGCGATCTGTTCACTCAACTCCTCGCGGCGAGACCGGTTGTCTGTCGCTTCCCTGCGGAGTTGCCGGATTTCATCTTCAATGGCACGACGCCGCGCTGGGGTGAGCTTTTTGGATACTGGCTCAGTGCGAACCGTAGCGCCGGCACCAACCTCGGATTCGATCAGTTTCGCCAGCGTGACGACGCCGCTGGCGCCGCGAATCTTCCGCCCAAGAATGCCCTTGATCCGCCCCGCCTGCATGGGCGACATGGATGCTGCGAACTCGGAAACGTGGTCGGCTGGTGCCGAACCAGACCCATCTGCGGTTCTTGCGGCATCAGCTTTCTCCTGCGTTGCTCCACGAGGGCTGGGTGGGGAAT
>Ga0247719_1001340_pt1 | contig 10428 bp, 12 predicted proteins | sample 41E_DmetaG_FD_189046 | JGI IMG/M metagenome (GOLD analysis project Ga0247719, IMG submission 189046) | Soil microbial communities from hillslope of Landscape Evolution Observatory, University of Arizona, Oracle, AZ, United States - 4-1-E_D | ecosystem: Engineered > Artificial ecosystem >...
TCCCAGTGCATTGCGCACCGCCACGGCATCGAGCCCCAGCACACGCGCGGCCGCTGCGGCGGCACCGAGCGTCCCGATTGACGACGTGCAGTGCCAGCCGCGGTCGTGATAGTGCCGCGGGTTCATCACGTTTCCGAGGCGGGACTCGATCTCGAACCCTACGACGTAGGCGTCGCAGACGACGCGGCCGTTCGCGTGCGACATTTCCGCCGCGGCGAGGATCGCCGGCACGAGCGCGCAGCTCGGGTGCGCCAGCGACACGAAGCACATGTCGTCGTAGTCGAGTGCGTGAGCGGCTACGCCATTGGCGAGCGCCGCCGCGCCCGGGCTTGCGACCTCGCGCGTGCCGAGAATCCGGCATGAGCCGCGGCTGTCTTCGGTGGCAACCGCCTGGACCAGGCGTGCCGCGGGCTCAGACGAGCCGGCGAGGGTTACACCCGCGGTGTCGCAGATCGCTGCGCGCGCGCGCTCACAGGCTGTCGGGGGCGGCGCGCCGTTCACAATGAAGTCAACGAGTGCGGACGTGCCGGTGTTGATTTGCACCGTCATGGGGGCAGCTCTCTCGACCGGAACGCTCCTCAGCCCGGCGGCCAGGCGAGACCGCGTCCGGCGAGGACGTGCAGGTGGATGTGGAACACCGACTGACCGGCCTCGCGGTTGCAGTTGAACACGGTCCGGTAGCCGCGCTCCGCATATCCGGCATCCTTCGCGAGCGCCGCAGCCCGCCGGAACATCGAGCCCACCAGCGCATCGTCGCCGGGGGCGAGATCGTTCAGCGTTTCGATGTGGCGGCGCGGCACGATCAGCACGTGCAGCGGCGCCTGCGGGTTGATGTCCTTGAAGGCGACCAGCCCGTCGTCCTCATGGACGATCTGCCCTGGGATGTCCTTGTTGATTACCTTGCAGAACAGACAGTCGCTCATGAGCGCTGAATGATAGCTGTTCGCGGAAGCCCCTGCAGGTCGGCGCGGACGTGGTCCAGCCGGAACGGCCGCGATGCGACGCGGGCCCGGACGTCGTCTTCCTGTCCGAACCCGAATTCCATGATGAACCAGCCGCCCGGCCGCAGCCGTGCGATCGCGGCATCGAGCACGCCCTCGATGTCCCGCAGTCCCGTCTGGCCGCCGAACAGTGCCACGTCCGGCTCGTGGCGCACGTCGCGCGCCAGTGCCGCTTTGTCTCCGTCGCGGACATACGGCGGGTTGGCCGCGATGAGATCGAAGCCGCCGCCGATCGCATCGAGGTACGACGTCTGCACGAAGTGGATGCGTCCTGCCACGCCGTGGCGCGCGGCGTTCTGGCGTGCGACGGCCAGCGCGTCACCCGAGACATCGGTCGCCACGAACGTGCAGTCTGCGCGCTCGTGCGCGAGCGCCACCACGATGCATCCGCTGCCGGTGCCGATATCCGCTACCCGATAGCCGCCGCCCCGCTCTGCCGGTCCCTGACCGCTGATCCCTGGTCCCTGCAACAGCTTCAGCGCCTCTTCGACGATGAACTCAGTCTCGGGGCGTGGGATGAGAACGGACGGCGTCACGCGGAACTCGAGACCCCAGAACTCACGCGTGCCCACGATGTACGCGCTGGGCTCCCCTTGCGCCCGGCGCGCGATCCATTCCGAGAACTGCGGATCGAGCGACTCCGGGGCAGGCGTGCCGAGACTGGTAAGGAGCCTGGCCCGGTCCCACTTCAGGATCGTGCGCGCATAGAGGTCGACGTCGACGGCCGCTTCGGCCGGCTGGATGCCGGCGCGAACCAGGTGCTCCCGTGCGGCGGCCAGCCGTTCGTGGAGCGTCAATGTTTCGTGGGCTCGCTCGAGTCCGGCTCCGTGGTGACCTGCTTCAGCTTCTCGGCGTTGTAATAGGAGGTGACCTCGTCGACGAGCTCCCGCAGGTCGCCCTCGAGCACATCGTGCAGGCGATGCGTCGTGAAATTGATGCGATGGTCGGTGATGCGGCTCTGCGGGAAGTTATATGTCCGGATTTTTTCCGAGCGTTCACCGGTCCCGACCTGGCCCCGCCGCTCCTTCGCGATCGCGTCCTGCTGCTTCTGCATCTCCATTTCATAGAGACGCGCCCGCAGGACCTTCATGGCCTTCGCGCGATTCTTGATCTGCGACTTCTCGTCCTGCTGCGACACCACGAGCCCGGTGGGGACGTGCGTGATGCGCACTGCGGAGTAGGTCGTGTTGACGCTCTGGCCGCCCGGGCCACTGGAGCAGAATGTGTCGACGCGCAGGTCCTTCTCGTTGATCTGGACGTCCACGTCTTCGGCCTCCGGCAGCACGGCCACCGTCGCCATGGACGTGTGCACCCGGCCCTGGGCTTCGGTGGCCGGCACCCGCTGGACGCGGTGCCCGCCGCTCTCGTATTTCAGCCGGCTGTAGACGCCCCGACCTTCGATCGAGGCGACGACCTCCTTGAGTCCGCCCGTATCGCTGTCGCTCGACGAGAGCACGTCGATCTTCCACCCCTGGCGCTCCGCGTAGCGGCTGTACATCCGGAACAGTTCGGCGGCGAACAACGCCGCCTCCTCGCCTCCGGTCGCGGCACGGATTTCGAGCAGGACGTTCTTCTCGTCGTTGGGATCCTTCGGGACGAGCAGGACCTTGATTTCGGACAGCAGGGCGTCGCGCCGGCCGTACAGCGTCTTGAGGTCCTCTTCAGCCAGCTCACGCAGTTCCGGGTCCGAGCCCCTCGCCAGCTCCTCGGAGCCGGCGATGTCCGCCTCGACCGCCTTGTACTCGCGGTATTTCTGGACTAGCGGCTCCATGTCCGACAACGCTTTGGCCGCCTTCCGGTACTCGGCCGGATCCGACTGCACTTCGGGCGTGCCGAGCCGGCTCATGAGCTCGTCGTACCGCGATTCAACCGTGGAGAGTTTGTCGAACATGAGTCAGGGAGCGGGGCAGCGACGCGCGCCCCACGCTTCATTATCCCCCGGAGACGGGGGGCAGGAACGCGACCTCGTCCCCGTCCTGGACGGGCGAGGACATCCGCGAGTAATCCGCGTTGACAGCGACCGACATCGTCCGCTCGTAGTCGGCAAGTGCGGGCATCTCCGAGACGAGCGCCTTCCAGACGCTCTGCACCGTCGCGGGAGGGGGCACCTCTCTGACCAGCTCACCCGAACCGGCGAGATCCCGCAGCTTCGCAAACAGCCGGACCGTCACGCGCATGCGATCCGGTGCGCCGCCTGGCGCGCCGCCTCGTCATCCGGGTCCGCGACCGCTCCTTCGAGCCACACGTCGCCGCCCTCGAAATGTTCGTGCTTCCAGATCGGCACGATCTGCTTCACCCGCTCGATCGTGTAGCGGCAGGCCGCGAACGCGCTCGCGCGGTGCGGCGACGCCGCGACGATGATGACGCTGGCGTCGCCGAGCTCGAGGCGGCCGGTCCGGTGGTGGACGCCCACCCGGACGTCGGGCCAGCTTTCGCGGATTTCCTCGACGATCCGCTGCAGCGCGCGCACCGCGAGCGGCTCGTACGCTTCATATTCGAGAAACGAGACGCGGCGCCCCTGGTTCTGCTCGCGCACGAGCCCGATGAACGACGCAACCGCGCCGTCGCCGGACCCGCGCCCCACCACTTCTGCCGTGAGAGCCTGCAGATCGAGGGGGTCTGGCGTGACGGTCACCAGCGGGACACCCATGGACTGAGTATAAGGAAATTGCGACGTCCGAAATGTCAGGTCTTCCAAAAATGGTCCATCGGACCATGACCCGCGCCGATGCCCGGAGCTCGGCCGATTGCACCCGCGATGTACTGCTGTGCCAGCGGAATCGCCTCGCGAAGCGTACGCCCGAGCGCGATTTGCGCGGCGAGCGCTGCGGAAAACGTGCAGCCCGTGCCATGGGTATGACGACCAGGCACGCGCGGGTGCCTGAACTCGACGAATTCGCCGGACTCGTAGAGCAGGTCCACGACGTCGGAGGTAGGGAAGTGCCCGCCCTTGACGATGACGGCCGCAGGGCCGAAGTCCGCGATACGGCGAGCCGCCTCGTAACGGTCGCCGTCACTCGCGATCGACATGTCTGCAAGCGTTTCCGCCTCGGGGATGTTCGGCGTGACGACGGACGCATGGCGCAGAAGGCGCTGCGTGACGGCGCGAAGCGCTGAATCATCAATCAACCGGGCTCCGCTTTTCGCAACCATCACCGGGTCCACAACGACGCAGGGAATCCGGTGAGCCGCGAGCGCTTCGGCGACCGCCTCCACGATCCCTGCATTGGCGAGCATGCCGGTCTTGGCGGCATCGATGCCGAAATCCGCGACCACTGCGGCGATCTGCGCGACGACCAGCTCAGGAGACATGGCCTCGAACATCGTCACGCCACGCGTGTTCTGCGCCGTTACAGCCGTGATGGCTGTCGTGCCGTACACACCATGTGCCGCGAACGTCTTCAGGTCGGCCTGGATTCCCGCGCCACCGCCCGAGTCGCTGCCCGCGATGGTCAGCGCTCGCTTCATGGCGCTACTGTCGTGTGCCGAGGAACCGCCACAGGCCCGGCATGATGCCGGCAGCAGCGGCAAGCTTGATCAGGTCAGGAACGACGAAGGGAACCACGCCCGAGGACAGCGCTGCGGCGAAACCGATCGACGCACTGCCGCTCAGCGTACGGGCGAAGAACGCGAGCCACAACGTGCCGAAGGTGTACACGATGAGCAGACCCGCGGCCATTGCGAGCACGGACGTGAGGTATCGCCGGTCGAACCCGCGCTCCGCCAGATAACCTGCCAGAAACGCCGCGATCGGATAGGCCATGAGGTAACCGCCGGTCGGGCCAAGCAACCGCAGCGCACCAGGCGGCAGCGTGGCTGACGCTGCAAATACCGGAAGTCCGGCGATGCCTGCCATCAGATACACCACCTGACTGGCTGCGCCAAGCCGCGATCCGAGCACCAACCCTCCGAGCAGTACCACCATTGGTTGCAACGTGAAGGGGACTTGCGTAAATGGAAGCGGGAAGCTGATTTGCGCGGCCGCCGCCGTGAGCACTGTGATGAACAGCACGGATCCGAGCCGAATCGCGTGGCGAGGTGCCGTCGGATCACCGGCGGTGAGCGTATGAAGAAGGGTTGCCGAGGTCGTTGCGGTCATGACCGGGATTTTACCGGTTGTCGAGGCCCAGAACGAGAAGGTACTGGTAGGGCAGGTTCTCGCGAGTAAGGACGGTGAGCCCTGCCTCCTGCGCATTCGCCTCGACGACGCTGCTTGCGATACGCACGTCAGGTCCCGGTCCTCCGCGTCCGGGCTTGTAATTGACGATCCCGATCCGGCCGTTCGGCTTCAGCGCGGCAGCCAGGCTGCGGAGGAACGGGACTCGGTTCTCGGGCGCAATCTCCTGATAGCTGTCGACCATCAGAATGACGTCGAGCGCGCCTTTCGGCAGGTTGGGATCGGTCGGCGTCCCGAGGACTGTCTGCACGTTCGTGAAGCGTTCGCGCGCGACGCGGCGCTCGATGGACTGCAGCATCTGCGACTGCACGTCCTCGGCATAGACGATGCCGTTCGGCCCGACGCGGTCGGCCAGACGGATCGTGAACCATCCGGCGCCGGCGCCGATGTCCGCCACTCGCGCTCCGTCGGCGATTTTCAGCGCGTCCATGATCTGATCGGGCTTCTGCCACGCCGCTCGATCGGGCGCCTCGAGCAGCCCGAGATCCGCGGGGCGGAACAGCTGATCGCGCTGCGGCTGCGGGGGCGTCTGCGCGAGCGACAGCGCGAGGAGCAGCGACAGCAGCATCACGGCTTCGTGCCTCCGGCGATTCCGGGCTTCGTCATGACCTCTGCCGAGAGTATCCGATCAAGTTTCTCTGCCTCCAGGAGACCGTGTTCGAGCACCAGCTCCCGGATAGGCCGGCCGGTTCGTACCGACTCCTTCGCAATTTCGGCCGTTTTCGCGTACCCGATGTACGGGCTCAGCGCGGTTGCGACGGCGGTGCTGCGTTCGAGGAGCTCGCGGCACCGTTCAGCGTCCGCCTCGATCCCGTCGACGCACCGGGTTCGCAGCGAATCCATCGCGTTCGCGAGGATCGTCGACGAGTGGGTCGCGTTCCACGCGATGACGGGCATCATGACATTCAGCTCGAGTTGACCGGCTTCGGCGGCCATGCAAACGGTGGTATCGCAGCCAATCACCTGGAAGCAGACCTGACTGACCATCTCGGGGATCGAAGGATTCACCTTGCCCGGCATGATCGATGACCCGGGTTGGACGGCGGGCAGGACGATCTCGGCGAGGCCGGCGCGAGGGCCCATGCTGAGAAGCCGCAGGTCGCCCGCAACCTTCCCGAGCTCAACGGCCAGGCGGCGCATCGCGCCGGAATACGCCAGCACGTCTCCCATGCTCTGCGTGACCCGAAACCGGTTTTCCGCCGGCCGCAGATTGAAACCCGTCAGTCGCGAGAGATTGGCCACGGCGGCTGCCGTGTAGTCGTCGCCGGCGTTGAGCCCCGTACCGACAGCGGTTGCGCCGAGGTTCAGCTCTTTCAGCTGCTCCGCTGCGCGATCGACGTCGTCGGCGCCACGTACTATGCAGGCGGCATAGCCGCCAAACTCCTGCCCAAGCGTCATCGGCACGGCGTCCTGCAGATGCGTTCGTCCCACCTTCAGCACGCGGTCGAACGCCACGGCTTTCCGCTCGAGCGATTCCGCCAGCGCGCGCGCGTTCGTCACGAGTGCGGCGTGCGCAAGCAGCAGCGCCAGCCGCGTGGCGGTGGGGAACACGTCGTTCGTCGACTGCCCCATGTTGACGTGGTCATTGGGGTGCACGTCGCGATACTCGCCGCGCTTTCCGCCGAGAAGTTCCGCCGCGCGGTTCGCCAGCACCTCGTTCGTGTTCATGTTGTGGGAGGTGCCGGCGCCGGCCTGATACACGTCAACGACGAACTGGTCGCGCAGAGCGCCGTTCAGGATCTCATCCGCGGCGCGGACGATAGCGTCTCCGATTCGCGAATCGAGCCGTTGCAGCGCCACGTTGGCCAGCGCCGCCGCCTTCTTGATCAGGACGGTGGCCGTGACCAGATGTGCGGGAGCCCGAAGGCCGCTGATCGGGAAGTTCTCGAGCGCCCGCGCGGTCTGGATGCCGTAGTACGCGTCCGACGGGACGGCGCGCTCGCCAAGGGGATCACGCTCGCTGCGGGTGCCCACTCCCTCAAATTATACTGAGGGGATGCTCCCTTCCTTTTTCGACAGCATGGTGTCGCTGATTGTCCGGACGTCGTCGGACCTGCCGCCGGACGTGCGCGCGGCGATGTCAATGGCACGCGCGCACGAGACCGCCGGTACACAGTCTTCACAGGCGCTCGCGATCATCGCGCAGAACGTCGATCTGGCTGCCGAGCAGGAAGGCGCCATTTGCCAGGACACCGGCATGCCGACCTTCGAGGTGACCACGCCGGTCGGCGCGAATCAGATCCTGATGAAGAGGCAGATCCGCGAGGCCATCGCCGAAGCCACCAGGCGTGGGAAGCTGCGGCCGAATTCCGTGGACTCGATCACGGGCGAGAACTCCGGCGACAACGTCGGCCCGGGCACGCCCGTCATCCATTTCCACCAGTGGGACAACGACGGCGAGATCGAGGTGAAGCTCGTTCTCAAGGGCGGCGGCTGCGAGAACATGAACGCGCAGTATTCGCTGCCCGCCGAGCTGGCGAACCTCGGTCGCGCGGACCGCTCGCTCGAGGGCGTGCGCAAGTGCATCCTGCACGCCGTCTGGAACGCGCAAGGGAAGGGCTGCGCGCCCGGTGCGATCGGCGTCTGCATCGGCGGGGACCGCACCTCCGGCTACGAGAAGGCGAAGGAGCAGCTGTTCCGGACGCTCGACGACGTCAATCCGGATCCCCGGCTCGCGGAGCTCGAGGCCGCCATCATGGGCGAAGTGAACGACCTCGGGATCGGCACGATGGGGTTCGGTGGGCGCGTGTCGCTGATTGGCTGCAAGATCGCCGCGCTGAACCGGTTGCCCGCCAGCTTCTTCGTCTCGGTTGCGTACAACTGCTGGGCGTTCCGTCGGCTGGGCGTCGTGCTCGACGCACGCACCGGCGCGATCAAGCGCTGGCTGTACCGCGATCCCGCAATTCCCGCCGTTGCCATGGCCGATCAGGCCGGCTTCCGGCGCACCGGCCGGGAAATCGTCCTCCATACGCCGCTGACGGAAGAACAGGTCCGCTCGCTCAAGGTTGGCGACGTTGTGCTGTTGTCGGGTCGCGCGTACACGGGTCGTGACGCGGTGCATCACCACCTGATGGAGCATGCACCGCCCGTCGATCTGAATGGCGCCGCGCTGTATCACTGCGGCCCGGTTGTGGCGAAGCAGGGCCAGGGCTGGAAGGTCACCGCCGCCGGGCCCACAACGAGCATCCGTGAGGAACCGTACCAGGCTGATGTGATCAAGCGGTATGGCGTACGGGCGGTGATCGGAAAGGGCGGTATGGGCGCGAAAACGCTCGCCGCGCTGAAAGAAGCCGGTGCGGTCTACCTGAACGCGATTGGCGGTGCGGCGCAGTTTTACGCACAGGCCATCAAGAGCGTGGACGGCGTCTCGCTGCTCGAATTCGGCACGCCCGAAGCCATGTGGCATCTGACCGTCGAGGAATTTCCCGCCATCGTCACGATGGACGCGCATGGCAACAGCCTCCACAAGAACGTCGAGGAGGCGTCAGCCCGGCAGTTAGCCGCCATAGGTGCCTAAGTGCCTGTGATCCAGTGCTTTACGCAGAGACCCGCCGGGGCGTATAATTGCTGTCTACAGCACGGCTAAAGGAGCCAACAGGAATGATCAACGTATCCCCCACGGCAGCGTCGAAGATCAGCGAGCTGCTGACGGAAGAGGGTAAGGTCGGCAGCGGGCTGCGGGTGTTCGTCCAGGGTGGCGGCTGCTCAGGCTTTCAGTACGGCCTGATGATCGAGGAAAACGGCGGCGACGCGGACCAGGTCTTCGAGTCGAACGGCGTCAAGTTGTATGTCGACCCGGTCAGCATCAGCTATCTGAAGGGCGCCGAAGTCGATTTCGTCGACACGGTGACCGGTGGCGGATTCACCATCAAGAATCCGAATGCAACATCGACCTGCGGCTGCGGCCAGTCGTTCAGCGTTTAACCGCACAGGGGTAGGTCAAAGGTGATCTTTGGCCCACCTTGACCTACACGTGCCTTCGCTTCCAGATCTCAGCAGGCTGAAACCAGACGGGGGCAAGCGCTCCAGCAAGCGCGAGCAGATCGTCAACGTGTTCCTCCGCCAGGAGGGGCACCTCAGCGCCGACGACCTCGTCGACCTCATTCGTCGAGAGGATCAACGCATCAGCCGCGCGACCGTCTACCGCACATTGCAGTGGATGGTCGATGCCGGCATCGCGCGCAAGGTCGACTTCGGCGAGGGGCGGTTCCGATTCGAGCATTCGTACCGGCAGCCGCGCCATTTTCACCTCATCTGCAAGACCTGTCATCGTTCGTTCGAGTTCCTGAGCTCGGATATCGAGTCGCTGATCGAGGAGGTCTCGAGCGCACGCAGCTTTGCGCCGGCGCAGAGCGTCGTCCAGATCTACGGCACCTGCGAAGAGTGCAGAACCGGGCGGCCGTCTTCCTCGACGGCGGTGGGCCACACGGACCTGGTGTTCGCCCGTGACGCGCTGCGCATCGCGATTGCCACCGAACGCAGCGGACTGGAGTTCTATTCGCGCGCCGCAAAGGTGACGAAGGATGCCCGCGGCCGGAAGGTGTTCCAGGACCTCGCGCTGGAAGAGAAAGAGCACCTCGGGAAGCTGGAGGCGCGCTACGCGCAGTTGCTCGAGCGGGATCCCCAGCTGGAATCGCGGCCGACGTTCCTCTTCTTCAAAGGTGCCGCCAATGGCCTGTTCGCCGAAGGTGCGGAACGGCTGATGCGAGGCGTCAACGATCAGCAGGCGCTGCTCATCGGAATCCGCTGCGAACGCGGCTCCCACCGCTTCTTCAAGAAGTATGGCGAGCGTTTCGAGGACTCCGAGGGCAAGCAGATCTTCCTCGAGTTCGCTGACGAGGAGCGCGCGCATCTCGACCTGCTGGTGCGCGAGTACAACGCGCTCGTGAAGCGACAGGGCCGATCCCGGGCGTCCTCCCGCACAGCGTCGTCCCCCGCGCGTGCCGCGCGGTGACCGCTCGACGCCTCCGCATTCCGGAGCCGCTCGGCGGGATCCCGGGCCTCGGGGATGATTGACTTACACCTACACACGACCGCGTCGGACGGCCGCTGCACCCCGAGGGAACTCGTAGATCGCGCGATTGCCGCTGGCGTCACCGTCATGGCCGTGACCGACCACGACACGACGGCTGCAGTCGAGGAGACTCGTGCCTACGCCCGCGAGCGTGGCGTCCTCTCGATTGCCGGGATCGAGGTGACTGCCGTCGAAGCCGAACGCGATATCCACGTCCTCGGGTATTTCCTCGATCC
>Ga0247719_1001341_pt1 | contig 10418 bp, 11 predicted proteins | sample 41E_DmetaG_FD_189046 | JGI IMG/M metagenome (GOLD analysis project Ga0247719, IMG submission 189046) | Soil microbial communities from hillslope of Landscape Evolution Observatory, University of Arizona, Oracle, AZ, United States - 4-1-E_D | ecosystem: Engineered > Artificial ecosystem >...
TTGAGCGGCGGCACCGGCTGCGCCGGCTCGAACCCGCTGGGGGGAGAAGGGGGAAGTGACGGGACCACCATGGCCGTTTGCCGGAAATCCTCTGACGCCACAAACGTCAGGTGGGGACCATGTGCTTCGGACCAGGGTCCGGGCAGGGACAGCCCCCTAGGATGATGAATAGCCTCAGGGATGTCTAAGGCTCGTACCGGGTAGTTCCCGTCGCTTCTTATCTAGGGATTCGCGGCCTGATGCTCAAGGGCGTCGGCAAGGTCTTCAAGGCGCCGCGCGAGCGCTTCGGCGCGGCCGCGGAGCAACGGGTCGGGCGCCGGCGAGCCGTCGGCGGGCTTCCGGTCGAGCAGCTGGTCGGCAAGCAGCAGGGAAGCGAACAGGAACTGCCGCGCCTCCGACAAGGTGCCGAGCCCGGCCAGCGCCTCCCGGCTCTTGCCGTCGACCAGCGCTGCCGCAGCGCGAAGGCTGTCCTCCTCGCCGTCGCGGCAGCCGACGCGATAGTGGCGACCGGCGATGCTGAGCTCGACTTCGGCCATGCTTCAGCCTCCGGCCGCGCGGATCAGCTGGTCGAGCTCGGCGACCGCCTCCCGCACCCTGGCGCGCAGCGCCTCCTCGCGCGCATTGTCCTGGCGGCGCGTGGCAAGCGCCCGCTCGATGCGGCCCAGCGCGCGCTCGGCCCGGTCCAGAGCGGCGGAAATCGGCGCGTCGTCCATGCGCTTCCCGCTACGCGAAGAAGCGCGGTGGCCGCAAGCATTGACGCTTCACGGCTCACCCCTCAAAGGGGCCGCATCGTCGGGCCAGACTCTTGGCCGCGGCGGACCCCATCGACGGAGCTTTGGTCTTGCAGCCCACTCAACGCCGCCTTGCCAATGCCATTCGCGCACTGGCGATGGACGCGGTGGAGGCGGCCAACAGCGGCCATCCCGGGATGCCGATGGGGATGGCGGACGCGGCAACGGCTTTGTTCACGCGGCACCTGAAGTTCGATCCCGCGGACCCGGCCTGGCCCGACCGCGACCGCTTCGTGCTGTCGGCCGGCCACGGCTCGATGCTGATCTACGCGCTTCTTCATCTGACCGGCTACGCGCGCCCCACGATGGAGGACATTCGCCGCTTCCGGCAGCTCCACAGCCCCTGCGCCGGCCATCCCGAGAATTTCGAGCTGCCGGGGGTGGAAGTGACCACCGGGCCGCTTGGCCAGGGGCTGGCGATGGCGGTCGGCCTGGCGATCGCCGAGCGCCACCTGAACGCCGTCTACGGCGACGATCTGGTCGATCACCGCACCTTCGTCATCGCCGGCGACGGCGACCTGATGGAAGGCGTCAACCATGAGGCGGTGGGCCTCGCCGGGCACCTCAAGCTCGGCCGGCTGATCGTGCTGTGGGACGACAACCGCATCACCATCGACGGCTCGACGGACCTCAGCCGCAACGAGGACGTGGTGGCGCGCCATGCGGCCGCCGGCTGGCACACGCTGGAATGCGACGGGCTCGACGCCGGAAAGGTCGGCCAGGCCATAGACAAGGCGGTCGCCGACGAGCGGCCGAGCCTGATCCGCTGCAAGACCATCATCGGCTATGGCGCCCCCAACAAGCAGGGCACGGCCGCGACCCACGGCGCCGCTCTTGGCAAGGACGAGGTCGAAGCAGCGCGCGCGGAGCTCGGCCTCGCGCCCGAGGAGTTCACCATCCCCGACGACGTGCTTGCCGCCTGGCGCGCGGCCGGGAAGCGCGGAGCGGCGCTGCGTGCCGACTGGCACCGCCGCCTCGATGCCAGCGACCGCAAGGACGAGTTCATGGCTCGACTCGCCGGCAGATGCGACGCGGGCTGGCTGAAGCCGCACCTGGACGCCTTGCTCAAGAGCCCGCCGACCATCGCCACGCGCAAGGCCTCGGAGCTGGCGCTGGAGGCGATCAACACGGCGGTGCCCGCAACCATCGGCGGCTCGGCAGATCTCACCGGCTCCAACAACACCAGGACCAAGAACCAGGAGCCGCTCACTGCCGACAATTACGGCGGCCGCTACATCTATTACGGGATCCGCGAGTTCGGCATGGCGGCGGCGATGAACGGCATGGCGCTGCATGGCGGTGTCATTCCCTATGGGGGAACGTTCCTGGTCTTCTCGGATTATTGCCGCCCGGCGATCCGCCTGTCGGCGCTGCAGGGCGCGAAGGTCGTCTACGTCATGACGCATGATTCGATCGGCCTTGGCGAGGACGGACCGACCCATCAGCCGGTCGAGCATCTGCAGAGCCTGCGCGCGATCCCGGGGCTGGACGTCTATCGTCCGGCTGACGCGGTTGAGACGGCCGAGGCCTGGGCCGCGGCGCTGGCCAGCGACGGCCCGACCGTGCTCGCGCTGTCGCGGCAGAACCTTCGGCCGGTCCGAACCGAGGCCGCCGACGATAATCTGACGGCGCGGGGTGCCTATCGCCTGAGGAGCGCCGCTGCGCCGCGCAAGGTGATCCTGCTTGCCACCGGATCGGAGGTCGAGCTCGCGCTCGACGCCGCCGACCGGCTGGAAGCCAGAGGCATCGGCGCGGACGTGGTATCGATGCCCTCGACGACGCGCTTCGATGCCCAGGACGCAGCTTACAGGGAGGACATCCTTCCCGACGTCTCCAACCGCGAGATCCTGCGCATCTCCATCGAGGCGGGGACCACGATCGGCTGGGAGCGCTACACGGGGCTTCACGGCCTCAGGATCGGCATCGATCGCTTCGGCGTCTCGGCCCCCGCCGCGGACGCCTACGAATTTTTCGGACTGACCCCCGACGCCATCGCCGCGCGGGTGGTCGATTTCATGAACCAAAGGGGCTTTGCATGACGAAAGTGGCAATCAACGGCTTCGGCCGCATCGGCCGGCTGGTCGCACGCGCGATCCTGGAGCGCCCGGACTGCGGGCTCGAGCTGGCGGCGATCAACGACCTTGCGGATGCCAAGTCCAACGCCTGGCTGTTCTCGCGCGACAGCGTTCACGGCCGCTTTCCCGGCGAAGTGCGCGCCGAGGGCAATGACCTGGTCGTGGACGGCAGGCGCATTGCGGTCACCGCCGAGCGCGATCCCGCCAACCTGCCGCACCGCGAAAACGGGGTCGAGCTGGCGCTCGAGTGCACCGGCTTTTTCACCGACCGCGAGGGCGGGCAGAAGCATATCGACGCGGGGGCGAGCCGGGTGCTGATCTCCGCTCCCGCCAAGGGCGTCGACCTGACGGTCGTCTACGGCGTCAACGACGACAAGCTGCAGCCGGAGCACCGCATCGTGTCCAACGCTTCGTGCACCACCAACTGCCTGGCGCCGGTCGCCAAGGTGCTGAACGACGGGCTGGGCATCGAGCGCGGGCTGATGACCACGGTTCACGCCTACACCAACGACCAGAAGATCCTCGACCAGATCCACTCCGACCTCCGGCGCGCCCGCGCCGCGGCTATGTCGATGATCCCGACCACCACCGGCGCCGCGCGCGCCGTCGGCGAGGTGCTGCCCGAGCTCAAGGGCAAGCTCGACGGCTCGGCGATCCGCGTGCCGGTGCCCGACGTCAGCCTCGTCGACCTGACCTTCACCCCGTCGCGCGACACCACGCGGGACGAGGTCAACCAGCTGCTCAAGGCCGCGTCGGAAAGCGGCCGCCTCAAGGGCATCCTCGAATATTCGGACGAGCCCCTGGTCTCGATCGACCTGATGCACACGCCGGCAAGCTCGACCGTCGACAGCCTCGAGACGGCGGTGATCGAGGGCAAATTGGTGCGCGTCGTCAGCTGGTACGACAATGAATGGGGCTTCTCGAACCGCATGGTCGACACCGCCGCGGCGATGGCGCGATTGGGCTAGTCTCCACAACTCCGCTCGTCCTGAGTAGGGACTGAGCGGAGGCGAAGGCCCGTATCGAAGGACCGTCCTTCGATACGCCATTTCGACAGGCTCAATGGCTACTCAGGACGAACGGATGCAAGAGTATCTTGGCTAGCTTCAACACCCTCGACGATCTGCCCGACGAGCTGACCGGCAAGAAGGTGCTGGTCCGCGTCGACCTCAACGTGCCGATGGAGGGCGCCCGGGTCACCGACGATACAAGGCTGCGCGCGTTGCTGCCGACGGTGCTCGAACTCAGCGACCGCGGCGCGATCGTGCTGCTGCTGTCGCACTTCGGGCGGCCCAGGGGCGAGGTGCGGCCGGACATGTCGACCGCGCAACTGGTGATGCCGCTGGCGCGCCTGACTGGCCGCTCGGTGCGCTTCATCGAGGATTGCCAGGGCCCGGAGGCGGAGCGTGCGCTCGCGACCATGCTGCCCGGCAATATCGGCGTCCTCGAGAACACGCGCTTTCACCTCGGCGAGGAGAAGAACGACGCCGAGCTCGCGCGCGGCATGGCGGCGCTCGGCGACTTCTACGTCAACGACGCCTTTTCCGCCGCCCACCGCGCCCATGCCTCCACCGAGGGCATCGCCCGGCTGCTGCCGGCCTTCGCCGGCCGCGCGATGGAAAAGGAGCTGCGGGCGCTGGAGCGGGCGCTTGGGCATCCCGAGCGGCCGGTGGCGGCGGTAGTAGGCGGCGCCAAGGTGTCCTCGAAGCTCGCGGTCCTCGGTCACCTCGTCGGCAAGGTCGACCATCTGATCATCGGCGGCGGCATGGCCAACACCTTCCTCGCCGCGCGCGGCGTCAGCGTCGGCAAGTCGCTGTGCGAGCATGATCTCACCGGCGAGGCGGAAAGCATCTTCGCTCGCGCCGAGCAGGCCGGCTGCACCATCCACCTGCCCTATGATGTCGTGGTGGCAAAGGAGTTCGCGCCCAACCCGCCGAGCGTGCGCACCTGCAATGTCCATGAGGTGGCGGCCGACGAGATGATCCTTGATGTCGGCCCCGCCGCGGTCGAAGCGCTCGCCGACGTGCTCAAGACCTGCCGCACGCTCGTCTGGAACGGCCCGCTCGGGGCCTTCGAGACCGAGCCGTTCGACGCCGCCACCGTCGCGCTTGCCCGCATTGCGGCGGCGCTGACGAAGGAGGGCGGCCTGGTCTCCGTGGCCGGCGGCGGCGACACGGTGGCCGCGCTCAATCACGCCGGCGTCGCTCAGGATTTCAGCTTCGTCTCAACGGCGGGCGGGGCATTTCTGGAATGGATGGAAGGGCGGACGCTCCCGGGCGTCGCCGCCCTGCAGCAGCAACAGGGGAAGTCATGAACCAGACCGAGATGATGGAGAAGATCAGGAAGGGCGAGGGCTTCATCGCCGCGCTCGACCAGTCGGGCGGCTCCACGCCCAAGGCGCTCAAGGGCTACGGCATCGAGGAAGGTGCGTGGGGCAGCGACGAGGAGATGTTCGACCTCATCCACCAGATGCGCACGCGGATCATCACCGCGCCCAGCTTCGGCAGCGGCAAGGTGATCGGTGCAATCCTGTTCGAGCGGACCATGGACGGCACCGTCGACGGCAAGCCCACGCCGCAGGCGCTGATCGAGCGCGGGATCGTCCCCTTCATCAAGATCGACAAGGGGCTCGAGGAGGAGCGCAACGGCGTCCAGCTGATGAAGCCGATCCCCGGCCTCGGCTCGCTGCTCGCCCGCGCCGGGGCGCTGGGCGTGTTCGGGACCAAGGAGCGCTCGGTGATCAATGTTGCCGACCCGGCCGGGATTGCCGCCGTCGTCGACCAGCAGTTCGATGTCGCCCGCGAGGTGCTCGGCCACTCCATGGTGCCGATCCTGGAGCCCGAGGTGAACATCAAGAGCCCCTCGCGCGACGAGGCCGACCGGATCCTGCTTCGTGAGCTCACCGACCGCCTCGACGCGCTGCGGGAAGGCGAAGAGGTGATGCTCAAGCTGTCGATCCCCGCTCAGGCCGGGCTGTTCCAGCCGCTCGTCGAGCATCCCAATGTGCTGCGCGTCGTCGCTCTGTCCGGCGGGTTCAGCCGCGAGGAGGCCTGCCGCGAGCTTGCCCGCAACCCCGGCATGATCGCGAGCTTCAGCCGCGCCTTGCTGTCGGACCTGCGCAGCCAGCAGAGCGACGAGGAGTTCGACCGCACGCTGGGCCAGGCGATCGACGAGATCCACTGCGCCTCGACCGAGAAGGTCGCGGCCTGAGGGAAAGCGTGGACGAGCCGTTCGACTTCGCCGACTTCCCGGCGCCGCGCCGCTCCGGGCCGTGCCAGCTCTACCTGATCTCGCCGCAGGAGGTTGGCGGCGGCTTTCCCGAGCGGCTGCGGGCCGCGCTCGACGGCGGTCCCGTCGCGGCGTTCCAGCTGCGCGTCAAGGACGTCGACCAACATGAGCTCGCCCGCCTTGCGGAGCCGCTGCAGCGCATCTGCGCCGATGCCGGCACCGCCTTCATCGTCAACGACAGCATGAGCCTGGCGAAAAGGCTGGGGGCGGACGGCGTCCATCTCGGCCAGAAGGACGGCGATGTCCGCGAGGCGCGGGCGCTGCTCGGGCCGGCCGCGCAGATCGGCGTCACCTGCCACGACAGCCGCCACCTGGCGATGGAAGCGGGCGAGGCGGGCGCCGATTACGTCGCCTTCGGCGCCTTCTATCCGACGACCACGAAGCCCAGCGACTATCGGCCGACCCCGGCGATTCTCAGCTGGTGGTCGACCTTGTTCGAAATTCCCTGCGTGGCCATCGGCGGCATCACTCCGGCCAACGCGGCGCCGCTGGTCGCCGCCGGCGCCGACTTCATCGCCGTGTGCCAGGCCGTGTGGGGCGCTGCCGATCCGGCACAAGCCGTGCGGCAGTTCGCGGGGGTGCTGGAGGCTTAAGGAACGGCGCCGCGCCGCCGCGAGTTTCTCCGGCGAGGAGAAGATGATGGCCGAGGACAAGAAACCCATGCCCGCCGACGGGAGCGGCAGCGCGCCTCGATCGACCGACGACAATGGCGAGCTCGCATCGCGGCGCGATGCCGACAGCGCCGGCGGCCTGCCCAATGTCGGGGAATCGGGGGGCGGCGCCTACCCAAATCCGCACAGCGGCAAGGAAAAAGGCGGTTTCACCGGCGGCCAGAGCGGCGGGCGCGGCTATTACGGAAACGACCAGCTCGGCTCGGACAAGGCGGATGCCGACGACAATAATGCCGCGTCGGACGACGAATGATCAGTTCGCCAGCGGCGAGGCTTCGAAGCCGCTGAGAAGCGCCGCAACGTCGTCGTAGATGGCGAGCGACCCTTTGAGGTCCTCGTCGCGAAACTTGCCTGACCTGACGGCGACGCTGGCGATTCCGGCACGGCCGGCGGCCTCCATGTCGAACGGCGTGTCGCCGACCACCAGCGCCGCTTCGGGCGCAACCCCGGCCTTGTTCACCGCGGTGCGGAAGATGTCGGGGCAGGGCTTGCTGTGCGCGACATCGTCCTTGCTGGTGGTGGCATCGACGATCTCGTGCGCGTCGAGCAGCTCGAGGTAATGTTCGAGCTCCTCCTGCGAGGCTGAAGAGGCGAGAACCACCTTGCGGGCGCTGTCCCGGGTGCGCAGCAGGAGATCGCGGGCGCCGCGAAACGGCTTCACCTGGTCGATGTACCGCGCCTTGTAGAGGCGGCCGTGCCGGTCGGCCATTTCCTCCTGCTTCTCGGGCTCCACGCCGGGAAGCAGCGAGGGCACGTAGGTGTCGCCGCCCTTGCCGATATGGCGGTGAAGGTCCTCGCGGGAAAAGACGTGGCCGGCCTCGCGGAACACTTCGTCCCAGGCCTGGATGTGATATTCGTTGCTGTCGACCAGGGTGCCGTCGATATCGAACAAAATGGCGCTCTTCATCGCCGCGCAACGAAGCGGCGGCGACTTGGCTCCGCCGGTCGCCTAGGCGGCCTTGCCCTGGTCGCGGGCAAGCTGCGCCGCTGCGGCGACCGGCATCGGCCGGTGCAGGAAATGACCCTGGGCGGCGTCGACCTTGAGCCTGCGCAGAGCTTCATATTCGCCTTTGCTCTCGACTCCTTCGGCGACGATCAGGCTGCCGATCTCGCGGGCGAAGCGCACCAGCGCCGTGGTCATGGCAACCCGGGCCGGGTCGCCGTCGATGTCGCGGGTCAGGCTCATGTCGAGCTTGATGAGGTCGGGCCTGAGATCGAGGATGTGCCGCAGTCCCGAATAGCCGGCGCCGGCGTCGTCGACCGCGATCCGGACCTTGCCGCGAAGGTCGTGGAGCACGCGCTTGAGCGGCTCATAGTCGTTGATGATCGCATGCTCGGTGACCTCGAGCACGACCCGCCGCTCCCCCAGCTCGTCCAGGATCTCCCCAAGCTCCGGCGCCAGCACGGTCTCCGGTGACACGTTGACGGTGAGATATTTGTCGGCGGGAAGATAGGGCAGAGCCGCGAGCGCCGATCTGACCGCCGTCAGCTCCAGCTCCGTGCCGAGGCCGATCTGCTTGGCCTCCTCGAACCAGGTGGTCGGCGGCCGGTCCTCGTGGTCGGGGAACCGGGCAAGCGCCTCGAAGCCGATGACCGTCCCGTCCGACAGGCGGCAGATTGGCTGCATCGCCATGGTGATCGAGCCGCGGTCGATGACGTCCCGGATGCGCCCCACCACGGCTTCGCGCAGCTCGTCCTGCGCCATCTTCGCCTCGATCTGGGTGGCGGCGATCTCGGCGAAGGCGTGCATGGTGTTGACGTCGCGATCGTTGAGCGTCGGATCGGCCGTCCGGCTGAAGCAGCAGAAGGTACCGTAGACGCTACCGTCGCTGAGCCGCAGCGGAATGCTGATGTGGGCGCCGATCGGCATGGTGCGCGTGCATTCCAGCCGGGCCGCCTCGGGCACTTGGGAAGCGTCGCGGATGATGAAGGGAAGGCGCTCGTCGAGCACGCGCTGGCAATAGCCGTCCTCGGCGTTGAATACGGCCCCGGCCTCGATCAGCGCGCTTTCACCCGTGTCGGCATATTGGATCACGACCTTGCCGTCGGCCACGCGGGAGGCGAAGGCGACCTCCATGCCGAGATGTTCTCGCACCGCCCTCAGGATGAGCTCGACGACTCCGGGCTGGAATCCGGCGGCTTCGGCGGCGCCGAACAGGGGGTTTAGCGATGGCAGTGCCGTGTTCACTGGGCACCTCAAATCCTTGCTACGCTTACGTTAACATCGCTGTCGGTTGGCGGATGCACGCAAGCTGATCCGGATCGGGTGCAGCTTAGGCCGATTCGTCAGTCACCAGCGTGACCATGCCGCGCAGGTTGCGCGCGTCCGCGATCGCATCGCCGCCAATGTCGTTGTTGAAGAACGCCCAGGCCGACCGGCCGAGAGCGCGCTGCTCGGCCAGCCACTGCGCCCATTGGCTCATCTGCGCGTCGCTGTAGCGGCCGTGATATTTGCCGCCTGTGCCGTGGAACCGGACATAAGCGGTTCGGCCGCTCGCCCAGCGCGGGCTGGCGAGCCCGACCAGGTCATGGGCGACGAATCCTGCGCCGTGCCGATCGAGCAGTGCCAGCACGGCCTCATGGTACCAGCTGGAATGCCGGAACTCGACGACATGCTCGAGGTCCCGTGGCAGCCGCGCCAGGAATGCATTGAGCCGCTCGAGGTCGATGCGCAGGCTGGGGGGCAGCTGGTACAGGATCGGGCCGAGCGCGCGGCCGAGGCGCCGCGCCAGGGCGATGAATTCGGCAAGCGGCTGTTCGCAATCGACCAGCTTCTTCATGTGGGTGAGGAAGCGATTGGCCTTGAGCGCGTAGCGAAAACCTTGGGGCGCCTTGTCGCGCCAGCCGTCGAAGGTCGAGGCCAGCGGCAGCCGGTAGAAGCTGGCGTTGATTTCGACCGTGTCGAACGCGTCCGAATAATGAGCGAACCAGCGCTTCTGCGGCAGGTCCGCGGGATAGAAGCCGCCCTTCCAGTGCCGGTACACCCAGCCCGAGCAGCCGACGTGGATGCCGGCGGCGACCGGCGGCAGGGAAACCTCGGAGCGCTCCATCGTTGCACCCTTAACCTTTGTGTTTCGAGGAGAGTTGCGTGGTGAAGTCGATCCGTTTGGCCCTCGGCCTGGCCGGCGTTGCAACCGCGGCCGTGGCGCTGGCCCAGAACAGCCAGCAGGCCGCGCCCCGACCGGCCGCCGCGAAGCCGGGCGCCGCCGCGGACCGGCCGTGGGTGGCGCCGGGGACCCCGGGCTCGCCGATCAACGGCCAGTTCTTCCATGCCCAGGTGCTGATGTCGGTGCATGGCTTTTCCCCGGGAGTAATCGACGGCAAGGAAGGACAGTCGTTCAAGCTGGCGCTGAGCAGCTTCCAGGAATCGCGCGGCCTTCAGCGCACCGGCAAGCTCGACGGAGACACGCGGCGGGCGCTGCTGCAGGCCAATCGCCCCTCGACGGTGATGGTGCGGCTGGGCCCGGACGACGTGCGAGGGCCCTTTGTCCACCCCTTCCCCGAGAACCCCGAAGTCCAGGCCGAGCTTCCGGCGCTTGCCTATCGCAACATGCTCGAGCGGGTCGCCGAGCGCTATCATACCACCCCCGACA